>Ga0210390_10003148_pt1 | contig 14256 bp, 8 predicted proteins | sample IncBWH11OmetaG_FD_161050 | JGI IMG/M metagenome (GOLD analysis project Ga0210390, IMG submission 161050) | Forest soil microbial communities from Barre Woods Harvard Forest LTER site, Petersham, Massachusetts, United States - Inc-BW-H-11-O ...
CGGGCTTCAGCCGCTCCGCCACAGCGGTAACAGAGCCCACTCCACTGGCGATGATCCACGCGCCGGCCTGGTCATAGTTCCCCATATGCGGCAGCGCGAACACCACCCCGCGGCCCGCCGCTACATACTCAAGTGCTGCCTGGAGATGCCCGCTGTCGTGCATCCCGCCCGCCAGCCGCTCGGCCGGCATCACCGGCAGCCGGAAAATCTCCAGCCAGTACCGCGCATAGGACCGCATTGCCTGCCTGGACAGTGCCCGCAGCTGCCCGTCCGGCTGTTCACCGCCGATGACCCGGCGCAGGTTGCCCTCCAGGACCTTGACCCGGGGACCCCGCCGGCGCCAGGCAATGTCAGCGGCGAGCCTGAAGCCCTGCCGCGCCCAGGACTCGGGCAGGCGGCAGGCAACTGACCAGCCAAGACCGTACCCGGCGCCAGTCAGCCTGTCCTTCCACCCTGGCATCGGCAGCTCCCAGGGTCAGCGCGTGCGCAGGCCCGGACGACTTCTGCGAGCACAGATCGGTCAAAGGGTATCCCGCAGACCTAGCCGGACATGTATCGATAATCCAGCCGGACTTCGCCGCCCGCCCGGCCCGCTGGCTGGGCATGAGACCCGCTCGGGATACGCCCAGATCAGGATGATCTGAGCCCGAGCCTCAGCTCGGTCGGCACAGCTCGCGAGGGTACGGATTCCGCGTTCCGGGCGTCCTGCGCCTCATGTGTCAGGTCACATTTTGTGTTCGGCGGTCGGCCCGGTCCGGATCCAGGGGGTCGGCCACGTCGGTGCCGTGCCGGAGCGGCTTGCCGGATCTGGGGCGCGGGTGGCCGCGGTCCGGGATCTCGGTGCCGGAGTCTGCGGTCAGGGGGTTACCCTCGGGTTAGCTGCTGGAGAGAAGAGGTCGCCATGTGCAGCGGAGATCGCCTGGTAGCGGACTTCATCGCCGGTACCGGCACCCGGCCTGGCCTGCCCGGAGAACTCGACGAGCATCTGACTGCGACCGTGAACGGGCAGTGGGTGGTGTGGGCCTACAAGCTGGCCCGGCACAAGGGTGATCTGTTCGTCCCGCTGACGGGCGGTCCCGGCTATCGGGCTGACGCCAGGGCCGAGTGCCGGTTCCGGGGCGTCCGAAGCGCTCACGACGCCCCCGATCCGGGGTGTACGTGCGGCTTCCACGCGCTGTCGAGCAGGAGGTTCCCGGGGCTGCCCGCCGGCCGCCGCTTCACGGCGCTGACCGTGGCGCTGTCCGGACGGGTGCTGGCCTTCGAGTGGGCCGGCGGAGGAGTGCTGTGGCGGGCGGAGCGGCAGACCGTGGTTCGCGTCGGCCGGCCAGCCCCGTTCGATCGGACAGCAGGACTCCCGGTCAAGCGCCGCCATCCCGATGATCCCGACGGTCGCCTCGCTATCGTTCCCGCTGCCGCACCTCGCGATTCGGGGCCGGTCCGGCTGAACCTGCCCGTCTCCTGTCCGGTGCTGCCGGTGTGCCACGACGACGCTGGCTGGTGCGCGGGATCCAGCACGTTCGAGCACTCGCCGGCGTCTCTGGTTCTGACTTAGCGCGAGCGGTCCCGGCCGGAGGTCACTCACGGTGCCGAGCGGTTATCACGCTGTGTCATGACCGCTGGCTGCAGCGACCGCCCGAGATCCGCCTGATGCGGTTAGCGGGTCGGTGCTGACGGCCGGACTGGCCGTGCAGATCCAGGCGGTCGGGGCGGCCCGGGCATGGGCATGGGTATGTACCCGGCCGGAGGTGGCGGCAGGCCTGGCGATGCCGGCCCGGGCGAAGGTATCGGGCTGCGCCGGCGTCGGTCACACCCGGGCGTGGTCCTGGATGTCCTGCTCGAACTCGGCCACGAGTTCCGGGGTGAGGGTGCGCCGGGTCTGGCCGATGCTGTGCACGATGTCGGCCGTGGTCGCTTCTTCGGCGCCGCGCTCGAACATGACGCGCTCGAATACATGCTGCGCGGTCCGGCGTGCGGCGAACTCGATGTCGGCCGGGGTGAACAGCCGCGACTCTTCCACGATCGCGGTCATGTCCAGCTTGCCGTGCGGGACTGCGGCCAGGTACCGGTCCCAGATCGCCTCCCGCGCGGCCGGGTCGGGCGGGCCGACCGGGATCACGTAGTCGAACCGGCCGTGCCGCAAGAACGCGCCGTCCAGGGCGCGGACCGAGTTGGTGGCGCAGATCAGCAGCCGCTCATCCTGCTCCCGGAACGGCGGGATGAGCTTGAGCATCTCGTTGGTGACCCCCTGGGCTGCGGACACGGTGCGAGGCTGGCGCGCCCCGGCGATCTCTTCCACCTCGTCGATGAACAGCACCACCTTGTCCAGCTCGGCGACCAGGGAGAACGCCTCCCGTAGCGCGGCGGCCAGGCCGGCCGGGGACTCCCCGGCCAGCCGCGAGGGGAACAGCTCCACGAACGGCCAGCCCAGCCGCGACGCGGCGCCCTTGGCGAAGGTGGTCTTGCCCGTTCCCGGCGGGCCGAACAGCACGATGGCCCGCGGCGGCACCAGGCCGAGCCGCTCGGCCAGCTGCGGCTGCGCCAGTGGCAAGATGACCCGCCGCTCGATCAGCTCCTTCTCCCTGGCCATGCCGCCGAGCTGCTCCCAGGCGCCGGCCCGGATCATCCGGCCGCCGAGCTGGCCCAGCACCCCGGCGCTGCCCGGATCGACCGGCTCCAGCCGCTCGTAGAACACCATCCCCCGACGTGCGGTGTACCCCGCGTGCTCCAGCGCCAGGGCGCCGATCTCGCTTCCGCCCCCCAGCAGGCAGCGGATCCGGTGCGCCCCGGCCGCCACCAGCCGCCGCTCTAGCTCGCCCAGCATCGCGCTGCCGATCCCCCGGCGCCGCCACGCGGCCGCCAGGCTGATCCGCATCACCCACGCCCGGTCACCGCTGACCGTCGCGACGGCGGTGCCCACCAGCTCCTCGCCGGCCACCGCGACCACCGCAGGCTCATGCGACCGGACGGCCGCGATCAGGTCGGACAAGCTGAACGCCGGCGCCTCGCTGCTGGCCGCCGGGTTGTCCCACAACCGGACGGCGGCATCAAGATCATCGGCGTGGAAATCCCGGACCCGCCACGGCGTCATCGCATCAGTGTGCCATCACCACCACCAGGCCGCCGGGCGGCCCGCACACCACCCGCTCCCGCACACCCCGGCCCGGACTTGCCTAGCCGGGGCGCACGCGCAGATAGCCGACCCGGCCCGCTGATCCGCGTCTCGCATGCTGCTGGCGTCACCCGGTCACGCCGGCCGGCTCGCTCTCGTCCAGCACCAGGGGGCCACCCGGCCCGGCATGCGGCGGGGGCAGATTGTTCCGCGCCATTCACGGTGAGCGTCGCGGTGTCATCTGGCGGTGAGCGTGTGTGCGACAGCAGAAACCCCGCCCGGTGGCGCCGGGCGGGGCTTTGGTGTTCATGGTGTCGGCTGGATGCTCATTCTGCTGAGATGACCTCGCTGATGGCGGCGCACGCGGCGGACTGGTCGACGATCTTCTTGGCAGCGGCGTAGAGGGACCGGCAGTTCAGACCGGCTGAACCTCACCCGGGTCGTCTGGTCGCCGCAGGCGATGTTCACGATGACATGGCGAGGTTCACCATGGCGGCTTACCGGGCCGGGATCGCCTGATTGGACACCTAGCTCGCCTGCGCCGCACTGGCTCTCGTTACAGATGGTGGCGACCCGGCGACGGCATGACACACACGAAGATCCGCCTATGCACGGGAGCGGCCTCCCGCTGGCGACGGCAGCGTTCGGTACATAGTCGCTCGATATGCACGGGCGAAAGCCGGTGTACGGGCTGAGGTCGGCCAGGGAGAGCTTCGTCGGCCGGCAAGTGCGGAGTTGCGGCGTGCCGCCGCGGGCTGTTCGGCGGTCGGTGGGACCGCCGGGCGTGCCTGGTCCTGAGGCCACGGGCTGTCCGGATCACGCTGGCCGGCCGCCGGTATCGTACACCGGCGTGAATGGCTGCTTGCCGGGGTTGCAGCGGCTGTGGCCGGATCGGATACTTGGAGGGGCCTGGCGGCGGCTGGCCTGATTGTGTGCGTTCTGGGCGTCTTTGTCCCCGTGGTGGTGTGCGGGCCGGGTCGCATGGCGCGAGCGCTGGAGGCGTGGTGGGCGAGGGGCTGCCCGAGGGGCACGGCGGCCGGTCGCCTGGTCTGGCCGCGGGCTCGCGGGTGGCCGGGTACCTGCTGGAGGAGGAGATCGGCGCGGGCGGGATGGCGGTGGTGTTCCGCGCTCGCGATGAGCGGCTGGACCGGCTCGTCGCGCTCAAGCTGCTGACCCCGGGGCTGGCCGCCGATGAGGAGTTCCGCCGCCGGTTCCTGCGCGAAGCCCGGGCCGCGGCAGCGGTGGATGACCCGCACATCATCCCGGTGTATGAGGCCGGCGAGGCGGGCGGGGTGCTGTTCCTGGCGATGCGCCTAGTGTCGGGGGGTGATGTGCGGGGGTTGCTGCGCCGGGAGGGGCCGCTGCCGGCGGCCCGGACTGCAGCGATCATCTCCCCGGTGGCGGCGGCGCTGGATGCGGCGCACGGGGCGGGACTGGTGCACCGCGATGTCAAGCCGGGCAACATGCTGATCGACGCGCGGCCGGGTCGGCCCGATCACGTGTACCTATCGGATTTCGGGCTGGCCAAGTCCGGGTCGGGCCCGGCGCTGACCGGGACGGGAATGTACCTGGGCACGGCGGGGTACATGGCGCCGGAGCAGATCCAGGGCGGCGTGGTGGGCAGACGGGCCGATCAGTACGCGCTGGGCTGCGCGGCGTTCGAGCTGTTGTGCGGGGCGGTGCCGTTCGAGCGGGATCAGGACGTGGCGGTGATCTGGGCGCACCTATCCGCGCCGCCGCCGCCGCTGGCGTCGCGATGTCCCGGGCTGCCGCCCGCGGTGGATGCGGTGTTGGGCCGGGCGCTGGCCAAAGCGCCGGATGACCGGTATGCCAGCTGCGCGGAGTTCGCTGAGGCGCTGCGGGCCGCGCTGGGCCTGCCCAGTTATGACCGTGATCCGGGCGCCGCCCCGGCGCTGGTGACGGTGGCAGTCCGGGCCGCCGCGCCGCCGACGGCGCTGCCGCAGGGGACGGTGACGTTCTTGTTCACCGACCTGGAGGGGTCCACGCGCCGGTGGGAGGCGCACCCGGAGCAGATGCGGGATGCGCTGGCGCGGCATGACGCGATCGTGCGGGGGGCGGTCGAGTCGCACGGCGGGGTGGTGTTCTCGACCATGGGTGACGGGATGGCGGCGGTGTTCGCCTCGGCCCGCGACGCGGTGGCGGCGGTGCTGGCGGCGCAGGCCGGGCTGGCCGCGGCGGAGTGGGGGGAGGTGACCGGGCCGCTGGCCGCGCGGATGGGCCTGTGGACCGGTGAGGGGGTGCTGGGCGGGGAGCATTACCTGAACCAGCCGCTGAACCGCTGCGCCCGACTGATGGCGGCGGGGCATGGCGGGCAGGCGCTGGTGTCGGGGGCGACCGAGCTGCTGGTCCGTGATGACCTGCCCGAGGGGTGCGGGCTTGTGGACCTGGGGGAGCACCGGTTGCGGGATCTGGCCCGGCCGGTGCGGATCTTCCAGCTGACCGGGCCGGGCCTGCAGGCCGAGTTCCCGCCGCTGCGCTCCCTGGAGGCGTTCGCGGGGAACCTGCCGGTCCAGCTGAGCTCGTTCGTGGGCAGGGCCGGGGAGCTGGCCGGGCTGGCCGCCGCGGTACAGCGGTCGCCGCTGGTGACGGTGACCGGGCCGGGCGGCGTGGGCAAGACCCGGCTGGCGCTGCAGGCCGCGGCGGACCAGCTACCGTCGTTCTCCGATGGCGCGTGGCTGTGCGAGCTGGCCCCGGCCCAGGATGGGGAGGCGATGGCGCAGGCCGTCGCGACCGCGCTGCGGGCGCATCCCCGGCCGGGCCTGTCCACCGCGGGCAGCGTGGTGGAGTTCTTGCGAACCCGCAGCGCGCTGCTGCTGGTGCTGGACAACTGCGAGCACCTGGTGGCCGCGGCGGCGGCGCTGGCCGCGGACATCCTGCGCAGCTGCTCGGGGGTCCGCGTGCTGGCCACCAGTCAACAGGCCCTCGGCGTCGGCGCGGAGCAGGTATTCGCGCTGCGACCCCTGTCGCTGCCGGCCCCGGACGCGGGCATGGCCGCTGCCAGCGGCAGCGACGCGGTGTCGCTGTTCGCGCAGCGGGCCGCGGCCGTGCGCGGCGACTTCGCGCTTAGCCCGGCTAACGTGGCCGCGGTCGGGGAGATCTGCCGGCGGCTGGACGGGATCCCGCTGGCGATCGAGCTGGCCGCGGCGAGGGTGGCGGCGTTGGGCCCGGCCGAGATCGCCGGGCTGCTCGATGAGCGGTTCCGGCTGCTGACCCGCGGCCGGTCCGACGCCGCCCGCCGCCAGCAGACGCTCCAAGCCACCGTCGAGTGGTCCTACGGGCTGCTCGGCGAGGCCGACCGGCGTGTGTTCGACTGCCTGGGCGTCTTTCCCGGAAGCTTCGACGCCGAGGCCGCGGTCGCGGTGGCCGATGCGGGCGGCTTGGCGCGGTGGGACGTCCTGGACGGTCTGACGGAGCTGGTCGGCAAGTCCCTGGTGGTGCAGGAGGAGGGACCGGACCAGACCAGCCGCTATCGGCTGCTGGAGACGATGCGGGCCTACGCCGGGCAGAAACTGGCGGCTGTCGGCGAGCCGGACCGGCTGCGGCACCGGCACGCCGAGCACTACGCGGCGTTCGCCGAACGGGCGGGGCTGGAAGTGACCGGCCCCGCGCAACTGGAGTGGCAGCCGCGGATCCGGGCCGAGCGTGACAACCTGCAGGCCGCCGTCACCTGGGCGCTGAGCAGCCGTGACCAGGCGCGCCCGCTGGCCTTTCGGATCGTCGCCGCCCTGGTCGCGTTCGCCATCACCTCGCCCGGCACTGTTGCCGGCTGGGCCGAGGCCTGCCTGGCCCAGATCAGCGAGTGCCCGCCGGAGTTGCGCGGGATGGTCATCGCCGCAGCGGGATGGAGCGCGTTCTGGGCCGGCGACCTTCCGCTTGCGCAGCGGCGGGCCGAGGATGCCCTGCGAGCCGCGGCAGCCAACGATCCAATCGGCACCGGGCTGCTGCGAGTGCTGCTCGCTCAGACCTACACGTTTACCGGGGAGCCAGAACGCGGGGCCAGCCTCGCCCGCCAGGCCCGGCAGGACGCCGCTGAACTGGGTATAGAGGCCCTCGTCGGAAACATGCTGGCCACCGAAGCGATGGCCTGGACCGCCGCCGGAGACTACGCGGCGGCGCGGCCGCCAGCGATGGAGGCGGTCGAGGTAGCCCGCAGGGTCCAGAACCCGGCACTGTCGGCATATGCCTTCCTTACGGCCGCGGGCGCGATATGGCCAGGGGAACCGCAGACCGCGCTGATGCTCATCGAGGACTGCCTGGCCCTGACCCGCGCCGGAGCCAGCGATCCCATTCTCGGCACCGCCCCGATGCTGGCTGGCGTCATCCGGGCCCGGAACGGCGACCTGCCCGGAGCGCTGGCCGCGCTGCAAGAAGCCATGGCACAGCAACACGCCGATGGCAACCGGCTGTTGCTCGGCGGCACGCTCCAGCTCGCCGCCGTGGTGCTGGCCTTGCTCGGCGAAGCCGAACCGGCTGCGGTGCTGTCCGGGGCGTTCTCGGCGCATTTCCCGCCGGACGTCTCTGTCGTTAACGAAGACCAGAAGATGGGGATCGGCGAAGCCCAGTCCCTCGCCCGCCAAGCGCTCGGCGGGGCCGCCTATAGCGCTGCGCTCGCCCAGGGTGCCGCGATGGACGATGACGAGGTCGTCGGTTACGCGCAGGGTCAGTTCCGGCGGCTCGTCGCCTGTGCGGAACCCGCCGCGCAGGCACCGGAATCACCACCAGGCCAGACGCGGCCGAGCCGCCGGGAATGACTGTGTTGCCCGCCACGACGACGTGCCTCAGCACAGCCGGCGCGGTCAGGCACCACGGTCATCCCAGCCAGCCCGCAGGCGGCTACCGCCAGCCGGCCAGGCAGCCGGATATCGCCTGGTAGCGGCCAGTACCGCCTGATTGGCGCGGTGGGCAGGTGAGGGTTGGCTGCGCTGGAGGCCGCGGACCAGGGCGATCTGCGCGGAGGTACGGGCTGGTGGCTGCTACTCGAACAGCGCACCCAGACGGGGGTAATCTGCGCCGGTACTCTGTTGCGGTCCTCGCGGCCGCGCCGCTGCCTGGCCCGCCTTGGCGCATTGAGGTGGCCGGGCCCGGGGCCGTGAGGCGCAACCTGCAGTGCGCAGTAGCCGGAGGAAGCCAGCCCATGAAAGCCGTTGTGTACACGCGATACGGGCCGCCCGGCGTGCTACGGCTGGCCGAGGTGGAGACGCCCGTGCCCAAGGACCACGAGGTGCTGGTCAAGGTGCATGCGGTGTCGGTCAACGCCTCGGACTGGGAGGTATTGCGGGGCAAGCCGCTGTATTCCCGCGTCGGCGGCCCGTTCCGGCCGCGGCACCACATCCTCGGGTCCGACATTGCCGGCCGGGTTGAGGCGGCGGGCCGCCGCGCGACGCTGTTCGGGCCGGGCGAGGACGTATTCGCCGACATCCTCACTTCTATGGGCGGGTTCGCGGAGTACGTGTGCGTGCCGCAGAGCGCCCTGGCGCGAATGCCGGCCGGCCTGAACTACGAGCAAGCCGCGGCCCTTCCCCAGGCGGGGGCCATCGCGCTGCAGGGCATCCACGACAACGCAGGGGTGCGGCCCGGCCGGCAGGTGCTGGTCAATGGCGCCGGCGGCGGCTCGGGCATGTACGCCATCCAGCTTGCCAAGCTCGGCCAGGCCGAGGTCACCGGGGTGGACAATGCGGAAAAGCTGCAGTTCATGCGCTCGCTCGGCGCCGACCACGTCATCGACTACACCCGGGAAGACTTCACCATCACCGGGCGCACCTACGACGTGATCCTTGACCTGGCCGCACACCGTTCAGCATTCGCCTACCGTGGCTCGCTGGCGCCTGGGGGACGCTATCTGTATGTGGGCGGGTCGGTGGGCACGCTCCTGCAGGTCTTGCTGCTCGGGCCGGTGCTCGGAAGAGCCGACGGCAAGAAGATACGGCTTCTGGCCGTCCGGCTCGGCGTGCAGCACCTGGCGCTTCTCGTGGAGCTCTGTCAGGCGGGGAAGGTCGCTATCGTCATCGACCGCCGCTACCCGTTGAGCCAGGTACCCGAAGCGCTGCGGTATCTCGGCGAAGGACACGCCAAAGGCAAGGTCGTCGTCATCGTCGAATAGCTTGTGGCCGGCCAGGCCTGCGCCCGTGACGCCATCAACGTGGCCGGGCAGCAACCCCGGGTTGGTGGCGGCGCCGACTGTAGTGCTCTCCCGTACGCACCTGGATAACCCGGCTGAACTCAATGCGACGCCTCGCGAGGATCCGGCGAGCGGCCCAGCCTAAGCTCGGATCACGCTCAGCGATCATCCTGACCGACCCTGAGTACTCAAGTATCCGCCTCATGGGCTATTCACGTGAGCGGAGCGACTTCAGGGATGGATGCCATCCGAGCAGGTCATGGGGGCCAAGTCGTCCAGATCGGACCCATCCAGGGTGCGCCCCTGAGCTGGGCGAGTCCGGTTAACGGAACATCCCGGTCCGCCGTTATGACCGGCCGCCCCACCGTCAGACGACCGCTTCGCTATGTCCCGAAGTGGTCGTTACGACGCTGGGTGGCCAGGGCGCCCGGTCAGGTCCTGGCATGCCCACTGCGCGGGTAACCAGGTGTCAGCAAGCCGACAGCGGATGGGTCAGCCAGGTGACTGACAGTTGTCTCACAGTCAGGGACGCTGACGGTAGCCGGTCATTCCCGAAGATCGGGAACCGCAGAGGAGGCCTACCATGACCAGGCAGCTGGCGGATTTGCTGTCGTTCCGGCGAATCGCCGATATCCCGTTCGAGTCTTATATGGCCGCGCTTGACAGCTGGCAGCTCACCGGACACGACGGCGAACTTCGCCTCGGCAACAACCTGTTGCGAGCCCCGATCGAGCGGGATCACCACGCCGGTACCTACCGGATCGAGGTCCGGCTGGCCCGCGGGCTGCTGCTCCCGCCGGTGCGGATGCGGCTGGACATCGAGCCCTGGTCGCCCACCGCCACCGCCCTCGAACTCATCCCGTGCCAGCGGGTCAGGCCCAGTGCAGCCTACTTCGCGGCCGGCCACCGCCTGCTGGACTCCCTGACCCGCACGCCACCGGCGCGCGTGCCCGCGCAGCGGCGCCCAGATCAGGACCATCTGCGCGCAGCCGTCAGCACCGGCCACCCGGCTCTCAGCCGCTCATAGTCGGCAGGGCGCTACAGGCGGGGATTCAGCATTGTGCGGTAGTTGACCCTGCGTGATGGCCATGGTCTCGGGCTGAGGGTCGGCGCCGGGCACCGAGCAGCGCCTTGTTCGCGGGGCTGCCGTCGCCCGGGCATGGTCTCGGCCCCGTGTGATGAAGGTGCGGCCGCCGGGGTGAGGTCGTGCGTGACGGGGTGCCCGTGCCCCTCCCGGGCATGCCTATCCCGCGCAACTGCCCGGGGTCCGGCCACGCGGGTGCTACGGGGCGTGCCATGGCCGGGGTCAGGTGCTGTCGTCCATGATGCGGTCGTAGCTGCGGCGGGCGCGGGCGCCGCGGGCGCTGGCTCAATTCTATACTGAGGCTTGATTGGTCTTCGGTGTAGTTTGGTTGGCGTTTGGAGTTCCCCACCGTGCCTTCAAGTATCAAATTGATCCGCAGGGAGAAGGGAAGACGCAGCGCATTGTACTGAGACTAGTAGTTTTGGGGCATCGATTCTTACTGGCATGTCGTTTATGCTGCTGCATTTCGACGGCGGCCCGTTTCATAACGTTAATGCTTACACGCTCCTGGCGGGTGTGATATTCACGATATTTATGCTTGCACCGGGCTACAGGTCAGTGGCCAAGGCGGGCTGGACGCGGCCAATCTACCCCGTTCCGCTGAGAAGCTTTGCGCAGCACTGGAGTGAGGCGGCAGAGGGAAGTAAAGATAGCGCTTCGGCAGCGCCCCGCTGCGCGTCGCGCACAGAACTCAGCAATAGCAATAGGCAGTCGGGATAGCGGCAACTCCCATAAATATTCACCAGTGCGAACATCCGATGACAACCGCATTTCGACGCCGCGAAGCAACTCGAACCGACCGGAAAAGCAAGCCCAGGATAAGCGCAATGCGCGCAAAGATATGCCAAAGCAGAGGCCTAGCGGTAAGCGTCGGCCATTTCCGAATCGAAGTAAAAGGAGAAGGCGTCGGAAACGCTAGCGATATGCCTGCTGCCGACGCGTCCGCTTCTCGGGCCGGACGCCCTGCGTCCAGCGTGGGAGACACGTTGGTATGAGTGATCGCGCAGTCTTGACTCCCCGCTCTGAAGCGGAAGGTCGACCGTTCGATCCTGTCCCTGACCACATAGTGTCTCTGATCTGCGGAAACGCGACCTGTCAGAACCGGGTGCGCCGTCCGCTCGATGTGCACAGCGCTTATCGAGCTTCCGAAGCTCTTACATGTAGTGGGCGTATCGGGTGGCCACGGCCTGCTCAGGCGGGGCAGAAGCGCAACATCGCCTCGACCTTATTCGCGGTCCGGAGTGTGACGGGCAGGTGCCCGTCGAGCCGTGTCTGATTCCAGTTCATCTTGGTCAGCGCCAGGGTTTCGGCGCAGGCCTCTCGGGGCTGCGCACCGGACGAGTCGGTCGTATGCCGATGGGCTGCGGCACGTAGTGCCCGGGGTAGGTGGAGTAGAGCTCCACGCTTCCAGTGGTGTAGAGGACGAGCTCGCGGTCGGACAAGCCGAGCATCGCCCCGCGCAGCGCCGCCGCCGCGGAAGAGCCTGCCGCCGTCGCTGGTGGTGATCCAGGCCATTTCGAGCGCGTCGATCTGCCGCTCGTCCGGTGCGCCCTGTGGTTCGGGTCGGATTGCCACCGAATTTCTATCTGCTGCACTAGTTCGCGGCGAGAGTGGCGCCTCCGTCCACCGTGAGCACGGTTCCGGTGACGAAGCGGTTTTCCATCAGGTACAGGTGCGCCGCGGCGATCTCGTCCGCTTCCCCGATCGACTTGGTAAGCGTCTGATTGGCGAGGGCCGCGAACAGCGCGGCACGCTGCGGCTCCGGAACCGTGTCCCACAGCGGCGTCCGGATTGCTCCCGGCCGGACAGCGTTGACGCGGATCGGGGCGAGCTCGGCGGCCAGCCCTCGCGTAAGGCCCTCGATGGCGGCGGCGGCGCCGGCCGCGAGCGCTGTACCGGGTGCGGGGCGAACAGCGACCGTCCCGGACGTCAGCACGATCGAGCCTCCCGGCCGGATGTGCGGCGCCGCGTGCTTGGCCGCGGCGGCGGCCCCCCAGAAGCGGACCTCGAACAGCTCCCGGGCAGCGTCGAGTGGCAGGTCCGCCAGCGGCTGTGGGCGCACCGTGTCGCCTGCTGTGTAAATCACGTGGTCGAGCTCGCCGGTGCGGGCGAACAGGGCGGCGACGTCAGCCTCGTCGCGGGTGTTGACGACGGCCCCGTCACAGGTGTCCGGCAACTCCGCGAGCGCGGCCTTCAGGCGCCCTTGGTCGCTCGACGCGATCGTGACTGCCGCCCCCGCCGCCGCTGCGGCGCGGGCTGCGGCCAGTCCCATCCCTGAACTGCCGCCGATGATGACGATGCGCTGGTCTGAAAGAGCCATGGTGCCTACTCCTATGCCTCGGACTCTGATGACTCACTGAGTCATCAGCATAGCAGCGACGATAACTCACTGAGTCATCACTGTTATGATGGTGGCCATGCCGCGATGGGACCCATGCGCCGAAGACCGGCTTCGCGGGGCAGCGCTGGAGCTGTTCCTCGAGCACGGGTACGAGAACGTCACCGTCGCGCAGATCACCGAGAGGGCCGGGCTGGCCCGGCGCTCGTTCTCCCGTTACTTCACCGACAAGCGGGACGTGCTGTTTGCCGGGTCGGAACGACTTCCGGCCGTCCTCGCCCGCTCCGTCCGGGATGCTGACAGCGCTCTGTCGTCCTTCGAGGCCCTCCTAACCGCTCTCGTAGACGTCGCCGGCGTGCTGGCCGACCAGGCCCCGCTCGCCGCACAACGGCGCGCGGTCGTCCGGGCCAGCCCGGAGCTGCAGGAACGGGGGCGGACCAAGTTCGCCGCCGTAACCGACGCGGTGGCGGACGCGTTGCGGGACCGAGGCACCGCCGAATCGGAGGCGACGCTGCTCGCGCAGGTCGGTATCGCCATCTTCCGCACCGCGTTCGAGCGCTGGACCGACCAGCCGGACGACGTCGGCCTGCCGGCCCGTATCCGGGAGGCGGCTGCCGAGCTCGCCGCCAGCCTGGGCGAGGTGGACTTCGCCACCGTCCCCGCCCGTGACGCGATGACCGCGTACGGATGAGCGCTGCTTGCGGACCGCGCACCATGACGACGCCACCGCCACCCTGGGTTGCCGCCAGGCCGCCGGACCGTGCCCGCCTGCTGCGCAGGCCGCCGTAGCGTAATCCGGATGCCCCGCCAGCTGATCCCGCCCGGCCGCGGGCAACGGACTGCACCGACCTTCTCGCCACGCTCGCGCAGTACTTTGACAGTGGCTGCAATATCGACCAGGCGGCAGCGATGCTCTCCATACACCGGAGCACGCTGAAGTACCGCCTGAAGCGAGTCCGGGAGCTGCTCGGTCAGGATCTGAACGACGGATCGACCCGGCTGGACCTCCACCTGGCTACCAGAGTCTGGCTTACGCTTGAGAGCCTTCGCTGGACCGAGCAAGCCTGACCAGGTTAAAGGTGCGGTACAGGTCGGTGGCCCCATTCACCTGACCGTGTGATAACGCACCCGACCGTGTCCTCAGTGGGCTTGGACACCGGAACGGCTGATGCGGGCGGCCGCGGGTATCAGTTGCATCCGACCGTCTTTGAGCGGTGAGCCGGCGTTCGGCGCTGCAGGCGGGGATTCAGCGCGACATGTCGGGACTCTGCGTGACGATCATGGTCTCGGTCTGAGGGCAAGCCAGCGCGGTCGCCGTGCCGTAAGCGAATCCCTACCCGCGAGTGATCTTCACATCCCGCTCGAAGCAGTCCCGGGAGGTGACCTGCGGGTTGCGGCAGGAGTCGAGCTGTTCAACTGAGCGTGGGTCGTAGGCTCCCTGCGTAGAGGGGTGGCTTATCCGCTCGCGAGGTCGAGGACCTCCAGGGGGACCCCCACGTAGGGTGAACCTCTACTGCCCGGGTTGTTCAGGATCCCTTGGGGAGGACGCCGTGGCCGCGGCAACAACGATCGTGAACGCGAAGGTA
>Ga0210390_10003152_pt1 | contig 14247 bp, 20 predicted proteins | sample IncBWH11OmetaG_FD_161050 | JGI IMG/M metagenome (GOLD analysis project Ga0210390, IMG submission 161050) | Forest soil microbial communities from Barre Woods Harvard Forest LTER site, Petersham, Massachusetts, United States - Inc-BW-H-11-O ...
ATCCCTTCGGCATTGTAGCGGTGCACCCAGTCGCGCAAGGTCTGCCGATCCATCCCCGCCAGCCGCGCCGCACTTGCCCGGTCCATCCCGTCGAGCGCGTTGGCGATCGCGATCAGCCAGGCGCTGACCCGGCCGTCGCGCTCCCGCCGGGGGCGCCGGCGCAATTCGCCCGAGCCGATGTGATCGCAGATCGCCAGAGCAGACATTGCGGTTCCCCCATCCCACAACCACAACATCTGCTACTGCCCACCGCCCCGATGCAATTCCTTCGGCGAGTCAGCATCAACTCAGGTGGGTATCAATAATCGATTCGGCCTTGTTCCAGCCGTAAAAGCTGACGCAGAAGGCGGCGGCTTTCAAAGGCCGGTGCCTTTGCGCCAAGGCCGATTCGAGCCAGCGGTAGTTATTCGTTCGCTACGGTGCGGCCGGAATGGTCGGCATAGCGCGTAATGTGGGCCGGGTCAGTAATGACAAAATCGAAACTGCCGGGCTGAATCCGGTTTTTCATCGCCGGCGACGACCTCTCGCTGTTCGAGCCCAAACTTCTCTGCGCAATGAACATTAACGATCTTCCACACCGGCTGTCGCCTTCGCCAGCCGATCCGCCGAGCAGTAGCTTCCCGAAGGATTTATGCTCCCTCGCTCGTTCGCTCGAGAAGCGCGGGCGCTAAAACGACATGGTACAAATCGGCAACGGATAGTACGGTTCGCTGCCCCCTTGTTTATGGGGTCGCTGAGGGGAGCGATCGAGCCGATCTCGCCGAGGGCAGTGACAGGGCTCAGGATTTTCGGTGGATACGCGCGGCTTCGGTGCTACCCGCCCCGTTCGTAGACCGGCCCTGGCTCCTAAGCGCAGTCATCCGCCGACGCCAAGCGAGCGGATTTTTGCGAATACCGGATGGATCTGGGCGTGATAAGCGGAACAGGTCGAGCGCGAGAGCCAGAGTTGCTCGAAGTCGTTCGCGCGCGAGCCCGGATATTGATCGCGGAACGCGGCCACGGCGCGCGCCGCATCGGCCTTGCGTCCCAGCAGCGACAGTCCCGCCATAAGAAATAGTTGCGCACCGCCATAGCTCGGGTTGCGTTCCAGCGATTTTTGCAACAGCGAAATAGCGTCGTCGGTGCGCCCGAGCAACAATTCGGCAAATCCGCTGAAAAAGAAAAAGATGCTTTGACGCCGCTCGCTCTGATCAAACCGCATGGCCCGCTCGACCGCCGGTACCGTATCCTCGGCATGGCCGAGAAACGCGGAATTGTATCCCAAAAAAGCGTGGGCACTCGCCAAATGCGGGTCGAGGCCCAAAGCCTGGCCTAAGGTCGTGGCTGCCTCTTCCAGCCGCCCGCCCGCTGAATAGAGCATCCCCTGGATACAGTTTGCGACGGCGTTTCGCGGCGCCAGCTCGAGGGCAGCGGCAATCGCCTCCTGCCCAACATCGAGCGCGACCGTCGCGGTGCTCGAATCCGCCCACCATGGGGCGCTGACGAGGTGCTGGCAGGTCTTGGCCAGACCGGTCAACGCCTCGACATTGCGAGGATCGAGCGCCAGCGCGGCGAGAAACCAGCGCTGCGCCTCAGCGGTCAACTCGGGGCGTATCTTGCCTCGGAGCGCGCCTGCCGCCTGGGCCAGGCACTCGCCGAGGCCGAGTTCGACACCGGCCTTGACAAAGGCACGCCGGTTGACCTCGCGCAACAGCAGCGCATGGACCTCGCGAGAGACTTGCCGGGTGACCCGAGTCTGGGTTGACCCGACACCTTCGAGATCGAACTCGTAGCGGCCAGCCCAACGGTATTCCGCGGTCCCCGCATCGGTAATTTGCACGTTGACCTGGAAGGTTCGGGGACCGCTACGCAGCGCACTGCCGGTGACCAGGTACTCGATTTCGGTACTGGCGATCCGCGGCAGAGTCCCCCGCGCCTGCCGCTCGTCGGCGATTCGCGTCAACGATAGGTTGGGGCCATGCCGCAACAGATCAGTGACGAGGTCGTCGGTAAACGCCTCCATCAGGTATTGCTGCTCGGGTTCGCCGGTCAGGTTGCGCAACGGTGCCACTGCGACGGCGACGCTCGGCAACAAGCACGGCCAGCGCAGCCGCGACATTTCGTGAAGAGACGGTGTCAAGCCAATGTCAGTGCGGCTGGGCACCGGCGCTTCCGCAATAACCGCACGCATGTCCCCCGGCCGCTCCGCCGTTCGGACCGTGACCGGCCAGCCGATACCGCCGGGATGGACAATCTCGTTGGCGAGCGCTTGGGTTTCCGCGTCGGGTGCAACACCCAGCTCGCGCTTCAGGGTCTCGGCACAAGTGCGATATTGAAGCAAGGCCTCCAGTTGTCGGCCGGCCCGCGCGTAAGCTCGGATCAGCACCCGTTGGCCGATCTCCGAGAGAGGATCTAGCGCCGCGAGCCGCCGAGCCGACTTTATTGCCGCGTCGCCCTCTGCCGCCTCGTCCTGCAATGCGGCCAAGCGCTGCAATACTCCGCGTACCAGATCGAGCGTGCGGTCGCGCTCGTTCGCCAGCCATTCTTGAAACGGTTCCGAATCGACGACGAAGTCGGCAAGGAATTCACCGCGGTAGAGCTCAGCAGCCGTTGCCAGCTCCAGGCGGTCTTTTGAACGCGACAGCCGTTCGAAGCGGTCGATATCGGTATCGATGTCCTGCAAGCGGCAATTGGCAAATTCGGCAGCCAGGTATCGCTCTGCGCTCTGGCCTAATGCCTTGCGCAATTCCAATAGGCAGTTGCGCAAACTGTGGCGTCCTTCCGATGCCTGACGTGGCCATAACAGGTCGGACAGCTGCTCGCGGCTGACTGGCCGGCCACCCTGGGCCGCCAGGTAAGCCATCAATGCCCGCGCCTTCCTCGGGAGCTTGCCGAGCCGACGCTGGTCGTTCTCGATGACGAGAGGTCCAAGAAGACCGATCACCAGTCCCATAATTTGCTTCCTGCCGCCCGGCCGAGGAGTCAAAAGCCGATCGACAGGATAGTGGAACGGACGAGAGCGGCCATCAACTAAATGCTGACTTGGTGGCGTTAGCCACCATAGAAGGGTGACGAGAAAGGCCGGAGATATCGAGGGGAACGTAATTGCCAACAGCATCGGAGGATAGCGTGGCCATCGGCTCAGAGATCCACAATGATCTCTTCGATTGCAGCGACAATCTTTGTACCCCGGCGCCGGTGCCGGAGCCAGGCTCGCTGACATTGCTCGCCGCCCTACTCCTGGCTTCCTGCGCCGTACTGCGCCGGCGATGCCGCGAGGGCTGCTGCTTCCTGCTTGCCAAGGCGGTTGCTAAGTGACTATTTACCTCCTCGGGGTGAGTGTCGGGTTTAAGTTGCCGACGTTTAAGGAAATTGGCCGATGGTCAGATTACCGACTGCAAATCTCACGAGATGGACTCCGCGCCGCAAGGCGGCGGTAGTGCTTGCAATAGCAGATGGTCAGCTTCTTCGCGAAGAAGCCTGCCGCCGATATCAGCTTTCGGAGGAGGAGCTTCTCGCGTGGGAGCAGGCATTCAAAGTTTTTGGCAATCTTGGTTTGCACGCAACGCGACTTCAGCAATACCGTTGTCATCCCGTGCAGCTGACCAATGCAGTGCACGACAGACCTTTAACGAGAATACGTTGACTCGTAATACTTAGGGCCCGTTTTGTGAAACGCGGCACTCCCGTTCCTTGTGCAAATCCGGACATCTTCTCGCCGCAAGATGCTTGACAGTGTTCGCGGTATTTCAGAAACCGGGCAACCCATCTCAGGATAATGACTTTTTTATCTAATGATCAGCCAACCATATCACTTTGGCCGCCACAGTTATTAGCCCGCCACTTTCCGCGGAACGTGGAGCGTCGATCTCGCGGCGATAACTAACCCACGGGGTGAGGGCCCAGATACTCGCCAGCTGCCTCCGTGTGCATATCCTCAGCGAGGAATTTTCAAACAGCTCGGCTCGAGCATGACCCCGATGGTGCGATGGCGAAAGTGTTGTATGTGCACTCCATCGCCTCAGTCCGGCGCGGAATGTCCGTGGCAAGAGCTCTGCCGAAAACTGTTCACAGGGGTGAAGACGATGAAGATGGGCGTTCCTAAAAAATCAGAGGCGGACGCGATGCCTCCGCTATGTGCCGTCAAGAACCGAGATCGAAAGTCGAGCCTATCGGCCCCTTGCGCCTAGACTCGCCGACTCCTATGGCTCGTGCGGCGGCTCATCGACTGCATTGTTCGGCGTCTTGGAGGTAACCTCATCGGCTACTCGGTCATATCGATTGGCGATATCAACCAATTCCCTTCTGATGCTCGGCAGATGGGTTTGGCGAGCCGCGCACCGTACGACGAGGGCCATTTCTCTATAGTGATCGCGGCGCCGTTGGCAAAAATTGCACATTGCAGCCCTTTCTAATTATTTTGCGGGGTCACCTAATCGTGGACCCTGTAGTGTCAATATAACGTCCACATATCGCCCGCTTGCAGTCAATTCCACGTCCGAGCGATAAACTTCGCGCTCGACCACCGGCTGGACGGCTCGAATTACCCGATTTTGCGATGATTTCCGGGGCAGCGGGCTGATGGTGCCGATTAGGGAACGTCTGAATAACGGGTGATCGGGCGGGTGGGAACGTGCGATGGCCGCGATCGGCGGTAGGACCGGGTGGGGCGTGGCTGTCCGGTCGCATGTCGGCGTCGAGCAAGGGGTGGATCACGCGGTGCAGGCCTCGACCGTTGGGTCCGACAGGTTGAACCATTGCTGCGGAAAATAGATGCGCAGCATCCGCTCCACCCCGATCGGTGCCGGCCATGGCCGGCCTTCGGGTAGAACGGCTCGACCAGCGCGCACAACGCGGCCCATGGCACCACGCGCTTCATCTCATCGAGAAATGCCGCCCGCCGCTTCGTCTTGGCGTAGCGCTCCAACCCCGCCGTTACCAGCGTTGTCTGCCTTATCCCCCAACCCTGCACACCAACTCCCCCGCAACCACTGTATCATGATCCGGGGTCACGCCTTTGCAGAGGTTCCTTAGCGGGCCGATCGGTTCTGCGGCGAACCGGTGTGGTTTGCCCTGATCGATCTCGGTGGGGTATGCGTCAGGCCGGCGCGGTTCGTCCCTGAAGCCAGGCCCGGCGGGTGAAATTGTAGACGAGATTGGCATGCAGATCTTGGCTCGGGCGCGGACGATGCCGACGGTCTGTGCGATCAGCCCGAGGCGGCATTTCTGCGCGGCGAAGACATGCTCGACCGCCGTCGAGCGATATCACACAATCCTGGTCCTCTCCAGCGATACATCCAAAGCAGCAAAGCGTGTTAAGGTGGACCCAGCCGGTGGGACCATTGGTACCGGTTGGTTAATCGGAAGCCGAGCCGAGCCGCTCGGCTCCGTTGAAATCACCGAGTTGATACGACCTTTTGCTGCTGTGGCGGCAGTGGGTATGTGTGCAACGCGCGAGCGTTGTCCAAGCGCAGCGTCATATCCACAGCTGAACCGCTCCGGGAAACCCGGAGCGGTTCAGTCGTGCCCTCGGGCCAGACCGCCATGGGCGTCCGGTTACCGAGCGCCTGGTGGGCCGGGTGCTGTTGTAAAAGGCAAACCACGCTCCGATCCCGGCCTTGGCCTCGTGGCCGTCGGCATAGCCCTTCAGGGAGATGTCCTCATGCTTGAGCGAGGGCCACAGCCGCTCGACGAACACGTTGTCCATCCACAGCCCGCGCCCGTCCATCGAGATCTCGACGCCGGCGGCGGCGAGGGTACCGCTGAAGAGAGCGCTGGTGAACTGGCTGCCTTGGTCGGTGTTGAGGATTTCCGGGCTGCCGAAACGCGCCAACGCCTCCTCGAGCGCCGAGACGCAGAACGACATGTCCATCGTGTTCGACAACAGCCACGCCAATACCGCCCGGCTCGCCCAATCGATCACCGCCACCAGATAAAGAAAGCCGCGCCCGATCGGCAGGTAGGTGATGTCCGCTGCCCAGACCTGGTTCGGCCGCCTCGATCGCCAGGTTGCGCAGCAGGTAGGGAAAGATCTTGTGGCCCGGCGGCGGCTTGGTCGTCCGCGGCTTCGGCCCGAGTGCGGCGATCCCCATCTTGCGCATCAGCCGCTGCACTCGCTTGCGGTTGACGCTTTGGCCTTCCGTCCGCAGCAGAGCCGTCATCCGCCGCGAGCGGAGGAACGGTCAGGCCGTGAACAGCTCATCGAGCCGCCGCATCAGCAAGAGATCATCGTCATTGGCCGGCCGCGGCAGGCGGTAGACCCCGGAACGCGCCACGCCCAGAAGCGCGCATTGCCGGCGTATCGACGGGCCGCCGGCGCCACGGTCGACGAGTGCCCTTCGGTCCGGGGGCTCATCTTCCGGACCTCCTGGCTAAAAAATCCCGCTCCACCATCAGCTGGCCGATCTTGGCGTGCAACCACTCGATCTCCCGCTCCCGGTCGACCTCGGCGTAGCGCCCGGCCCCGGGGATCGAAGGCTCGTGCTGCCTGCTCCTGAAGCTGCTTCTTCCAGGCGTAGATCTGATTCGGGTGGGACTCGTAGCGTTGCGCTAGGTCGGCTACGGTCGCCTGTTCCCGCAGCGCCTCCAAGGCGATCTTCGCCTTCAGCGCCGCATCAATTTTCCGTCTCGTCCGTTTCGTCATCGTCCGCTCCGTCTAGCATGATGGAACGGCCCCCGCTCCAATTAAGCCGCCGGTCCAAAATTCCGGGTCCATTTCAGTTGATCGGCCATCAGGGTCATCTCCATCACCGAGTACGCCGAATATCAGGCGACTCACCCCAATGACCAGATCTCCAAGCACCGCGTTTTTCTGAGGATCCGAGCGGTGTTGGGCTGTTCAGGAGCTGCAGTAAAGCAGTCACTGGCTGCCGCGGCGTGTCACTCGCTGACAGCCCCGTCACTGGTAGCCTGGTGGGCTTCTTGCGATGGGTTTGCGAGCTGGCATTATCCTCGCTGCCGTCCAACGCGGGAGACAAGCGTTAGAAGCCGTCCACCACGGATTAGGCCGACAAAAACCATGCAAGTTCCGAGAAGGATAAATGATGCCGGTTCCGGGACCGCAGCTATGACTGATCCAATGAACTCGTTATTCTGGGGATAAGGAACACCCGCAGGTTGGTAGTCAAAACTCGCTATTCCATCGGTAATAATTTCGTTGGGACCAACGATGAAATTCTCTAAGCCGATATTTGAGGGAAATGGCGGTTCGAAATAGAAGATCAATCTTGTGCCGGTACCGGTGTCGGCGCCCGAAATGGTACCGGCATTGTCAGTGAACCGAAGCCAGTCCGCTACACTGGCACCGTCAGGAGTGAGAATCGCTACATCGCCCGAAACGACCGCTTCCGGCAGGAAATAGGTCAAAACAGGAGAGCAAGCTGACGGGCAGGCTGGATTTGCAGGGTCGTCCAACAAAGAGCCGGACACATTCATCGCCGGTCCCCCGGCCACTGCTAAGGTGCCGCTCCCGGTATTATTGAAGGTCAGCAACATCTCGCCAGGGGGGGTAACCGCCGATAATCCGGGAGGGGCCACAAACTCTGCTCTGGCGGTGAGGCCACTGACCGTCAGGTAAGCGACAAGTGAGACGAATAAGATCCGATTGCGTACGACAATCATGATGTCGAGCCTCTAAATAATTGCAGAGGCTTCTTGTGCAAATCTGATGCCATTGAGTGTTTATGTCTGTTATCAATTGGTTAATGCGCTCGCAGCTGAGACGAGTGTTAAATCCATCGACAGTGCCATCCATATCCCCACACGGCTCAATAGAGCCGGACGGTATTCAGCCTATCTCAGGTTACATCCTCGCCAAAATAATACCGCGAGCGACCCGCAAACCAATTCTCGTTCGCGCAGAGGTGTAAAGTATGCCGTCAGTCCGCGACCTTGGGGTGCACCGGGATCGGCTCCGCCGGCTGTCGTCGCCGCTCACGAGCCGCAGAAGCTGCCGGTGGTGTTGAGATCTCTCGCGGTGCCGGATCACTCGACATTGAGCCGCCGGAGCAAGACGCTGGAAAGTGCCGCCCCTCCGGCGGCTCGGATCTGGTTTGCTGCATTTGCTGGTGGACAGCACCGGCCTGAAGCTCGGCGGGGCCGGCGAATGGCTGGTTGAAGAGCACGGCACGTCCAGCCGCCGATCTTGGCGTAAACTGCATATCGGCATCGATGGCGAGAGCGGCGAAATTGTCGCGATCGAGCTGACCAAGAACGAAAGCGACGACGCGGCGCGGACTGACGCGCTGCTCGACCAGCTCCCCGATCCCCTGGCGTCCTTCACGGCTGACGGCGGTACGATCAGGACCGCGTTTACGAGACTGTTGCCGAGCGTCATCCGGATGCCGCTGGCATCGTTCCGCCGCGAGCAACCGCGGTTCCGGGTCCGTCCGCCACGACTGCTCCGACACAGCGGGACCGACACATCCAGGAGATCGTCGCGCCCGGTCGGATGGGCTGGCAAAAGTCGAGTGACTACAAGCTTCGGGCCAAGGTCGAGGCCGCAATCGGTCGATACAAACGCGTGATCGGCGATGCCCTGCGATCGCGTACTAACGAGACCGAGGGCACGGAAGTCGCCATCGCTGCTGCCGCCTTGAACCGGATGCTTGAATTCGGACGCCCGAACTATGTCCGAAGCTCATAACCCCAGACGGGATTGACGTCACCGCGTCTGTACGCACCATCCGTGCAACACGGTCGCATCCGCCACTGATCCGAACTCCCGCCGCCAGCCATAAAGTTGGTTGCGATGCAGCCCGTAGCGCAACGCGATCTCGCTCGCTCGCTCGCTCGCGCGCCCGGCGCCTGGCTCTCCGCGACGATTGCAACCTTCTCCTCATCGCTCCAGCGTCGTCGGCGCGGTATTCCGGTCAACACCTCCACGCGACGGAAACTGTGCCCATCAATTGGCAAATTACTTGGCACACGATCCCCTGCCTCGATCAAACGAGGCAGGTTCACCCCACCACCGCCATCCGGCGCAAGATGGGGGTCAGCCTCCGCTTACTGCTGATCGAGGCTGGCGGGCGCGACAGCAACCCGCTGATCCACATCCCCGCCGGCTACATGAAACTGCTCGACCATCCGAAGATCACCTGGGGCTACATCTCTGAAACCGGCCCCGACAAAGTCGCAATCGGCACCGACTATCCGTTCCCGTGGAACAAGGTGCCGGTTGATCACATCATGTCGACCCCGGGTCTCAGCGACGACGACAAGATCGCGATCCTCGGCGGCACCGCGGCGAAGCTTCTCGGCATCAACTAGACTAGCGAGCACCATCGCCCCGCCGCGCGACCCGCGGCGGGGCTTTTTCGCGCAACCGCCCCTTTAGGCATCGGCCCTTCAAAAGTCGTCTTGCTGGAGTTCCAATCCTCCCATGCCGGCCCGCGCCGGCTCAAGGAGGTGCGGTGCCCCAATTTTACCGCGCGGAATGAGCGCGCCGGCGCGCCGGTCTTGATGGGCACGCGACAAAATCGGCACCTCCGCGCCCCGCTGCGCGGCGCCTTCGGCGTCCTTGACCCGGCCCAGCCCGGCATGGCGCCCGCCTCCCGTCTTTGCGACGGAAGGAGAACACGATGATCACCCTCTACGACCACATCCAGCAGCTGCGGGCCGAGCTGCGCGGCTGCTACTTCACGCGCCGCGAGCGTGCTGCCGTGCAGGCCGAGCTGGGAAGGGCAATCGCTGAACAGGCCGAACTCGACCACGCATTCGACGCCGCCCTAGCTAGAGGCGCTGTCGAATCCCACCGAGGCGATCGGGGCCGCCGCGTAAGCGGCCCCTTCCCTCTTCCGACTAATGGCTACGGCGTGCTGGCGCCGTTCACGGGCGAGCCCCTCGATCGGAAGCTGATCGAGACCAACTGGGACAACGTGCAACGCGTCATCACAGCATTCCGCAATCGCGTGGTCGCCCCGTCGCTGATCCTGAGGAAGCTCGGCACGACGCTGCGCCAAAGCGCGCTGTCGCTCGCCATGCGGGAGATCGCGCGAATCGAGCGCACTGTCCATAATCTGGATTGGATCGAGGACAAGGGCTTGCGCGCGGACACCACCGACGTGTGAACAAGGGCGAAGCCCGGCACACTCTGTCTCGCGCGACTTTTTGCAGGCCGCGCCGGTGGAAGCGGGTGAACCCGATCGCGCTGTTGACGATGCCGAAGACCGGCTCGACGGTCGGTTTGCGTTTTTTGTAACCGGCTTTGCCATCCTCGCTCTCCCGCTTGCCGCCGAGTGGCTGTTGATCGCGCTGGCCTACAGCTGCCGCCGGCTGCACAACCTGCGGCCCGCCTGAGCCAACCCGGCGGTCGCCCCCATCCATCACCAAACAACCCAATCCGACAGGCTGCTAGCTCCTCGATGACGCGGAAATTGCCGGCGCCGCAGATCAGCGGTTTGAGCACCCCATGGTCAGCGCGGCCGTCGACAAATGTGGAGCCGGCGATCGGCAAGGTCGCGAATGCGCGGCGCGAACCGGAACCCGAGCAGATGGCAGACGCCGAAGACATGGGTCACGCGGCCCGTGTCGGTGTAGTGTTCCTTGATGGCAAGCGAAGTCTCATGGTGAAGAAGACCGTTAAGAACATGGAGCGCTTCGCTTGTATTGACCGCAATGACTTTCGCGTGGAAGGGGGCATATCGATCGGAGATGTGAGTATAGAACTTGACGCCCGGCTCCGAACCGTAGCGAGCATTGTGCTCGGCGCGGGCTTCGCCATGTCCGCCGGCCCTGAAGAACTGACCGTCCGAATGATGATGTGTCGCCGCCGCCCCAGATCGCGGTGAACAGCCAGGCGTGGATCGCATCGACCAGGCAGGCAAGACTGGCCTGATAGGTTTCGTCGCGGATATGCCACTCGCGGTCCACAGCAGCTTCGAGGTGGCTGAAAACTCCCGGAACGGCGGGCCATTCGCGCGAGACCGAGATTCGTCGCGTCGGCCAACACCGGGTCATGAGCGCAATGCTGTCCTCGGGCGGCGTTCCGGTGCGCAGATGTCCGAACCGGTCGGCAAATCCGATCCAGCCGTGGACCTCGGCGAGAAGCTCGGTGATCCGCAGGCGCGGCAGCGGCCGCGCGATATTATCGGCGCCGTCTGCATCAATTCGGCGCAACGGACTGATCGAGAGGCCCGCTTCGGTAATGACGGCCGCGGGCAGTTCGCCAGCCGTCGCCGTGTCCCTCACTTCCCGCAGCCTGGATTCGAGTTGGCGACGCGCGCGGAGCGCCAGTCTGCAAACCGGTCCGGCACGGCAAGCCCTAACTCGCCTTGCTGCTGCAGCGCCGCGAATACAGGCTGCGGCAAAAGGAAGTCATGACATCGGGGCTAGTTCAGCGGCGCGGCCAGCCGGAACACCACGTTCTCCTCCGTGACCCGGCGTTCCTCCACGCTCAGCGTGTAGCGCTCGGCAAGCCGGCCGAGCAGCTCCTGCACCAGGGTCTCGGGCGCACTGGCACCGGCGGTGAGGCCGAGGGTGCGGACCCCGTCCAGCGCCGACCAGTCCAGCGAATCCGCGCGAGGCAGCAGGGTGGCACGGCCGGCGCTGGCGCGCTCGGCCACCTCGCGCAGTCGCTGAGAGTTGTGCGAGTTCGGGCTGCCGATGACGACTACCAGCTCGGCCCGCACGGACTTTGGCACGCCGTGGGCGGAGAACACGACCTGCGCCGCCACCGGCACCTCGTCCAGTTCCTCGACGAAGACGGCGCCCTGGGCTTTCAGCCGCTCCACCACGGTGCGGTTGTGCACGATCTCGTGGCGGACATAGACGGGGCGCCGTAGCGGCGCAGCGCCTCTTCCACCACCTGCATGGCCCGGTCCACGCCCGCGCAGCAACCGCGGGGGCCGGCGAGGAGGACGTGCAGCGGGGGCTTCTGGTCCATGGATGACTTCTGACTTCCGCACGCGGCGATGCACGTGTCGATGATCCATACCTATAGCCGCGTCAAAATCGCGTCCCTTATTTGATCGGGAGTATTCCCGGATCTCCGAGTAGCCAGCTGGGGTGCTCAGTCTGCCTTGGCAAAAAATAAAAAATATGCCTCGCCTGGACCCTATCAAAAAGGATCGGCCTAGTGGCGAAGTTTGCGTTGCCGTGGATTAGAGGTCAAGGTATTAACTCATTAACCTTAATCAAGGAGACGCTGACCGTGGCCCATCTTACTCAAAGCATCACAGTCTCTCAGCGGATCGCGAGCGGTCGCCACCCCGCGACTTCGCGTAGCGGTGGTCCACAGGCCTGGGGCTTCGCCGCGATCCTCGCCGGAACGCTGGCGCTTTCCGCAACACCAGTTCGTGCGGAGCCGACAACGATTAGCCTTACCACGTCCGGCACGCTGGTGGTGAACCGGAGCGACGATCTGACCGCGAATTTGGGCGAAGAACTTCCATCGACCGGTTTCTACGATGTCTATACCGGCACCTATGCGGCCTCCGCCATGAACCTTCCGACCACGCCGGTGACGCAGCCTTATACGTTGGCGCTTACCGGCACGGTGAACGTTGATGACGCGAGCTTTAATTTGGCCGATTACACCCTTCCGACGATTACGGCATCGGAAGCGAACAATCTGGTGCTTGATACCGAGGCCCTTGTGAGCTCGCCTTCGGGAAGCTTCTTTCCGCATTTCCTCCCGAAAACCTATTACAGCTATGACAGTGCCACTCACGACATCACGATCGCTTCCCAGACCGACCTCGCAACAATTTTGCCCGACATCGGACCATTATCGGTGTTTTACAATAACGGTACGTACTCGGTCAGCACGACCGAGCTGACGCTCGTTGCAACCCCAGTGGCCCCAGTGCCCGAGCCGGCGTCGATAAGCCTGCTTGCCGCTGGACTGTTTGGCCTCGCCGCCGCTCGCCGACGCAAATCCGGCTAGTCCAGCAACCCCGCATAAATCCGGGCGCCGGGTTTGACCTGCTCCCCGGCGCCTCTGAGTGCGCCCCCTCGAAAAAGCCTATTCTTTGGGGAGCGACTCAAACGCCCAACGAGCGGGGTACCGAATATTCGAGTGAATGGCAATGTCACGGCAAGTCTATCCTGGGCCACAGCTGATATAACTATTAACAATACGACGATAGTCGGCAATTTATCAATCGGCTCCTCAAGCATTGGCGGAAATACGAACATAACGACCTTGGGCGGCCGAGATGACCGATTTTCCCCGTTCCTTGATCGAGTGGCAGCAGCGCTTCGCGGATGAGGCGGCCTGCGTGAGATACCTGTTCGCGGCCCGCTGGCCCGAGGGCTTCGTCTGCCCAGACTGCGGCGAGAGCAAAGCCTGGGAATTGCAAACCCAGGCGTGGACCTGGGAATGCGCTGGCTGCGGCAAGCAAACTTCGGTCACCGCCGGGACCATCATGCACCACTCCAAGCTGCCGCTGACCACCTGGTTCTGGTCGGCCTATCTGATGGCCACTCGTTCCAACGGCATCTCGGCTTTGCAACTGCAACGCCAGCTCGACCTCGGCTCCTACAAGACCGCGTGGCTGCTCTGTGCCAAGCTGCGCCGCAGCATGGTGGCGCCCGGCCGCAGCGCGCTCGCCGGCCTGGTCGAGGTCGACGAAACCGAGATCGCCTGCCGCAGCAAGTACGATCCGCTGACCGGCGGCGGCGGGCGCAGCCATCAAGGCAAAATGTTGGTCGTCGGGGTCGTCGAGATCAAGGACGGCGGCACCGACCCGGGCGCATCCGGCTCGCCGAGGTGGCCGACTACTCGGCCGACAGCCTGCATCCCTTCATTGCCCAAAATCTCGCATCGGGGGCGAGCGCCAAGACCGACGGATGGCCCGCTTATCCCGGCGCCCCGGCGTCAGCCACGATCCCCGTGTCATCGGCAAGATGGCCGCCGATGTCGTGCTGCCCTGGGTGCATCGCATCTTCGCCAACCTCAAGGTCTGGGCGTTGGGCGTCTATCACGGCCTGCGCCGCAGCCATCTCCAATCCTATCTCGACGAGTTCGTCTTCCGCTTCAACCGCCGTCGCACACGGCATGCCGCCTTCCGCTCTCTTCTCGGCATCGCCGCCGGCCACGCATCCCTCACCAACCAAATGTTGATTTCACCGGAAGCAAAGTAATAAGGCTTCTCAGGGCTCTGAAATTAGAGATTAGATTAGAAGATGCGCAATATGGGGGCCGCTATGTGGTTGACAACATGGGGGTCGTGTGATTAACGCAAGGGAACAGGAATATCTCGACCAACCGTAGTGGTGAGGCAGGCTATTCCGGGATTTCCCCGACGTGAGAGAAAGTCGATACGAAGG
>Ga0210390_10003153_pt1 | contig 14246 bp, 12 predicted proteins | sample IncBWH11OmetaG_FD_161050 | JGI IMG/M metagenome (GOLD analysis project Ga0210390, IMG submission 161050) | Forest soil microbial communities from Barre Woods Harvard Forest LTER site, Petersham, Massachusetts, United States - Inc-BW-H-11-O ...
ACCGCTAGCCTTGCTCACCAGGACGTCCTCTCTGGATGCGTTTGGGACACCAAGCCCGTACTCCCGCAACAGGAGGACGTCCCCCACAACAGGCGCCTCCCGGGGCTACGTCCTTTTACTACGCTAAGCACGGGTACCGGGTTATCCACAGGCGTGAGATTGGTTCTGGCGCGCCCGGTCGCGGCGGGGTCACGATTTGTCTATGGATAGATACATAAATCGTGACTGGGTCTGGCTGATGGACGAACAGCACGGGGTCGTGGAGAGCTCGCAGGTACGGAAGAACGGCATCACCAGAGGCGGGCTAGAGCATCGACTGCGGTATGGCCGGTGGAGACGCTTGCACTGGGGCGTGTACGCGGCCTTTACCGGCGAAGTGACGCGTCAGGCGAAGCTTTGGGCAGCGGTGCGACGGGCCGGGCCCGACGCAGTCCTCAGTCGTGAGACCGCGGCCGAGGTCCAAGGGCTTGCCGACCGGCCCAGCTCCAAGATCCATATCTGCGTGCCGAGCAGTCGGCGCCCCGCGCAGCACAGGCCGATTCAAGGCGTGATACTGCACCGCTGCGCCCGCATCCATCCGCAGCGACTCCCGCAGTGGGAGCTGCCGCGGACCCGCATCGAGGACACCGTGTTTGACCTGGTCGCGGAGGCCACCACCTTCGATGAGGCTTATAGCTGGATCTCCCGGGCGCTATCCAGGGAACTTGTCACGGTTGACATGCTGCGCGAGGCGATGGCCGAACGCGGCCGGGTTCGGTAGCGGGGATGGCTGATGGAGGCGTTGGCCGAGGGCGGCGAAGGGGTTCACTTTCCGCTTGAGCGCCGTTATGCCCGCGACGTCGAAGGCGCCCACGGGCTGCCGAAGGCGCAGCGGCAGGCGCGCCGCGTCATCGAGGGCAAGGCCCATTACAAGGACAACTGGTATGCCGACTACGGGGTCTGTGTCGAGTTGGACGGCGCCGCCTATCACCCGCCCGAGCAGACACGGAAAGACAAGCGAAGAGACAACGTTAACCTCGCCGTCGATGACGCGCGCACCTACCGCTTCGACATCGTCGATGTCACCGAGCGGGCGTGCCTGAGTGCCGCCATGGTCGCCGCGTCACTGCGGCGCAACGGATGGCGAGGACGGCCTCATCCGTGTCGCAGGCCAGGCTGTGGCTGCGGCGTCGGGAGTGCCGGCTAGGGGAGCAGCAGGTGGACGTCGCCGAACTCGTGCCACAGGTAGCCGCTGGCCAGCGCTTCGTTGTAGCACTCTCGCAGCAGGTCCTTGCCGTGGAAGGCGGCCAGCATCCACAGGTGGGTTGAGCGTGGCTCATGCAGGCCGGTAAGCAAGCCATCCACCACCCGAAGGCCGGTCTCCGGGGTGACCACATGCGACGTCCAGCCGGCCTTCGCCTCGACCCGGGGCCCGGCCAGCCCGGCGGTCCCGGCCAGCCCGGCCGTCCCCGCGGTCCCGGCCACAGCGGCTGTCTCCAGGGCGCGCACGACGGTGGTGCCCGCCGCGATGACCCGGCCTCCGGACTGCCTGGTCAGGTTCACCAGGCGGGCGGTGGCGGGCGGGACGTCGTACTGCTCCTGGTACGGATCCTCGTCCGACTCCAGCGACGAGACTCCGCAGTGCAGCGTGATCGGCGCGATCGTCACGCCGCGGGCCGCGAGTTCGGTCACGACGGCCGGCGTGAACGGCCGCGCCGCGCTGGGCATCTCGGCGCTTCCCGGCCAGCGTCCAAATACCGTCTGGTACGCGCCCAGCGGCCAGCGCCCCGTCGCGTACGAGTAGCGAATCGGCTCGCCGTGCCGCAGCAGGTATGGCACCACGGCCGTGGACAGCCAGGCCCGCCACAGCCGGGCGCCAGCCTGCCCGGTCAGGGTGAGCCGCGCGCCTCCCGGCAGGTCGATGACCTCGGGAGGCACCGCGGCGCCATAGGGCTTGCTGGATATCCCGGCGGGGATCCGCGGTTCCACGAGCCAGGTCCCGTCCGGCAGGCCCGTGGAGAAGTGCACCGTGAGGTCGGGGCCGACGGGCACCGATGCGGGCAGTGTTCGCGACGTGTTGACCACGAGCAGGTCGCCGGGGAGCAGCAGCCGGGGCAGGTCGGAGAACCGGTGGTGCGCGATCGTCCCGCTCGCCGCCCGGCTGACCAGCATCCGGACTCCGTCCCTAGGCAGCCCGCGGTTTTCCGGCGGGGCGGGCGCCTCGAGCTCGGCGGGTAGCGTGAAGTCCGCGGTGACGGTCATCGACGGCCAGCTCCCTGGGGTGAGACCAACTCGTAAGCGCGGTAGCGCCCGCTCGGCAGTCGCTCCTCGACCAGCCGCACGAAGGCGGGGACCACGGATTCCGGCAACGGCCGGTCCGAGATGTCCTCGCCGGGGAACGCCGCCTGGTGCATGTTGGTGCGCAGGTCGCCCGGGTCGACCCACCAGACCCGGATGGCGGTTTCCTCCGCCGCGAGCACGTTCGACGCCTGCTCGAGGGCGGCCTTCGCGGCGCCGTACCCGCCCCAGCCGGCGTACGGTTCGACGGCAGCGTCCGACGTGATGTTGAGCAGCGCGCCGCCGCGCTCGCGCAGGCCGGCCAGGAATAGCTGGGCGAGCGCAATCGGGGCGATCACGTTCGCCTCGAACGCGGCCCGAAGTTCGGCTGCCGGATAGTCGGCGAGCGCGGGCAGCGGAGCGGCCCCGAGCGTACCCGCGTTGTTAACCAGCACGTCGATGTCGCCGGCGGTTTGGCGGAGGGCGGCCCGGTGGGCCGGATCGGTGACGTCGCCAGCCAGGGCGGTGATGTCGGCGCCCGGTGCGGCGTCTCGGATCACGGAGGCCGCGCGGGCCAGTGCCTCGCCGTCTCTGGCGTCGATGACGAGGGCGTAACCCGCCGCCGCCAGGCCGGCCGCCAGCGCCCGGCCTAGTCCGCGGGAAGCTCCTGTGACGAGTGCTTTCTTCATAGTTTCGACGCTAGGTACGCGGCGGCCACGGCGCATCGGCCGCTGGCCGCGCTTGGGGTCCTCCGATGGTCCTAAGACTCGCGACCGATCCGGGTACGCGGCGGCCGGGATACCGTCGGAACTGTGGATAGCTATGTCACCGAGCTACGCCTGGTGAGCGAGGCCGTGCTCGCGGTTAGCCGCCAGCTTTCGACGCGTGACGCGCTCGCGGTGATCGTGCGGTCCGCGCGCACGCTGGCCGGCGCCAGGTACGCGGCGCTCGGCGTGCCTGACGACCGCGGATCTTTCGCCGAGTTCGTGGTTTCCGGCATGACGGCGGCCGAGCAGCGCGCGATCGGCCCGCTGCCGCGACAGCACGGGATGCTGGCGGCCCTGCTCAAGGCGGGCGCGCCGGAGCGGCTGACGGACATCAGGAAGGACCCCAGGTTCGAGGGATGGCCGGCCGCTCATCCCGAGCTGACGGCGTTCCTCGGCGTGCCGGTGAAGAACGGCGACGATGTGCTCGGCATCATCTTCGTCGCGAACAAGCGGTCAGGAGAGTTCACCTCTCGTGACGAGGAGCTGCTGACGCTGTTCGCATCGCACGCGGCGATCGCCTTGACGAATGCCAAGCTCTACGAGCGCAGCGGTGAGCTGTCGGTGCTCGAGGAGCGGGCCAGGCTGGCGCGCGAGCTGCACGACGCGGTGTCGCAACGGCTGTTTTCGATTAGGGCGCACGCCAGGGCCGCCGAGGTCCTTGTCACGAAAGATCCCGCGCGCGCGTCCGCGGAGCTCGCGGCGATCGCGGAGCTAGGCGCGCAGGCACACGGCGAGCTGCGCGCGGTCATCGATGGTCTCGCGCCGCCCGAGCTTAACGGGCTCGCGGAATCCCTGCGCAAGTACGCGCTGCTCGCCGGGCGGGCACACGGCATCCCCGTCCAGGTCACGGCGGCCGACCTGGCCGAGCTTGACCCGCGGGTGCAGGCCGCGGCGTTCCGGGTCGCCCAAGAGGCGTTGCAGAACGCGCTGCGGCACTCTGGCGCCAGCGAGATCACCGTGTCGCTGTCCAGGACGCCGCGCCGGCTTGTGCTCGAGGTCAGCGATGACGGTACGGGCTTCGACCCGAGCATCGCTTCCGGCGGTCTCGGGCTAGCGTCGATGCGCGAGCGGGCGGCGGCTGTGGGCGGGGCATTGCGGGTGGTCTCGGCGCCCGGCACCGGGACCCGGGTGCGGCTGGCGGTGCCCGCATGACCACGGACATCAGCGTCCTCATCGTGGATGACCACCCCGTGGTCAGGCAGGGACTGCGCGCACTGCTCGAGGTGCAGGACGGCCTGACGGTGATCGGCGAGAGCGGCGACGGCCCCACCGCGGTGTCCCTGGCCACGTCCCTGCGGCCGGACATCGTGCTGCTCGACCTCAAGCTGCCAGGCATGGACGGCATCGCGGTGCTCGAGTCACTGCGCTCGTCCGGGCTGCGCGTCCTGGTGCTCACCAGCGCGACGCAGCCGTCCGCCGCCTCGCAGGCGATCCGAGCAGGTGCGGCGGGCGTGCTGTATAAGGACATCGACCCGGACGCGCTGGTCCGCGCGATCCGTTCTGTGCACGATGGGAACGTGCTGCTGGCCCAGGAAGCGGCCGGCTCCCTGGTGCGCGGTTCCCGGGCCGATTCCCTGACGCCTCGTGAGCGCGAAGTGCTGTCACGGATCGCCGAAGGCAAGTCCAACAGGGAGATCGCGCGGCTGCTGCGGCTGTCGGAGAAAACAGTGAAAGCACACGTCAGCGCGGTCCTCGCCAAGCTTGGGGTGCAGGACAGAACCCAGGCCGCCGTGTACGCGGTGCGGCATGGCGGCGATGGACAAGAAGATGGCGAGGCGGCACCAGGAAACACCGGATACCGTGGACCTCGTGTCCGGTGATCTGCTTGACCTAGCCCTGGTCGTGGTGGCCGCCGCGTTCGCGGTTTCTGGGTACCGTCAGGGCTTCATCGTGGGATCGCTGAGCTTCATCGGATTCGTCGGCGGCGCGGTGCTTGGCGCGGAGTTCGGTCCGGCGATCTCCCGCGCGTTGGTGGGCGGGGAGACCCAGCAGGACGTGGTCGCCGTCATCTTGCTGGTCAGCGGGGCGATCCTGGGGCAGTTCGTCGCGTCGTCCATTGGCAGCGCCATGCGGCAGACGATGACAGGCCGTTCATCGACCACCATCGACGCCATTGGCGGGTCCGCGGTCAGCGTGCTGTCGATGCTGCTCATCGCGTGGGCGATCGGCTCGGTCCTCACCGCTTCGCCGTTCGCTGTCGTGAATCAGCAAGTGAACAACTCAGCGGTCCTGCGCACCATGGACAAGATCATGCCGTCGCAGGCCAAGACGATGTTCTCCGAATTCAGGCGGTTGCTGGCCAGCGGTCCGTTCCCCCAGGTCTTCAGCGGCATCGGCACGACGCACCTGCTTCCGGTGCAGGCCCCTAACCCCGCAGTGGTGTACAGCCCCGGACTGGCGGTGGCGAAGAGCAGGATCGTCAAGGTGATGGGCACGGCGCCAAGTTGTGATCGCAGCATCGAGGGCTCCGGTTTCGTCTACGCGCCTAATCACGTGCTGACCAACGCCCACGTCGTGGCGGGCGTGCCGCAGGGCCAGGATGTGTTCACGGCGAGCGGAACGGAGTACCCCGCGACGGTCGTCTTCTACGACCCGCAAGTCGACATCGCCGTGTTGTATGTGCCCGGGCTGAACGTGGCGCCGCTGCAGTTCGCCGGCCCGGCGCACAACGGGGCGGACGCCATCGTCGCCGGGTACCCGCTCGATCACTCGTTCACCGCGGTCGCCGCCCGGATCGGCGAGACCGAGCCTGCCGTGGGACCCGACATCTACCAGACCGGGACCGTGAACCGGCAGATCTACGAGATCAGGGCAAACGTCGAGCCAGGAAACTCGGGCGGACCGCTGCTCAGCCCGCAGGGCACCGTGTACGGCGTGGTATTCGCGGCCGCGGTCGGACAGTCGGGCACCGGGTTCGCGCTTACCGCCGGCGAAGTGGCCAGCGACGCGAACGCGGGCGCCAACCAGACCATCCCGGTCTCGACTCAGGGCTGCGACTAGGCCGAGGGCCGCGACTAGGCTAGGGGCCGCGACTAGGCTAGGGGCCGCGACTAGGCCAAGGGCCGCGAAAACTTTAAGGCCGAGCGGCGGAGCGCTACCCGCAGCGCGGCCGCTGGCACGGCCGGGAGGCCGTCACGCTCTATCCGCGCCGCGACGTCGGCGGCGCTCGCCGCCACGTATTCCGGATCGAGGCCGGCAGGCGCACCGGTGGCGTCACGGGACCCGGCGGAGTCAGCGTAGCCGCGCACCCGGTCGGCGCCGCGCCTGAGCAGTGTCACCGCGCCCCGGGCGTTTCCCCGGCGGGCGTGGGTGAGCCCGACGGCGATCTGGGCCAGGCCCCGCCACAGCTCACTGTCAGGTCCGGACGAGGACTTCCACGCGGCCTCGAAAACCTCGTGCGCGTGGAACGGCCGTCCCTCGGCGAGCAGGCTGCCGCCGAGCGCGACCGCCTCGTCCGGGGTCACCGTGAGGTCATCGGGGATGGCGGGCACGTCGCCGGCCGCGGTTCGCGGCAGCGGCCGACCGAGTTCGTCGCGCGGCCGCGCGTTCCGCGCCCGGCCGCTTCGGTCCCTGTCGCGCTGTCGTCCCGTTTGGTCCGGCCGGCTCACCGGTCGGGCTCGGTGTCGGCCAGCCAGCCGAGCAGTTCGGCGTCGAAAAGGTCCGGCCGCTCCTCGTGCGGATAGTGCCCGGCGCCCTCGATGTCCTTCCACCGGTACGGCGCCTCGACGTACCGTCCGGCGCCGCGGGCCGTCTGCGCGGGAACGCACGGGTCCACCGCGCCGTGCAGGTGCAGGGTTGGCGCCGCGACCGGTGAGCGCATGTGCCGGGCGTATCGCAGTCCGTCGGGGCGCAGCCGGCTGCGCACGAACCAGCGGTGGTATTCCAGCGAGGTATGGGCCACAGGAGGGATGCGCATCGCTCGCTGGTAAATCCTGGAGGTGTCCTGGTCAGGCCAGCCGGGCGCCGACCATGAAGAGAGGATCGACCCCACCAGGGCGGCGCCGTCTCGCACCAGCAGTCGCTCTGGGAGCACCGGAAGCTGGAAGGCCAGCGGATAGCCGCCGCGGCCGGTCGGCGCCGGCCCGCCGCCCGCGGGCTGAGGCAGCCGCAGCGACCGGGAGATCCGCACCGGACTCGACAGGATCGCGGCCCGCATCTGGAGCGGGTGCCCCATGGACACGACGGCCAGTCGCCGCACCGACTTGGGGAAGTAGGCCGCGAGCGTCCACGCGGTCAGCGCGCCCCAGTCGTGGCCGACCACGATCGCGTTCGCCTCGCCAAGAGCGCGGATGAGCCCGGCGGCGTCGGCCGCCGCCGTGATGAGGTCATACCCTCGGGGCGGCTTGTCGCTGCCGCCGTACCCGCGCAGGTCGGCCGCCACCGCCCGGTACCCCGCCTCCGCCAGCGACACGAGCTGATGCCGCCACGTCCACCAGAACTCGGGGAAGCCGTGCAGCAGCAGGACAAGCGGCCCGTCGCCGCTTGTCGCCACATGGAAGCGGGTCCCGTTGGCGCTGACCGAACGGTGCGTCCACGGCCCGTCAATCTGGATAGCGGATTCTGATGGCATTGCCATCGGGTTCAGACTCCCCGGTAACTGGCGGGCGGGTATCTCGGCAGTCGCGCCCGACTTGGTGACCTCAGGGTTCTTGACCGCCGGACCCGCCCCGTCGGGGCTGACCTCGGAGCGGCGCAGCATGCCCAGGTCGTCTTGGATGCTCTTCCTGGTCATCCGCATGCCGGTCACCCGTCGAGCCACCAGGAAGGCGATCCCGCAGGCGGCCAGGAACAACACCACGAGGGTCAACGCGACCCACAGGAACGCACCCCAGAGCCCGCCCGGCGCGCCGACCGCGTACAGCCCGTACGCGTAGGCGAAGCACAAGACGAACATGATCAGCGCGATGACGATCCCGCCGAACGCCGCCAGCGCGGCAGAGATGCCTACGCGCCGCGCGTCCAGCCGAAGTTCGCTCTTGGCCAGGCTGATCTCGTAGTGAATGAGTTGTGAGATGTCCTTGGTCGCGAGCGCGACGAGGTCCCCGATCGACCGCTGGTCGCCCGTGCCATTCGGTGTTCCGGTGCGGACCATGGCGTCCTCTCTCGTCCGTGCGGGCGCCCGTCCCGCATCTCCACCCTGGCCCGTCGACAGCGACCGACAACCCTCGCGCTGCCTGCCAGGTAGGTAAAGGCTATCCCCCGTGCTACAAGCAGTTTGGGCCGCCACCCGGCTGGCACGCGAACGGCGCCCCTCTCGGGGGCGCCGTCGCCGTTAGCACGTCAACCTGGCTACCAAGCGTGCACCTGTTCTTGTCAGTCAGGCTGGCCGGTTGACCGGCCCTGGCCTGGCTAGACACGCCTCCCGCGGCTGGTCGCGCGTGGGTACCTGGCTGCCGTGCCCGGACGTTCCACCAGTCCGTAGCACCTTTGTACGACGAAAGCCCGCCGCGCGAAAGCCCCGGACGTGATCAATTCGTGATCTCGATCGGTAGCGCTCGTTACATGCCGTTAACTTGTGCTTGAGCCCACGGGACCGGCCTGCCGCTCAGCCCGCTCGCGGGCCCGCGAGCGGGCTGCGCGGCTTTGTGCATGCACAAAAGAGGGACCCGGTGTGCGGTGCCCTTCCGCGACGCAGAAAATTATTCGTCAAGTCCAAACATTCTGCCGAAACGTCTGTTCACGATGAACCCGTATATGTTGTAATTCGGTTGCACCGGTTCTTGGTAGCCGTCTGGTGGCTATGCGGAGCCGGGAATGTGTATAAGCTTTCCTCTAGACGGCGCCGGCCTACCCCCCCAGGGCCGGACCGTACGGCGGCCCCCGCTCTCCCCCCCGGCGGGGGCCGCCCTATTTTCAGCGGCAAGAGCGGGTTCTCGCTTTATTCGGCCCCTGTAAGCAATACGCGCAGTAGCGTAACAGCCCCTTCTTTATACAGTGGGTAGTTGCCATTTCCACACTTCGGGGATTGCACGCACGACGGGCAGCCGGTTTCGCATGGGCAGGAGGCGATCGCGTCCCTGGTGGCGCGCAGCCAGTCCGCCGCCGCGCCGAACCCCCGCTCAGCGAACCCGGCTCCGCCCTGGTGACCGTCGTAGACGAACACGGTCAGCCGCCCGGTCGCGGGGTGCAGTTCGGTTGACAGACCCCCGACGTCCCACCGGTCGCAGGTGGCGAACAGCGGCAGCATCGCAATGGAGGCGTGCTCGGCGGCGTGCGCCGCCCCGCCGAGACTGCTTTCCTTCAGGCCGGCTAGGTGTTCATCGGGGATAGTCCACCAGACTGCCGTCGTGGCAAGGGTCCGCGGCGGAAGGCTGAGGGCCGTTTCCGCTTCTCTTCTTTTCGATTCGGAACGGACCGTGCTGTATCCAACTACCTGCCGTGTAACACGTACCTCGCCGCACGATACATCGGTTTGACCCCAGGAAACTCGCTGGCGTGCTGATATGACATCGATTTCCGTCACATCGCGAGCCGCCGTCGTGTATCCGGGATCGCGGCACTCGACAAGCGCCACTCTCTCGGCCAGATCTAGCTTGTTGACCAGGTAGGCGTCGCCCTGGTGGAGGTATACGGCGCCATCGTGGACGAAGCGATGCGCGGACGGTTCGTCCATCGTGCCCACGAGCCTGCCTGTTTCCTCTTCCACCACCCTGATCGGCCACCCGGGGTCGCCGCGCAGGCTGATCCGACGGGCCGGGTGGCCGCGGCGCGCCGGGTGCCAGCCGGAATCCCGCTGCCTGAGCTCGCCGGCCGCGGTCATGGCGGTTACCGACTCCGACGCGGCCGGTCCGAACAGGTCGAGATCCGATCCGGTGAGCGGGACTTCGGCCGCGGCCGCCGCGAGGTGGGGTGACAACACGTATGGGTTAGCCGGGTCGAGCACGGCGGGCTCGAGCGGGTGGTGCAACAGCGTGGCCGGATGATGGAGCAGATAGGCGTCGAGCGGGTCGTCGCGGGCGATGAACACCGCCACCGCGTGCCGTCCGGCCCGTCCAGCGCGTCCCGCTTGCTGCCACAGCGAGGCCCACGTTCCGGGCCAGCCCGTGATCAGCACCGCGTCCAGCCCGGGGATGTTGACGCCGAGTTCAAGGGCGGTGGTGGCGGCCATGCCCATGATGCGCCCGTCGCGCAGCCCCGCCTCTAGGTCGCGACGGTCATCAGGCAGGTAGCCGGAGCGGTAAGCCGCCACGGTGTCGGCCAGCTCCGCGCTGCTGCGCACCGCGAGCGCGACAGTTTCCGCGGCACGGCGGGACCTGATGAAGGCGAGGGCGGGTACCTCCGCTCTGACCAGCGCCGTGAGCAGGTCGGCTGCCTCCGAGGTGGCGGCTCGCCGCGCTCGCTGGCTGCCGCGTGAGTGCAGCAGCGGGGGCTCCCACAGCGCGAACGTGACCGGGGCACGCGGCGAGCCATCCTCGGTGACCGCGGCGATGTCGAGCCCTGTCAGCAGCCTCCCGCAGCCGGCGGGATCGGCTATGGTCGCCGAGGCCAGGACGAACACCGGCGCCCCCGCCCCCGGCGCCGCGTGGTATGCGGCGACCCGGCGCAGCCGCCGCAGCACCTGCGCCACGTGCGACCCGAAGACGCCGCGGTAGCCATGGCACTCATCGATTATCACGACGCGCAGCCGCCGGAAGAACCCGCGCCAGCGCGCGTGGCTAGGCAGCAGCCCGCTGTGCAGCATGTCCGGATTTGTCAGGATGTAGTTGGCGTGCGCCCGGGCCCATGCCCGGTCGCTCGCGGTCGAGTCGCCGTCGTAGCAGGTGGCACGCACCTGCGGGATGGCGAGCCCGCGCACCGCCTGGAGCTGGTCGGCGGCGAGCGCCTTCGTGGGCGCGATGTAGAGGACGGTTCCGCCGTCCAGGATCTCCGACAGCGCGGCGGCCAGGTAGCCGGCCGACTTTCCCGAAGCGGCCGGCGTGGCGATAATCACGTTGTGCCCGGCGCGGAGCAGCTCAGCCGCCTGGGCCTGGTGCGTCCACGGGGTTTCGATGCCCCGGGCGGACAGCGCGGTGATCACTTCCGCGCGGACGGAATCCGGCCAGGATGTGGTTTGTCCCTCCCGGCCGGGTATGTGCTCAAGGTGCACGAGTTCGCTGGCATGCTGCGCGGCCCTGAGGACGCTGAGCGCTGGGCTGTCCTCGCGGGGCTGCGCGGTGGTGGCCGAGGGGACCGGAGTGACGATGGACACGGTTTTCTCAGTGTGTCATCCGCGAGGCGGATGCCGGACACGATGATTTCGTATAGACATGACACCGGACCGTGGTTGAATGCCGAGCAGCGGTTCTGGCAGATGAAGCCGGCTGGTCTTGGCCAACAGGTGAGAGCCGCCTTCGTGGCGCTGGAGGATTTGTGGATCTGAAGCTGGGGCACTACAACAAGGACGGTATCGAGGTCGTGGACGTCGAAGGTGAGATCGACGTCTACACCGCACCGCGCCTTCGCGAGTTGCTCATCGATCTCGTCAACAAGAAGAACTACCAGCTGGTAGTCAACATGGAGAAGGTCGAGTTCCTCGACTCCACGGGTCTCGGAGTCTTGGTCGGCGGGCTTAAGAGGGTGCGCGCGCACGACGGGTCACTCGACCTGGTCTGCACCCAGGAGCGCATCCTGAAGATATTCCGCATTACCGGTCTGACCAAGGTCTTCGGGATCCATGACTCGGTGGACGAGGCCATCACCGCCCGAAAGGCGGAGAAGTAGCCACACGTACCGACATGGCCACCGTCGAAGTCACCTTCACGCCGCTGCCCGCGCACGTGCGGACGGCCAGGCTCGTCGCCACCGCGGTCGCACGCCGCAGCGGCGTGGATGAGTCCTTGTTGGACGAAGTGCGCCTCGCCGTGGGCGAGGCGTGCTCCCGCGCCGTTGAGGCGCATCAGAAACATTGCCCCGGAGAGCCGATCCGGGTAGCGCTTACAGACGACGGTGAGCGGTTCGAAGTCGTGGTGACTGATGCCGTGCCGGCGGACGTGGCGCTGGCTCCGGTGGGCGGGAACGGCGCCGCCCCCGGGGCCGCGGCCGACGCGGACGGCCCCGCGCCTGGCGGCGTGGTTCTCCAGCTGCCCGCCGGGGTGGGCCTGGCGGTCATCTCCGGCCTTGCCGACGACTTCCGCGTCTCGCCGGACGGCGACGGCACCAGCGTGGCGATGAGCTGGAAGCGGCGGGCCGCGTCGGCCTGACCGGTCGTTGGGGCAGGTCGTTGGGGGCAGGGCACAAACGGGGGCACAGGGGAACTGTGACGAGTCAGCCTTCAGGTGTCTTCCCGTCGACGCTGCGATAACCGTTTGATAACGAACACGTTAGAAACTTGCTTAACTTCAAGATTCCAGGCAAGCAGCGTAGACTCCCGCCCACGTCTGTATTTCCGGACTCATGGAAGCAGGCCGTCGTGAGCCGTACGGGCCACATGACCGCCTTTGCGGCGTACGCCAGACGTTCAAGGAGATCGAATGTCATTGCTTAACCCCGTCGTTCCGGCGGGAGACCGGTGATGCCGGTCACAGTTAGCGGCGGCAACCTGACCTGGGTTGTGATCGTCGCCGTCGTCGGTCTGGCCGCGCTCGGCGTCGCGGCCTTGCTGGTACGCGAGGTGCTCGCGGCCAGTCAGGGGACCGCGAAGATGCAAGAAATCGCCACCGCGGTGCAGGAAGGAGCGGCGGCGTACCTGCGCAGGCAGTTCCGGACGCTGGGCATCTTCGTGTTCGTCATCTTCTGGATCCTGCTCATCCTGCCCCACGACGGCGGGGCCGGCGTCATGTGGGGACGCAGCATCTTCTTCCTCGTCGGCGCCCTCTTCTCCGGGATGACCGGCTTCACAGGTATGTCGCTGTGCGTCCGCGGCAACGTCCGCGTCGCCGCGGCGGCGCGCGAGGGCGGCGAGCACCGCGCCATGCGGATCGCGTTCCGCACCGGCGGCGTCGCGGGCATGTTCACGGTTGGCCTTGGGCTGTTCGGCGCCGCGATCGTGGTGCTGATCTACAAGGGGAACGCGCCTGATGTGCTCGAGGGCTTTGGCTTCGGCGCCGCGCTGCTGGCGATGTTCATGCGTGTCGGCGGCGGCATTTACACCAAGGCCGCCGACGTCGGCGCGGACCTCGTAGGCAAGGTCGAGCAGGGCATCCCTGAGGACGACCCGCGCAACGCCGCGACGATCGCCGACAACGTGGGCGACAACGTTGGCGACTGCGCCGGGATGGCGGCGGACCTGTTCGAGTCCTATGCGGTCATGCTGGTCGCCTCGCTGATCCTGGGCAAGGCGGCGTTCGGCAACTACGGGTTGATCTTCCCGCTGATCGTGCCGATGATCGGCGTGATCACCGCGGTCATCGGTATTTTCGTCGTCAAGCCGCGGGCGGGCGACCGCAGTGGGATGTCCGCGATCAACCGCGGGTTCTTCGTTTCCGCCGTAATCTCCGCTATCGGTGTGGCGATCGCCTGCTTCACCTACCTGCCTGCCCACTTCAGTCAGCTCACGGGCGTTTCCGACAAAAGCATCCTCGGGCACAGTGGCAGCCCGCAGTGGATGGCCATCGGAGCTGTGCTGATCGGCCTGGTGCTGGCCAGCGCCATCCAGTTGCTCACTGGTTACTTCACCGAGACTAACCGGCGGCCAGTGAAGGACGTCGCGGCAAGCTCGCAGACCGGTGCGGCCACCGTGATCCTGTCCGGCATCTCGTATGGCATGGAATCCGCCGTGTACGCGGCGCTGCTGATCGGCGCGGCGGTGTACGGCGCGTTCCTGCTCGGCACCGGGAACGCGACGCTCGCGCTGTTCGCGGTGGCGCTGGCCGGCACCGGCCTGCTCACCACGGTCGGCGTGATCGTGTCGATGGACTCCTTCGGCCCGGTCACCGACAACGCCCAGGGCATCGCGGAGATGTCAGGCGACGTTGAGGGCGAGGGCGCGCAAGCGCTGACCCACCTGGACGCGATTGGCAACACGACCAAGGCGATCACCAAGGGCATCGCGATCGCGACCGCGGTGCTAGCGGCGACCGCGCTGTTCGGCTCGTTCCGCACCCAGGTCGTGCAGTCGCTTGGCAGCGCCTCCGGGACCTTCAGCCTGTCGGTTGACCACCCGAACGTGCTGGTTGGCCTCATCATCGGCGGCTCGGTCGTGTTCCTGTTCGCCAGCTTGCTGATCTCGGCGGTCGGCCGGGCGGCGCAGCGGGTCGTCCTGGAGGTGCGGAACCAGTTCCGTACCCACCCCGGGATCATGAACTA
>Ga0210390_10003154_pt1 | contig 14245 bp, 14 predicted proteins | sample IncBWH11OmetaG_FD_161050 | JGI IMG/M metagenome (GOLD analysis project Ga0210390, IMG submission 161050) | Forest soil microbial communities from Barre Woods Harvard Forest LTER site, Petersham, Massachusetts, United States - Inc-BW-H-11-O ...
TGTCGCGCACCACCAAAACCGGGTCTTCGCCCATATAGGTGGTAAAGAAGTCGCCGGGCCGCGGGAGCTGGCTGTCGTGGCACAGAAACAGCCAACATCGCGCGAAGATCCGCTCCAGTTCCTGCTCGTAGATCCCCGGCTCGATAAAGATGCGGCGGCTGACCAGCCCGTTCTCGCTGTCGACCAGCCCGTTCAGATTTGCCGCCATCCATGCCCCCTGTTCAGCTCGTCGTATTGTTTCCGGGCGGATTTGGCCTCACCCCAGCCCTCTCACCGCGAGCGGGGAGAGGGAGGGACCCGCGCCAAAAGGCGTGGGGGTAGGGGCAACGCTCGGACGCGCTTGGTGTATAGCCCTAATTCCGTCGCATCATGCGCAACGTCGACCCGGCGTCGACCGAAACGACCGACCCGGTGATGCCGCGGGCATTGACGCGCGACGCGAGAAACACATAGGCGCCGGCGAGATCGGCCGGGTCGAGCGCCAATTGCAGCGGATTGCCGGCGGCGATCCGCTCCGCCGTCCCGGGCTCGGCGAATTGCGAGCGGTTTTCCAGCGACAGTGCCGCGACGCTGCGCAAATCGGTCATCGTGCCGCCAGGGGCGACGCCGTTGACCCGGATCTTTGGCCCGAGCTCGACCGCCAGTTGCCGGATGATCCCGACCACCGCGTGCTTCGAGGCGGTGTAGATCACCCCGCCGCCGGCCGAGGTGAACCCCGCCCCGGACGCGGTAAAAATCATGCAGCCCGAGCTTTTGCCGAGCGCCTCGAGCGCGGCCTTGGCGCCCAAGATGCAGCCCTTGACGTTGATCGCGAACAACTCGTCGCAGGCGGCGGCGAGCCGGTCTTCGGGCATGTCGGCAAGCCGGACAAAGCCGTCGAGCACGCCCGCATTGCCGACAAAGATGTCGAGACGGCCAAACGCCGCGACGATCTCGGCGACGGCTCGCTGGTTGTCGTCGAGCCGGCTGACGTCGCCTGAGACGGCGACGACTTTGCCGCCAAAGCGCGCTTCAAGTTCTTCGCCGCGGTCGGCGGCGCGATCCATGACCGCGACCCGCGCCCCTTCCTCGACGTAGCGCTCGACGACGGCGCGGCCGATGCCCGAACCGCCGCCCGTCACCAATGCGACCTCGCCGTCGAGCCAGCCCATGAATTGCCCTCCCGTGACGTGGCGAACGCCATTGGCCGCTCACTGGTCCGATGTCGTCATGCGCGGGCTTGTCCCGCGTATCCACGTCTTCGCTCGGGTACTCAGAGGCGTAGATAGCCGGGCCAAGCCCGGCCAAAACGAAAACAAGGTTTGCTTTGAACCCGGCGGCAGCTCTAGCGCGTGCGCTTGTATTCGTAGTCCTCGCGCTCGCCGTTGCCGACCCGCAGTCCGGCGGGCAACGGCGGGCGCGTCGTGTTGACCTTGGCATGCACGTCGAGCGCCGCCTGGTCGGCCCAGCGCTCGAGCAGCACCAGCTTGTCCGGGTCGACGGCGCTCTGGAACACCTCGAACTGCTCGCAACCCGGTTCCTTGACGACCTCGGCGCAACGGCCCTTGAAGGCTTGCGCCAGCCCGGCGCCCTTGCCCGGCGCCGCGGTGATCGTCACGACCAGTCTTACCGACATGCTTTTCTCCCGATCCGCTGCTGCCCCGAAGGCACCATTAAGGACGATGGCGCCGGGGATGTCCCGGCGCCCCTTTGGTTACGTCAGTTCAGCCCGTAGAGCCCCATCGCACCCCCGGCCATGACCTGGTACTTGGTTTCGGCCGACAAGCCGTCCATGCGGTCCATGATCATCTTCGGCGCGCCCGGGAAGAAGCCGTCGGGGTGCGGATAGTCGGTCGCCCACAGGATCTTGTGCGGCCCGATGTAGTCGGCGAGCGCCTTGATGCTGCCCTCGACCGGCTCGAACGAAATCCAGCAATTGCGCTGGAACAATTCGCTCGGCCGCGTCGTCAGCCCGGAATCGTTAAAGCCCTGGTCGTCGAAATGACGGTCCATGCGGTCGAGCCAGGGTGCTATCCAGCCGCCGCCTGATTCGAGAAAGGCGATGCGGATTTTCGGGTGACGCTCGCACACGCCGCCCCAGATCACGCTCATGCAGGCGAGCATCATCTCCATGGTGTGGCTGATGATGTGGCGCGCGCCGCGGCCCTCGAAGCGGTCGACGCCGACCGTCGGCATGCCGCTCGAGGCACCCTCGTGAAAGCCGATCGCGAAGTCGAGATTCTCGGCCGCGGCCCAGAACGGTTCGTAGCGCTCGTCGTGGATCATCTTGTCGCTGTAAGGGTTCGGCCGGATGAAGCCGCCGCGGAAGCCCAATTCCTTGCGCGCGAACTTCATTTCGTCGATCGCCAACTCGACCGACTGCAACGGCAGCATGGCAATGCCGAACAGGCGGTCAGGGTAAGGCTTGCAATAGTCGGCGAGCCAGCGGTTGTAGGCGCGGCACACCGCGGCGGCGAGTTGCGGGTCGTGGATGGCGCCCGAGAACAACCCGAGGCTCGGATACAAAAACGCCGCGTCGATGCCGTCGGCATCCATGTCGGGGATGCGCTTATGCGGGTCGAACCCGCCGGGCTTGCCGTCCTTGTAGGCCATCGTGTCGCCCTCGACGACGCCCTGGCGCGCGCCGACAGCACCAATCCGGCCGATGCCGCGCTGGCCGTCGCCGACCGCGTGCTCCTCGATGACGAGCCGCTCCTTGCCGTTCTCGCCCTTGACGATCTTCGGCGCCCGGTCGCGGTATTTCGGGTCGATGTATTTCTCCCACAAATCCAATGGCTCGAGGATGTGACCGTCGGCGTCGATGACGTTGTATTCGTTGCGCATTAGCCGTCTCCTGGCGGAGTTTGGAGTAGAGCCAACCGAAAGGCGTTCCCACCAAACAAGCGTTTGGTAGCCGAAGGCTACCCTCCCGTTCGGGTGTTGTCAAAGCCGAGCGGTGCCACCCTCGATATGTCGGTGCGGCGAGTTCGTGATGCCGCGCGACGGCCGCTTCGCGGGGCACTCGGCTCGGCGGCGGCAAGGCCGCCGAGCGCCAGCGCGGTAAATTGCGCCGCAACCTCCGTGATGCTCAGGCGGCCTTGCGGATCGTACCATTTGTAGGCCCAATTCAGCATGCCCAAGAGGCCATAGGACGTCACCTGGATGTCGAGATCGGGGCGAAATTCCCCGCTCTCGACGCCTTCCCGCAAAATCTGCTGCCAGCAGCACTCGTAGTCCTTGGGTGAAAAGCCGATCATCTCGCGAAACCGGCGTTTCACCGCCTCGCGCTCGCGCAAGTACACAAAGAGATGCGGATAATGGCGGTCAAAGGCTTCGAGATGCGCGGCAATCGCCCGACGCAGCTTTTCGGTCGCGGGCAGATCGGCCTCGGCGACCGCGGCGATCGTGCGAAACATCTGCGCGATCGGCTCCTTGACGACGAGGTAAAGGAGCGCCTCCTTGCTCTCGAAGTGATGGTAGAGGCTGCCCTTCAGGATGCCGACCGCCTCGGCGATGTCGCGCACCGTCGCGGCATGATAGCCCTTGGTGCGGAACACCTTTGCCGCCGCCGCCACGATCTCGTCGAGTGTGGCCATCCCTCACCCTCTCCCGCCGCCACCCTGGTCGCCGCTCGGTCGGCTCGCACAGTTGCTCAAGCGCGCCTTGGCTTTGATGATGGAACATACCAAGAACACATAAGCTCACCGCGGTTATAGCATTTGGGGAGGTCCTGTGACCATCGCGTTTGCCCGCGCCTACAGCCTCGTCCCGCGCGGTGCGGCCAGGCTTTCGCGAGATCGCGCCCGAGGGCATGGCAAAGCCTGGCGCACGAGGCTTGCCTGCAAAAATACAATCCCAGCTGGGAGCAGGAGCCGAGGATCCCGGGCGGCCCCGGCGGCGGCGATTGGACGACCGGCGGCGGCACGGGCGCCGGCGACGCCAATATCCAGCCGGCAACGGCGCCGATGAACCCGGTCCAGGCGATGAAGGAGCGTTCCGTCGACGCGCATCTCGCCGACGGGCAAAAGGCCGCCGACCAGCTCCGCATCCCGGTCGAGAACATCCTCGCAGTTGTCGGCTTTGGAGGTCGAGACGGGGCCCGTACCGCTTTGCAAGCGAAGGCAACAACTATTTCGGCGTCCATAACCCGGGTTCCTACGAAGCCGGGTCTGGAGTATTTCGATTACGACAGCAACAGTCAGGAAATGGGTTGGACGCGCCGGCTCCTCCCATTTCACGCTAGACAGCAAAACGCGACGAACGTCGCAACAGCAGCCCTCTCCCCCCGGGGGGAGAGGGCTGCGAAGAATTGGGGCGAGGCGGGCCGAGCCCTACCCGGAGCTGGGTGAGGGGCGAGCCGACCCGATCGGGTCATGCGCTAGCGGTTGGTGCCGCTGGCCGAGCCCAGATGCCCGCCGGTGACCGGCGAGGTCGTGCTTCCCGAGCCGGTGTTGTTGTTCGTCAGGTTATAGGCTTCCGCCTGCTGCAGCTGCTCCTTGGTCATGTCCAAGGTCAGCCGGTTGTTGTCCGTCTTGATCGCGCTCAGCGGCACCGCGACGTACTTGCCGCCCATGCCGAGGAAGGTCCCGACGTCGACAACCGCCGCCGCAACCCGGCCGTCCTTGTCGATGATCAGGTCCTTGACCGAGCCGATGTCGCGGTTCTGCACGTCGTAGACGGTGCTGCCGAGCATCTTGCTCGCCCGGACCTGGTCGCTTTGGATCTGGGCTCCGACCGGGCTCGTCACCGCGGCGCTGGTCTCGTGCGTCGCCGTCGCCGACTGCGCGTAGGCCAGCGGCGAGGTTGCCATCAGGATCGCTGCGACGGCAGCGGTCAGGTTCGATTTCGTCACGCGTACCTCCTGTGCTTGACTTAGACCTTTGCTCGAACAAAGATCGATTGATTAGGTTCCGCTCCGATCGCCTAGACTACGTGGAACAAGAACAAAAGTATGATGATCGGGATCGGGATTCCGAGCAGCCAAAGCAGGATGCCTCTGCCCATTTGCGTCCCTCCGTTCCAATAGCCGCGGCAGCGGCGGCGTTACTTCTTGTTTGTAAGTTCGCGGGCGGCGTCCTTCGCGTGACCAACCGCGCTTTGCACCCGGCCTTCGGCCTTCTCGGCGGTGCCTTCGGCTTCGGTCCGCCGGTCGCCGGTGGCCCGGCCGACACCCTCCTTGATCGCGCCGGTCGCCTTTTTGACACCGCCCGCGATACGATCCTTGTCCATTTCGATGTTCCCGTTTCAGTTACCATCCGCAGTCGAAAACAGGTCGCGTCGATCTTCGGTTCCGCGAAGGGTATCGGCGGTGGGGCGGCACTCCATTTCCCGACCGGTGCGGGTTGCGGCGTCCTCCCCGACCGCCGGCTTCCCAAGCGACCGGGATTTGTTCCCGTTGCAAAGCGTTTAAGGTCGACTCAATCGCACTGGCGAGCCGCGACGAGAAACAAACCCGGCGCGGAGCGATCGAACGTCCCGCAGTTGCCGACGCCAGCCTGATGCGGGGGATGAATTAGAATGGCCGATCGGCTGCCGGAGACCGGGCGAACCCGCGGCGAGGACCTGCTGCGCAGCCTCACGGGGACGCTGACGTTTCTGACGCTCGGCGCGATTGTCGCGGCGCTCTATTTCGCGCGCGAGGTCCTCGTCCCGTTCGCGCTCGCCGTGCTGCTGAGCTTTCTGCTGGCGCCCGCCGTCCGCGAGCTGCGGCGGCTGCGAGCGGGCCGCGTGACCGCGGTCGCGGTGACCGTGCTCGTCGCCTTTCTCGCGATGTTTGCGTTCGCGGCGGTGGTCGGCGAGGAAATCTCGCTGCTCGGGCCGCAGCTTCCCCAATACCGGCACAACATCGAGGCAAAGCTGCGCGCGCTCCCCAAGGCGATCCCGCTGCAGCGCGTCGCTTCGGCACTCCACCAGGCCACCGCCGAGCTGAAGCAGTCGCAAACGCCGCCGGCAAAGCCGGCGGCCCAGCGCCCTACACCTAACAACACGGCCGCTAACAACACGGCCGCCGAACCCGCCCGGCCGCTGCCGGTCGAGGTCGAGCAGCCCGGGATGACGCCGCTCGAGATCGCCGAGACCGTGGTCGGCCCATTGCTGCAGCCGCTGGCGATGGCCGGGCTGGTCATCGTCCTCGTCATCTTCATCCTGCTGGAGCGCGAGGAGCTGCGCGACCGGGTGCTCCGGCTCGCCGGCGCCGGCGACCTGCACCGCACCACCGAGGCCATGAACGAGGCGGCACAGCGGGTCAGCCGCTACCTGCTCTCGCAGCTCGCGGTCAACGCCGTCGAGGGCACCTTGATCGGGATCGGCCTCGCGGTCATCGGCGTCCCCAACGCGGCGCTGTGGGGCATGCTCGTCGTGCTGCTGCGCTTCATCCCGTATCTCGGCATCGTGATCGCCGCGTTCTTTCCGATGGCGCTCGCCATCGCCGTCGACCCCGGCTGGTCATTGCTGGCATGGACGGCTCTGCTGTTCGTCGCCACCGAGCTGATTGTCGCCAACATTGTCGAGCCGCGGCTGTACGCCGGCAGCACCGGGTTGTCCTCCGTCGCAGTGATCATTGCCGCTGTGTTCTGGACCTGGCTGTGGGGCCCGATCGGGTTGCTGCTGTCGACGCCGCTGACGGCTTGCCTGCTGGTGCTCGGCCGCCACGTGCCGCAGCTCACCTTTCTCGACGTGATGCTTGGCAGCGAGCCGGTGCTGACGCCAGACGAGACGTTTTACCAGCGGCTCCTCGCCGACGACCCGGAGGAGGCGACCGAGCAGGCGGAAGAGTTCGCCAAGGAAAAGTCGATCGCCGAATTTGTCGAGGAGGTCGCGGTCCCGGTGCTGGCGCGCGCCCAGTCCGACAGCGACCGCGGGATTTTGCCGCCGGAACGGCGCGAGACGATCAAGGACGCCTTCGCCAAGATTCTCGAAAACCTGTTCGAGGACTCGGTCATCGAGGAGGACCCGGCGGCCGAGGCCGCAAGCCCGCCCGACAGCGGATTTGTCGTCTGCATCGCCGGGCGTAACGAGCTCGACGAGGCGGCGGCGATGCTGCTCGCCAGCCTGTTGCGGGCGCGCGGGCGCGCAGCCTACGTCTTCGCGCCCGACTCGCCGGCGGCGCTCGGCGCGCAGCGGGTGTCGCTCAGAGACGCGGCGGTCGTCTGCCTGTCGCTGATCAGCACCGGTTCCGCCGCCCGCGCCCGCCATATCGTCCGCCGGCTGCGGCGGCGGGCGCCGCGGTCGCGTATCGTGGTCGGGTTTTGGGGGATTGGCGCTGGCGACCGGTTGCCTGACGACGCGCTGGCGGTGACCGGGGCCGATGCGGTGGCGACGACGCTTTCCGAGGCGATCGACGAGATCGAAGAGCGAATGGCGGCCGCTGCACCGCTTGCCGCCCCGGCCGGCGCCGACGTGCGGCGCCCCGAGGGCGGCGTGCGGGCTCAGGCCGGCTGACCGCGGTCGAGCCGGCGGCGCAACGCCGCGGCAAGGCCGAAGGCCGCCGGGTTCAGGGTGATCGAAATCAACGCGCCGGCAAGGATCAGGTTCTGGCCGTCGGCGCTGAGCAGCCCGAGCGCCGCGCCAAGCGCCGCCAGCATGAACGAAAACTCGCCGATCTGCGCGAGGCTCGCCGCGACGGTCAACGCGGTTGCCGCCGGATATCCGGCGAGCCGCACGATCGCAAAAGCGGCGATCGACTTGCCGAGCAGGATCACCGCCAGCACCGCCAGCAGCTGAAACGGATGCCGCACCAGGATGCCCGGGTCGAACAGCATGCCGACCGACAAAAAGAACAACACCGCGAAGGCGTCCTCGAGCGGTTTGGCCTGTTCGGCGGCGCGATGGCTGTGGTCGCTCTCGCTGACGACGACGCCGGCGCAAAACGCCCCGAGGGCAAACGAAACCCCGAACAGCTCGGAGGCGGCAAAGGCGATGCCGAGCGCCACCGCGACGACCGCCAGGGTGAACAGCTCGCGCGACCCCGTGCGCACGACCTGCTCCAGGAGCCACGGCAGCACCCGGGCGCCGACCACCAGCATCAAGGCGACAAAGCCGGCCACCTTGGCGAGGGTCACGGCGAGCGGCAGGGCGAGCCGCGCCGCCGACATCCCACCACCGCCGCCCGGCATCGCGGCCACCGCCGGCAGGATGACCAACGCCGCGACCGTGAACAGGTCTTCGACGATCAGCCAGCCGGTTGCGATGCGGCCGTCGGCGAGGCCCAGCATGCCGCGCTCCTCCAGCGCCCGCAGCATCACGACCGTGCTCGCGATCGACAGAGCGAGCCCGAGCACGAGCCCCGCGCCAAAGCTCCAGCCCCACAGCCGCGAGATGCCGAGGCCGAGCGCCGTCGCGACTGCGATCTGCCCGATCGCCCCCGGCACCGCGATCCGGCGGACCGCCATCAGGTCGCGGATCGAAAAATGCATCCCGACCCCGAACATCAGCAGCATGACGCCGATCTCGGCGAGCTGCGGCGCGAGGTGAACGTCGGCGACGTAGCCGGGCGTGAACGGGCCGACCGCGACACCGGCCATGAGATAACCGACGATCGGCGGCAACCCGAGCCGCGCCGACGCGAAGCCGCCGGCGAACGCGAGCGCCAGCCCGACCGCAATCGTCGAGATCAGCGGGATTTCGTGCGGCACTCAGCTTGGGCGAAAAGCGCGGAACCGCAGGCGGACATAGTCGGCGACCCAGACGCCGCGCTCGTCGGTCAGCACCGGGCGCAACAGCTCGACGACCTCGCGGCGCGCAGCCATGCGGTCGGCGGACGGCAATGGGCCAAAGAAATCGTCGGCAAAGGTGTCGAGCCACGCTTCGAGCCCGGCGGCAAGCGGCGTTGGACGCGGCATGATGCCGATCTCGTCGACCATGAACCCGGCGGCCTCGAGCTTGTCGCGATAGGCCTCGGCCGAGGGAAAATACCACGGGCTGAGGCGGCCGGCGTCGAGCCCGCGGCGGCCCACGACCGCGCGCAGCGCCACCATGATCGCCGCCGTGTTGTTCTGGCCGCCCATCTCGGCGACTAGCCGGCCGCCCGGCTTCAGCGCCTTGAATATGCGTGCCAGGACGGTTTCCGGCGGGCGCATCCAGTGCAGAGCGGCATTTGAGAACACGGCGTCGAACACGCCCGCGAAATCGAGGTCCTGTCCCGCCGCGACCCGCGCGTCGAGCCCACGCGCCCGCGCCGCGGCAACCATGTCGGGAGCGGCGTCGACCGCGACCACAACCGCACCCCCCTCGGCGATTTTTTCGGTCAGGACGCCGTCGCCGCAGCCGAGGTCGAGTATGTGCTCGCCCGGCCTCGGCGCCAGCAGCTCCAGCACGGGTGCTCCGAGCGTCGGCACGAAATGCGCGGTCTCGGCGTAGCGCCGCGCCGCCCAATGTTGCCGCGAGATTTCCGCCATACAGGGCCTCTACCCGATGCCAATGCCGTGCCTTTGCTGCCGCTGCTTGTGCCGCAAATCGCCGGCGCGAGTCGAGCGCCGCCTCGCGTCGCCCGTCCCTGAACATTGGCCGCGTCAGGGCCGGCGGAAGCCTGGAGGCCGCAAGACGCGCCGCGCGAGCGATGCTACGATCGCCCTTCGTTCAACGGTCAGAGGATCGGCGGGTGACGGTTTTTCATCTTTTGCGGCACGGCGAGCCCGCCGTGTTCGGGCGCGTCAACGGCCGCCTGCCGGGCATCGGCCTGTCGCCGGCGGGGCGCGCCGAGGTCGCGGCGGTCGCCGAGCGTCTGGTCGGCGCAAAGATCGACGCGATCTACTCGAGCCCGCTCGAGCGCACCCGCGAGACCGCCGACATCGTCGCCGCCCGGCTCGGCCTGCCGGTCACGTTCCGCGACGACGTGATCGAGCTCGACTTTGGCGAATGGACCGGCTTCACCTTCGACCAGGTCCGCGCCGACCCGCGCTGGCCGCCATGGCAGACCTGCCGCAGCATCGCCGCGATACCGGGCGGCGAAAGCTGGCGCCAGGTGCAGGACCGCACCGTCGACGCCCTCTTCGAACTGCGCCGCGCCCATCCCGACGGGACGGTCCTCGTGGTCAGCCATGGCGACGTGATCCGCGCGGCGCTGCTGTTCGCGCTCGGCATGCCGCTCGACCTTTACGCGCGGCTCGAAATCGGCCTCGCCTCGCTCAGCACCTTGCGGCTTGACGACAGCGGCGTGCGCGTCTCCGCCGTCAACGAGCGCCCGCCGGCGCGGCTTTAGCGCCGCCCAAGACTGGCGAGGACGGCGTCGGCGGCGGCAACGCCCGTCATATAGGCGCCGTGCGCGGTCGAGAAAAAGTTCGGCGAGGTCGCCTCGCCGGCGAAAAACAGCCGTTCGTCGACCGGGGCTGCCAGGGTCGCGCGGTCGCCGGAATGGCCGGGCATGGCGTAGGAGTAAGAGCCGCGCGACCACGGGTCGTGGAGCCAGGCCGTCGCGGCGAGCGGCGAGATGTGGTTGCGGATGCCGCTGCCGAGGATGTCCGCGAGCTCGTCGGCGGCAAAGGCGAACATCGCCGCCGCTCCCTCCCGCTCCATCGCCGCGGCAAACCGCCCGCCGAAAAAGCAGTAGATCGCCGGCCGGCCGAGCGGGCGCAGCTGATAGCTCATAGTCTCGCGCCTGGTGGTCGAGCCGACGAGAAAGCCGTCCTGGCCAAGGTCGCCCGCCAGATCGCTCGCCTCGTCGTCGAGCGCGATGAACAGCTTGTCGTCGACCCCGAGCGGCAGCCCCGCCGCCGCCGCGATTTTTTCCGGCAGCGCCGGCGTGAAGCGAAGCGCTTCCGCCGCCAGAATCGAGGTTGGCACCGTCGTGACGACCCGCCTTGCGCGCACCGTGCCGCGCGCCGTTTCGAGTTCGATCGTCGGCCCGCGATGATCGACCCGCGACACCGAAGTGTCCAACGCGACCGGCAGCCCTTCGGCCAATGTCTCGAACAGCCGGCCGTAGCCCTCGCCGAGGCGCCAGTTCACGTTGGTGCTGTTGTCGTCGTAGCGGACATAGTCCTTGACCGAGACGCGGTCGAGCTCGGCGCCGTTGGCCCAGGTGCTGGTGGCGTCGAGGAGCTGGTTCCAGCGCCCTCCGGGCGGGAGCGTGCTCGCCAGCGAGCGGTCCTCCCGCTCTGACGCCGCCTTGCGGCGCAGCCGACCTTGGGTTTCGCGGGTCGCGAGCCAGTCGGCCTCGGCCGCGGGCGTCTCGCCGCTCCGCGACAGCCGCGAGGTCCATTCCGGCGGCCGGCGATGCACCGCAAACCCGAGCCGCTGGGCGATCGGCGACAGTGGGTTGCGATCGGCCGAGTGCAGCCATTCCGCACCACGGTCGAGCGCAAAGCCGGCGGGTGCGATCGTGTTGACGCGGCCGCCGACGCGGTCGCGCGCCTCCAATGCCAGCACCGTCAACCCGCCCGCCTCGGCAAGCCGCCGGGTGGCGCCGATGCCGGCGGCGCCGGCGCCGATGACCGCTACGTCGACGTCCGCCGGAAATGACGTCATCGCCGCCCCCGCGCTTCGCCGACGCGTGCCCTGGCGGCGGGAGTGAGCGGACGATTGGCGGGCTCGCTGCGTCGCCTTGGCGATTTCACGATCGTGACCTTCTATCGGTTATGGCTACCCGTTACGGCTATCTGCTCCGGCGGCCGGTTGCAGCAGCCGACTGGTGCGGCATCAGGATCGATCCGGAAACCGGTGTCGTCAACGCCTTGCACTGTTCGATCAACCTGGCGCCGCGCGAGCCCTCACGGCACCAGCACCGCGGCTCCGCGCAGCCGGCCGTGCCGCAAATCGGCAAGTGCGTCGTTGGCGCGGTCGAGCGGGTAGGGGACGGTCTCGGCGCGCACCCCGGCCTTTGGCGCCAAAGCCAGAAACTCCTCGGCGTCGCGGCGCGTCAGGTTGGCGACAGAGCGCACGACGCGCTCCTCCCACAGCAGGCGGTACGGGAAGGACGGGATGTCGCTCATGTGGATGCCGCCGCTGACCACGGTGCCGCCCTTTTTGGTCGCGGCCAGCGCCGCCGGCACCAATACCCCGACGGGCGCAAAGATCAGCGCCGCATCGACCGGCTCGGGGGGTGTGGCCGTCGAATCCCCGGCCCATTCGGCGCCGAGCCGGCACGCAAACTCCTGCGCCTCGCGGTCGCCCGGGCGGGTGAACGCGAACAGCCGCCGGCCCTGGTGGCGGATCACCTGGGCGACCAGGTGGGCGGCGGCGCCGAACCCGTAGATGCCGACGAGCCGCGCGTCGCCGGTCATGCGCAGGGTGCGGTAGCCGATCAGCCCGGCGCACATCAGCGGCGCCGCCTCCACGTCGCCGTAAGCAGGGTCGATCGCAAAGCAATAGCGCTGGTCGGCGACGGCGAGCTCGGCATAGCCGCCGTCGATGTCGTAGCCGGTGAACCGCGCCCGGTCGCACAAATTCTCACGACCGCTACGGCAGTATTCGCAAACCCCGCAGGTCCAGCCGAGCCACGGCACGCCGACCCGGTCGCCGATCGCGAAACGGCCGACCTCCGCACCCTTTTCGACGACCGTGCCGATCACCTCGTGGCCGAGCACGAGCGGCAGCTTGGGGTTCGGCAGTTCGTCGTCGACGACATGCAGGTCGGTGCGACAGACGGCGCAGGCATGCACCGCGATCAGCACCTGCTGCGGGCCCGGCCGCGGCGCCGGCAGGTCCGCGGCGACCAGTGGCTGTCTTGCTGCGGTCAGCAGCTGCGCGCGCATCGCAAGCCTCCTCGGCGCCGGGCTTGGTCGTGCCCGGGTTTGATGTTGCCCGGGTTTGATCTTCGACGCCGCGCCGCGCAGTATCGCTGCATGCGCCGTATTCGACGAGCCCGTGCAGCCATTGCTGCTGAGATCGCGTGCGCCGTCCTTCTGTGCGGCGCCGCCGCCGGTTGCGGCCTCGCCCCGCAAGGCGGCATGGCGGAGCGCTGCGCCGACCTGATGAAACAGGCCTATCCCGGCGCCGACATCGACATCACCAAGCGCGAGGCCGCGGCGACCAGCCTGACCAAGATCGTCGCGCATGTCGCAGGCGACCGGGCCAACCTGCCGCCGCATCCGCCGGTCGCCCGTCACCTCGCTGTCGAGTGCACGTTCGACAACGGCGTGCTAACCGGCTTTCGCTGGACCGCAGGTCCGAAGTGAGTGGGCGCGCGCAGGGCTGGCACCGCCGCCCCGGTCTCGTTCATACTTAGGCGAAATGACAGGACTCGAGGGGTAGGAAGAGGGATGGATCTTGGCCCGGCCGACGGCGGCGACAGACCGGCGCGCGATGGGCTGCCTCGCGGCAAGCGCCTCGGCGCGGCGCGCGAGCCCCTTGCCGCACCTCTGCTGCAGTTTTTTGCGACCTCGCCGGTAGCCTGCCCCTATGTTCCGGGTCGCCACGAGCGCAAGCTGATCGTCGAGCTCGACAGCCCCGCGACCGCCCGCGCCTACGACGATTTGTCGCGGGCCGGGTTTCGCCGCAGCCATCGCTTTGCCTACCGCCCCGCCTGCCGCGGCTGCGCCGCCTGCGTGCCGGTGCGCATTGCCGTCGCGAGTTTCCGCGACACGCGTTGGACCCGGCGCATCCGCAACGCCAACCGCGACCTCTCCGCCGATTTCGCGCCGGCGCGCGCGACGGCGGGGCAATTCCGGCTGTTCCTCGCCTATCAGCACGCCCGCCACGGCGACAGTGAAATGGCGACGATGAGCTACCGCGACTATCGTGCGATGGTCGAGGACACGCCGGTGCGCACCGAGGTCGCGGAACTTCGCGACGGCGCCGGCAGCCTTGTGGCCGTTTCATTGATCGACCGGGTCGACGACGGCATATCAGCGGTTTACAGCTTTTTCGACCCGCAGCAGAAAAAGCGCAGCCTCGGCAGCTGCAGCATTCTGCGGCTCGTCGACGAATGCCGGCGGCTAGCCGCGCCGTTCGTCTATCTCGGCTATTGGATCGCCGACAGCCCGAAGATGGCGTATAAGGCTCGTTTCCCCGCGCTCGAACAGTTGACCGAGGCCGGCTGGTCCGCGCTGGCGCACCCTGCGGGCCCCGCCCGCGACTGACGACTGATTCCGCCCTCGGTCGAAACCCGCGCTAAGCGCTCGCGAACAGCTCGTAGATGATAAACGATTCGATCAGGATCGAACGCTCGTAGGCGGCGCGAGCGCGGAACCCGGCGCGCTCGATTAGCCGGCCGAACAAGTCGAGGTTGGTGTCCGACGACACCATGACGTAAAGCCGCCCACCCGGCTTCAGCCGCTGGCGCGCCTGCTCGAACAGCGCGGCTACGTCGCGATAGCGCGGGCCGGCATGC
>Ga0210390_10003158_pt1 | contig 14241 bp, 13 predicted proteins | sample IncBWH11OmetaG_FD_161050 | JGI IMG/M metagenome (GOLD analysis project Ga0210390, IMG submission 161050) | Forest soil microbial communities from Barre Woods Harvard Forest LTER site, Petersham, Massachusetts, United States - Inc-BW-H-11-O ...
TTCTTGAATTGCTGGGCAGAGGCTTCGAAGAAGTCAATCGCCACGCGGAAGCGCTGAAATTCTTCGAAAGAGCCATCAAGCTAGCGGAGGCTGATCCTGACTGTGGACTTCCGTTCATGGGTTATGAAGGAAAAGCTCAAGCCCTGGTCTCGCTCGGCAGAACCGACGAGGCGAAGGTAGTACTTGAGAATGCACTCACCAAAGCGCGATCACAAGAGAAGCGCGGACATGAGGCGCAATTACTGATTCTTCTCGGAAAACTGGCGTCACAGAAGGGTGACCGACAACAAGCGGTGAAGTATTTGGAAGATGCCGGCCAATTCGCGACCCAAGCCCAGTTCTACCGGATGGAAGCCGACGCCATGTTCGAACTGGCGCAAATTTATCGTGCTGCGGGAGATCTTGCCACAGCGGATGCGCGTGCCACCCTGGGTCTGGCTGCGAGCCAGCGGGTTGGTGATCGTTATTACGTGCCTCGCAACTTGACGATGCTCGCTGATTTGAAGGCGCGTCGTGGGAACTTTGCCGAAGCAAATGCTCTCTACGAACAGGCGGAAGATGTGATAGAGGGAATGCTCATCAGCGTCGATGAACCATATTGGAACAGTTCCGTTGCCGCAGCAATGAGCGAGACCTACCTTCGACACTTTGAACTTGTCACCAAGAATGGTGACGCGCCCGGAGCGTTCGCAGTTCTCGAACGCGTTCGAGGTCGAACTCTCGCATGGGCTCTTAAAGATAGAAAAGCGCTGCCCGCAACAGAATCAGATCAGACAGCCGCGCTGGAAGGCGATGTTGCGGGTCTCCAATCCCGACTCATGAAGACCAACAGCGCACCTGAACGAGAACAATTGCTGGACAACCTCGTTGAATACGAGCGACGCCTGGGTCTGGCGTGGACCAGAGAAGATGTTCCCAACCGACGACTTCCTGTGCAACCAGCGGCGTTGGCGAATGTGGAGAACGACCTGCATCCAGATGAAGTGCTCCTGGAGTACGTGCTAGATGATCCCATTTCCTTCTGCATTTCAGTGACGCGCCGGGGCGCACACGTTCAAGCGTTACCGATCGGGCGCAAGGAAGTCGAAAAACTAGCGGAGCAATTTGTCGATGAGGTACGCGCAAAGGGCGCAGGGGTAGAAACCTCGAAACGTCTGTTCCGAGTTCTCTTGGAGCCGATTCCCGAAACGAGGACAGCAGCAAGATTCATCGTTGTGCCGGACGGGACGTTAAACCTGCTTCCGTTTGAAGCACTGCGCGACGACCAGGGCGAGTATCTGTTGAAGTCTCGCGTCATAAGTTATGTACCTTCCGGAACCATCCTTGATGTCCTGCGACGGGAGAGCAAGAACGAAAGCGCGGCGAGTCCGTTTCTCGGTGTAGGCGATGTTGCCTACGAGAATCAAGGCGGAGCGGGCAAGAGAATCCCTGCTGCGGACTCCGTCCGCGGACGGGTTCTTCGTGGAATGGCAGACTTGTCCGGAATGCGGCTTCAAGATCTTCCTCACACTCGGGAAGAGGTCGAGGAAATCGGTAAAATTGTAGGACCGGAAGCGGTAATCTTGCTGGGTAACGACGCCACGGAAACTGCCTTCAAGAAGGAACCACTTGACCAGTTTCGCGTGTTGCACCTGGCGGTCCACGGGTTTGCAGATAAGCAGTATCCGGAACGTTCGGCACTGGTGTTGGGGATGGACCCGAATTCCGGCGATGATGGCTTGCTGCAGGTACGCGAGATCATTAGATTGCGACTGAATGCCGAACTGACTACGCTATCCGCGTGCGATACGGGCGTGGGCAAACTAGAGGGACAAGAGGGCATTAGCAGTCTAGTGGAGGCGTTCTTGGTAGCAGGTTCGAAATCGGTCGTCGCCAGTTTATGGAGCGCCGACGACACTTTCGCGAGTGCGCTGATGGAGCGCTTCTACTTGCAACTGGGCCGGGGCGAGGACACAGGTTTGGCTCTCAGAGACGCGAAGTTGGACTTGCTAGCAAAGTATGGTGAGCAGGTGAGCCCGTTCTATTGGGCAGCATTCGTCGCTGTCGGGGAGACCTCCACGCTGATCAGGATCAAACAGCAATGAACATGACTGTTGAAGAGCGCACAAAGATTTTCGACAAGGTCTGTCGCTTGGTGGAAACCAAGCACTTCAATCCCTCTATGAATGGAGTGGATTGGAACGCGCTGGCTAAAGACCGTCGGGACCAAATTCTCGCGTCCGTGGAACCGGAGACATTCGAGAAGGAAGTTCAGAGTCTCGTGGGTGAGCTTAAAACTAGCCACACGGGTTTCCGACATGCCGGAATGCGAAATATCCCGGCTCGACACGCCATCAATGCAACCATGCGGCGCATCGCGGTGAACGGGAGTGAGCGCTGGATGTTTCAGGATGTGCACCAAGGAGGTCCAGCCTTTTCTGCGGGGATACGACCTGGAGATTTGCTGCTCGGCAACGGTGAGCGGGAAATTCGACCTCCTGATGATTTGACGTTTTCGGTCGGAGAATCGGCAAGTCTACGAATCGAGAAGCTCCACGGAGGAGAGCAGACGGTTAAGGTCCAACTGCCCATGCCCAAGTCGAAGACGCATCCAGTCACCGCGCCCGAAGCTGTCCACGCTGAAAGGTTGAGTGACGAAATTGGCCTGCTCAAAGTCGCCATGTTCCCTGGCGTGATTGGGATTGACGTTGCGAAAGATATTGATCGTGCTATTGGGTCTCTTGACGGTTGTAACCGCCTCATCGTGGACCTTCGAGGAAATACTGGCGGAGGAATTGGCGGGCTTCGCTTGATGAGCTATTTGACACCAGGAAAACTTGAGGTTGGTTACAGTCTCACGCGGAAACGTCGCGAGCGTGGTTATCGTCGTGAAGAACTAACTCGATTCGGACGGATTCCGTCCCACAAAGCGACTCTCCTATGGTTAGCAGCCCGATACGCGTTCGTCGAAAAATCAATCCTGGTGGTGACCGAAGGACTCGGCGAGCGACGATTCCACGGTCGAGTCGTGCTCCTGGTAAACGAGCACACCGCGAGCGCCGGCGAAATGGTCTCAGCTTTCGCGGAGGAAAATAATCTCGCAACGATCGTGGGAACGAAGACGCCAGGCCGTCTGCTAAGCGGCAGCGCTTACAAGGTTGGCCACGGGTACATTCTTGGCCTCCCGGTTGCCGCCTACCTGACGTGGCAAGGACGCATGCTGGAGAACAATGGCATCGTGCCAAAGTTTTCTATTGAACTCTCGCGAGAAGCATTGAAGCAAGGAAGGGACACCCAACTCGGAACCGCAATCGACGTGGTGAAAGCTCTGTGATCGCTTAGTGGCTCTGCCGCAGTCACAAATCTCGCTTACCTTCTGGGCATGATGCGCCCCTCCCCAAAAAGTAGGGACAGCCCTGGCAGAGATCCATTCCTTGCGGCTTTGTTTTAGAGTGTGATAACGTCCCTAACAAATACATATAGAAACGACAGCAAAAAGCCCATTCGGGTCGAATGGGCTTTTGCCAATATCGCACGTCCCCAGGTGGAGGCTTTCGCCCACGTTTCCCGGCGGCTCGCATTACCGATCATAGGCTTTGCTTTACAAATGTCAAATACAAAAGCTATTCTCAGTGCGATCAAAGATGGCCTATATCCAGCAAGAATAGGCACTTACGAGGCACAAGTCCACATAAAAGGGAACGGTGACCCGCGTGCCGTGGCTCTCTACACGTGGAACGCGCAGGTTTCTGCAGCTCTCTTTATTCCTTTGCATTTTTGCGAAGTTGTAGTGCGCAACGCAGCAGCTGACGCACTCGAAGCGGTCTATGGAGTTCGATGGCCTTGGAATCCAGTATTCATTCTTAGCCTACCAAATCCTTCATATCCGAATATTTACAATCCGCGAGCAAATTTGAACAAAGTCGCCTCGCAGCAGCCATCCACCGGCAAGGTCATTCCAGAACTTAACTTTGTATTTTGGCAGCAGCTGTTCACGAATCGACACGATGTGCGACTCTGGAACTCGCATTTGAAGCGTGTTCTCCCAGAGCACGATTCCAAAAAGGCCATCGCCGCAATACGCAAATCTATCTACGCGGATTTGGAGGTGATTAGGAGGCTACGAAACCGAATCGCCCATCACGAGCCGATCTTCACAAGGAATCTCAAACAGGACCTGGAGCGCATGCACCGGCTGGTTCGGCTGAGGTCAAACCTGGTCGCATCATGGATGATGGCCAGCCAAATTGGCGATATTGTAATTTCACAGCTTCCTCTTTTCAGAGGTGGCAAACTTTGGAATCCATCTCACGAAGAGATTGCTGAAGTCGCTTATCGCCTTTGGGTTGAGAAGGGTTCGAAAGACGGCGACGCCGATAAGGACTGGTTTGAGGCTAAAAAGCTGCTCGGTCTGTCGAACTGATTACGCTGGCAAAGGCTTCGATTACTTGCTGCCGAAGACGGCACGCCATCAGAGTCGGCCGAAGCCTCACATATAAAAACTATAACGAGGCTCGATTCTCTGATTCTCTCCACAATGCTTGAGAACGTTGCCCACGCCGTATGCGGCCGTCAAGGTCAATGGCATTCCCCCATCAAACTGTGTGCTATTCCAATTCATCTTGGTTAGCGCAAGGATCTCTTTTGCGTGGGCCGACGGCGTTTGGTCTCCAGCTGCGATCTTGATAGATACGGGGCGCGGAACGTACATGCCCGGGTAGGTCTCAAAGAACGGAACGCTGCCCTTGGTGTACAAGACACCGCTTCGTGCGCTTGTTTGCAGGAACGTCCCGCGCAATGGAGGATAAATTCCGTCTCGATACAAGCGAATATCGGAATCGGTCAGATGCACAAACTCGTGAACTGCAATTTTCGCTTCTCGAACCGCCCTTTTAGCTCCGGCCTCCTCTTCCGTGGAAAAAGGCGAGCTCTTATGAATTACAATGCGGGCCGGCAAAGTGAAATGGACATCGCGATACCGCTCCAGAGCATTCGCGATGAGTCTTCGGCAATCGTCGCCCGAAAGATGGGGCTGCCGGTCATCCTTGGAAAGCGAGGCCGCCCCGCCTCGTACAACGACTCCCTCGCCCAGTTCGTTGAAAACCTGCGCCATACTTGTCGTAAGCCGCGAACGATCTAAGCTCTCAAAGAAACTGATGCCCACAAAACACGCTGAAAGTTGTGCTGGATCGCGGACTAAACGCCAAGGTGTTCCGCCCGCCTTGTAATACAGTGCAGAGAAGATGTTCCATGCCCTCGTCGCTTCATCCTGAAGCGGTCGCGGTGTTCCTGCGCGCTTCTGCTTGCGTGCTTTCGATTCATCATAGGTGCCGGGCAAGATCAGCTGAATAGGAATGCGAAACTCCATCGTTCGCGCTTTCAGCAAATGATGAAGGTCTTTCCTTCCCGGACTCTTTCTCTCCTCCGAAAGCAGTTCCAGCAATTCCAGCGGCAGCGCACATATGATGACACTTGGATTGCTATTTTCCGCGAGGAACTCGATTTCTTTAGTAAACAATGCAGCTGCTCGCTCAACGCGGAGTCCGATGCCCTCGACCGCTCCCACTGTCTCGATTGCAGTGCCCGAAAGAATCCTCGTCCGCGTTGGGTCGGTAGAAAAGTCAGAGCAAAACGAACTCGTTGACGTGACCGGAGGAAATGCCGGGAAGAGATTCGGCTTCTTAGTCTCCTTTTGCCCAATTCCTTGAGAACACTTCTCGATCCACCGAGCCGTTCCCTCGACCGTCTCTGCCGTCCCGATTAAGCCAAGGCGAACTTCCTTCGGAGCCTTGGGAGCCTGAAGGTCGAACGGGCCATAGTCCTTGATGCCGAAGCGGATATCAACATGACGGCCTCCCCCACCAAACTCAAGTTCCGGCTCCTCCAGAATCGAAAGATTCATAGGTCAAGCTCCGGCTGCTCGTCTTGATCCTCGGAGAACACAGTCTCCTGGCGTTCTTTTTCTTCGCGCTTAACCCAATCTGCGTCATCGAATCCGCTGTCTGCTGTGAATTGCATCAAAGGATAGAACTTGATCAGGTTGTGCTGACTGAAGAGCGTTTCCTTCTGAAGAAACTCCGCCCACATCACGACTTGGCCATGCACTGCTTGGTTGTTTTCAAGCCGCTTAATTCCGCTTAGCGCCTCCGCACTGAACCGGCTGTCTCGATACCCATCTTTTGTAAAACGGTAAGTCGGTGCGATCTGTAAAAACCAATTGCCATCCAATTCCAGGAAATGACCGAAGAATGCAACGTGGCGAAAATAAGATGTTCGCTCAGGATCAAGCTTCGACTGGTAGCGCCTGAACACATCCCGGCTGGCATTCTTCCTCCGGCTTCGGTACCCGCGGGAACGGTCACTGAGATCGTCGCTAGCGCGGTGAAAATAAAGCTTGTCCGCGTTCGAGAAGTGAATATCATCTTCTCGCAACTGGTCCTGCAGCGTCACGTTCAGCAGTTCCACAAACTGTCGCTTGCGGACAGGGTCAGGGGTCATGGACCACTCGAATGTTAGGTCGGATTCAACGGTGCCTTCTTCAGCGATCTCCTCCCATCGGGAACCCGAGAGATCGTAAAACGAATACACAGCCGAATTATTAATTGTGAAGCCGCGCCAAACCTCGCCTCCAGATACCTTCGCCGACTCAAACAAGAAATCGAGCGCCTCTTTCCGCGAAGAAAAATGAGTGTGCGCGTGATAGAAGCGCTCGGGAAATTGCTTCACGGGAAGCAGGTCTGTAAAAATCGTCTCCTGCTTCGGCGTCGCCCCGAGATATAACCCGCCATCATTTGGAAGAGCCAGCTTTGTAAGTGCATCCTTGGCTGATAGATTGAAGGAATCCCGAGCTTTTGCGAAACGCAACTTTCGTACAGCCCGTCGAATCGGATCGGAAAAATAGTCTTTGACCGACAGCCAGTAGGCCTCATCTGTTCGAGGCCGGGAATACACCACGATAACCGGAAGGTTTCCCTTGAGCCAATAGCGAAGATCCCGTTCGCTACAAGTGAACGTCAACTCACTATCTGTTTCTCCTTCAAATGTTCCGTCAGTTGCCTTGCTCTGAACGGAAACGATGCAATTAGTGACCTCCGAATCTTCGTTGCGAATTTCGAGGCGTCCGTCTATACCAGCCTCCACACCGCCGCTCGGATACCAAAGGAAGCCCATTTCCAAGATTCGACGCTCGATCAGATTGACCCCGCGCGCGCCGATCATGTCTGAATTTCCGATCTTTTTGGGTGGCAGATGCTTCGATTCGGGCATTCCACCATATTCTATTGCACGAGATGCGCTTCAGATCGATCCCCAATCAAATGGGGGGGGTGAGCCGGACTTTTGATCTCGCTGGCAGGGCGGGATCAGTACTGAGAAGTGATCGCGATCAGGTTTTAGTGGCGAACAAAAGGCGAATATGCTAGGCTTTTGCACGTGGTTCTTCGAACGTGCACAGTTGCGATAAAGGATATCCGAGACGTTGAGCACTCCATAGATGTCACTGCGGAGACCCTCTATGAAGCGATCGCTACGGCTCTCGCCTCGTTGCAGCAGGACAACTGGGTAGGAGAGATCGGTCAGGGGTTCGCAACGGTGACCGTAGTTGTCCAACAGCCGCCGGTGAAGCACGAAGTCAAGATGAAGGACTTTGTTTCATGGCTCGGACGGCAAGGACGTTCGCCGGCAGAAGTCATACTGAAGCAAAAGCTGGAGAAAATATTGGGCAGAGCAAACCATGCGAGGACGTGAAGACACCTCCGAAGCTCTCACTGACTCGGAGTTCGAGGCGCTTTGTGGGAGTGCTTTGGTTGCTCCGATGGTGCAGCGCCCGTTTTCGAGGCTGGTGGCTGAGTGATCGTCGCACCTGGCGCGAAGGGGTCCTTTCCTTGAAGCACCGAAGACGCAACGAAACCAAAAAATATCATCCCGCTCAACAATCCCCACACGAGAACGACTGGCTTCCAGGGAACAAGAATGTACATGCCAGCACCTCCGGCGACGAAAAACGGCTCGCGATTACGGCTATTATACTGCGAAAAAACCAGACGCCCTTTCTCATCGCTTAGCTTTTTTTTTCTTGTCGTGCTTGCAAGCTCGGGCATGGGCGAGAGCAAGTTTCAGATCGGCAGAGAGATCTATGTTTTCTGTCGCGATGTGAACAGGTACGTCGAGACCAGCTTCGCGGCCGAGATATCCGCTCAATTCCTCCCGAGAGGCGTACACGAATCTGCCTTCTCGCGTCACGGGCATACCTGACCTCGCCCATCGCTGCGCCGCCGCTACCGGCTGACCGAGAAAGCTGGCGATTTCATTCCAACCCTTGAGCCGTTCGTTCTGAGCTGTCGGCTTTATCGCGGGACGAGTCTTCTCGGCTGGCTTTTGTTTCTTCTTCATGGGGATCACGTTCAGAGCAACCGGATAGAAAACCGCGTCCACTCAAGGCCTGGCTGTCGAACGCCAAGGAAGTATGAACCCGGAGAGATGCCGGCGAGATCGACGTTAGCCCTCAGGACCACAATGTGATCTTCGAGTTTAGCCGTGGCACTCGCGCGGAAAAGTTCAGTGCCACTCGGATCGAGCAGCGCTACGTCGTACGTCCCCTCGTTACTTCCGATTGGCAATTCCAAGTTCAAACTCCTTGCGTTACGAGGAACCTCTAATGCCGGCTGACTAGTCTCGGGCGGGCTTTCTCCGCGCACTCTTGCACGGCCACGGAGATCGAGAACCACAACCGCTGCAGTTGGTCCTGATGGCCGACTTCGCACCCATAGCCACCCTGCAAAAGCAAGCAGGACCATCGCAGCCGCGGCCAGCCACATCGGTGTCCGCCTCCGCTGACTTGTCTGTCGCTTTCGAAATTCAGTGAATTCCTGAAAGCACGGACTGCAAGAGGCGAGATGATCGAGCCAAGGATCGGCTTCTGACAATGGTAGTTTGTGAAGGGCCATGCTTTTGAGAATCGCGGGACCAGGGCACCCGACGCGCTGTGGGTTCGGGAATTCTCGGGATAGACCCCGAGCAAGCAGATCCAATATCCGCTTTTCCTCTCGGCTGAATTCTTGCTCTTCGGTCAGAACGCCCCGCTCCCTAATGAAGTCACTTCACAAAGACAGGTCAGTTTACCGCGAGGAATTTGTTCAAGCTACTGCTCGCCATCCAAACCATCATCCGCCCCGCCTGAAGAGGGCACGCAGCTTCCCGATTGCGTAGCGAAACCGCAGCTTAGCCTGCGGTTCAGTCAGGTCGAGATGTTCTGCAATTTCACGCCAGGAGTATCCGTACTGCCGAGCAGCCCAGACCTTGCGGGTCCACTCATCCATTCTTCGAACGGCTTCTTGAACCTGAATCGACTGCTCAAGGACTCGGTGTACCTCCGAATGATGCGCCTGCGTCAGTCGGCCGAGATCACTGTCTGAAGGCAGGCTCCGCAGTATTTCCCGTCTTCGACGCTCTTTTTTCAGAGCTCGGTTGAAACGGTGGTGGAAGACACCGAAGAGATAAGCATCCAAGCTATCAATCTGCGCGCGCTTCCCATTCGAACGCTGGAGCGTTTTCGCCACCGACTGCAATACTCCCTCCCAGACCTCCGTCGCCAGGGCGATCGCCTCATCAAAGCTTTTTCCCGGTTGCTCCTTGCGTGCATGGGCTTGGACGCAGGGCCAAAGGCGCCTGGCGGCGTCCGCCAGTTCCATCATTTCGTCGCGAGAATTACCGCTGGAATGAATGAACGACGACAGGACCCAATCTGGGCTCAACTCGCGGCTGGCAGACATCAGGGGAGGCCTCAACCCCACTACCGACTTAATGGCCAGATTAATGAAAGCCTGCATCCAAAATGCACAGATGTCAAGGCGACCGAAACGGTCGACGAACGGCTAACCCCAAGCCCTTAACTGTCTTGGAACACGAGAGTCATCTAGAAGTTTCTTTTTAATACTTTTTTCAAATCGCGGGCTCCTTCACTGGTGTAGGGCAAATGTCGCGCTCAGGGTGAACCTGCGCTGCAACTCCAGGGGGTATGAGTTGTGTTCCCCAATGTCGAAGTGCGTCATCTCCATGCAGTAGTCGTTTTGGCCGAAGAAATGAACTTCACTCGTGCGGCGCACCGGTTGAATGTCACCCAACCGGCGCTTAGCAAGCAGATCACAGAACTCGAACAGCAATATGGACTTCACCTGTTTAACCGCGAAAAAGGCCGACTGATCGAACTTACAGAATCCGGACAGATCTTCGTAGAAGAAGCAAGTGCAGCTCTTTCCCATGCGGAAAGGGCGATTCAGCTGGCTCGTGCAACCCAGGAGGGGTGCGACAGAGTCTTGACAGTCGGACACTCGCCTCACTGTGACCAATCGTGGATCTCAACGGTCGTGACCATACGCTTGCCACTCTACCCGAAGCTGCGCGTAAGGCTCATGGGTCAGTTCCCAATCGAACTGGTCCGGAGTGTTGCTGTCGGCGAGCTCAACTTTGCTCTCGTAACCGCCCCCTTGTTGAACGCTGACATCATCACTGTGCCATTTGCTCAAGCGTCGTTGTACGCCGCCTTACCGGAGAACCATCCTGCCGTTAAGAACGAAACTTTGGGACTCCGGGACCTAGCCAACGATGAATGGATCCTGTTTCCGAAACGACTTCACCCGATTGTCTATGATGCCATCATGGCGGCGGCGCGGCGCGACGGGATTAGGCCAAAATGCACGCACGACGCGGTAACCGCGGAGCAGGCGATTCATTTGGTTTCTGAGCAAGTCGGCGTTGGCATTGTGACGAAACCGAATGCTTTCGACTCTCGACCTAAGAATGTGGTCTTGAAACCCTTTTCCGACAAGTCTCTACGGTTCGAGACTTGCGTGATTATGAGAAAAGGTGACGATTCCAGATTGACCAATCAGTTCGTGAGGACCCTCCTCCGCAAATTCAAGCTGTCGCCGCAAGCCGGCGGCCAAATGGAACTGTCGCTCTCCGCATAGCATTCCTTGATCGTCGTTCCAATCTCCGGATTGCCGACAATCCGGAAGTTCGCCGGATCGCTCAATACAAGCGCGTCTATGAGGACGAATCCTCGAAGCGCAGCCCAACTAATCGGGATATGATGTGCGCATGAGGATTGTGCGGCTTTCTTGGGCTGGCGTTCAAATAGTGTCCGAGGGTGCCACTCTTGTCATCGATCTGTTGGAGCACACGGCCCCGATCCGCTCATTCATGGGCGATCCCCGCTTGCCAATCGTATTTGGTCCCGAAGTTCTCGACTTAGCGCTTGTCACGCACGTGCATCCTGATCACTACGATCCCGATGCTCTACGGCGAAAGCTCAGGCCGGATGCGAAGGTCATTTGTGATCCAGCTAACGCATCGAAGATCGCGCGCGATGGGTTCACCGTCGTGGGGGCTACTCTGTATGAACCGATCTCGGCCGGGCCATTCACCGTGACTGCTTTGCCGGCCGTTGATGGCTTGGGTGACCCGCAGATCTCGTTCCTTGTCGAGGCAGAAGATATCAAGGTCATGCACTTCGGGGACACACTTTGGCACGGCAACTGGTGGAAGATCCGGGCTCGGTGCGGTCCGCCGAACCTCGCATTTCTTCCGATCAACGGCGCCATCACACAGTTTCCGAACATGACGCCCAGCAGTATTCTAGCCGATCTGATGCCAGCTCAAGCTGCATCCGCTGCTGCGATCCTCGACGCAAGGGTTACTTGTCCAATGCACTACGGGGCGTTTCACAGCCCGCCTGTCTACGTCGAGTTTCCAGATGCCGAAAGAACGTTCCTCGAAGCAGCCGACAGGCTTGGAGTATTCGTCCAGATTATCGAGCCGGGAAAGGAAATTGCGATTAGCTGAGAGCGCTGGAGCGAGGATCTTCTGGTTACCCGCGGCGTTGTTTTTGTCACGTCACCCCAGTGGGCCCGCGGAAACACCCAGTACGAGTCGTCCCTGTACGGCCGCGGCTTTTCCTTCACTGCGTCGGTTTGTGCGCCGACCAGCGTTGCGGTCATCCCGAACACCGCAAAGCCGGCAACGCCCACCATCACTCTACGCAGTGATCTGTTCATGCTGCCTTCACTGCCTCGCTTTGCCGATTGGTCTCAGGTGTTAGATGTTGACAAGAATTTCATAGTTGGCAAACTACATGTGCAATTGGAACTGTTGTTGGAGCCCCTTCACCAATGGCTTAAATCTCTTTGCAAACGTCGACCCACGTGGCGCGGGTGAGCTGGGCAAATCGAGTGAGCGGGATTCGGATAGCTGCGTGGGTCGAGCCCCCAGCGGTCACGACCTCCTCGAAACGCTTTAGTCGAATGTCGAAGAATACGGGCAGTACAGAAGCGAGGCAGAGCGGCGTGATTGCGCCCACTGGGTGACCTGTAATCTCAGAGGCCTCGGATCCCGGCATCATATGGCCTTTGCCGCCCAGTTCCTCCTTGACTTTGCGGTTGTCGAGCCGCGAGTCACCGCAGGTCACGACGATGATCGCGTCCTCACCGACGCGCAATGTCAGCGTCTTGGCGACCTGAGCGGGTAGGACTTTCCACTCGCGCGAAATGTAGTCGGTCGTATGCGCCTCAGGCAGTTCGACAACCTCGAGCTCCGGCGCGTGCGCGGCCAGATATTGGCGCATGATTTCCGGCGTCATAGAAATTCTCCTGACATCGCGGTACTATCGGACGGCCACGGAATTGCACAGTCGGCCAACACCTCGATCTCAATCTCGATCGTGTCGCCGTGGGTCACCGCCTGCGTTTTCCCGGGTGTGCCGGTAAAGATCACGTCGCCGGGCAGAAGCGTTATATTTTGCGATACATAGCTCAAGAGCTTATTGGGAGATATAGACAGCTCCCTCGTCGATGAATCTCGTCGCAGATCGCCATTGACCCAGGTACGTAAGCGCAGGTTGGAATAATCAAGACCCGGTGATTGCCGCATCAAGCGAGGCGGGAATGCCCTCGGGCTCTGAAGGCAAACGCACAGCCGGCATCTGGCGCCTGCGCCAGCGCACCTCCGGTGAGCGCGCCGACCAGAATCGTCGCTGAAAATAGTCTCCCCAGCATTTTCTCTCCCTCGTAAATTGCGGGCAATTCTGCCCATGCCCTTCCAAACGCGCCATACCTGGTTTTTCAAAGCCTAAGCGAAGGGCCCACACACCGTCGATCAAAACCGCAGTAATGGACTTGCTTACGGAGCGGGCGCGCTCCGCTTGTCGAGATGCCGATCGAAGTACACATCCGCCGCATTGAACAACATCATCCACGATGAGTAGCGTGCCATGTCATGAATCTCGTTCGGAATCATGATTACGTCATGGTCGATGTTGTGCGACCGCAAGCCTTCGATGAGTTCGGCGGCCTGCTGGGAGGGTACATCGCGGTCGTCGTCCGCCTGCACAAGCAGCACGGGTGAGTGCCACTGGTCGATGGTCGCGATGGGAGAGGATTCCAACGCCCGGCGGCTCGCATCGCCACCGTCGATTGGCTCGCCCACCGAGGACAGAAACGTCGACCAGTTATACAGGCCCGCATAGTCGACACCGGCCGCGAGTGCATCTGAGGCGCGCGCGAGACCGAGGGCTGTCATGAGTCCCCCGTAGCTTGCCCCCCAGATGCCTAATCTATGGGAGTCGACGTCCTGTCGGCCTTGCAGATAGGTGATGGCGCCGAGCAGGTCATTGAGCTCGCTGCCGCCACCGGGGCCGAAGTTGTCGGCCTCTCTGTAGTCAAGGCCATAGCCGATACCGCCGCGATAGTTGACTGACAGCACGATGTAGCCCTCGGCGACGAGGTACTGATTCAACGCGTATATCCAGCTATACGAACGCGTGGGATTGAACCCGAGCAGCATCTGTCTGCGAGGGCCGCCGTGGAAGAACAGAATCGCCGGGTGTGGCTTGGAGGTGGTTTCGCGTGGCAGGAACAGTTGCGCGTGCGTTTCCTGGCCATCCTTCGCCGTAAAAGTCACGGCCTGCGGCATGACGAGCTTGGAATTCGGGAAGGAGGACGGGATGGCTTCCGGAGCGAGCCGCCGCCATTGCCCCCCCGCACTCAACGCGACCGGATGCAGCGGCTGGTTGCCGTCGCTCTGCAATGCGAAAAGCGCGCCGTCGGCGCCGATCTGCGGATAGTCTTCGATGGCGTGGCTCTGGGCGGTGCGCACCGCCGAACCATGCTCGGCATCGACCGCCCAAATATGCATCCTGTCGGGGTCATCCTGAGTGGACGAATAGACCAGGCGCTTGCGGTCCTGGCTGAAGACGACGTGTGTGACCTC
>Ga0210390_10003160_pt1 | contig 14219 bp, 9 predicted proteins | sample IncBWH11OmetaG_FD_161050 | JGI IMG/M metagenome (GOLD analysis project Ga0210390, IMG submission 161050) | Forest soil microbial communities from Barre Woods Harvard Forest LTER site, Petersham, Massachusetts, United States - Inc-BW-H-11-O ...
GATCGCGGTCGCATTGGGAAGCGCGAGATCCTTGGGATTGCCGCTGGGAGGGGGATTGAGCGTGGCTCCCCACGGGTTTTCGAAAGTGCTGCAGAACGCGTATCCGTACACACTGCAGGAGGTCTGTTTGCCCCACGGCGGAGTCTGGTTCACGCCGAAGGGACCGCCCGCGATCAACCCGGAGGCAAAACCCGGAGAAAGATAGGTGAAGAGCTCTCCGCGATCGTAATACATTCCCCAACCCGCGCGCACGACGACTTTGTCGTTAAACGTCTTTGGACTCCACGCCACTCCGAAGCGCGGGGCCAGGCCCCACTGGCGGCCGGTCAGAGTTGAATTGCTGACCCCCTTACTCGGGAAGAGGGGATTGTTCCCGGCGACGATAAATCCGTTCGACACGATGGTGTCCGTTGTCGCATCGTAGTTGTAACTCGACGGATCAAAGTTGAAAATCCGTCCGTTCTTTTCCGTGAGACCTCCGTGATCGTCGAAACGCAAGCCGACGCTCACGCTGAGATTGGGGCGGATCTGAAACTTGTCCTGAACGTATAACCCATTTTCCTGCGAGCGGTAATACCGGTTGGCATCGCCCTGCAGGAAGGTAGTGGTAATGTATCCGTTCGCCGTATAGGTGATGGGCAGGCCTTCGACAAAATTGGAGAAATTCGGGAAGCCGAGCACCCCGGTATTGGTTCTGCGGTCGCGCGCGTCGAGTTGAGTGTAGGAGAAACTGCCGCCGAAAGTAATTGTATGTTTGCCGTGGTTCCAAACGGCATCGGCGGAAGGCATCCATCGATTCTGAAAAATGCCGGTGAAGGCGCCCTGCGAAGCTGACGTCGATCCGATATTCATCCCCGCGTTAAAAACGAAATTGGTATTCAACGGGGAGTTGTTCCCTAAATCATCCACAATCGTAATTCCTGGGAAAACGGTCGAGCCAAAGGCGTTGATGCCCATGGCCTGAGGAGTGAACAGCTGGCCAATCGTGCTGTAGACCTTCTCGCGAATGAAGCCGAAGACCTCCGCGAGACTCAAGTTCGGCGTAATCGATTGTGTGTTGGTAATGCTCGCAACCTGACTGCCCGCGTCCAAATGTTGCGAAAAGCCTTCGACCGAGGAATAACCAAATGGCGCCGTAGTCGGATCATGCTGGTAGTAATACTTCAATGAAAGCGTGTCTTTCGGACTCACCAGGTAATCGAGGTCGGATACCGCCTGGTCGGAGATGAAATACGCCGGCTGGGTGATGAAAACATTCTCGGGGAAGTTAAGCGTGGGCGAGAAAGCCGGATTCGCCGAGGGTATCATGTACTGGCCGTTCGGCAACTTGTAGTTCAACAGGGCGAATGAAATGCGATTGATGTCGCCGGAGGCGGTTCCGACCGTGGGGATTACGTTCGAGCCTGGCCAATTGATATTGGTGACGGCTGCCAAAGCGGCGGCGCTGCGATCGTCGGTGAGCCCGGAAGGCACGGCGGTGCGCGAGGTTCCAATCTCCAGATCGGAAACGTGGACGTGCTGGTAGCTCACAAAACCGAAAAGCTTGTCTTTGATAAGAGGGCCGCCGAGCGTTCCGCCGGCCGTGTATCGATGCAACTCAGGCACTTTTTCGTTGCTGGGAATGTTGCCGTCCTGATTGTAGAAATAGGGCGCGGCGTTCAACCAATCGGTTCCGCGGTGAACGTAAGCGCTGCCGTGAATGGCGTTAGTGCCCGAGGCGGTGCTCATGTCGATGTGCGCGCCGCTGGTCGATCCCTGTTGCGCGTCAAACATGGAAGTGTTCACGCGAAATTCCTGAACCGTCTCTGGGGCGGGCGTCGGCAAGGCCTGACCGATGGAAAGATAGGGCGATGCCGTGCTCTGAATAATCTCTGCCGTCGTGCTGCTGGCGCCGGCAACACCCGTGTTGTTAACAATGCGTGCGGAAGTTACCTGGCTTGTGCTCTTTCCGTTGAACAGGTTGCTGGCGTCGACGCCATTCAGAAGAAAGGTGTTGCTGGTGTCGCGCTGGCCATTTGCCCAGATCGGCTGGTTGCCAAGGCCGCTGTTAGCGCCAGTGCCGCCGGGCAGTTCGGCACTCACGCCGGGCGAAAGAATCGCCAGCCCGGTAAAGCTGCCAGTTGGAAGTGGGATGGACTGAATCTGCTGCTCGTCCAGAATGTAGCCATTGGTGGTGTCGACCGCATTCATCAGCGGATCCGCCTGCACCTCAACAACCGTGCCCACCTTGCCGACGGGCAGCGTGACGTTAACGGTTGCGGTTCGGTCGGCCTGCACCGTGATCGAGGGAATCTTTTCGCTTTGAAAACCATCGTGGGTGAAGGTGAGTGTGTAAGTACCGATTGGCAGGTTCACGAAGTCGTAACTGCCATTCGCGTTGGTCTTCAGGGTGCGCGTGAGTTTTGTCTGGTCCCCCACGATGGTCACAACCGTTTCCGGTAGAACGCTGCCGGTTTTATCCGCGACCGTGCCGGTAATGCCGCCGAGGGTTTGCTGAGCCCCAGCGTAATTCGTAAAAGCAAGTGGCATCCACAGCAATGAAAGGGCCAGGAGAGCGATCGATCCCATTCTCTTGAGCATCGGTGACCTCGCGAAAGTCCTCAAGTATACTCGTGCGGGACCGCCTGCTTTGCAGTCGACCGCCGCTATGTGCCGGGAAATGACTGACCGAATTTACGCGCTTTTCCAACGGAAAGAAAGTGCTGTTTTCAGTGAAAATTTCTTTGGCGCAGATTAGATATTTTTATATCGTCCCAGGCCGAAATTCGCAGTCCGGTTGCCGCACGAAGCTTTGTCGATCCTCGCCTCAGGAGCACTGATGACCCTGCGCATCTCGAAAATCCTGCTGGTCTTTGCGGTTGCGATTTACTATTCGCTCGTGGTTTTCAACAACATCACGGACTATGGCTCGAATTATCAGTTCGTGCGCCACGTAATGATGATGGATTCGACCTTCCCCGGCAATCGCGGCATGTGGCGAGCGGTGAATTCACCGGCCTGGCACACAGCGTTCTACGTCGCGATCATCGCGTGGGAGATTGTGACCGCGCTTCTGTGCTGGTGGGGCGGACTCAGGCTTGCTGGGACCGTGCGGGGAACTGCGCCGGCATTTAATCGGGCCAAAGGAGTTACAATTGCCGCGCTCACGCTGGCGCTGCTGATGTGGCTGGTCGCTTTTATCAGCGTAGGCGGCGAGTGGTTTCTGATGTGGCAGTCGAAGGTATGGAATGGCGAGGGTACACTCTTTCGCATGTTCACTGTCATCGGCATCGTGTTGCTGTTCGTGGCGCAACCGGAGACCGACGGTCAACCTTACGTTTGGCGAGTACCGACTTGCTGCCTCGCCCGCGAAACCGGAACCACAGCAAGCCCGCCGTCAAGTAGGCGAGATAAATGTAAGGCAGCTTGCCGTACGGTCCTTCCGGCACGGGATAAAGATTCCCAATTAACGCCAGCAGCATAGCGATGCCCGCTAAGCAGGGAATAATCCGGGATCCAGGGCGGCAAAGGCCGTGCGCACGCAAGTATTTCGGCAATGCAAAGCACACCAGCGCATAGGCCACGATAAATCCGTAGGTCGCGAGCGAACCCAGCCAGCCGTAAACGTCCAAGCCGCTGGCCCCGCGTGCGGCAAGCGCGGCCACCGGGAGCACTGCCGCAATGCCTGTGATAACAACTGCGCGGCTCGGCGTCTGGTTACGGGCATGCGTGGTGCGCAGGGAGCCATGAGCGAGGCCATTGTGCGCCATGAGCAGCAACACGCGAGCGGCGGCGGTGATGCACGCCAGGGTTCCGGCGAATAAGCTCACCAGCGCTCCGATATCAATCAGCAATCCGAGCACTGGGCTGCCGGCTACCTGGGCCAGCACATGCATCGGAGCTGGACTTGTTCCCAGGTCTTGCCCTGCGGTGTGGAAACCTAATACTTCCGCGTAGGCACAAACTGTGAAGAAAGCCCCGGCAAGAACCGCGCTTTGAATGACCGCGCGTGGAATCGTCTTCAGTGGATTGCGCGCTTCGGATCCCAGCGTAGTCGCGCTCTCGAAGCCAACGAAGCTAAAGAGCGCCAGCACCAATCCCAGCCGCAGCCCGCTGCCGGTCATTCCGTGCAGATGGAGTTCATCCCAATCCCAATGCCAGCCGTGGCGCACGAGCAAGAGTACAACCATGATCACAATTACCGTGACTGATGCAGCTTCGATCCACAGCATGAGGCGGGCGGAGATCTTTACGTCGCGATAGGCAATCCATATCGAAACGCCGGTGACCAACAATGCCAGCAATACGGACGAATAGACGTGACCCGTGGCATCATGCAGCAACAAGTTCGCATAGTGATGGAAGCCGCCAATCACGCTCGATCCCGTCGCTACATAGGCAAGCAGCAAACTCCATGCGACGGTCGCGCTGAGCCACGGTGGCAGGGTCATGGACGCGTAGGTGTACAGCGAACCGGGCGAGGCGGAGTGGCGAGCGTAGCGGCCGATGCAAAGCGCGACCAGCAGCACGGCCGCGGTCGCGAGGACATACGCAAGCCAGGTTCCGTTGCCGGCGAGAGCGCAGACCAGCGGAATCGTGGCCGCTGGCGTAGTTGTGGGAGCCATAGTGGAGACGGACTGGGCCAGCGTCTCCATGGGTGAAAGAATCTCATGACGCAAGCCGTAGTCCGCTGCCTGCGAATTCGCTTGCGCCGTCTGCGTCACCCGGGGCGATCCTTCCTAAAATTGCGTTGGGCTGGGATTGTACAACACCAACCGAGCCCGCGATGATGAGAGAATGTGATTGGATAGACGGTGTATTATCGTGCCACGTTTATCTGCTTCCGTGACTTCCCCGGCTGGGAGAAACACCGCACTTTATGAAACTTGATCAAGGCCTACTACAGAGCGTCCCCAAAGTTCTTTTGCACGAGCATTTGGATGGTGTACTGCGGCCGCAAAGCGTTATCGAGCTGGCAAAAGATGCGGGATACCTGAATCTTCCGACCGCCGATCCTCTTGCATTAGCGGAATGGTTTCATCGAGGCGCGAACCAGGGCAGTCTGGCCAAATACCTGGAGGGCTTCGCTCACACCATCGCCGTAATGCAGACCGAGGAGGCGCTGGAGCGCGTCGCCTACGAGCAGGCGGAAGATTTGAGCAAAGATGGAGTGGTTTACTTTGAAACTCGCTTTGCGCCGGTTTTTCATACTCGCAATGGATTGACCCACCAACAGGTGGTCTCGGCGGTCTTGAAAGGGCTGGAGCGAGGCCGCAAGGATTTTGGAATTTCTTCGGGATTGATTATTTGCGCCATGCGAAATATGGATGTCTCGCTGGAGATGGCGGAACTGGCCGTTGATTTTCGCGCGCGTGGAGTTGTTGGTTTCGATCTTGCCGGAGAAGAAGGCGGTCATCCGCCCAAGAAACATGTGGATGCCTTTCACTATATCCAACGGGAGAATTTCAACATCACGATTCACGCTGGGGAAGGCTATGGAAAGGAATCGATCTGGCAAGCGATTCAATACTGCGGGGCGCACCGCATCGGGCACGGAACCCGAATCATCGACGACATCGCCGTCGTGGGCGGCAAGGCGGTGAAGTTGGGTGACCTGGCTCAGTACGTTCTCGACAAGCGCATTCCGCTGGAGATTTGCTTGCTGAGTAACGTTCACACCGGGGCCACGCCGAGTTTGGCGGCGCACCCTTTCAAGATCCTCTATCAGGAGAAATTTCGTGTCACCCTTAACACGGACAACCGGTTGATGAGCAGCACCACCATGACCCGGGAATTCGAAGCCGCTGCGGATACTTTTGGTTTATCCCTGGATGATTTCGAGAAGATCACCATCAATGCGATGAAGAGCGCTTTTTTGCCGTACAAAGAGCGCATTGATTTCATCTACTCGATCATTAAGCCCGGTTATGCCAGGATCCGTAGAGAGCACATGGCGAATCGTGAATCCGGCGTTCGCTAATCCGGACGGGGTCTTGAAGCCCTTCACTTCGACAAGGCAGCCAAAGTTTCCGCGAGTACCAGCGTTCCCCGGACGATGTCTTCCGGCGCCGCGTACTCATCGGGGCGGTGGCTGTATCCGTTGCGGCAGGGAATGAACAACATCGCGACCGGCGCGACGCCGGCGATGAAAAGTGAGTCGTGATAAGCGCGGCTGACCATGGGAAGAAAATTCAGTTCGCGTTTCCGGCAAGATTGAGAAAGCGCTTCGATTATGGCGGGAGCACAATCGGCGGGCGCATCGGCGTTTAGCAATTCGCTTTGGATCGATACCTGCCGCTTCGCAGAAATCGAATGGCATGCGGCCTCAATCATGCGTACCGCGCTGTCGCGCCGTTGAAGATCGGTGTCGCGGACGTCCACAGTCAAGCGGACTCGGCTGGGAATACTGTTGACGGCGCCAGGAAACACCTCGCAGATACCTACGGTCGCGACCGTGTCGAGGGCTCCGCTGCTGCGGGCTGCGTTTTCAATCGCTAAAATCAGTTCGGCGGCCGCGCAGAGAGCGTCGTGGCGATCGGGCATCAAAACCCCACCAGCGTGGCCGCCCGCGCCTTCGATCAAAACGCGGAGACTCGCGGGCGCGGCAATTTTTGTAACAATGCCAAGAGGAATTTGCCGGCATTCCAACAGCGGCCCCTGTTCAATATGCAATTCAATGAACGCTTTATAGTAGCCAATTGCCAGCTTCACCTGCTCGAGTTCGCCTGCGAAACCAGCCTTGCGGCGAACTTCGTCGAGTGTGGCGCCCTCGCTGTCGGTTAGTTTTCTCGCCGCGTCTGGAGAAAGCGTGCCGGAAAGCAGCCTGCTTCCAAGGCATCCGATTCCAAATCGCGTTGGCTCTTCAGCGGTGAAAATAAGCAACTCGATCGAATGAGTTGGACGAAATCCACCCTGCTGCAGCGCACGAATCGCTTCCAAGCCTCCGAGCACTCCTACGACGCCATCGTATTTTCCCGCGTTTGGAATGGCGTCGATATGCGAGCCGGTGCCGACCACCGGCGCGGCTGGGTCAGAGCCATCCCAGCGCGCGAATGTATTTCCGACGGCATCGTGGCGCACCGTTAATCCAGCTTCCTCGCAACGTGTTTTCAGCCAGGCCCGGGCCTTGAGATCCGTCGGTGTGAAAATGATTCGTGTCACCGCGGGAGTTTCCGCGTCGGAGAATGAAGCGAGCACGTCGATTTCTGAAAGCAGGCGATCCCGGTCGATAGTAAGACTCATCGCTGCAGGCCCGTCAGGGGATGCCGGTTCCAGTTCTTGTAGATGAGATATTTTGCCGGCACCTTGCCCAGCGCTCCGAACCACTGCGGACACCATGGGCCCATCCAGATGAAGTCTCCCGCGGTGACTGGATACCACGAATCGCCGAGCCGGTAAATTCCGCCGCCTTCGAGCATGATGAGCCCATGCTCCATCACGTGCATTTCGACCATGCTCAGCGACGCTCCCGGCTGGTAGACCATCGTGTTCACGGCGAAGTCGAAACTCATCTCTTCGGGAAGCAGGCATTTGACCTGCAAGGCGGGATCGTCATCAAGCGGATGCGAAGAGACCGCATCTTCGTTCGAGATGATCAAGTGCGGTGGCTCGACTGAATCGAGAGGCTGGTAGGGTTTCTCAATGACGGCGACGCGGCTGATCTTCGTAGCCGCGACTCGATGGCGCACTCCTTCGGGGAGATAGGCGTAGCCGCGTGCACCAACTTCGCTCGATTTGTTGTCAACTTCCAATTGCACACCGCCCTCGATCACAAAAATAAAGCGCTGTGCAGCCGTGTCGCCAAGTTCGCCGCCCGCCTCGAACTCCGCCGTGTATTCCGTGAACTTTGCACCCAACGCCGGGCCGGCATGCACAACCGCGGAGCAAGCCTTCATTCCCGGCAGGGTGGTACGCACGAATGAGTCGGCGGTCAGCAGCAAGTGATTCGGCTGTTGGGAACTTCGTGTCCAGCCAAGATTATGCACGGTTTATCCTTTGATGAAATTCGGACGAAGAGGCAAGTTGATCGAGCAGATGCAAGCCGCACTGGATCGCCTTTTCGACATCGGCAGTCGCGACCGATTCGGCGGGATCGTGGCTGATCCCGCCGGGAGTTCGCAGAAAAATCATCGCAGCGGGAACTTTTTCCGCAAGGATCATGGCGTCGTGACCGGCGCCGCTTACCATCCGATGCGGTTTGCATCCGGTCTTGGTGATTGCCTGGTCTATTTGCGCAATAAGGAATGGATCCATCGCGACTGCTTCCTGGTTTAACAAAGTGCTCTCTCGCACGGACAATCCGCGGCGCGCGGTAATTTGTTGAGCTTCGCGGATGAGATCCGCGACCGCGCGCGTTCGTATCTCATCGGAGCGGTGACGGACATCGAGCGTCAGCCGCGCCTCGCCTGCGATCACGTTTACGGCTCCCGGCGATGCATTTATTTTTCCCACGGTCGCGACCAAACCGGAAATTCCCTGCGCTGCTTTTTCGACGGAGCAGATCCACTCGGCCGCGCCTGCAATCGCGTCCTGCCGAAGCTGCATGGGCGTTGTGCCCGCATGGTTGGCGCGGCCGAGGAATGCGAGTTCCAATCGGCTCTGTCCGGCGATGGCCTCAACTGCTGCCAGTGGCAGACTTAGTTTCTCCAAAACCGGCCCCTGTTCGATGTGAAACTCGAAATAGCCTAACGCATCGTTCTCCAACTCAGCGTGAGAAAGTTCTTCTGGATTCAGCCCAAACTCTTTGATCGCTTTTCGCACGGAAATTCCTTGTGCATCGCGTGCATCCAGAAGTCTCTGATCCAGCCTGCCCACCAGAGCTCGGCTGCCGATGAAAGGAGCGCCAAAGCGTACTCCTTCCTCTTCGGAAAAGCCAATCACATCGATAGCGAAGGGAAGCCGGCGTCCCTGCAATTCTTCCAGCAGCGCAACAGCAAGCACAACTCCGAGGACGCCATCGTAAGCGCCGGCGTTCGGAACGGTATCGAGATGAGAACCTATCAGCAGACGTGGTGCGTTCGGCTGCGCTGCCGGGTAAAGCCCGCGAAAATTGCCGGCAGGATCGATGCGCACTTCGGCGCCAAGCGGTTTCATCCATCGGGCAATTTCCCGGTGGCAATCCCGCATGGGCGGAGACAAAAACGTCCGCCGCGTGCGGTCGAGGTCTTCGCTGAAAGATGCCAGCCTCTGGCACCGGGCGATCACTTCGCCCGCGCGATTTGTGGTCTCAGTTGCCTGCACTCGATTGTGCTTACGGTGATACTTCTTATGGAAGATCACGCTTCGCGTATTAGTTTCGCCGCCACCCAGCCGACGAGAACGAGCGCGACGAGAACCTCCCAGCCGTACGTGTTGCCGTAGGTCGCTACGGGAAAGTGATTGCTGATCATGATAAAAACAACCGGAACCGCCATGAACGTATTGTGCTTGGAGCGAAGCTTGGCCTGAGCGCTCAGGGATGGATCGAAGTGGGCGCCCGCCGCGGCCGCTGCGACCATTTTGCGCTGCGATGGAAGAATTCGAAACCAAACATTGGCAGTCATAATCGTGCCCAGCAGCGCCCCGAGGTGAATGTAGGCTGCGCGTCCGCTGAAGACATGCATCAATCCCCACGCGAACATGGCAACCATCAGCAGTGAAAACGCAGCGAATACGCTTTCCGACTTGCCCAGAGGCGACCGTAACGCCAAATCATAGACGATCCACCCGCCAGCGAGCACAGCTAATCCGATGGCAATACCACGGCCTTGGGATATCTCGGCAACATCGGGATCGATCAGTCCACTGCTCAGGTAATAGACGAGGAACAGCAGCACCATTCCGCTCAGCCACGTCATGAGCGCTTCCCAACGGAACCAGCGAACTTGCTCGGGCCTGACTTTCAGTGATTTTTGTTTGTCGACGGCGTAGAAACCGCCGCTGTGCACCATCCATACCGACGGGCTGGTACCATCGCTGGCGGCGGTCTTCTCAAGCCTGACAAATTGGCCGTCGAGCCAGGTGAAATAGTAGGTCTGCCCGACCCACATGATGGCCGCGAAAACGTGGAACCAGCGCATCAGGAGGTTAAGCCATTCGCGGATTGACGAGGTCACTTTATCAACTCCGTCGCGACACGCATGTCAGGTTCCCCGGTAGGTCGTGTATCCGTTCGGGCTCAGGAGCAGCGGAATGTGAAACTGCGATTCGCTCTCTCGTGTGCGAAATGTAACTTCCACGGATGGATGCAGCGCGTCAATCTTCTGCTGCGTGTAGTAGCTCCCTGTGTCAAAAATCAAACGATAAATTCCCGGGGACAGATTCTCGCCGTCAGGCAATAGTTGAGGACACCGGCCATCTTGATCAGTTCGAGCGGAGCTCAACAGCCGCCAATGTCCGTCCCCATCCTGCCTCTCTAGGCGAACGGGCACGTCCCTTGCAGGCTTGCCATGAACCATGTCCAGAACGTGGGTGGAGATGCGATTCATTCGTGAAGCCATTTTCTTAGTCGGATCTGCGTAATCTGCCGTTGTTGCTCGACCGCTTCTTGAAGTTCGGTTTCTGCGTCATTCTGGAGGCGTCGGCGAAGGTTCTCTAGTATTTCAGACGCCGACTTCCCGGTGGCGCACACAATGAAAATACGATTGAAACGCCGCTCATATTCACGATTTGCGTCCGCCAGATTGGCCTTTACGGCTGCGTCCGCGTCTCCGACATTTCTTTGCTCCTGCGACGACCATTCCGCAGACTGGGTTGACGCAGACTGGGTTAGAGCTGAATCAGACGGGCGCGACTCTCCGATTCGCGGATGAGAGTTGAACGCTTCCATCCAGTCTGGCGGCGTTAGCTCGCGCCAAATTTCGTCCGACGCAGTCAGCGCCGAAGTTTCGTCTGTTAGGGGTCTTCGCGCCGCCATGCTTTGCGCCCACGCCTTCGATCCGCAACAGGGTAAAATCGTTGTTACGGCTTCTTCGATCGGAAGATGATTCCATCGTGCCAGCGCCTTTCCTTCGCGCTCGGTGTGGCCTCGGTCGTCATTCAGCCGGATCAAGAACTCAGCCACGAGATTCTCCACTACCGTTGCGCGATATCGCGCGGTCGATCGCATATCGTCAATCGGCCGAATCTCGGCCGCCGCCGCCTTCCTCGTTGAAAGCAAGAGATTAGAATCAATCGTTTTGCCTCTTACAATTTTCTCAGTCTCGCTCAGACGCAGGGGAACCGGCGCCACGCTTCCCAGGGCGATGCGAGCGTCTTCGACCACGCCACCAGTTAAGCGTCCGAGAGCGGCGATACATACCTTGGAAATGGCCTGTGCGTTCCGAGCCCCCACCTTGCGAGCGTGGCTGAAATATCCCACGAATCGACGCGGTAGACAAACCGTTTGAATCAACTCGTCCGCGGCGAGCAGCGTTTTCTTGTAGCCGGTGTGAAAGCCCGCATAGGGCAACCGCCGCTGGCCTCGGACGGACACTAGAATCAATTCCGCATCGTACACGAGGAGCGCAGGCAACGAATCCGCGGCCGGCGATGCGTTCACGATGTTGCCGCCGATTGTGCCACGATTCTGATTCGCAATTCCGCCGGTCCAGCGGGCGGCACTGGCCAGCAACGGGAACTCGTTTTGGATGGTCTCGTGTTTGCGAAGGTCCGTATAAGTACAGCCTGCGCCGATCCGAATCTCGCGAGACGCGACTTCGATGCGTCGCAACTCCTGAAGGTTCCAAATGCTGACCAGCTTACGCGCCGGAAGCTTTCCGGCCGCGTATTGCACCATTACATCGGTGCCTCCGGCAATGGGAAGCCACACACCCGGTTCTTTCGCCAGCAGCGACACGATCGCGCTCAAACTGTTGGGAGCAACCATTTCGTAATCCGAAGGATTCGCTCTCACGCGGTCGTCCTGCGGCGCGCTGCTTCGGCTACGGCTTCAACAATCTGGCTGTAGCCGGTGCAGCGGCAAAGATTTCCGGAAAGGCCTTCCCGGATTTCTTCCAGGGTTGGTTCGGCTTTTTCGTTTAATAAATGGCAGGCTGCGAGAATCATCCCCGGGGTGCAGATGCCGCATTGCGCGCCGCCGCATTCCAGAAAGGCCTGCTGCACCGCATGCAGGCTTTCTCCCGCCGCAATTCCCTCTATCGTAACCACGCTTGAACCTTCAGCCTGAAGAACAGGTACGAGGCAACTGTTCACCAGTATGCCGTCCATCAACACTGAGCACGAACCACACTCGCCTTCTCCGCAACCTTCCTTTGTTCCGGTCAATTGGAGTTGTCGCCGCAACACGTCGAGCAGACGCTCCATGGGATACGCATGCACCGTTTTCTGCTCACCGTTTACTACGAAAGAAATCTCCGATTCGGTGCGTGGCCCGCGAGAATCCATCACCTAACTCCGCGTGCGGAACCAACGCCGCTGTTTTCTGTTGTGACCGTGAGTCCATCCCGAGTCAAATCAACTTTGTTCAACCCGTTCATGATGTCTTCCGGAAGCAAAGGAATGGAATCGAAATGAACTCCCAGAGCATCTTCGACGGCATTGACGATTGCTGGAGCCGGACCGTCCATGGGAAGTTCGCCAATGCCTTTCGCGCCGTAGGCTCCGTAAACGTTGCCCAACTCTTCGAAGAAGACGCGAATGGGGGGCAGGTCGCTCGCAGTCGGCATAATGTAATTCGTCATCTGGTTGTTCTGCATGCGTCCGTTCTGCCAAATCACTTTTTCATACAGGCTGAATCCGATGGCTTGGGCAATGCCCCCAATGATTTGGCCTCTGGCCAGAAGTGGGTGCAAAACCTTGCCAACTTCTTGCAGCGCGACGAAGTCGTCCACCGTCACGCTAAAGGTCGTCAGATCAACCGTGACTTCTGCGACGTAAACTGCCCAGGCAAAGGCCGCGTAGGCTTCTCCTCGATACTTTTCATCGTCCCAGAAAATATCACTCGGCGCCTCGTAACGCGACCAACAGCGGAATTGGCCATGCGCCGCGACATAGTGCCGGCAAGCGGCGATAAATTCGTCCGCGGAATAGTTCTCGCGGAGCAGTCCAGACGAAATCAGTGTCTGTTTGATTCCCAAGGCTGCGGACTGCACTAATTTCCCAACCACCATGACCGTGCGCGACGCCACGGTGGGCCCGCTGTTGGGCACCTCTGAAGTATCCGGCTGAGCCATGCTCACGTTCTCGTAAGGTAGGCCGAGAGCTTCGGCGGCAATCTGGCTGAGAACGGTGTTTGTCCCCTGGCCAAATTCCGTGCTCGAAACCAAGACGCGCACACTGCCGTCAGCACAGCCTTCCACGCCGACAACAGAATTCAGGTAGCGCTCGCCCGATCCCGTGAAGCCCGCGCCGTGCAGAAACGCAGCAATGCCCATGCCCTTCCTGGCGGCTCCGACGCGATTGTCCTTAGTGAATCGCTGTTTCTTGGATTGATATTCCGAAACTTCCAAAGCGTGGTCCAGCAACTTTCCGAGATCAATCGATTCGCGTACCACCTGTTCGGTGGTCGTGGTCTGTCCCGGCTGCAGAAAATTCCGGCGCCGGATCTCAACCGGAGAGAGACCCACCGCCTGCGCGATACGGTCCATGTGCCGCTCCATGGCAAACAAGCTCTGGGGCGCGCCGAAGCCGCGAAAAGCTCCATGCGGCGGAACGTTGGTGGCGACCGCCTTCGCGCGGATACGAACGCTCGGCCAGTAGTACGGCCCGCCAGCGTGAATTGCGCCGCGAGAAAGCACCACTGGCGACAGCGTGAGGTATGCTCCACCGTCAATCGTGAAGTCGATTTCTCCGCCAAGGATTTTGCCATCCTTGCTTACCGCCGTGCGATGCCGCGTGCGCGAGGGGTGGCGTTTTGTGGTCGCCGCCATGTCCTCCATGCGGTCGTAAATAATCTTTACTGGCTTGTCGGCCTTGATCGCAAGCAGCGCGGCATGCGCCGCGATCATCGACGGATATTCTTCCTTGCCGCCGAACGCGCCTCCCGTTTCCATTTGCACCACTCGAACTTTGTCCGCCGGCAAATTGCAAAGCGCCATCAGCGCCTTGTGAATGTAATAAGGACACTGCAGGGAGCCCCACACCGTGATTCCGTGCGCGCCGTCGAAGGCCGCAATCATTCCGTTATTTTCGATGTAGAGTTGCTCCTGTGCGCCGGTCGTGTACTCACCTTCCACAATGTAGGCGGCCTTCTCCCAAATACCATCGACATCGCCCTTCTCAATCAAGTAGGTTTTGAAGATGTTGTCCTCGCCCCACACAAT
>Ga0210390_10003162_pt1 | contig 14217 bp, 13 predicted proteins | sample IncBWH11OmetaG_FD_161050 | JGI IMG/M metagenome (GOLD analysis project Ga0210390, IMG submission 161050) | Forest soil microbial communities from Barre Woods Harvard Forest LTER site, Petersham, Massachusetts, United States - Inc-BW-H-11-O ...
TCGGGGCGGATGCGACGGGCCGGCGCGTTCAGCGTGGCTTCGTCGATGACGAAATCCTCGGGCGCGAAATCGTGGGTGCCGTGGGCGACGTCCTCGGGAACGTCGAGCAGCACCGGGCCTGGCCGCGCTGGCGTCGCCACCGCAAACGCACGCCGCACGAGCTCGGGGATGCGGGCAGTCATCTCGACGCGAATCAGCTCCTTCACCGCCGGCCGGAGGATTTCGACCTGGCGGCTTTCCTGGGTCATGTTCTTCCAGGAATGCATGCGGTTGGTGTCGCCGGTGATCGCGACGATCGGGATGCCGCCGTTCAGCGATTCAACGAGACCGGTAACGAGGTTGGTGGCGCCGGGGCCTAGAGTGCCGTCGCAAATGCCGGGGCGGTTGGTGACCCGCGCATAGGCATCCGCGGCGAAAGCACCGCAGCGCTCGTCGTTGATGAGGTGGTGGTTCAGACCGACCAGGCCGACCGCGTCGTAGAACGGCAGCAACTGGAACCCGCCCATGCCGAACATCGGCCCGGCGCCGGCGAGGCGCAGCATCTCGGCAAGCGCACGCCCACCGGTCATCGTGCCTGACGGGCGATTTTGCAGTGTGGGGCTCATGGTTTCCTCCGTTATGCGGCGAGTGCCCGGCGCAGCACGGCCACGAATTCGCGCGCGCTGATGCCTTCGCGCAAGCCGAATGAAGCGGCGCGGGCGTTGACACGGCTGATGATGCCGTCCTCGTAGGTTGAGCGCGCGTCGCCGATGCGGGCGCTTGCCGACGAGACGGTTGCGGCAGCGATGCCGCGTGCGTCGAGTGCCGGCAGACGCGACGTGCCGGCTGCGTCCTTGCCGATGCCGGCGTCGTTATAGAGGGCGCCGAGTACGTCGTATTTGAGCGCGGTCTCCGGCTTGTTGCCGAGTAACCCACCATGCGAACCGGTGACCACGATCGCGTCCTTATGCTCCGGCAGGACAAGTGATGCGGAGTCGAGTGCCCAGACTGATGGCGCTTCGGCGATGAGCAGGAATGCCGCTTCCAGCGCTTCGGGTGGAGCGCGATGTGCCGGCTGTGCCTGTTGCAGTGCGGCGGCTGCGTCGCGGCACGATTGGCCGGGAGTGACGCCAAGCGATGCAGCGATCGCGTTGGCATGGGTGATGACGCCGCTGGCCATCATGTCCGCGCCATCGCCAATCCGCGCCGTGTCATGACCAACGGTCGCAGCGGCGATGCCGAATTGCTGGAGGTAGTCCAGGCCGGCAATTCCGGCGCAGTCGCGGCCGACGCCGGCGTCGTTGAAGATCGCCGCGACGGCCTGGAGCTTCGCCGCGAGGTAGGCTGCATAGATCCCGCCGTGCGAGGCATTGACGACGACCGCGGCGGCGGCTTCAGGCCCGACGCGGGTTATACTGTCGGCGACGACGATCGGAGCTGGCATCGATGCGGCCTCGCGCGTGGCGGCGATGATCCGGCATCATGCAAGCACTGGTTGGGGGCGACAATGGAGACGTCCGTTGACCCTGGGAGGGGTTTCATTAGGCTGGCCGGACTGGCACGCCTGCTGCACGGGGACTGCTGCTTGGAACCTCAACCATGGATACCGGCCGCACCGACATTCTGAGCCGCCATCCGGTCCCGCGGCACCGCCTGACGCTGGACGAGTACCATCGGCTGGGCGAGGCCGGCATTCTGGGTGAAAACCATCGGGTCGAGCTGCTTGAAGGGCAACTGGTGGACATGTCGCCAATCGGGCCGCGACACGCGCTGGCAGTCGACGCGCTGACCGAGTTGCTGGTCATCGCGGTTGCCGGGCGGGCAGGGGTGAGGGTGCAGAACCCGATCGTGCTGGACGGCGCGACGGAACCGCAGCCGGACATCGTCCTCGTCAGGCGACCTTGGCACGGCTACCCGACCGCGCACCCGCAACCCGGAGACATCTTCCTGGTGATCGAGGTGGCGGACACCAGCCGGGAGACCGATCGCGGGGCCAAGCTGGAACTGTACGCCATGGCGGGGATTCCGGAGTTCTGGATTGTGGATTTGATGACGGATGGCGTGCTGGTTTGCCGCAATCCGGGCGGCGATAGGTACGGGTCGATGGCTAGGGTGGAGCCTGCCGGCGTTCTGGAAGTTGCAGCTCTGCCGGGGGTGACGATCCAGGCAGCTTCGCTGTTCGTGTGAAGACAAGAAGGAATTTAACGCAGATAAGGGCAGATACACGCTAAACGCGCAGATGGTCCGGCGAGACTCATAGACGGTGGGGCGCAGCTTGCCGAATTAAGCAGCAGACAGAGCCGCAGACCAGTTTCTTTGAGATCTTTAGTGCATTGCATCCGATGCGCATCGTCCAGTGCTTTGACGGGTCTTCAGCTCCACTAGAAGTTCGTCCTCCACCAACAGGTCCGCAAAGTAACCTTCTCCAGGAATCCCGCTCCAAGCGTATTGAGCACGGTGAATGCACGCCCCGACAGATCCTCACGCCGCCTCGGCACGTCCGCGTCCAGCAAGCACCTCCCGAACCCCACCGATAATCCTGCCCCGATCCGGGAACACAGCGTTCTCCAGCACCGGACTGTACGGTATCGGCACCTGCAAGGCGCAGACCCGCTTCACCGGGGCCTTCAAACGCGCGAAGGTCCCGGCGTCCTCGGTGACAAGTGCTGCGACCTCCGCCGAGAAGCCGGCGGTCGGACCCGCCTCGTCGGCAATGACGAGCCGCCCGGTCTTCCGCACCGACTCCCGGATCGTCCCCGCATCCAGCGGCACCAGCGTGCGCGGATCGACGACTTCGACCGAAATTCCCTCCGCGGCCAGCGTCTCCGCCGCGGCGAGCGCCTCGTGCACCAGCCACGCCAACGCCACCACCGTCACGTCGCTGCCCTCGCGCTTCAGGTCCGCAACGCCGAGCGGGATCGTGTAGTCATCCTCCGGCACGTCCCCCTTGCGCGCCATCAGCCGGCCTGACTCGAACGAGATCACCGGGTTGTTGTCGCGGATCGCCGTCTTCAGCAGCCCCTTCATGTCGTACGGCGTCGACGGCAGGAACATCTTCAACCCGGCGACATTCATGAACATCGAATAGGGCGACTGCGAGTGCTGCGCCGCGACCTGGCCGCCGCCGCCGACCGATGCGCGAAACAGGATGGGGAACGTCACCTGGCCGCCGAACATGTAGTGGATCTTCGCGGCCTGATTGACGATCTGGTCCATCGCGACAAAGGAGAAAGTTACCTGCCGCCAGTCGACGATCGGACGGAAGCCGGAGCCGGCCGCGCCGATCCCCATGCCGGTCAGCGCCGCTTCGGTGATCGGGGTCGCCCTGACCCGCGTCGGGCCGAATTCCTTCAGCAGCGGTGGCAGCGCGTCGGTCGACATGTAGAAGATCTTCGGATCGCGCCGCATCTCTTCGGCGATCGCCTCGAGTGCAGCCTCATTGTACGTCAGCTCTCGCATCGTCCGCTCCTCGCGTCACGCTGCAAACACGTCGTCGGTCGCCTGCTCGGGCAGCGGGAAGGGACTTCCCTCGGCGAAGGCGATGGCGGCTTCGAGCGCGGCCATGACATCGCGCTCGATCGCCTGCAAACCGGCGTCGTCGAGGGCACCCTGATCCCTCAACTGCCGGTCGAGCAGCGCGATCGGATCCTTCTGCTTCCACGCGTCGACCTCAGTCTTGTCGCGGGGATCGGGCTGCCCCTTGCGCTCCGTATGGCCGCGCTGACGGTAGGTCTTGCACTCAATCAGTGTCGGGCCGCCGCCTGACCGTGCCCGTTCGACGGCACGGATTGCCGCCTGATGAACCGCGACGATATCGTTGCCGTCGACCACGAAACCTGGAATGCCGTAGCCGGCCGCGCGTGCCGCCACATCGCTCAAGGCGTGCGTCGCTGCGGCCGATGTCTGCGCCGCGTACATGTTGTTCTCGCACACGTAGAGCATCGGCAGCTTCCACGTCGCCGCGATATTGAGGCATTCGTGGAAGGGCCCGGCGTTCGATGCCCCGTCGCCGAAGAAGGAAACCGCGACGCCTCCTTTGCCTTCGAGCTGCGCAGCAAGGCCCGCACCGGTGATGATCGATATCCCACCTGCGACGATCCCGTTGGCGCCAAGCATCCCGATGCCAAAATCGGCGATATGCATGGAGCCGCCCTTGCCCTTGCAGTAGCCCGTCTGCCGTCCGTACAGCTCGGCCATCATGCGGTTCAGGTCGGCGCCCTTGGCGATGCAGTGGCCGTGGCCACGATGCGTCGAGATGATCCGGTCGCGGCGATCGAGCGCTGAACAGACGCCGACGGCGACCGCCTCCTCACCGATGTAGCAGTGCACGACGCCGTAGATCTTGCCGGCGTGATAGTCAGCCGAGGCGCGTTCCTCGAAGCGGCGTATGGTGAGCATCTGGCGCAGCATTTCGCGCTGCTTGTCGGGCGGCAGGTTTGGCGAGAGGCTCATGGACATGGGTGTGATCCATCCGGCCGGTCAGAGCACTTCATGATGGGCGCAGGCGCAAAGGCTGGCAACCGGAATGCCGGCCCGCTCGCCCGGGTTCAGGCAACCACATCGGCTTCCGGCCGGTCATCCCCTTCAGACGTTTCGGAGTGCCATCTGCCGAGTTCATCCTGATATTCGATGTGGGTGGTGTCGCCGGGAATGTGTTGCTCGGCGGCGACTCGCTTTGCTGCGCCAAGCGCCGCGGCCTTACTGGGGAAGGGCTCCGAGAACACGTCGTCGAGCTTATATGCCCACCCTCCGTCGTGAGCGACTATTCTGTAGTGGATTCTGGCCATTGCATTTGCCTCGCTGAGATGAGTTGGTTGTAGGCAGACGTGTTTATTCGGCGGCGCGGCGGTGCCGGCTGTAGCGGTTGATAACCGGCCTCAGGCCAAGGTTTTCGCGCAGCGTCCTGCCTTCATACTCCGTGCGGAACAGGCCGCGGCGCTGAAGTTCGGGCACAACCAACTCGACAAAGTCCTCGTCGCCGCCTGGCAGAGTCGCGGGCGTGACGTTGAAACCGTCGCATGCGGCAGCCTCGAACCATTCCTGCATGACGTCGGCAATATCGGAGGGCGTGCCGATCTTCGCGGATCCGGTGATGCCGGAGCGCAAATACAATTCGCGGATCGTCGGCTTCTCGCGCCGCACGCGTTCCACCAGTTGAACGCTCAGGCTGCGATGCTCCTGCTTTCCCAGCGAATCCTCGGGCACTTGACCGTCCAGCGGGTAGCCCGACAGATCGCCGAACGAACTGTAGAGCCGGCCGAGGCCGACCAGCGGATCAATCATCGCCTGCAGCTCATCGAACTTCGCCTGCGCTTCCGCACGCGTGCGACCGACGACCGGGCAAAGGGCCGGCATGATCTTCAGATCATCAGGCTCGCGCCCGTATTTCGCCATGCGGCCTTTCACGTCGGCGTAATAGCTCTGCGCACGCTGGAGCGAGTCGTGGATCGCATAGACGACGTCCGCGGTTGCGGCGCCGAGTTCCCGCCCCTGATCGGAGGCACCCGCCTGCACGATCACTGGATGGCCTTGCGGCATGCCCGCAACGTTCAACGGGCCGCGCACCTTGAAGAACCGGCCTGTGTGGTTGAGCACGTGCATCTTTGCTTCGTCGAAATAGCGGCCGTTGGCTTTGTCGAACAGCAGGGCGCCATCCTCCCAGCTATCCCACAGCCCTTTGACCACCTCGACGAATTCGGCCGAGCGCGCATAACGCGTGTCGTAGTCGGGCGTTGTCTCCAGGCCAAAGTTCCGCGCCTCGTGGTCCGACCATGATGCAACGACATTCCAGCCAGCACGGCCGTTGCTGATCAGATCGAGTGTGGCGAACCTGCGCGCCAGGTTGTACGGCTCGTTGTAGGTCGTGGATGCCGTTGTCACCAGACCGATGTGTTTCGTGACCATGGCGAGCGCCGGCAGCAACGTCATCGGCTCCATCTCGACCATATCCGAACCGGTGCGACACAGCGCGCCGCGAGGATTGTCGCCCTGGCGAATGCCCGCGCCGTCGGCGAAGAAGATCATGTCGAGCTTGCCGCTCTCGGCGACCTGCGTGTTGCGCACATAATGCTCGACATGCAGCGTGCCGTCGGCCGGCACATCGGGATGGCGCCAGGCCGCCGGGTGGTAGCCATAGCCCCGGATCGACATGCCCAGCCGCATTTTTCCGGCAGTCACTATCCGGCCTCCTGTTCAGCGTCGCCGGGCATCACACGAAGTGCCGCAGCAGGTCACCCACATCTTGCATTTCGTCCAGGTGCAGAATCGCGTGCGCTGCCTCACGCACTGCATCGTCCGACAGTGGCCGCACCGCATTGCGCGCACAATCCGCAAACTTCATCCTGAGCTGCTCAACGCTGAGGCGGTTCTCTGGTGAGCCGAAAGGCGAGCCTGTGGCGACAGTCGCCGTGCGACCGTCACGCAGGCTGATAGCCACAGCGGCCTTCTCGTGTCCTGCATCGATGCCTACCATCCGCTCGGCGATGTGCAGGACCTGGGTGTTATGGGTATCGGCAACTTCCGTGATGCCGACGCGACCGTGCACCACGGCCGCCGCGATCAGGTAGGGCAGCGCGAACTGCGCCTCCACGATCTGCGTGGGCCGGCGTTTGTGCGAGCCGCCCTTGAAGTTCTCCGCGATCGTCGCGGCGGCCGCCGTCACCCGCACGTCCGCTATTGCCGCAAGATCGACCGTGGTTCCCAATCCAAGCTGATTCCGTGCGGCAATTGCGGCATCGAGGATGGCATGCTGAGGCCGGCCGCAAGCATAAGGTTTGAAGCTCAACTGATCGCCGCGGAATTCTCTGCCGAGATCTTCGAGCAATTTTGCTGGATCATGACCGTTGGGCTGGTACAGCTCGAAGAATCCAAACCGCCCGAGGAAGATGTCGTGAGCACCGGTAAAACCCTCGCCGGCCAGAAGCGCGGCCAATACGCCGCTGCTGGCTGCCTGGCCGGCCTGGAGGCGCTTGGTCAGCGCGCCATCCACGATGCACTGGCGGTTCCCCGCGGCCTGGCTGAATGCGATCCCCAGCGCATTCACCATCTGCTCCACATTCAGGCCGAGCAGCTTGCCGGCAGCCGCAGCGGCGCCGAACACGCCCATCGCCGCAGTGCGATGCCAGCCGCGATCGAGCGTCGAGGCGAGCGCGACACGGCAAGACACATCGAGGCCGAGCGTGATCGCCAAAAGCAGGCGCTGGCCCGACACGCCGCCAAGCATGTCAGATACGGCAAGGCTCGCGGCGAGCACCGATGCACCCGGATGGATCGAACCGCCGTGATCGAGCGTATCGTCAAAGTCGAGAGCATGCGCCATGCTGGCGTTTATCATCGCGGCCTGTGGCGCCGGCAGTCGGAGCCGCCGCAGCACCACCTGGCTCTGCGAAACGCCGCCCCAGCCGCCAATGACGCGGGCGAGTTCCGCGATGCCGGGTGCGCCGCTGCCGCCAAGCAGGCAGCCGAACGTGTCAAGGACATCGTTGCGAGTGGCGACCCGCGTGGCGGTCGGCAAGTCCCCGAATTCGCTGCCACATACGTGCTCGGCCAACGCCCAAGCTGGATCCTTGATCATGTTCTTTCGACTTCTGCTGCTTCCCCGCGCAAGCCCTGAGCTTCCGATCGGCGGTATCATCCGCTATTGGACGCCGGTTGCAAACCACGACGGCGGGCTCCGACATGACAACCTTGACGGTGACATCGGGCGGCGAAATCGACGCCAAGGCTTTCTGGACGGCGCTCGGGCAGCGGGCGACCGGCATGACCGTTGTCACCGCGGATAGTGATGACGGGCCCACCGGCTTTCTTGGACTTTCCGCGGCCCACGTGACAGCCAACCCGCCAACCATGCTCGTGTCGGTCGATCGCAAGACCAGTGCACTTGCCGGCATCATGTCGCGCCGTCACTTCGCAGTAAATTTTCTGCCGGCCAGCGCTACGAAGGTTGCCGATGCTTTCGGCGGAAGAGCAGGCGTCTCCGGCGCCGACCGTTTCGCTGCCGGCGAGTGGCATGTCCTCTCGACCGGTGCTCCCGTCTTCCGCGAAGCGCTCGGCGTGTTCGACTGCGTCGTTGACGAAATACTCGACCGAGGCGACGTCTCGATCATCATCGGCAAGATTGTCGCGGTTGCCTCGCGCGCGGATGGCGACCCGTTGATCTTCTTTCGTGGCAGGAACCACACGGGTCCAGGCAGTACCGTTGGCTGATACTTGCCGTGAGCTGCCCCTTTGGATTCCGGCTCAGCTGCCTTAGAGTTTCCGGCGTTGCGCAAGAAGGAGGAACGCCATGGCAAAGGGTGTGCTGATCGCGGCGATGGATTTCTCGAACGTTGACGCCGGCGAGTTCAACGACTGGTACGATACCGAGCATGTTCCTGAACGCCAGCGGGTGCCGGGTTTTCTGACGCTGCAGCGGTGGATCGGCGCGGAGAACCCGAGGCAGTCGGTCGCGACCTATGACCTCGACAGCCTTGAGGTGCTTCGAGGCCCAGGCTACCGCGCCATTGGGGGAGAGAACCTGTCGCCGTGGTCGAAGCGGGTGACCGCGAAAGTGGATCGCCTGATGCGCTACGAAGGCGAGCAAATTCTCCCGGGCGACGCGATCGCGCCGGCCAATGCCGGCGGGCTCCTGTTGGTCGGTATGACCCCTGCGACGGAAGTCGAGGCCGCATTCAACACGTGGTACGACAAAGAGCACGTCCCTGCCCTGGCCGGTGTCCCCGGCGTGCTCTGCGCCCGCCGTTTCCGCACCAGCGGTGGTGGCCCGAAATACGTCGCACTCTATCATCTGACATCCCCAGGCGTGGTCGACACGGCGGAATGGAAGGACGCGAGCGGTTCGACTCCAATGCCCCAGCACGTTCGCGACCAGATCAGCAACCGGCTGCGCCTCGTGTGTCGAAAGTACCTACGAGCCTGAAAAGCCGCTGTCGATCAGGGCAGGACGGACCGGCTAACTATCGGGAATCATTCGGGGTTTTCGATGAACTGTGATTTAGCCTGATCGGTTGGAGACAGGCGAAGTCAACCGGAAAGGGTGTGACGCTGTTGCCCCCAGCCGCGCATAGGCAGGAGCACAGGTTATGTCACAGAGAGTTTACCTCACCAAGACGTTCATCGAAGCAGCCAAGCGGACACCGGCAACCGGGCGGATCGAATACCGGGATGCCGAGGTCCGTGGCTTGCTGCTTCGGGTGTCCGAGTTCGGCTACAAGTCATTTTCGCTATGTGCCCGGTTTCCCGGCCAGACCAATCCAAGCCGCCGCTCCATCGGCGAGTATGGCACTGTCAGCCTGGACGAAGCTCGGGAGACGGCCCGCCAGTGGAAGGCGATGATCCGGCGCGGGATTGACCCGCAGCAGGAGTTGGCGAAGGAGCGTGCGGCGAATGCCGCCAGGCGGGAACACGACGAGTCCAGCCAGTTCGGCAGGGTGCTTGAGGAATGGCTGACCAAGCACTGCCGCGACAATCACAAGGATCATGGTCACGAAGCCCGTCGCATACTGACCAAGGAATTGCCGCAGCAATGGTGGTCACGTCCCATCGCCTCGATCAGCCGGGATGATTGCGCCAAGGTGATCGAGGGGATTGTTGAACGCGGCCATCAGGCACAGGCACACAATCTGTTCGGGTATATGCGTACCCTGTTCACATGGGCTGTACAAAAGCGCCGGCTGGACGCCTCGCCGATGGCGGTACTCAGTGCCAAGGCAGAGATTGGCAAGCGTGGCAGAGGCGACCGCGTCCTGACCGACGACGAACTTCGGGCTGTCTATAAGGCCGCAGAGAAGATCGGCTATCCGTTCGGCAAGGTGGTTCAGTTGCTTTGTCTGACCGGGCAGTGGCTGAACGACATTGCCAAGCTATCGTGGTCTGAAATCGACTTTGACAAGAAGCTGATTTCGCTACCGGGTGAACGCATGAAAATGGGCATCGCGCATGAGATACCGCTTGCGCCGATGGCACTGGAAATCTTGCACAACCTGCCGCGCCAGCGTGGCGACTATGTATTCAGCATGAGTCGGGGACGGAAACCTTACACCGGGTTCAGCAGAAGAAGCAACTCGATGAACTGTCAGGTGTGACCAGCTACGTCATCCATGACCTTCGCCGAACGGCTCGCACAAGATGGTCTGCAATCCCCAACGTCAAGACCGAAGTGGCTGAATTGGCGATGGCTCACGTCCTGCCCGGTATGCATCGTGTATACAATTTGCACAGCTACTGAACTGAGAAGCGCGAACTGTTCACCAAGTGGGAAAAGGAACTGTCAGCCATCGTCGATCCGCCAGCGGCAGACAACGTCGTGTCACTGCCAAGGCGCAAGATCAGTATGCCGAGAAAGCCCCTCGTGAAGCAGCCTGCACCGCAGCGACAGGCCGCTGATGGGTAGTGCCTCAATTTGCAATTGGACTTCGGCTGGAACCAGCTATTTCTGGCCGGTAAGCCGCGCCACGAAATGCAGGTTGCGATCGAAGATCAGCGAGGCTGGGAACGGGTAAAGGCCAAGTCGAGAGTTCCAACGCTCCGGTGCCAACCCTATGGCGGCAAACGCGTCCCGCCACTTGTCGCCCGGCCAGTAGTTGTATGGCAGCGCCACACCATGATGGGCATTGCCCACCCAGTCCATGAAACGCAGCGTGTGATAGGCAAACGGGCCGTCCTGTGTGTGGTCCTTCAAAACCACGGCCACTCGCGCTACGCGCTTAGCTTCCTGCAATAGAATAGCGGGATCATTGGTATGATGGAGTACATCAACGAACATGACCACGTCAAATGACTGATCTGGAAATGGCAGGTGCTGCCCATCAAACTCTCGCACGGGAATGCGACTTGCTGGCCGCAACAACACGTCTACGCCAGTAATGTTTAGGTCAGGTCTCCGCTGCTTAACCAGAATATCGATTGTTCCATCGCCACAGCCGACATCGAGAACAGTACTGCCCTCGTCGGGGATCGCCTTAACCAGTTCCTCAGCGAGCACGCGGGCGCGCCGCCCGAACACCAGCTTCTCGTGCAACACGCCAATCGCATCCATGCAACCTCCTCCCGTTGCCGTTGCCCATGATCCCGTTTATGGCGTCGATCGGCTGCAAGCTGTATGGTTACTGCCAAGCAGCCACGGAGTCGATTATGGCTGGAGAACCAAGGGGCGAGAAGCGCCCCGCCGATGTGGTCGGTGCCGCCGTCCATGCCAGCCAAGGACAGATGCCGTGATTGAGAGATGGCCATGGGTCATCTCGATGAAACGCTCGCGCGGGAAATTATGGACCGGGGTCATGGGAGGTCTTAGGTCATTTCGCTAGCGTGACGCGGCGGACAGGTGTTTGTCCACCAGAAATGACGCGCTGAACTAGGAAATGATCGTGTCGCTCGCTAGATCGTTGCCATGCGTGACGATCCGGCATCACGCCCAGTGCATTCTGAATAGATGTAGTCAGAGCGACAGGTCATTCCGCCATATTACAGAGGCACGACGCCATTTAGTTTCTGCCGACCACCATGTAGCTCTTGGTTAGCCCGAACAGGCGCTCCCGGCGCAATGCGGCATCGGGAAACAGGTTGCGGAGGCGCCGGCGTGTGAGGAGCTGCAGCTCGCGGTCAAAGTGTTCGGCGCGTTCACGGCTGACCCGAGGATAGCTGCCCAAGGATAGGTGCTGAAACAGCCAGACGCGCGCGGCAGACGGCAGATATTGAAACCAGGGGAACCTCACATGGGGCTCCAACGGGAAGCACCTGGCCGGCGTCTGTAGGTAATAGCGTGACCCTACCCGCCGGAACTCCTCCGCGAAACGCCGCTGGCGCGGACCGTCTCCGACGTGCTCTATCACCGAGTTGGAATGGGTGAGATCAAACATGTGATCGCGGTATGGCAGCGCGCAGCCGTCCGCGATGACGACGGCGAATAATTCGGGGTCCGGTTTGCCGACATACTCGTCGGTGTGGTTCAGGAGCGTCACATGGACGCGGTTCGCGTGGAGCCAGTCGGGGCCGAAGATGGACATCCAGTAGCTCGACTCCCCGCCTACATCGAGCACTCGGCAATCACCCTTCACGGCCGTGACGTCCGCAATCAGCTGTCGGAGGACCTGCGAACGGCGCAGGCGCAGGCGCGATACCAGTGAGTTCGGATCAGCGTAATTGAACAGGTTACTCATCATTGTTGGCACACCAACGCCGGGACCAATTTTCGTCGCTCACCTGAGCCCCGCCAGTTTGACCGCCTTCACCAGGAGCCTGACTGCCCAGATATCATCGTCGCTTTGGCTGCGATAGCCGGGACGAACCACCTGATCAGGATCCGTATCACCGAAGGCGTCGGTCTCGACCTCGTCATCGACGAGGTCGGCATTGGTGAGTATTGTGACAATCTCGCTTGCGGTCAGCCGATTGATGCCAGTGCGTCCACCCAGCCTGTCCCGAGCTCCAACAGGCGGCTTGCGTGTTCCGGCAAGGCGGCGAGCAGTCAGATCCCTCGGTCGATTTGTGGCGGTCTGGGACCGCCCTTGAGCGGCGTGGCCGGCTTCTCGGCGCAGTAAGCACCTGTGGCACACTCACCACACGCCGGAGATGCGCTCCTTCGGACTGCTCAACGGCTACGACAATAGACATGTCGTTACAGAATCCAGGCGGCAACTTCCTCGACACTCACCGCCGGCGCGGCCCTGGCCGCAGTTCGCACTCACGGATTTGTTTGTGTGCCGTGTGCGCCTGGAGATGTAGGTTTTGAGAGCACGGTCGCGGGTGGACTGTTCGATCGAATTCCCTAGAGAGTAGTGTTCGCAATGGCGGCTGCGCTCCCAAGCGTACTCATCATCATCCCTTGGTTTGGGCCTTGGCCGGCGTGGATGCGCTTCTTCATTGAATCCTGCCGCTGGAACCCGACGGTGGACTGGCTACTGTTCAGCGACGCGCCGCCGCCGGAAGACCTCCCGCCGAACCTGCGCGTCGTGACAACGAGCTTCGAGGATTATCGCGCACTCGCCGCGTCGCGCCTCGGCATCAAACCTGCGTGGACCGAGGCCTACACGCTCTGCGACTTGAAGCCCACCTGGGGTTTCATTCATCCATCAGAGATCGCCGGATACGATTACTGGGGGTTTGGCGATCTGGACGTGATCTACGGCGATCTCCGCAGGTTCTATACGCCAGAGGTCCTGGTTCACGATGTCATTAGCGCGCACGAACATATCGTGAGTGCACACTTCGCGTTGTTGCGAACGACACCCAGCATGGTCTCTGCCTTTCAGCAGATCCCGCGATGGAAGGCACGGCTGTCCTCGGCGCCTTACGAGGGCTTCGACGAACAGATGTTCTCCCGGCTGTTCCTGCCTATACGCGGGAAGCGGGCTTGGCGACGCCTGATCACACCATTTCTAGGCGGCGGCTATTTCCGTGAGCAGTTCTCCACCAACTTACCGGGGCTCAAATGGATCGACGGCACCGGGAATTTTCCTGGTCAGTGGTTCTGGGATCGCGGCCGTCTCACCACGGATCGGTCCGGAGAGCGGGAATTCCTTTACCTCCACTTCTCTCATTGGCAGTCGAACCGCTGGACCGGCGAAGAGATGGCGTCCTGGAAGGACCTAGCGCGGCTCGACAATGTTCCGGAGGAACGCCCCACCGGTTTTGCTATCAGCGCAAAAGGGTTCACGCCGCTACCGGAGCGAGCCCCGGCAAGCTCCGGACCACCGATAGCGCACGCTACGGCAATGGACATCCGGTGATCGGCGATCCGCGCTGACTGGAGCATGTCCCGTCATCTTGCCGAATAGCACGCGACACTCCGGAAACAGCAGGAGGGCCATACGCCATATGAAGCAGCACCGACTGCCGTCGTCTAAAGGAGCGCCGATAAGGGTCGCGGGAGAATCGGCTTGAACTGACCCGCGTGCCAGCGCCGCCATATGTTGTGTCGCTTGCGTCGCGTTGCGTTCGAAGAACACCAGGGTGCTGGTGTAGGTCGTTTCAGTGTCGCGGTGAATGGAAAACCCGTCCTGACGGGCCGTCGCAATGGCCCGTGGATGATGCGTTGAACGCTCCGGGCGAGCAAGGCATGGAACGATTTGCTGGCCATCGCCCCTGCGCCCGACCGTGCCGACGTCTCGACGAAGGCGCGGACAACACCAGAAGCGAGATTTCAGCTAATGGATATTGAACATTGCCCTGGCGCGAATCGGACAGCGCGGCGAAGTGATGCGACAGCGGAACGCTGACCGGAACCACTGAGACAAATGATTG
>Ga0210390_10003164_pt1 | contig 14215 bp, 11 predicted proteins | sample IncBWH11OmetaG_FD_161050 | JGI IMG/M metagenome (GOLD analysis project Ga0210390, IMG submission 161050) | Forest soil microbial communities from Barre Woods Harvard Forest LTER site, Petersham, Massachusetts, United States - Inc-BW-H-11-O ...
AAATGTCCGTCCGAGCGGCCCGGTAAATTCGCGTAACTGCACCGATTCAATGACTGCCTCAGTGTCGCGATCCATCGCCGGTCCGTCACCAATCAGAACTTCAGCGGCGCCCACACGCAAAAAGCTCTCGCGCGTCGCAGCTATCACATAAGGGTGCGTATTCATTTCGCACAGAGGATCGAAGCCCACCAGGTTGGGCTTCAAGAGCACCGTTTTGCCCTTTACCGGAAGGTCGAACACTCGGAGCGTTTCGTAAATCACCGCGGCCAAGTCCTGCTGGTAGTTCGCGGTGCGGCGAATTACTACGCGCGATGCCGCTCGTTGAAACGACGGGAGCAGTGCAATATCAGGTCTTCGCATGGCTTAACAGAATTCCTGATTGCCCCGAGTGAGCCAGTCATGTCGCTTGCATGACGCCAGGCTGGCCCATGCAGCTACTGGAATGTTTTGCAGAAATTCGTTGCGGCCGTAGCTATCCGCAATCGCCGGGCCCGCCTCCGGCCATTTGCGCCCGCCGACTTCCATGCCAATCCGGGCCAGCGCCAGCGATCCTGCGCCACGCGCGTTTCCGATGTTCTTCTCCAGCCAATCCAGACTCATGATGAATTCAGGCCTGTCGGGTTCATCACGCAGCGCAAGCAGCGCCCATACGGTGGGAGCGATCAGCGGCTCGCCCGCAACTCCATAGACCATCGGGTTCCCGCAATTCCAGCCGCCTCCAGGACACATGCGGTCGTACAGCATCCGGCGCGCCAACTCGCGCCGCCGCGCCGCGGCCTTCGGCAAAGATTTTATCGGGCTAATTGCAAGCAGGATCAGCGCAAACGAAGTGGGTTCGACCCAGCTGCTCGTCTGCGGAGTCCATCCCCAGCCGCGGTACGAATCATTTTGTTTGGTGATTTTGTGATGGGAGAACAAACGGCCCCGCCAGCGTCTCCAAAGTGAACCGTCACGCGGCCAATCGTTACAGATCCATTTGACCCCGGCCGCCACAGTCGCGCGCGCCTGCACATCCGCGATGAGCACCCAGCAGGCTAGCGCAGTCACCCAACATCCGCTGCTGACTTCCGCTGACGCTGACCACGAACCATTCGCCAGCTGCGCATTCCGTAAAAATTGCAAACCTGGCGCAGAAATCTCGATTGAAAGTGCACTGCTCTGGAGCGCCCGCAAAGCCAGGATTGCCCAACAGGTCGGTTCGACCCGGCTCTCAAAACCAGGTTGGTATCCCCAACCGCCATCCGCATTTTGCGCATTGCAAATGAACGGCAAACAGACTTTCGCCGCGAACACGGAGTCACTCAAAGGATTCGCGGCGTGGAGGTTTTCCCCGGCGGGAGTCATTTTGCGCGGCCTCGTCTGGCTGCCGTCACATGATCTGGCGCGACGACGGGGCTTCTTCGCTCTTCTCAATCGGCAAATCTTCCGCCACCTGCTGAATTCCCAATTGGCTGATCAGCCTGTGTAAATACCCGCGCGCTACGCGCAATGTGCGTGCGCTTTCCGCCTTCCGCCAGCCGCACTCTCGCAGGGTGCGCAGCACCAGCCTGCGCTTGAATTGGCGTACTTCTTCCTCGTAGGACTGGTTGAATTGCGGAACTTCGCACGCGCCGCCGCGAATTGTCGCCGGCAGTTGCCAAATATCCACCGTCGGCCCTTCGCAAAGCACCACGGCGCGCTGCACGGCATTCTCCAGCTCGCGCACGTTTCCGGGCCAGCTGTATTCTTCCAGCGCGCGCAACGCAGGCTGTGAAAACCTCTTGGCTTTCTTCTTGAATCGTTCCGCAAAACTCTGCAGAAAATGTTGCGCGAGCAACGGGATATCGTCGTGGCGCTCGCGCAACGGCGGCAGATGCATCTGCACCACATTAAGCCGGTAATACAAATCGTCGCGGAACTTTCCCGCCTGCACCATCGCCGCCAGGTTCCGATTCGTTGCGCACACCAGGCGAATATTCACATCAATCTTCACGTTGCTGCCGAGTCGCTCAAAACTTCTCTCCTGCAGCACGCGGAGTAGCTTGGGTTGTAACCCCAGACTCAAATCGCCGATCTCATCCAGAAACATGGTTCCGGAATCCGCCGCCTCCACCCTGCCGCGACGAGTCGCAAACGCTCCTGTAAACGAACCCTTCTCGTGGCCAAACAGCTCGTCTTCGATTAGGGATTCAGGCAGGTTGGCGCAGGAAAACGCGACCAGTGGGCGAGAACTGCGCCCGCTCATTTTGTGGATCGCTCGTGCCAGTAATTCCTTACCGGTCCCCGTCTCTCCGGTAATTAGAACGTTCACATCACACGGAGCGATCTTCTTCGCCAGCGCGAAAAGATCCTGCATCACGTTCGCGGTGCCCAGCAGCTCGTGCAGTCTTCCATCATTTCGCTCGCTGTTGCGTAGGCGCGTTAATTCCTTCTCCGCGGCGTGAAACCGGTGAGCGCGTTGCAGAATCAGCCGCAGTTCGACGATATTCGGAGGATTCGTGACGCTGTCGTATGCGCCGCGCTCCGTCACCCGTAGCGAGAGTGGCCGGTTTTCGGCGTCATACAGCACAACCACCGGAGGATGCGACGGAATCCTGCACCAGGTGTCAACCAGCCGCAAACCGAGTTCGCAATCTCCCTGGGTGCTGGACGCTCGCAGATCGAGCAGCACTACGTCGCACCACTCGCGCAAATCATTCAGATTGCTGAACTCGAAATCGCTCGAAACGTTATATTCGAACGCACTCCCGAGTGCGCGCGCAATCACGCCCGTCAGCCCCGCATCCTGGCTTACAAAACACACGTGCACAATTTCATGAATCAATGTTCGTGCCCCCAGTGCCGGTTTGCGCGCCACACGTCGGTTGAGCAAACTCCGGCGCCATTACCGCGGCTTCCAGGAAGAGCCGTCAAAGATTTGATTGGTTGGGCTGCAAGATCGTTCTCTCCCCCTTACAACTTTGAGAGAACGATTTTGCAAGGGCCTTACGGACCGCAAGCGGTATGCCAACGGAGCTTTTTTTGGGCGAAAATCAATTTGCCTAGCTAAGCTAGCCGTAGTCAACCAGATCACGAACGTGAAGTCAAGGGCGCAAGCGCGGCGAACCCGTGCGATCGCCATGCAGATGCCAATCATCTGCATACTTTTGCTATGTTACTTCCCGATTGCCCTGTAAATGCACGGACGCAATGGTTCGCTTATGGCTCTTCCTGAATACCTAGACCGCGATCAAAACCACAAGATCCGGCACCACCGATGCTGTGTCATCAGACATGCACATCGTCCGACGCTGCTTCGCCGCGCGCCGAGCTACGGACTTAAAGCTTTGCTCGAATTCTCGATCGGAATTCCTATCAAGATTTCCACAGGCACGGGCTTGCCATCCCGCATCGCCGGCTTGAACTTCCATTGCCCAAACGCTGCGCGCGCTGCTGCATCCATTTCCGGCGCAACACCTTGGAAGACTTCCAGATTCTCCACCACTCCGTCGTCTCTCAGCGTGCCCTTCAGCACGATCTTCTTGTAGGCCTTCTCCGGGGGGACCGGTATCCGGCGAAAATCAAATCGGGCTTCCGCATCAGGGGGTACCAGACCCTGCTCTAGATGGACAATTGTCCCGCGGGAGTCCGTCGTGGCTTTTGTCGCGGTACTGCTTTTCACACAGTACTGCATCGCCCAGCTCTGTCCGGGCATGGATAGAAAAATCGAGTAAATCTTTCCGCAGTGCAGCGCTCCGTACGCGTCCAACCCACCGCCGCCCATAGGGCCCACAGCAACCACAAGAGAGTTCTTTCGCACCGTGAACGTAGGCGGCACTGGATACACCATGTTTAATGCGAACTCATTTTCCAGCTGCCCGCCCGTCACGCTTCCGCCTTCCGCCCCTTTGATGCTTACCACGCCGGAGGCCCCCGAATTCCCGCCCCCGCCTCCTTCGCCACCTGGACCCATCCCCGTGCTGCCGTCCCCGCCCGCGCCGATTCCGCCCTTCCCGCCGGCTACCGTGCCGTAGGTCACTCCCCCTGCCGAGCCCGGCTGCTTTCCCGCTGGAGATATAGAAAAATTGCCCCAGCGGTTTCCCGCAGGAATGCTCACCACCGTCGCCGGTCCGGCAGGATCCACGCCAAGCACCAGCAGGTCAGCGCCGTCGGGAATGTTCGCACCTTCCCCGCTACCTGAATCTCTACGCCCGCCTGCCGTGCCGTTCAACGTCGGCTTCGCTGCGCCAGAGACCGGGATTGGTAGGCGCGGTTGCGTTACGGGGGGCTTTAGAAACGTCGCGAGCGGTGAATCGGGGCCTTGCGCCTGGGGCGTTGGCGCTTCATCGGAGGTCACCTTGCGCGCCGCGCGAATTGGGCTTGCATAGTTTGCATTCAGCGGCAGCTTTGGCACTTCCGAAGGAGTGCTCAATACCACGTTCGGCAAGTTCATCTCGGTTTCAATGCGCAGATCAGGCGGCGATGAACGCTGATAAATCGTTTGCCTGAAATTGTCGGGATGCGCGGGGTTCGAAACCGCCCGCAATTCGTGTTGTTGTGCGCTGCTTCCGAATGCGGGCGGTGATTCGTGGATTGCGCCGTCGCCCGGATGCGCTCCTGGACCAGCAGGCGTGATACGCGGCAGCGGTTTGGCGGAATTCGCGGGCGGCAACGGATAGTAAATTATCTCGTAGGTCGGCGCATCGTCCACCAGACTTAAGGCAGCGGAAGGAATCGCATGGCCAGCGTAAATCGCCAGCAGCAGCGCACCACAATGCAATGCGAACGAAGCGCCCACCGTCTTTCCCGGCATTGGCGCGCGCCCTACGTTGCCGTGCCGGAATAGGTAAACTGTTCGGCGCGAAGCCGCTCGGTCCTCGCGCGAAAAAATCAGCAAGAGCGATTCCCGCACTCCCGCAAATGCGTTCGTCGGAGGCAACAGCAATCGCGGCGACCTGCCGCCTGCGTTGGGCATGATCAGGGCTGCAGCATCAGCGCCCGCACGCGGCCCGATCGCAGAGGGAGGAATCCGCAGGATAGAGTTCTGTGCCCAGACGAATGTTGAATGGTCCACAGTTCGATTACTCGCGTTGACGCGCTGCCGCTTGCTTTCCTACTTCGGCTCGGTCGAACGAACTACTCCGAAGGAAATGCTGCGAGGCCATGTTGGCCTCAAGCAACTCTGGAGCCAATAGCCTAACCTCCATGTGGTCGCGCGCTGCCCGCTCATTCTGGGCCGGATGCTCAGGCAACTGTCACCATTCGTGGACGCACCTCCGCCCGCCACGGCAGCTTTTGGTAACCAAAGCCTTGTGCCTGCGGCACATATGGTCCGTGCTCACTGCAACCATGCGTCGCTCTCTGAACCCATGAGGTTTGCATTCGGAACGAAGTAAATTCGAAACTGGTTTGGTATTACTTCTGCATGGACCGTCCTTGGTATTCAGGCCTGCGTCTCGTTACCTACACTCATGAGAGCGTTTCTTCCATGTCGACGCGGTCTCGCAACGTCCCGGCTGTCCGTGCTGCGAGTGTGTCTGCTGATCCTACTCGTGTCCGCTGCCGCGAGCGCCCAATCATCGGCGGAAAACCCGGGGGAATCTCCCGCAGCTCCCGCCGGAACTCCGGTCCAAACGAATTCAGACGCGTCGGAGGTGCCGGCAACGACAGCGCAGTCTCCGGCGAAACCACAGCACCTCGCGGCTCCGCCGGAGCCTCCTTCGGACCTGCTAAATCGTCAAGCACTGGAACAACATGCGGGCAAGAACGCTTGCAAGCTGCTGCTGCACTCCACGCCCTCTACAGCACGAGTGTTTGTGGATGGCGCTTTCGTAGGCAATAGTCCGTTGGAGCTCGTCATGGCTCCGGGAAAATATCAAATCGAAATGAGAGGACAGCGCCTGGATTCCGCACGGCGCGTGGTGGATTTACTTCCGCGCGAAACACGTGATGTGGCGATGTCGCTGACAGCGCGATATCCGACGCATGTTACAGCTCAATAGAAATGACTTCCAATTCCCAAGGAATTGAAGGAGCCGAGCATGGCAGGTATCGATTTTGACCGACAAGTATTTGTCGCCCCGACCGAACAGCCCGCGCCGCAGCAGCCTCGCGTCCTGGGCCTGGTGATTCTCGCGATCGCCGTTATCGGGATCATCTTCATCGGCTACAAGCTTCTCTCCTATGCCGGGGAGAGTGGCGCGTCCGCTGATTCCAACAGTCTCCAGCAAATTCAACAACAACTCGCGGATATGAGAGAACGCATGGATCAAATGGAGAAGCGGCACAAGACTGCCGGGCCCGAATCCGTGCTGCCGCCGTCTCGAACGGAGGCGGCCGTCCCTTCGGCAAACAATCGCTCCAAACCCGCTTATCAAGTCTCTGCCGCGAGCGCGTTGAATCCGCAGCGAAGTCCCAGCCCACCGGCTCAGCCGGTTGTGCCCCGTCCCGCTCCCGTGTCCGCTGACACTGATAACGCCAACCGCGAAGCCTGGAAGGCCACATCCGATCGTCTGACTGACGTGGTCGGAGTCGTCGGTTCGCAACAGGGAGAAATTGCCCAGACCCGCGACCAACTAAATCAGCTGCTCGCGCAGACTCGCCGCACCGCGTTACAATTTGAGCTTAGTCGCGGGCCAGACCATCAATCCATCGGCCCCGTCGAACTGCAATTGAAAAACACCGACCCGAAATCGCAACGCTATACCGTCTGCGTGTACGTGGATAGCAAATGCATTGAGCTGAAGAATCGCGTTCTGGATGAGGTCGTTGTTTTCGTTCTGGCGCGCGGCACAGCGCCGCTGGAACTCGTGGCAACCAGAATTAGCCGCGACGAGATCGTGGGCTATCTGGAAGTTCCCAGCGAAAAAGTGGGGCGTTAGCTTTTTCCCACAGGTAGGAAATAATTGCGGCAGGCTTGCTCCAGCGTGCTTCGCGTGAGGCGAGGTTCCACTCCAAGATAAGCTGCCGCCCAGTAGATTTGGTTGATCAGATCCCGCGCGTAGCAGTGTGAGAGCGGTTGCTTCATTCCCTGCGTGATCAGTTTCACCAGGTGCTCCGCCACGCCCTCGTCGCTGTCCAATAGCCGCGTCGCACATTCTACCTTGAAGATCTCAATGAACTGTTCAGAAGTCGCATAGTCCGTCCTGATCTTGTTGGGAATTCGCCTCAGGAACGCTTGGTCTGCGAGCTCGCTGGGATCAAGATTCGTCGCAAAAACAACGAATAAATCAAACGGCACTTCGAACTTCTTCCCCCCAGGAAGAGTCAGAAAATCCACGCGACGATCCAGCGGAGTCATCCAGCGATTAAAAAGCTCCACCGGCCGCATTCTTTGCCGCCCGAAGTCGTCCATGATCAGCACGCCATTGTTCGCTTTCATCTGCAGCGGACCCGTGTAATACCGGCCGGTGTGGTTGTACTGCAAGTCCAACATTTCCGCGGAAAGCTCTCCTCCGGCAATCACCCGCGGACGACGGCACAGCACCCATCTCCTGTCAGAGTCTTCCGGCGGGGTCTCCTCGCTTTGCCGGTGAACGCCAGGGTCGTAAACCGTAATGATTTGCCCGTCAACTTCCACCGCATACGGAATCCATACTTGATCTTTATAGATCGCCGGAAGACTGTTAGCGATGCTTGTTTTCCCGGTCCCGGCAGGTCCGTGCAAAAAAATCGAAGTGCCAGACACCACCGCAGTGCCCAAACGATAGATCAGATCTTCATCCAAAATCAGCGGGTGAAATGCTCGAACCAGGTCCGCTCGCTGCACCTGCGTTTGCTGCACGCTCTGCATGCGCACGCGCGTCCCATAATCCATCAGCGAAACGGGCGCTGGCCCGGCATACTGGTTCCGCGAGAGAAGTTCGGTAGCGCGTAGTTTTCCTTGCGCTGTTGCCACGATTCGGTGGCTTCCTCCGATCATGCCCTTTACTTCACACAGCTGTTCCTTCCGGAAGAAGCCGAAAATCTGCTCGACCACACCGAGTCCCAGGCACATGCGCTCGCTCAGGCCGCACAGGGACACCTCACCATTTAGATATAGAATCTTCAGAGCCAGGTCTTCCAGCAGCGCTCGGTCGACGCCGGTTTGTTCGATTTCTTGAGGCGTGCCAAGTTCCATCTCTTGCATTTTCAATCTTCTCCACTGCGACTTTGTATCTCTGCTCCACCGTTTCGCGCAGTCCCCGGCTTGGCAACTTTCGTGCAACTCCCCTGCCATCCGGGAGTCTTCGGCGTTGGCACGCGGTTCGCCGCAGGCTTCACCAACGGCGCGTCCAATGCCGACCGCGCGGTTCAACCCCTCAACAGGCTGCACAAAATGCCTGTAGACGGATTTTGTCCATTTGTGGATATCGTGGGCCTCGCGATGCGTTCACATTCGGAGACGCTGCGGCTCGCCGCCTGGCCAAAAAGTTCGCGCTCGGCTCGCTATCTCATTTGTTCACAGGCGCTCATACGAAAATCAGTGCCCAGAATTACTGGGCCTGTTCTTGCTATGAATAGCTTGGAGCATACCGCCGAAAATCGGGGCCGTGTCTTGCTAAGCATGCGCGCTGGCGCTTTCAGCAATTCGCTGTCCCGGCCTTCGCACAGAGTTTTGTCGTTATTGGGCGGTTCGAGAAGACGACACGCTCGTCTTAAATCCGCGGAGGCATTTGAAGTATTCTCCGCGGCAAATTGTTCTGCCGCGGCCGTTCCGCCGCGGCGTTTTGAGCACCATGTCATCAACACCCTTCGGATCTGAGGAATCTCGGCGCGCGCACGAGCGGCGTCGCGTCCCACGCCTGCGTCTGCCTTCGCTCGCTTACGTAGACGTTGATTCCGACAACGGCGGCATTCTGCTCAACCTGAGTGAAGCTGGCCTCGCGCTGCAGGCGGTCGCTCCGTTCTCGGGCCTCACGCGGGTCACTCTGCGCATCCAGCCGCCCAAACCCAGGAAGAGATTGGACTTGAACGCTGAGATCACGTGGCTCAGTGAATCTAAGAAAGAGGCCGGCCTTCGGTTCCTTGAACTCGAGGAAGATACCCGGATTGAAATCGCGAATTGGATTTCCGCCGAACGAGCCCCTCGGGAACCCCGCGCCGCCAGCGATTCGGCCGCCCCGCTCACCGCGGAAGTTTCGCACGCGCGTTTTCCGGAGGAAGCGCCCGTTCCACGCAGTAGATGGTCTCGCGCGCTGGAGACTTCACCTTCGTATGACGCGCCGCCCAATAGGAAAATACCGGGCGAATTGCCCAGCCCGTTAATCGCCAGCGGAGGACTTGAGCCGCGGCCCTCAGCCATTCTTCGTGAACGGTCCGTGGACGTTCCGGCGCCGAATCCGGCGCCGGGTAACGAGAAGATTCACGCGCCCACCACCAGTCCAATCGAGGGGCCTGTCGAGCCCGTTATATTCTCGGCAGAAGTTTTGCCTGCGGCGCCATCTCCTTCACAGGAATCGCCGCGTTCTGAAGAAGAGCCGCCTCGTCGCAGGAAATGGTCTTGCTTGGTTGAGAATTCGTCTTCGCAGAACACGCCGCCAATTCAGAAAACACCAGGCGAAATTCCGCGTCGGGCCGTGGGCAGCACATATATCGAGCGCCTCACCGACGCAATTCTCCGCAAGAATTTCGTGGACGTTTCCCCGAAGAGCCCGATCTCACCTGCCGACCAGATTCACGCGCGCGCCAGTAGCTCAAATGTTCAACCGGACGGCTCGATCACCCTTTCGCAGATCGTGTCCGATGCGGCTCAATCTCCATCAGTTGAACAACCACCGCCTCCAGCGCTGCCGGCTACGATCCCTCCACTGCCGGCTGCGGGGCCGAATATTCAACCTCCTCCCGCCCCATCTGCCGAGCCGATTGCTACGCCTGACGAAACTCCCAAGATTTTCCTTCCATCAACTTCTGAAACTTTCCCGCGCTCAGGTGAACGCCGCCGCGGCACCCGGCAGCGAATCTTTTCTCTCGCGTATTTAGAAGTCGGTTCCGATAACGGTGGTATGGTGCTGGACTTGAGCGCAAGGGGCCTTGCCCTTCAGGCATTCAATCCGCTCATCGGACTCACTCGCGTCAGCCTCCGCATCCAACCGCCGAAATCCAGAAAAAGAATTGCCGCCACTGCCGCGATAACTTGGCTCAGTCCGTCGAAGACCGAAGCAGGCGTACAATTTCTCGACCTGACCGAAGATGCGAGCATGGAAATCGCGGACTGGATTTCGGCGGAAGCAGCCGTTCCCGAACCCCCGTCTCACGACGATTCCGCCTCCCGCAATTCCGCTGACGCTTCAGCGACAAAAGTTTCCTCTGCGCCAGACTATGACGGGCAGAATCGCGTCCGGGAGGAGTGGTCCCCTCTATTCGCCGAATTAAATCCGGGCGAGTCAAGCGCGAATCAGAACGCGTTCAACGATCTCCCGAAAACCGCGACCGGCCGCGAGAATTTCGCTTCGCAGCCAGGCTCCGCGCTTTCGGAAGAGTCCTCGGAACATACGGCTAAGAATCTGGAAACCTGTCACCCAGCCACCCGTCGGCGCGCAGGCAATGGCAGCGACGCGCCCGTAAGTTCGCTCGCATTCTCTGAACCTGTTCCGAACGTCGCGCGTCCGTTTCTCTCGGAACAATTCCGTAAGTGGGGAACGATTGCAGTGCTGTGCACATGCGTCGCTTTGGTTTTCCTGTTCGTGGGCATGGCAATCTCGCGAAAACTGCTGAGCGATCGCGTTGATAGGTTGAGCGCGGAAGGACATACGCGAGACAGCGCCGCTTCGTCGCCGTCGCCCGCCACGCCCGCAACATCCGTAACGTATGACGCGTCGTCGGGCCATGCGGCGATGCCAGTTGAAGCTTCGCGTTCCAGAACGCAGCCCCCGAATTCCGAAATTGTTTCACGCGCGCCGAAAGATGAAATCCGCGGTAAGCATGGTCGTGAAAATCCTAAGTCTCGCATCACGGGCGGCGAAACCGATCCCATCGCAGCGGCGCTGCCTCCCGCAATTGTTCCGTCACCAGAAACCGCGAACCGTGACGCGCAAAGTGTTGCGGTCCCGTCTCTGCCGGTGTGGTCGGTACAGGCTGCCGGAAGTCGCGCTCCAGCTTCGGTCGCTCCGGTTGCGGCACCGTCGCCCACAACCAATTCCGTGTCCGCGCGCGTTGCCGAGCGTCGTGTTGACAGCTATCTGCTTTACCGTGTCGAGCCTCTCTACCCTCGTGAAGCGAAGGTCCAGCGCATTGAAGGGACGGTGACAGTCCACCTGCAAATTGGAACGAACGGCCGCGTCAGCAGTTCGCGAGAATTGAGTGGCCCGGACGTGCTCGTTCCCGCTGCACTGGCCGCGGTTCGCGAGTGGCGTTTTATACCGGCGTTGCTGAACGGCCAACCGGTCGAATCAGAAAAGGATGTCAGCATCGAGTTCCAACTTTGGCGCTAGGAGATACTCTGGTACGCGGCTTGCACTGCTAGGGAGGATTGTGGTGAAGATCGTGGTTAGGATCGTAGTGACCAGCGCACCATGCAGCGGCGGCTTCCCGTGAATTCGAAAGCAGCTCTGCAGCTGCTCGCAGCAATGCAGGAAAGTTCTGTAGGCGCGGGACTTCTACATCAAGCTTTAGACGCGTCCCGAACTTTTCATTTATCGGCACGAGTTAAAGTTTTTCTAGAGGGTAACGATGAGAGCAACAAAAACAGCAAGACTTTCGACATTTTTCCACGCACTGATTTAGTGCGATCTATCGGGTGGCGCGTGGCAGTACTAAAACCCGTCGTGCCCAGATTTTCACGGAGAAAGCAGTAATGAAGCGGGACAATTCATCGATGACGCGAGGCAAGGAGGCCGGACAGGCTCTGGTGCTGGCCGCCATGGGCCTTACTCTCTTCATCCTGGCGGCAGGCCTCGGAATCGACATGGGTTTCTTGCGCTATCAAAAGCGCCTGCAACAATCCGCCGCCGACAGCGCGGCCATCGCCGGCGCCGCCGAGATTGCCTATGGCGGCTGTTCGACGGGAAGCTGCCCCGGCGCAACTACCGATTCTGCTTCGAACGGTTTTACCGACGGCGCCGATAATGTGACTGTGACAGTTTACAGTCCGCCGAACGATGGACCACATGCGGGCCTCGCCGGCTACGTGGAAGTGCTAGTTACGAAAATCCAGCCTACATTTTTTGTGAGGATTGCGGGCGTGAATTCCGCTACCGTGACCGCCCGGGCTGTCGCTTATCTTAGCGGCAATTTGCAGAACTGCATGTACGCGCTCGGCGCCGGTATCGGGGGAATCACCAACAGCGGAGACGTGAGCGCTCCCAACTGCGGCATTATTTCCAACCACAATTTGCACACTACCGGCAATGGCAGCATCACGGCACGCGAAATTGGCGTTGAAGGAACCGCGACTGGAAATAACCACCCCACGCCGAAAACCGGCATCATCCCGGCAGCTGACCCACTGGCTTATCTTCAGCCACCGGCGGCAGGAGGTTGTCTCGCTGGCGGTGCGGGTATCGTTAATGGAACGACACCGGTAACCCTGAATCCGGGCAATTATTGCGGCGGCATCTCGATTAAGGGCGCGCAAAACGTAACACTGAATCCGGGGGTCTACACGATTACAGGCGGCGGTCTCACGTTCAGCGGCTCCGGGACCGTCGGCGGGACAGGCGTCACACTATATATCGGAGCTTCTGGTGGAACTGTAAGTCTGGGTGGCGCCCAAACGGTCAACTTGAGCGCCCCAACAACCGGAGCCGATGCGGCGATCTTGTTTTATCAAGATCCGGGCAACACGTCAGCGGCGACGATTACTGGCACGTCAAACTCTAAGTTCGAAGGCGCGCTCTACTTCCCGGCGGCAACCCTAACGATTGATGCGACAGGCAACAATGCCGCGTACACAATTGCGGTGGCGAAGTCCTTGCAATTGGGTGGTACATCAGCGCTGAACTTTCCGTCGGACTTTTCGTCGCTGCCAAACGGCTCGCCCATCAAGAACGCGGTACTGGTGGAATGAAGATGAACGTTACCATGAAATCAGAAACCGGATTTCCCGAGAAAATTGGCACCCGCCACCGTGTGAAGCGTCGAACGATCCGGCGCGCCACGCAGTCTGGCCAAGCGTTGCTCGAAGTAGCGTTAGTCACCCCACTGCTCCTGCTCTTGGCCGTCGGAATCATCGAAATCGGACGTTACGCGTACTATAGCATCCTGGTCGCAGACGCCGCTCGCGCCGGCGCTCAGTATGGCGCGCAAAATTTGGCGACGGCCGCGGACACCGCTGGAATTCGAACCGCCGCCGAAAACGATGGCCAGAATCTTGCCGAGTTGAAAGTAACGGTTCAGCACGAGTGCGGATGCACCGGCTCGAGCATCGGCGGAGCGTGCCCGGCCACCGGTTGCGCCTCTCCCAATCACGCGCTGGTTTATGTGAAAGTCACCGTTACCGGAAAATTTAATTCGCTGTTCAAGTATCCGGGAATACCCCAGTCCATCGATTGCGATAGCACGGAACTCATGAGGGTCGCTCAATGAAGCGCACCCCTCGCTCGCCGATTTCGTTCGCCGGGCTGAAAGTTTGCGCGCGTTCCGCCGCACGTTGCTACTCGGAACTTTGCAAACACATTCCGCCGGCTCGCGCGCGCGAACGCGGCACGACCATATTAGAAAGCGCTGTAATGATTTCAGTTCTGCTCGTGATGATGTTCGGCGTAGTTGGCTTCGGCAACGCTTTATACACGTACCACTTCGTGTCCAACACAGCCCGCGAAGCAACACGCTGGGCCAGCGTCCGCGGTTCGACCTGCCCTCTGGACCTACCGGGCTTACCCGACGGGTGTCCCGCAAAAGACACCGATGTCAACGCGTACGTGCAAAATCTTTCCACGGGCATCGGGCTCGATCCCACTAAAGTCACGACCACAACCACCTGGATCGCACCACCGAACAATCTGGCAGCCTGCGCAGCGCAGCACAATAGTCCCGGCTGCGTGGTCAAGGTTCAGGTGCAATACTCGTTCCGGTTTCTGTTTCCGCTCCTGCCCTCGGGCTTCACAATGCAAAGCACTTCCCAGATGGTCATCTCGCAATAACGCCTCTTCCTTCAACGAAGCAGTCGGAAAGTCCGGCGCCACCGCAACTCTGGTCCAAGAATCAAGAACCACTACGAATAACGCAGCCAGCGGAACATCTCGACAAGAGATGGACGCTTCCCGTACATGAGGATTCCCACGCGATAAATTTTGGCGGAGGCGTAGATCGCGCCCACAGTTGCGAGAACCAGCAGGAC
>Ga0210390_10003166_pt1 | contig 14208 bp, 12 predicted proteins | sample IncBWH11OmetaG_FD_161050 | JGI IMG/M metagenome (GOLD analysis project Ga0210390, IMG submission 161050) | Forest soil microbial communities from Barre Woods Harvard Forest LTER site, Petersham, Massachusetts, United States - Inc-BW-H-11-O ...
CGGGCGTTGTTGTGGTTTCGCCGTGACCTGAGACTGCGTGACCTCCCTCCGCTGCTCAATGCCGTCGCCAACAGCGACGAGGTACTTGCCTGCTTTGTGCTCGATCCGCGCCTGGAGGCGTCCTCGGGTGGGCGCAGGATGCAGTTTCTGTGCGACTCGCTGCGCCAGCTGCGCGACGACCTGGATGGCCGCCTACTGGTGACACGCGGGCGGCCCGAGGAGCGGATTCCCGCCATCGCCAAGGAAGTCGACGCGCGGTCGGTGCATGTCTCGGAGGACTTCGCGCCGTTCGGACGGCGCCGCGACGGTCGGGTGCGAGAAGCGCTGGGCGACGTGCCGTTGGTCGCCACCGGATCGCCGTATCTGGTGTCGCCCGGCCGCGTCACCAAGGACGACGGCGAGCCGTACAAGGTGTTCACCCCGTTCTTCGGCCGATGGCGCGAATTGGGGTGGCGGAAACCTGCTCGAACCGGCCCCAAATCAGCGCGCTGGGTCGATCCCGCGCAGCTGGGAAAACGGGCGAAATCAGTCGAGATACCCGATCCGTGCGTCGAGCTTGACCTGCCCGCAGGCGAGGCGGACGCGCAGCGGCAATGGAAAGCATTTGTTCACGACGGCTTGGACCGCTACTCCGACGACCGAGACCGGCCCGACCGAGAGGCCACCAGCCGGATGTCGGCGCACTTGAAGTTCGGCACGATCCACCCGCGAACGATGGTGGCCGACTTGGACCAGCGTCGCGCCGGCGCGCGAGCATACGTGCGGCAGTTGGCATTTCGCGACTTCTACGCTGCGGTTCTGCATCACTGGCCGGATAGCGCCTGGTGGAACTGGAACCGCGACTTCGACGCCATCCAGACCGACACCGGCGCGGACGCCAAGCGGCGCTTCCAGGCGTGGAAAGCCGGCGAAACCGGTTTCCCGATCGTCGACGCCGGCATGCGCCAGCTACACGAGACCGGTTTCATGCACAACCGGGTGCGGATGGTCGTTGCGTCGTTTCTGGTCAAAGACCTACACCTGCCCTGGCAGTGGGGGGCCCGCTGGTTCCTCGATCAGCTGGTTGACGGCGACATGGCCAACAACCAGCACGGCTGGCAGTGGTGCGCGGGCTGCGGCACCGACGCGGCGCCGTACTTCCGGGTGTTCAACCCGGCTACACAGGCCGAGAAGTTCGATCCCTCAGGCGATTACATTCGTCGCTGGGTGCCCGAGCTTGCCCAGGTCGACGATGTCCGTCTGACCAAGGGCGACCCGCCTCCTGGGTATCCCGAGCCGATCGTCGATCATGGCGCGGAACGCAGCGAGGCGCTGCGCCGCTACCAAGAGATCAGCTGAGAAGCCTCAGTGGTTGGCCTTTTTGCGTTCGATGTCGGCTAGGGCCGCAGCCAATTCGGCGCGCTGCGCTGCCGACGTCTCCCAGGACAGCTTCCGGTTTTTGACCACCTTGGCCGGTGCCCCGACCGCGATCGAATAGTCCGGGATAACCCCGCGGACCACTGCGTGCGATCCCAGCACGCAGCCCCGCCCGATGGTGGTGCCCCGCAGCACCGTCGCCTTGACGCCGACCCAGGTGTCCGGCCCGATCCGAACCGGGGACTTGATGATGCCCTGATCCTTGATCGGCAAATTGATGTCGTCCATCCGGTGGTCGAAATCACAGACGTAGCACCAGTCGGCCATCAGCGCCGAATCCCCGAGCTCGATGTCGAGATAGCAGTTGATCACGTTGTCCCGGCCCAGCACCACCTTGTCGCCGAACCGCAGCGAGCCCTCGTGTGCGCGGATGGTGTTCTTGTCCCCGATGTGCACCCAGCGGCCGATCTCCAGCTGCGCCAGTTCGGGTGTGCAGTGGATCTCGACGCCCTTGCCGAGAAACACCATCCCGCGGGTGATGATGTGCGGGTTGGCCAGCTTGAACTTCAGCAGCCGCCAGTAGCGCACCAAATACCAGGGGGTCCACGCGCGGTTGGCCAGCACCCATTTCAGCGATGCCAGGGTGAGGAACTTGGCCTGGCGTGGGTCACGCAGCATCGATCCCCGCCAGCGGCGATGCAGAGGTGCCCCCCACATTGTCGTCATGGCCGGAAAGGATACGCGAGGCGGCACAAGTTACCCTCGGCTGTACTCGATCGCAGCTCATGCTCCGCAGATAACAGGCCGGCACCCGCTGTGCCATCCGCGTTCCGGGAAGGATGTGGAACCCGCACCGTGTTCTGGCCAGGCCCTCGACGTGTACTACGGCGTTGGTCATGCACGGTGTCGGCCGTCGTTCTGGCGGCCATCCTGGCCGGCTGCGGCAACACCGACTCGTGGGTCGACACCGTGCCCGCCGAGGGCTGGCCCGCGCAATACGGTGACGCCGCCAATAGCAGCTACACGGCGACCTCCGGGGCTACCAGCCTGACCCTGCGCTGGACCCGCTCGGTCAAGGGCTCGCTGGCGTCCGCACCGGCGCTGAGCTCCCGCAACTGGATGGCACTGAACGCTCAAACCCCGGGCGGCTGCTCGCTGATGGAGTGGGAGAACGACGATAACGGCAGGCAACGCTGGTGCACTCGGCTCTTCCAGGGCGGCGGAATCTCCGGCCCATTGTTCGACGGCTTCGACAACCTCTACGTCGGCCAGCCCGGGGCGATAGTGTCCTTTCCCATCACCCAGTGGATCCGTTGGCGCCGACCGGTAATCGGAATGCCTTCCACCCCAAGGTTTCTCGGACACAGTCAACTGCTCGTCGTCACACACCTTGGGCAGGTGCAGGTTTTCGACGCGCACCGCGGCACCGTGGTCGGCAATTCCGTGGATCTGGTGGACAGCGTCGACCCGGCCGATTTCACCCGCGGGCTCTCCGATTGCGGACCGGCCCGGGCAGGCTGCCCGGTCGCCGCGGCGCCGGCATTCGCGGCGGCGAACGGGATGGTGGTCGTGGGCCTGTGGCAGCCGGGTGCCCCTGCGGCCGCGCTGACCGCGTTGAAGTATCACCCCGGTCAGAGCCCGCTGCTCACCCGGGAATGGACCAGCGACGCGGTCAGCGCCGGTGTGCTGGCCAGCCCGGTGCTGTCCAAGGACGGCTCCACGATTTACGTCAACGGCCGCGACGAGCGGTTGTGGGCGCTGCACGCCGCCGACGGCAAGCCGAAATGGTCGGTGCCGCTGGCGTTCCTCGCGCAGACGCCGCCGTCGGTGACGCCGAATGGGTTGATCGTGTCGGGCGGCGGCCCGGACACCCGACTGGTCGCCTTCAAGGACGCCGGCGACCACGCCCAGCAGGTCTGGCGCCGCAACGACGTCAGCCCGCTGTCGACGTCGAGCCTGGCCGGTCCGGGCGTCGGCTATGTGGTGGTGACCGGCGGGCCGGGCAGGGGGGCACGGGGGATGTCGCTGCTGGTCTTCGATCCGGGCAGCGGCCGCACGCTTAGCAACTATTCGCTGCCCGAGGCGACGGGATACCCGGTCGGGGTCTCGATCGGCCACGACCGCCGGGTGGTCACAGCCACCAGCGACGGCCAGGTATACAGCTTCGCGCCGAACTGACTGGTCCTATGGCCGGCGGCGCCATCTTGTTTGCCGACGCGCTCGTCACGCTGTTTCGACTCGTCCGCCAGCGGGTCGCGTGGATCGTGCCGCTCATCGGCTGCATCGCTCAGCTGGCAGTGGCCTTCGGCGCTGCGGCGATGGAATCGCTGGCCGGCCCGGTCTAGGGCGTTGTCGTTGGACGCAACGCTACTGTCACAACAGTCACACAAGTCTCTGCGGGTTGCGGTGCTCCTTGTGCCCGCCTCTGAGCGAAAAGTTCCCTGCGCGCCTTAATTTGTCGCTACAAGGCGGGCAAACTGCCCACCGGCTCCGCGCAGAGATCGGCGTGACAGATGTGATTGCCGTACGGCCTAGGGCGTCGCGGGTGCCGTAACGACGCCGAGAGTGCCTCAGCCCTTGACCGTCAGCGGCGGGATGGCGTTGCGCGGCACGTGAACCTGGCTGGCGGCGGCGATTGACGGCGGCAGCAGCTCTCCGGGCGCGAAGTAGAAAATCACCTCGTCATCGGTGATGGCGAAGTTCTGATAGTGAGACGAATCGAGGCCGGAGCCGGGCAGGATCGCCGCACCGAACCCGGTCTGCCGTCCCAAGTCGCGCTGCACGATCGGAAAAATGGAATCAAGCGGTTTGCTGTTAGGCACGAAGAGTGTGTCGAAGGTGATCGCCTGCTGTGATCCGAGGTCGTAGTTGAAACTCTTGTAGGAGGTGGACGGGCGCGGACCGCCGAGGTCCTCGAAGACCTTCAGCACCACGCTTCGGGTGCCCCCCGGTGGCTGGCCGGAATGGTACTGCTCGGAGGTCACCTCCATTTGGTACGGCACTTCGCGCGTTCCCGATGTCTGCGACGACGTCTGCGCGACGCTGACGAATCCATCGCGGTTCTGGCCGATGTACTCGGTGAGCGCCTGCTCATCGGGGTAGTCGACCGGAAACTTCATGTCCAGGGTGTAGGTGGACGTGGAGGCATGCACATGGCACGTCTGATCGCCCTCGACGTCGCCGCCCAAGTTGCCGCAAGTCGAGTCCGCGGCCGCGACCGGCCCACCGGACCAACCCAATAGGGCTTCGGCCGCGATCAGCACGGCCGTCATCAGGTAGCGCATGGGTGACTTGTCCTCGCAGACTGGGAACGGCTCAAATGCCGTCCCGCAAGCCTACCCGGCTCCTATCAGGACGGGCGGCAAACGTCCGCCGTCGCTGACATCAGGCAGAAGCCCAGAACAGCGACAGCAGCTCGGCCAGGAAGCCGCCGCTGGCAGCGGCTGCAGTGCCGGATTCGTTACCCAACGCCGAGATGATGTCGTAGAGATAGTCGGCGCCTAGAGCCGAATCGGTACCACCGTCAGTCAAGAGGACGGCGGCGAGATCATCAACCCAGCCAACTCTCTCAGCTCTTTTTCTAGCCCGAAACCGCGCAGGGTCGCGGGCCCTCGCCCAGCAAGTCTTCGGCCGAGATTAGCGCCGCGTGCGCGATTTTCGCCATCAGCGCTTGACCGCTGAGGCCCATTAGTTCATTGACTAGCGTGCAATATGCACAAACCTGAGAAAACACTGAGTATGTTCTCAGCTTGTATTCGGACGATGCGAACTCAAAGGCCACTCGCGGTGGAATGCCGTTTGGCGCAGCCGCTACCGCGACGGGCGGCACAGGAATGCGATCCCCCTCGCCGCTGCACCCGAGCCGACCCGGGTGATCACCACCGTCAAGGCCTGGCTGCCCCGCAACGCCAATCGCCGTCGCAGCGCCGTAGGGTCGACATCCACGCCGCGCACCAGGATCTCCAACGCGCCGCCGTCCAGCGCTGAGAGCGCCTGACGCAACCGCCGCTCGTCGAACGGCAGCTGCTGGAGAACCTCGAATCCGCGAACTCCCGTGGGCAATTGGTCCCCGGACAGGTAGGCGATGTGCGGGTCCAGCTGCCACAGGCTGTGGCGCGCAGCGTAATGGCGCACCAGGCCGGCCCGCACCACCGCGCCGTCGGGGTCGATGATCCACTGGCCGACGGGCCGCACCGGGCAATCGTCCGGCTCGGCGTCGGTGATCTGTTCGCCGCGGTCCAGGATGCTGGCCCGCCGGCGCACAGCCGGCTCGGCCAAACCCGCCGACCACAAGCACGCTTCCCGCACCGACCCCCGATAAGAGGTCACCTCGATCTCGCCGTCGAAGCCGAGGCGTGCCACGACGTCGAAATCGATTCCCGGAGCAGATTTTACGACCAGCTCGCGGCCACGATAGACATCGAATAGCTGGTCCAGCGCGGGCTGGTACTCGCGCGGGTTGAAGCGCCGTCGTCCGCTCCCGCGTCGCGCCGGGTCGGCCATCACGACCGCGTCGCGGGTCACTGGGTGTAGCGCGTCGGCACGGCAGAGGTCGGCCGCGGCACCCAGGTTGTGTCGCGCCATCGCCAGCCGCACCGGGTCGACGTCGCTGCCCACCACCCGGGCCGCGCAGCCGCGCAGCGCCGCGACCTCGGTGCCGATCGAGCACGTCACATCGTGCACCATGCGGCCGGCCAGCCGCTGCGCCCGATGCGACGCCACAGCCGCGGCGCTGGCTTGCTGCAGCGCCTCGTCGGTGAACAGCCACTCGCCGGTACCGGGCAGCTTGTCGGCGGCGCGCCGCCGCAGCAACACCGTTTCCACCAGGGCCGGTGTCCGATCGCCGAATTGCTTTCGTAGCGCAGCGATCTCGGTGACGCGATCGGTCAGCGGCAACCCATCCACGATGGTCAGCGCCGCACGGCCCGCGTCCGATATCAGGTAAGCAACGTCGTCGAGCCCGAAGTTCAGGACGGCTTGATCCCGGTGATCATCACGTTGTAGAACCAGCCCTTCGGCACCACGCGGCGGCACAGGTTCTCATCAACCCAGCTCAACGTCTTCCAGCTGTTGAACGCCAACTTGGCCCAGACCCAGCCCAGCCGTTCCGAGGGCACGGCGTACTCGAAGGTACGCAGCGGCCAGCCCAGCATTGCCGCTGTGAACTCGACGGTGACGGTCTCGACGTCCACAGCGCCGGCGGAGGCGGCCATCTTCTCCAGGTCACTGGGAGTAAAGGTGTGCAGGTCGACAACAGCCTCCAGCGCCGCGGCGCGCGAGGACTCGTCCAGCTCGGCCTGTGGACGCCGCCAACTGCCCAGACCGGGCAACTTGGTGACATTGGTGGTGATCCGCCAGGTCAGTGTCGACAGCGTCCGGGCGTAGCCGTTGCCCACAGAGGTCGGCTCGCCGGCGAAGACGAAGCGCCCGCCCGGCCGCAGCACCCGCAGCACCTCACGCAGCGACAGCTCGACGTCCGGAATGTGGTGCAGCACAGCATGTCCCACTACCAGGTCGAATGTGTTGTCGTCATACGGGATGCCCTCGGCGTCGGCGACCCGACCGTCGATGTCCAGCCCCAGCGACTGCCCGTTGCGAGTGGCGACTTTGACCATGCCCGGGGACAGGTCGGTGACCGAACCACGCCGCGCGACCCCGGACTGAATCAGGTTCAGCAGGAAAAATCCTGTGCCGCAGCCTAATTCGAGAGCCCGGTCGTACGGCAGGCGGTAGATCTCATCGTCAGGGATGACGGCGTCGAAGCAGTCCCGCGCGTAGTCGATGCAGCGCTGGTCGTAGGAGATGGACCACTTCTCGTCGTAGTTCTCCGCCTCCCAGTCGTGGTAGAGCACCTGGGCCAGCTTGCTGTCGTGGCGGGCGGCCTCAACCTGCTCGGCGGTGGCATGCGGTTGCGGCGCCGGGTCACCGGCGGCCTTCGAACTCCTCGTCACGATGCGCCAGCTTAGTGGCACTGCCGAACACGTCCACAAAGCGGCGGCGTTCGGCGGCCACCCGCTCGGCCGGAGCCAGCTCGAACACGTCATTGATGCCGGCCTTGGCCGCCGCCAGCGCGTACGGGGGTCCGTCGACGAAGCGCCCGGCCCAGGCCACGGCGGCGTCGTACACGTTGTCAGGAGCCACCATCTCGTCGATCAGGCCCAAGGCCACCGCCTCCTCGGCGTCGAAGAAACGTCCGCTGTACACCAGTTCCTTGGCCCTGCTGACCCCGACCGTGCGGGTCAGCCGCGCCATGCCCCCACCGTCAGGCACCAAACCGGCCAGGATCTCCGTCGCACCGAAGCGCACGTTGTCACCGCTCACCCGCCAGTCGGCGGCCAGCGCCAGGCCCAGCCCGGCGCCCAGCGCGTAACCGGTGATCGCGGCCACGGTCGGCTTCGGAATCGCCGCGACGGCATCGACGGCGTCGCGCCGCACCTGTGCCCAGGTCTCGGCTTCCGGAGCGGTCAGCGCGCGCAGTTGGGGCATGTCGTCACCCGCGGAGAAGATCTCGTGGCCGCCGAAGATGATCACCGTGGCGATGTCGACGCGACGTGCGATCTCGGCGGCGGCCTGCCCGATCTCCCGGTAGACCTGCCGGGTCATGGCATTGGTGGGCGGCCGCGACACCACCAGCGTGCCGACCCCCGGGCGCTCTATGCCCAGGTGGATGCTGACGAACTCGCTCACAGCCGCCATCGGTGTCCACCGGCTTTCCGTGCCGCGTGGTAGCGATCGGAGTCGAAGAACTCGAACACCCAGTTGTCGCCGTCTATCTCCAGATTCGGCTGCACGGTGACGATCTGACGCTCGACGGCCAACACGTCGGCGACCGTGCGTCCGGCCAGCGAGTCCAGCTGGGTCCAGGTCGGCGGCAGCAGGAAGCTGCGGCCGGCCGCGAAGTCGTCGATGGCGGCCCGCGGCGTGGTCCAATCCGCACGGTCGGATTCGGTGTTCTCCCCGTCGGCCTGCTGACCCTCCGGCAACGCTCCGACGAAGAAGTACGTGTCGTAGCGGCGGGTACGCTCGGCTTCCGGGGTTACCCAGTTGGCCCACGGTCGGAGCAGGTCAGCCCGCAACACTAGGTTCTCGCGGCGTAGGAAGTCGGCGAACGACAGCGTCCGATCGGCCAGCGCCAGCCGCGATTCGCGATACGCGGACGCGTCGCCGACGATGCCGCCCGGGTCATCGGCCGGGCCGGCGAACAGCACGCCGCACTCCTCGAAGGTCTCCCGGGCCGCGGCGCACACCAGGGCTTCGGCCAGCTCGGTTTCGATGCTGAACCGCTGCGCCCACCACGACGGCGGCGGCCCGGCCCAGGCGATCTGGGCGTTGCGGTCGCGGTCATCGACGCCGCCGCCGGGGAACACCATCACCCCGGCGGCGAATTCCATCGCCGAGTGTCGGCGCATCAAGAAGACGGAAACACCGTGGGAGCCGTCGCGGATCAGCATCACGGTGGCGGCGGGCCGGGGCGTCAGCGGGACGTAAGGTTCGTCGGTCGACGAGGTCATCAGCGCCTCCGATGGGCCGCGCGGGTGCGAGTGCGCCGGGCGAAGTAACGCCCGTCGATCACGTCGACCGTGATCGACTGGCCGAACGCCGTCGATAGATTCTCGCCGGTCAGTACTTCTGTCAGAAAACCTGCCGCGACGACTTGTCCCTCCGACATCAGCATGCAGTGGCTGAAGCCGGGCGGAATCTCCTCGACGTGGTGGGTGACCAGGACCAGCGCCGGAGCGTCGGGATCGGCGGCCAAGTCGGTCAGCCGGGCCACCAGTTCCTCGCGGCCGCCCAGGTCCAGACCGGCAGCCGGTTCGTCGAGCAGCAGCAACTCGGGGTCGGTCATCAATGCGCGCGCGATCAGCACCCGCTTGCGCTCGCCCTCCGACAGGGTCTCGTAGGTGCGGTCGGCCAGGTGCTCGGAGCCCAGGCTTTCCAGCATGTCGATGGCCCGGTGGTAGTCGACGTCCTCGTAGCGTTCCCGCCACCGGCCCAGCACCGCGTAGCCGGCCGAGACGACCAAGTCGCGCACCACCTCATGACCGGGAATCCGTTGCGCCAGCGCCGAGGAACTCAAGCCCACCCGGGAGCGCAACTCGGACATGTCGACGCGGCCGAGGCGCTCACCGAGCACGTAGGCGACGCCCGACGAGGGGTGCTCGGCGGCAGCGGCGATGCGTAGCAACGATGTCTTGCCGGCACCGTTGGCCCCGATGATCACCCAGCGTTCGTCGAGCTCGACCGACCAGCTCACCGGTCCGACCAGCAGGTGGCCATCACGGCGCAGCGAAACGTCCTTGAAGTCGATCAGCAGATCAGGATCGGCTGCGTCGCTTGTCTGGTCGGTTCCACCCCCGGATTCTCTCGAATCCTCGGGCTTCACCTCCGGCTTCCGGTTTCGGGCACCCGACCATCGTGCCGTACCGCGACGCCGCGGTGCCTGTCGGGTGACGTCTGCTCGGCAAGCTATTCGGGTGGGATCTCCACGCGTCGCACCACGCCGTCGACCGCGTCCGCGGCCTCGATCTCGCCGCGCGTGACGCCGAGCAAGAACAGCACGGTGTCCAGGTACGGGTAGCTCAGCGAGGCGTCGGCAACCTCGCGCAGCGCGGGTTTGGCGTTGAATGCCACGCCCAGGCCCGCAGCGGCCAACATGTCGATGTCGTTGGCCCCGTCGCCCACCGCGACCGTCTGCGCCATCGGCACGCCGACCTGATGCGCGAAGTCCCGCAATGCCTTGGCCTTACCGGCGCGGTCGACGATTTGTCCGACGACCTGGCCGGTGATTTTGCCGTCGACGATCTCCAGCTCGTTGGCGGCGACGAAGTCCAGCATCAGCTCATGCGCCAACGGCTCGATGACCTGCCGGAAGCCGCCGGAGACGACGCCCACGTGATAACCCAGCCGCCGCAGCGTGCGCAGCGTGGTCCGCGCGCCCGCCGTCAGCTCCAATTCGTCGCCGACCTCGTCGAGCACTTCGGCAGGCAGACCCGCCAAGGTGGCCACCCGCTGCCGCAGCGACTCCGCGAAGTCCAGTTCGCCGCGCATGGCGGCCTCGGTGATCGCGGCGACGGCCTCCTGAGCGCCCACCCGGGCGGCCAGCATCTCGATGACTTCGCCCTGGATCAGCGTCGAGTCAACATCGAACACGATGAGCCGTTTAGCGCGCCGAGACAGCCCGTAATCCTCCACCGCGATGTCGACGCACTGGTCCGCGGCCACCTGCGTCAATGCGGCCTGCAGCCGGCTGCCGACGCCCGGTGGCGCGGAAACCCGCAATTCCAGCCCGGTGACCGGGTAGTCGGAGACGCCGCGAATGAGATCGATGTTGACGCCGAGCGCGGCCACCTCCCGGGCCACCACGCCGAAAGCCTCGGCGGTGATCGGCCGGCCGAGCACCACGATGGTGTGCGTCGACGGTTCCCGGATGATCGGCAGATCGTCGCTGCGCTCGATGCTGACGTCCAGGCCGACCGCGTGGATGGCCGCCTCGACTTCCGCCCGCAGCGTCTTACCCTCGGCCACCTCGAGCGGAGCCGACACCAGCACACCCAACGTCAGCCGGCCCCGGATCACCACTTGCTCGACGTTGAGCAGTTCGACATTGTGGCCGGAGAGAACCTCGAACAGCGCCGACGTCACGCCTGGCTTGTCGACACCGGTGATGGTGATCAACGTCGACACCTTGCGAGGTGTACTCAGCTCGAGGGCACCTCGGCCAGGTCCTGGCTGTGGCCGCCGCGGCCCACGTGCGCCTCGGCGCGCAATCGCTCCACCATGTGCGGGTAGTGCAACTCGAAGGCCGGGCGCTCGGAGCGGATGCGGGGCAGCTCGGTGAAGTTGTGCCGCGGCGGTGGGCAGCTGGTGGCCCACTCCAGCGAGTTGCCGTACCCCCACGGGTCGTCGACGGTGACCACTTCGCCGTAGCGCCAGCTCTTGAAGACGTTCCAGACGAACGGAATCATCGACACGCCAAGGATGAACGCCCCGACCGTCGAGATCACGTTGTACACCTGGAATCCGTCGGTGGGCAGGTAGTCGGCGTAGCGGCGCGGCATCCCGATGTCGCCCAGCCAGTGCTGGATCAAGAACGTGGTGTGAAAACCGATGAACGTCAACCAGAAATGCAGCTTGCCCAGCCGCTCGTCGAGCAGCCGGCCGGTCATCTTCGGGAACCAGAAATACGTACCCGCGAAGGTGGCGAACACGATGGTCCCGAACAACACGTAGTGGAAGTGCGCGACCACGAAGTAGCTGTCGGTGACCTGGAAGTCCAGCGGCGGGCTGGCCAGCAGCACCCCGGTCAGACCGCCCAACAGGAAGGTGATCAGGAAGCCGATCGCGAACAGCATCGGCGTCTCGAAGGTCAACTGCCCCTTCCACATTGTGCCGATCCAGTTGAAGAACTTGATGCCGGTGGGCACCGCGATCAGATACGTCATGAAGGAGAAGAAGGGCAGCAACACCGCCCCGGTGGCGAACATGTGGTGAGCCCACACCGCAACCGACAGCGCGGCGATCGACAGCGTCGCATAGACCAACGTGGTGTAGCCGAAGATCGGTTTACGGGAGAACACCGGGAAGATCTCGGTCACGATGCCAAAGAACGGCAATGCCACGATGTAGACCTCGGGGTGACCGAAGAACCAGAACAGGTGCTGCCACAACAGCACTCCGCCGTTGGCCGAGTCGTAGACGTGAGCGCCCAGGTGCCGGTCGGCGGCCAGCCCGAATAATGCCGCAGTCAGCAGCGGGAACGCCAGCAGCACCAGGATCGACGTCACCAGGATGTTCCAGGTGAAGATCGGCATCCGGAACATCGTCATGCCCGGCGCGCGCATACACACCACCGTGGTGATCATGTTGACCCCGCCCAGGATGGTGCCCAGACCGGCGACGATCAACCCCATGATCCACAGGTCGGCACCGGTGCCGGGTGAGTGGATGGCGTCGGTCAACGGGGTGTAAGCGGTCCAGCCGAAGTCGGCCGCCCCACCCGGGGTGATGAAACCGGCCATGCCGATCAGCGCGCCGAACAAGAACAGCCAGAACGAGAAGGCGTTGAGCCGCGGGAACGCGACGTCGGGCGCGCCGATCTGCAGCGGCAGCACCAGGTTGGCGAAGCCGAACACGATCGGCGTCGCATAGAACAGCAGCATGATCGTGCCGTGCATGGTGAACAGCTGGTTGAACTGCTCGTTCGACAAGAACTGCAGACCCGGAGCGGCCAACTCGGTGCGCATCAGCAGGGCCATCAGCCCGCCGATGAAGAAGAAGATGAAGCAGGTGACCACGTACATGATCCCGATCATCTTGTGATCGGTGGTGGTGATCAGCCGGTAGATCAGGTTGCCTTTAGGTCCAGTTCGTGGCGGGTACGGACGACTCGCCTCGAGTTCTCCCAGCGGGGGCGCTTCGGTGGTCAAGAGCTCCTCCAAACGTCGGGCGGGGCAACTGGGCTCAGTGGCACTTGAGTCTAGCGTCCGCACGTGCCCCGCGAGCGACTGGTCCTACAAACTGTCGTACTCGGCGGGTAAACGGCGCGCCTCGTCGTCACGCGCATGCGGCCGGCGTCGGCTAACCGGATGTTACCGTCGGACCCGTGCTGCTCAGGGGCGTGCGACCGGTGATGTCCGCTGCCGCCGCGACAGCGATTTCGGCCGCGCTGTGCAGTGGTTGCACAACCGGATCGCCCGGCGGCGCTTCGTCGCCGACGTCGGTGATCACCAGCACCACCCAGATTGCCGGAGCCGGCGTTTTGGGCAACCAGCGGCGACCCGACGAGTCGTGCGCGCCGCAACCGGCCGAGCCGGATGCCGGGCCCACGACTCGCAGCGCCCGCAACGCGGCGGGGGTGCAGCCCGATGTCGCCCAGGTGCCCGCTGATCCGCAGCGGATCGTCGTGCTCTCCGGCGACCAGCTCGACGCCCTGTGCGCGCTGGGCCTGCAGTCGCGGATCGTCGCCGCCGCACTGCCGGACGGCTCCTCGAGCCAGCCGTCCTACCTGGGCACGGTCGTGCATCGCCTGCCGGGCGTGGGCACCCGCAGCAGTCCCGACCTGGGGGCTATCGGGGCGGCCAAGCCGGATCTGATTCTTGGCTCGCAAGCGTTGACGCCGAAGTTGTATTCGGCGTTGGCCGCGATCGCGCCGACGGTGTTCACCGCCGCACCGGGTGCGGCCTGGGAGGACAACTTGCGTGGGGTGGGTGCGGCCACCGGTCGGGCCGACGCCGCGGGCGGCGTGATCGACAACTTCACCAAGAAGGCCCACGACGACGGCGCGGCTCACGACGCCGCCCACTACCAAGCGTCGGTCGTGCAGTTCACCGAAAACACCATCCGGGTATACGGTGCCGAGAATTTCCCCGCCAGCGTGCTGACCACGGTCGGCGTGGATCGCCCTGCATCGCAACGGTTTACCGACAAGCCCTACATCGATATCAGCAGCGCCGACGCCGATCTGGCGGGCAACCAGGACTTCTCCCCGGCCGACGGCGACTTGGTGTACGTGTCGTTCGCGTCGCCGGCCGCCAAGGACCGCGCCGCAACCATTTTCGACAGCGGTTCGTGGCGCAAGCTGTCCGCCACCCACGACAACCGAGTCTTCGTGGTCAACAATGAAATCTGGCAGACCGGCGAGGGCGTGGTTGCGGCTCGCGGTGTCATCGACGATCTGCGCTTTGTGAACGCCCCGATCAACTGACGGCCAGCGGTCTGTGACGTCGATCGCACCGCGTGAAATACATAGCTTATCTATGCTAATGTGGGTGTGTTCAATAGAATTCGATACGAAACAAGCGCACTCAAGAGGATTGCCCAATGAGCAGTGTTTCCGCGTACGCCGCTACCTCG
>Ga0210390_10003167_pt1 | contig 14205 bp, 13 predicted proteins | sample IncBWH11OmetaG_FD_161050 | JGI IMG/M metagenome (GOLD analysis project Ga0210390, IMG submission 161050) | Forest soil microbial communities from Barre Woods Harvard Forest LTER site, Petersham, Massachusetts, United States - Inc-BW-H-11-O ...
CGTAAAGGGCCGTCAGTCAGTTTTGACAAATACTCTGCTGTTTCCAGTTTACATTCGTGAAACTCGCGTCTTTCAAACAGCTTACCTCCGGGACGGCTAGCTAGCGCATAAATCGCTCGATCACTGCGTCGGCTGCTTCGGCGGAGCCTATTGACGACCATTTAGAGGATGAACGACGTCGCTCGTGCTCCGATCGCTATTTCAGCAAAACGGATGGTTGTCTCTCATTCCCATCACGGTAGCCTTCTGAATTAAGATTATCGAAGGAAGACTGAGCGTTTCTTTTTGCGGGAACCCACTTTGTCTGGGTTTCCCACCCTGACTAACGGGATCGAAGGGGCCGATACTCGATTTTATAAGTCATTAATAACCCTCGGACGCCTAGTCGGTTACAGTAGACGTGACGTCTCCGGCCTCCACGCTGGTGGGCATCTCTAAGTGCCGTTCGCCCAGAGAGACTTCGACATCGTGTCCGACAGCTGCTTGCTTGACGTCATATGCTGCGTCTTTGAAACCATGACGAATGCCGCGAAATACATCTTTGGCTTTGTCGGCGACGGAATCATCGGCGTAACCGACGGAGAGCATCAAGAGTAGTGCTCCGATTGTTAGAAAAGATAACGTTGCACTTCAATGTACGGAATCCAAGGCGTTAATCGATCCGCAGGTCACTCGCAAATTTCGGTTTCGTAAGACCGGACGGCAATCCGCCCGCGAATTGGTCATTGATGGGCAGCAAGGTAGGAGCTCTTTTGGAGGAGAATCAAATCAGATGGCTAACGTTATCGGCCAAACACGATGGGTAATCGCCGAAGGCTACATTCCTCCTGGCAGTCACGGGCCGGCGCCCGAGTTTACTAGTCACGAGGCGTTCTGCATCCTCAATGCTAACCATGAGGATGCTCACATTGAATTGACCATCTTTTATGCAGACCGGGATCCCGTGGGTCCCTATCGATTCACGGTGAAGGCCCGGCGGACTCACCATTACCGCTTTAACAACTTACACGATCCGGAGCCCATCCCTCTCGGAACTTCCTACGCAAGTCTTTTTGACTCGGATGTGCCCGTGGTGGTGCAACACACGCGACTGGATTCTCGCCAGAGTAAAAACGCGCTCATGACCACGATAGCGTACCCTTGTAACAGTTAGGCTTTTCGATCGTATTTCCATTCCTCAATCCATTTCAATATGAAAGATAAAGTCAGCGATTTTCTGCTTAAACGCCTTTCCCAATGGGGGGTGAAACGTATTTACGGTTTCCCGGGCGACGGCATCAACGGCATCATGGGCGCACTGGATCGCGCGGGCGATCTGCTTGATTTCGTTCAGGTCCGACATGAAGAGATGGCCGCCTTTATGGCGTGCGCCCATGCCAAGTTCACCGGAGAAATTGGCGTCTGCATGGCCACGTCAGGCCCGGGGGCAGTGCACTTGTTGAATGGTCTCTACGATGCACAAATGGACCATCAGCCGGTTGTAGCGATCGTCGGGCAACAGTCTCGGGCCGCGATGGGCGGGAGCTATCAACAGGAGATTGATCTCATGGCGCTTTATAAGGACGTCGCCCGTGAATACGTGCAGATGGCATCCGACGCGGTTCAGATTCGGCATCTGGTTGACCGCGCCATTCGAATCGCCAAGGTTGAGCGAACGGTTACCTGCATCATCGTTCCAAACGACGTGCAGGAACTCGAGGCCGTGGAGACGCCGCCTCGAGCACACGGAACGATTCACTCAGGAACTGATTTTTCTGTGCCGCGCGTGGTGCCGAAGGAAGTGGATCTGCTTCGCGCGGCGGAAGTACTGAATGCCGGGGACAAAGTAGCAATGCTGGTGGGCGCCGGCTCACTCCAAGCGATGGAGGAGGTGCTGGAGGTCGCTGACCTCCTGGGCGCAGGAATCGCCAAGGCGCTTTTAGGCAAGGCGGCTTTACCGGATGATCTTCCGTTTGTCACCGGGGCTATTGGTTTGCTCGGTACTAAGCCAAGCTGGGAGATGATGACGAGCTGCGACACGTTGCTAATGGTCGGATCCAGTTTTCCTTACTCCGAGTTTCTGCCTAAGGAAGGTCAAGCCCGCGGTGTGCAGGTCGACCTCGACGGTCGAATGCTTGGCCTGCGATACCCGATGGAAGTCAACCTGACGGGAGACAGCGCTGAAACGCTCCGGGCCTTGATTCCCTTGCTCAAGCGAAAAGAAGATCGCTCCTGGCGCAAGAGAATTGAAAAGGGCATCACGGCTTGGTGGAAGCTCCTGGAGGCGCGGGCAATGCAGGAAGCCAATCCGATTAATCCGCAGCGAGTATTCTGGGAATTATCTCCCCGCCTGCCCGACAACTGCATCCTGAGCAGCGACTCTGGCTCGGCAGCGAACTGGTTCGCGCGCGATCTGAAAATCCGGCGTGGCATGATGGCGTCTCTCTCCGGAAATCTCGCCACGATGTGTCCCGGAGTGCCTTACGCGATCGCTGCCAAATTCGCTTTCCCTGACCGCATCGCCATCGCGCTCGTCGGCGATGGTGCGATGCAAATGCTCGGCAACAACGAGCTCATCACCATCAGCAAATACTGGAAAGAGTGGAGCGATCCCCGCTTGATTGTACTCGTTTTGAATAACCGGGACCTCAACCAGGTGACTTGGGAAATGCGCGCGATGGCCGGAAATCCAAAGTACGAAGCATCGCAGGATTTACCTGATTTCCCATTTGCGAAGTACGCAGAACTGCTCGGTTTGCGCGGGCTCCGTGTCGATAAGCCCGAAGATATAGGTCCAGCCTGGGACGAGGCGCTCTCAAGCAACCGCCCTGTCGTTTTGGAGGCTTACACGGATCCGAACGTGCCGACGCTTCCGCCGCACATTTCTTTCCGCGAAGCGGCCGCTTACTCATCTGCTCTGCGCAAGGGGGATCCTGAAGAGGGCGGGATTATCAAGCAGACCATCAAGGACGCGGTGGCGACCGTTTTGCCGCATTAGTTTATTTTTACAGTGTCAACATGGCTCGTTTGTTTCGATGAAGATCGACGAAATTTCAGTCTCAGCCTACACCCTCCCGACGGACGCCCCGGAGTCGGACGGAACGCTGGGGTGGGACAAGACGACCATGGTTTTGGTAGAGGCGCGGGGCGGAGACCTTACCGGGTTGGGTTACACCTACGCGGATGCTTCCACTGCGGTGCTGATCCGCGATCTGTTGGGCAGGGTCGTGACGGGTTCGGACGCGATGAATATACCGCACACCTGGTCAGCGATGGTGCGGGCGGTGCGCAACTTGGGTCGACCGGGCACGAGTGCCATGGCGATTTCTGCCATTGACAATGCGTTGTGGGATCTGAAGTCGAAACTCTTAAATGTCCCGCTGGTCGCACTGTTAGGAGCGGTGCGCAGCGAATTGCCCATTTATGGCAGTGGAGGATTCACTTCCTATACGGATAAGCGGCTGGCGCAACAATTCGTTGGGTGGGTCGAGCAGGGGATTTCCCGGGTCAAAATGAAGGTGGGCCGCGAGCCGGAAAAAGACCTGAACCGTGTCGAAGCTGCGCGGAAGGCAATCGGAGATCAAGTCGAGCTTTTTGTCGACGCGAATAGCGCCTACGACCGCAAAGAAGCGCTCTATTACATGGAACGGTTCGCAGGCGACTTCGACGTCCGCTGGATGGAGCAACCACTGCCACCTGAGGATCGAACCGGGATGCGGTTTTTACGAGAGCGAAGTCCCTCCAGAATGGACATCACTGACGGTGAGTATGGCTACGACCTTCCCTATTTCCGGGAGATGATTGAATCGGGCGCCGTCGACGTGGTGATGGCGGATGCAACGCGCTGCTGCGGGATCAGCGGGTTTCTCCAGGTGAATGCACTTTGTGAAGCATGGTGTCTGCCGATGTCTTCGCATTGTGCGCCCCTCTTACATGTCCATCCCGGCTGCGCCCTTTCCTCGATGCGGCACGCTGAGTATTTTCACGACCACGTTCGTATCGAACGAATGTTCTTCGACGGCGTAGCCGAGCCTCGGGATGGCGCTCTCCGGCCCGATCTTTCTGTGCCTGGTAGCGGCATTTCATTGAGAAAAGCTGACGCTGAACCTTATCGACTAAAACTATGAAAATTGCCGTACCACAATTTCTGGAGGCAGCGCGTGGAAATGAAGGGACGAGCTGACACGGGGATTGCGCCGTTTCGTGAAGTAAGAGATTGGGCCCTTCCGCGGGGAAAACGGCGATGGCCGAAATTGGTCCAGGAGATTATGGGTGCCGACGCGGAGATCCGGGAAGGGCGTTTTCAACGCGGGTTGGCGCTGCTGTCCGGATTATCCAGTGTTCTGGCTGGATTGGAAGTTGCTTACGAGCATTACAAAGGCAGCTATGGGCAGCGCGTGATGTACACTCCGGTCGTGCTGAGCGGGGCTCTCGCAGGGGCCGGAGTATGGGGATTTTTCAGCCGGTGGGCTGCGCAAACCGTGCTGCGGGCGATCTCCGCGCTCACCCTGGTCGACAGTCTGGCGGGTTTCTATTTTCATGTGCGCGGGATCCAGCGCAAACCGGGCGGCTGGCGTCAGCCGGTCGTCAACATCGTGATGGGTCCACCCCTGTTTGCGCCCCTGCTGTTTGGCGTCAGCGCATATCTCGGCCTTGTCGCGTCATTCCTGCGCCGCGGAAGGGAAGATCAGATTGTCACGGTGTCTCGGACGGTTCCGGCCTTTCTTTTGCCGGGTGAGGGAAATCGTTGGAGTTCAGAATTGCGGGAAGGCCGGTTTCAGAAACACCTCGCCGCGGTGACTGTGCTCGGGACGTTTTTTAGCAGCTTTGAGGCGCTTTATTCCCACTACAAGAATAACTTTCGGTACAAGGCACAATGGACCCCGGTCATTCTGTCACCGCTGCTGATGGGCGCAGCGGCAAAATCCATCCGTGACCCCAAAACGGCTCGCACCTGGTTACCGGTCCTGTCTGCTCTGGCGATGGCGGATGGCGCAATCGGCTTCTTCTATCATGCGCGTGGGGTGTTGCGCCGGGCCGGGGGGCGTAAACTAACCTTTTATAACATTCTTTATGGACCGCCTCTTTTCGCGCCTCTCCTGTTCGCCGCCTGCGGTTCGGTGGGACTGCTTGCCAGCCTGATGCGGAGGGAGCGTCAATGAACTCAATGGACTCAATGGAATCGAACGGCACAGAGCGTCGACCTCTGGAGTCGGCGACCGGGAAGCCGCTTCAGCCGATGGCGCAGCCGGGTTACTATCAAGGTTATAGCACGTTGGCCCAACAAGGTTACTGGGATGCGGCCACGCGGGCGGTCGTGCTGGAGCGCCTCCAGTCGGTTCCTCCTATTCGCTTTTTCACCAGGGAGGAGGCACGACTCCTGGAAACGGTTTGCGAACACATCCTGCCGCAGGACGATCGCGACTTTGCGCATCGGATTCGGATCGTCCCGTTCATCGATAGACGACTTCAGGAAAACCGAATCGACGGCTACCGTTTTGAGGACATGCCGTCCGATGACGAAGCGCATCGCCTGGGCCTGAAGGCTATCAATAGCATGGCGCGCGAGCTGTTCGGCCGCGACTTTCTGGAGCTTAGCTGGCTCAGGCAGGAATGGATCTTGCGCCAGATTCACGACGGTAAACCGGAAGCGGCACAAACGATTTGGAAGCATTTGCCAGTTCATCGCTACTGGGCCCTGCTGGTTCAGGACTGCGTTGAAGTGTATTATGCGCATCCCTGGAGCTGGGACGAGATCGGTTACGGCGGTCCGGCTTATCCACGCGCCTACATGCGACTTGAACGCGGCGAACCGGAGCCATGGGAAGTAAAGGAAACGCGCTACGATTGGAAAGCACCTTCCGCTGCACTGTCTGATCCCTCCGGCAGCGAAGGAGGTACACATTGAAGTCGCCTTTCGGACGGGCCCTGGCGTCGGCCCCTGAAGGCCCGCACCGGCTCGGATCCATGCAGCGCCTCCGCGTTCCGATGCGTCAATATTCGGAGAAAGAAACGGTCGACTTTCTGGTGGTCGGCGTGGGCTCCGCGGGCGGCGTGTTAATCCAGCGGCTTGCGCGCGCTGGCTTTCGTGTGGTTGGGCTTGAGGCCGGTCCTTTCTGGGACACGGAACGCGACTGGGTCAGCGATGAGGCGGGATCGCACCAGCTTTACTGGGAAGATCTTCGGATTACTGGCGGCGCGAATCCGCTCTCCCTGGGCGCGAACAACAGCGGGAAGGGCGTTGGGGGCGGGTCGGTTCATTGGGCCGGATTCGCACCACGATTTCACCCATCCGATTTTCGCGTTTATTCGGAAGATGGGGTAGGCGCTGATTGGGCGATCACCTACCAGGATTTGAAGCCCTATTACGAGCTGCTTGAACTCGAAATGCCTGTCTCTGGCCCGGCCTGGTTTCCTTGGGGAGATCCGCATGGCTATCCATTTGGTCCACACCCAATGGGCGGGGTCGGAAACGCGCTGATTCGCGGATGCACGAATCTGGGAATTGGCGTCAGCGCGGGAGGACCGGTAGCGATCCTCTCCGGATCGCGTGGAGACCGCCCACATTGTATTTACCGGGGCTTCTGTCTCCAGGGATGTAAAGTAGGCGCCAAGGCAAGCACGCTGGTCACTCATGTGCCGGACGCAATGCAAAACGGTGCCGAGATTCGCGACCGATCGATGGCCGCTCGAATTGAACTCGGGAAAGATCAGCGAGTGACTGGTGTCGCTTACTATGACGCTGAAGGTCAGGAACACTTCCAGAAAGCGAAGGCCGTTATTGTGGCAGGCTACGCCATCGAAACCCCTCGGCTGCTCCTGAATTCTGCCTGTCCCGGTCACGAAAATGGGTTGGCAAATTCGAGCGATACCGTGGGGCGGTATCTTATGGCGCAGGCTGGTAACGTCATTTTAGGACGCTTTGAAGAACTTGTCCGGATGTACAAAGCTCCCCCGGCTCACGCGATGACCGAGGAGTTTTACGAAACTGATCGAAGGCGCGACTTTGCCCGCGGATTTGCCATCCAGACCGTCAGCCCTTTGCCGATCTCCTTTGCAAAACACATGATGGCTGCCAAAGGCGCATGGGGCTGGGGGATGCGTCGTGTGATGATGGATTACAATCATTGGGCGGCATTCGGACTCCTGGGAGAAATTCTGCCTTGGGCGGAAAACCGTGTGACTCTGGCCGCAGAGAAAGACCAATTCGGTTTGCCGGTGGCCAAGGTGACGTTCAGCCTGCACGAAAATGATAAGAGACTGGTGGAATTTGGCAAAAACAAGGTAATGGAAGTGATGCGCGCTGCGGGGGCGCAGGAGGTGGTCCAGGAGCAGCGTTATGCGCATCTGGTCGGTGGCGCTCGGATGGGCCATGATCCGCGCAGTTCGGTGGTCGATGGCTTTGGGCGCACCCATGACATTGCAAACCTGTTCGTCTGCGACGGGAGCATTCTACCTACTCAGGGGTCGGCCAATCCGGGACTTACGATCCAAGCGCTCGCAGCGCGAACGGCCGACTATCTTATCTCCGAGGCCGCAGTTATATTTAAATCAAATCGAAGGCATCTGGATAGGCCGCCGATTCGCCGTCATCTCTCGCCTCCCGGGACGCACGGGCGCGGCGTTCCACGATTCGGACACCTCAGAGCAACGTAGCTTCGGCTTGCAACCTGAGTCAGGGTTCCGAATCGTCTGCAATATTCCAGGACTAACTAACTTGATAAAATGTAAACGAAACTAGCAAAAAGATTGTCTAATTAGATTAACACTATGAAACTCTTAGCTATCACCTTCGGATCCATCCTAATCGGTGGTTTACAAGTTGCCCACGCCGAACCAATAGACAAATCTATGCAAGATCAAGCGTTTGTCAACGAGGCTGCTCGCGGCGGCACAATGGAAGTGGAGTTAGGCCAGTTGGCAGAGCGCAATGCTTCAACGCCGACCATAAAGGAATTTGGTTCTCGAATGGTTAAGGATCACACCAGGTTAAACGACGAACTCGGTTCCGTGGCCGCGTCGATTGGCTTGCAAGTGCCGAAAGATCTTTTACCCGAGCAGCAAAGCGAACATGCAAAGCTCTCAAAATTATCCGGAAAGAGCTTTGATAAAGAATACATCGACTTGATGGTAAAGGATCACACGGACGATCTTGCGGCTTTTAAGAAGGCGGAGTCCGCCACGGAGAATAATAAGTTGAAGAAAGCGATTGCCGAGGCAATTCCAGTTATTCAGGAGCATCTGAGCATGGCTAAATCCGACTCCGCAAAAGTGGCAATTCGATAGTCGGCAAAAGATTAAAGCTGGCGCCTGCGGAATGGCTGCGAGTGCCGCATTGCTTGACGTCGATGGCGTGGCCGGCACAAGCCAGTCGAACAGCATGTGGATCGCGGCTAGGTGCTGCTTAACGTAGGAGTGGGGAAATGGCCTTGCAGATCCTTCACGAATGCGGCGACGTGGAAGGGATGGAATCGGCGAGCTGATGCAGTCGGTGCAGCTCGCACCACTCCGCAAAACGGCGTGTCGCATTCAGGTAGGTTTCCGGTGTGCTCAAACACTTGATCGACTACACTTGGCAGAGGGTGGGCGGGACCGCTGGCAACAGCCGGACGAGTCCCTCAAACTGAAAGACGGGAATGTTGTAGCGGATGTGGGTTGTGGAGTAGGATACTTTTCACTGAAGCTTGCGCCGAAGGTTGCCGAGCACGGGCGCGTTCTGGCGGAGGACATTCTCAATGAGTCTCTAGCGTTCTTTTGGATCAGAGCGTTCTTGCGCCACCAATCAAACATTCGCGTCCTTCACGGCAATCCCGACGACCCTCATCTCCCCACGGGAGCCGTTGACGCCGGGCTCATTGCGAACAGCTATCACGAGTTCACGAATCCTCTACCCGTATTGGATCATACGTTTCGCGCGCTGCGCTCAGATGGACGACTCGTTGTTCTCGATCGTGGACCTCGGTCATACCACGGAGAGTCCCGTGAAATCCAGATACGGCAATACCAAATCGCTGCTTCTGTCGCAGAGGACGAGATTCGCCAAAGAGGTTTTGAATTACTCAGTCGGGACAACAGTTTCATCGATCGACCGGCTGTTGAGCGCCCGGGCGACCGGCAGGATGATCACGTTTGGTGGCTAATCGTTGCTCGCAAACCGTGACTCGACTTATGCGCACGTTGAACGGTTGAGCTGTTCAAGGTTCTGCCCAAAGTTCCAGAAGTTTGGGGGACGACAAGAAATGAGGATATTTCTTGCGTTCCGGTGACTCGCAAAATGCGAGCCCCTTTTTCGATGAAACTCGCGAATTGCGAGTCGCCTCTTTGACGTCGACCCGCAGCCTCTTTGTAAGTTGCTCATAAGTCACATGTTTTATGGCTGGCGCTGTTGTGGCACGAGTCCCGCTTCGGAGTTTGGTTAGCGCCGGAATACTTTCTGGAGAAGTCTATCTTTCTAAGGTGGCTTCGCGATTGCTGAAGAGTTTGATTTTCACCGACGTAATTTCTATATCCTGGATCTGTTGATCGTTTAATTGATAGCGCCTCGGAAGCATTAGGCATACGAGTAAAGATTAAAGGAGAACTGAATGTTCTGAACGCCACTGAGTCGCAGTAGGTCGCCGTCAGATGGGGTCCGTGAGCGCGAGTAAGATTTCTGCCAGCCGCTCTCCACATATTTGACGCGAACGACTTAATAAAATCACATGACCGACATGATCTTTATAGTAGTAAGCATTCTTGCATTGAGTACGCTGGCTCTATTTAGCTGGTCGCTCAGCAAACTCTAAGAATCAGCTGAGTCATGGAAAACAGAATTGGAAGCGAAGAGTGAGAGGCATTCGAGCCTTCAACGACCTGAATCATTGGAAAGGGGGATTCGTTGAAAGCATTCTTTACTCATTTCTTTAAACCGAGCATTCAACAAATCGTTAGGAGGGCACTTGCCCTTCGGCCTCGCGGCGCCATTCCTAACGATGTGCTGGTCTTGAACAGCTTGCGTCTGATGGGCCATTCCTTGCAGCTGGAATGGCGTGCGCGAGATATTCATCCTTGGGATCGCGATCTTCCGCAATCGCAACAAGACGAACTATTCAGTGAACAGGCATTGCGAGACACGGATGTGGCGCTCATCCGACTCTTCCAAAGGCTCCCCGAAATCGAACAGATCCAGTTTCAGGTGCTTAACCCTACGGATTTCGTTGGCGTCATCCTCACGGGTGTCGTAGACCGGGAAGGGGCTCTCAATCCCGAACCACCGCCGTCGCTAAGAATGAGGCTCAATATGCTGGGTGTTCACTATCAAATGGCCGATGATCGTTTGGTGCTTTTGCCGGTTAATTCTTGGGCGTCTATGCTCGGAAAACGGCGTGTATGACTCGATCAATTCGCGTTCCCTGGTTGGGGTTCCATCACCGCCAGCCGGGAGCGAAGGGAAAGTTTAAGAAAAAAAAAGCCTCGTCACACCGGGGTCTGGAGGTAACGTGTGATCGGTCGCTTACCGGTCAAGCGAGACAAACGCTGTTCGATCGGCTCACTGAGAAGGTCCTGGATTGCCTGAAGCAGGAGGACCAAGTCGAGCGGTTTTTCCATCAGCGCCCCGACTCCGGCGGCGACGGCCAGCGGATATTGATCGGGCCGCGCCGTAATGACGATGATCGGGAGCAAGGGATGGATTGTGGTCAGCCTTTCGAAAGTCTCCCATCCCCCTTTGACGGGCATATTAAGATCGATCAGCGCGATGTCGATGTGCTCCTCGTAGAAGCGTGCGATCGCTTCGCGACCGTTCCTGGCCACGACGACTTCGTATCCCTCCGATCTGAGCACATCGCTCAAGGCGGCCAGAACACCTTCGTCGTCATCAGCGAGCAATATTAGGCCCTTCGTCATTCGGCCCATTGCCTCGCTTTTTTCGTTTTCGATCCCGGACCGTTTCGATTCGCCCCCTTTCATCGTGTGATCCACACACCAACTTGCCGAGCCATAATGACAATAGGATTACCCGAACATTACAAAAAGTTGGCGGGCGGTGGACCCATCGCGGGCGAATCACCACGGAATGGTTGGACTCGCGGCAGCAACTGCGCACGATCTACCGAAACAGCGATTTCAGATCGGACAGTTATGTTCAGGGCGCTCGTCCGAAAAGCGAGGTGGGCCAACGTTCGGCCACAGATTTCCGCCTAAGATTGTCCCATTCGTGTACTCTGACGTATCTGCAGTCTGCGACGGCTTTGCGATGGCTTGGGGCATCACACAGCCAGCCCTCATTTTCAGCGCTTAAAAAATCCCATTTCACAGAGAAGGTTTTCAGACCAGCCCGGTTCCTAGTCGCGAATTGGTTATGGTTCCAGGGATTACTCGAACCATCTGGCGAATGAGTACTGAGAACAATCGGCCGATTTCCTTCCCGCCGATCCGTGGGCACGGCGTCATCGGTGATCGACGCACCGGAGCCATGGTCGCCGCCGACGGCACCCTCAACTGGTTCTGCGTGCCAAACTTCGATAGCCCTCCGGTTTTTGGCACATTGCTTGACCCAGAGGACGGCGGGTTCTGCCGTTTCGGTCCGGCTCGAGCCAGCCTAGGACAACAACGGTATCTGTCCGAAACAGCCGCTGTGGTAACTAGTTGGATAGGTGCCGCGCAAGAGTCCGCAGCTCTTGAGTTGACGGATGTGATGGCGTGGCCTGCAGATGAACGCCCGGAATCAGCCCGCGACCAGCGCATTATCGTGAGGCGACTCCGTGCTCGGCAAGCGGGGGTTGCCCGCTTCGAGGTGTGGCCGCGCTGGCAATTTGGAGGCGGCCCCGAAGAGGTCCGAGCCACACCTTACGGCGCAACATTTTTTCGCTTTGCAGCCGGCCAATTGGCCGTGTGGACTTCGTTTCCGTTCCGGATCGAAGGAGAGAATGTGGTCGCCGATCTCGCGACGGGCTTAGGTGATGAGTTATGGGCGGTGATCGGGTGGAATTCGCAACCAGATGATTGGACGCGCGAGCGGGCGGCAGAAGCTTTTGAAGCGGCGCTCAGTTACTGGCGCGATTGGAGCGCGAATTTGAAGGTGGATGCTTCCGAGCCGGGCGCAGCCCGCTTGAAGCGTTCAGCCATTACTGTCCACCTGCTCACTCATGCGGAGCATGACGCGGCGACGGCTGCGCTCACTTCTTCCCTCCCAGAACGCCTCGGCGGGGATCATAACTACGACTACCGATTCGCCTGGGTGCGCGACGCCTCACTTTCGCTCGCCCTGCTGGCGCGCTTGGGTAAAGTCGACGAAGTGGAACGCTATCTTGACTGGCTTTGCAGTCTTGATTCAGCTACCAACGCTCCGCTGCAGGTGTGTTATCGCCTCGACGGTAGCACCGGGTTGGAACAGGTGGAACTCTCTGCAGTACGCGGTTACGCGGATAGCCGACCGGTACGCTTTGGTAATCGTGCCGCCAAGCAACGTCAGCTCGGTTCACTGGCCTTTTTTGCCGACTGCGTGCGTATTTACGTCGAGAGTGGCGGATCGTTGCGGGACAAACACTGGCAACTGCTTCGACGCACGGCTAACTACACTTGCGCTCATTGGCATTTGCCCGAGAGCGGCATTTGGGAACTCTCCGTCGAAGCCCATTACGTTGCGGGTAAGGTGATGAGCTGGGTGGTGCTTGAAAGGGCCGCGCAAATCTCCCGGCTGACTGGTTTTGGCGAAGACGAAGAATTGGTCCGCTGGCATGCCGTCGCCGAAGTCATCCATGTCGAAGTGATGGAGAAAGGCTGGAGCCAAAGTAATAATACGTTTTTACAACGTTATTATTCTGAGGCGCTGGACGCTGCGGTACTGCTCATCCCGCTCATGGGATTTTTACCGGCCGACGATCCGCGCGTGGCCGGTACGATAGCAGCCATCGAACGGGAGTTGACCATCGACGGCTTGGTCTACCGATTCGATCCTGGCGTAACGTTCGGAGGCGATCAGTTGCCTCTGGGTGAGTTCGAGGGCGCTTTCCTGCCTGTGACATTCTGGTTCGCGCATGCCTTGGCCAAAGTCGGCCGCGCAGATCAAGCCGAGGCGATCCTGAAGCGGTGCGAAGCCATGGCAGGCGAGTTGGGCCTGTTTGCCGAGGAGATCGACGTGCGCCGACAAATCTTTCTGGGCAACACGCCCCTTTTATTCGCGCACGTCGAATATGTTCGCGCTGTCCGCGAAGTGGCCGCAGCCCGAGACCGCGCCAAAAGCTCCCAAGAACGACAAAACTATGAATAGCAGCAAGAACCGAAGCGCGATCACCGGCGCTTCAGCCGGCCTGGGCCGCGCGACAGCGCAGGCCTTCGCACGCACTGAAGGCGCTCGAATAGGGCTCATCGCGCGTGGACGGACCTTCATCGCGACAGTTTAGCCGCCTGCGTCCTGCTTGGAGCGGTCGTCGTGGCTGCATCTTTCTTCGCCACTAAAAACGCCAACTAGGAACAGAGCTTCATGCTTAGCGAGTTTTTGGAGAAACACGCGCCTGACTACCACCTGCTGAAGTCTGTGCCTGACTACCCGCCGGATTGATGTTCATTTACTGGCGTCGCGAAAAGAGAATCCAGGGAGTCGCAACAACCGCCGGAGAATGTATCGCTTTTCGATATATAGAACCGCAGGTCCATTTGCGCTCGCAATTTCGATATATATAGGTATGAGACGAACGTTATCTTTTCTTGCGATCGGCGCGCTGATCCTTTTTCCAGCGCGGAGTCAGGCCGGAGATATCGGGGATAAAGCTGAGGATGTAATTCGCGGGATCGGCCGCGGATTCAGCGACGTGGCACATGATGTGAAACAGGCGGTGGCAGGTCACGATGTGGATGTTTCTCTGGGCGAGACACACATGGAAATGCCCACCAGTGTAGAGGCCGGAGCCGTCACTTTCAAAGTGACCAACGTTGGCACTGAGGAGAGAGGGTTCAAGGTCTCAGGGTCTGGCCTCGAAAGCTCCTTTACCGCGCCACTGCCGCCGGGTGCAACCGAAAAATTGACCGTTAATTTGAAACCGGGCGTATACCAGGTGGAGTCTCCGGCCCAAGGAGATCCGACCAAAACGCTGGCCGTCCAAGTCACGGCGGCGGTGTCGGAATAGTAAATCTGGCTGCTAGCCCATGGAAGTTTTCGCGTTTGCACTTCAGCTCGCAAACCGAGAACCAACCTAACGATCGAGACCGGTAGAACAGTATGCCGCGAAACACTCTTTCCAGTTCAAG
>Ga0210390_10003169_pt1 | contig 14193 bp, 10 predicted proteins | sample IncBWH11OmetaG_FD_161050 | JGI IMG/M metagenome (GOLD analysis project Ga0210390, IMG submission 161050) | Forest soil microbial communities from Barre Woods Harvard Forest LTER site, Petersham, Massachusetts, United States - Inc-BW-H-11-O ...
GGTTTCGAAGGCCCACGTCAGAGCGTGCTGTGGAGTCCAGTTCTCGGCGGCCTGCTGAATGTCAGCAACCTGTTGTTGAATGTCCTTCTGTGTGTGGTCACTTTGAATCTGGTTCTTCACGCGAGTGGCTCCTCTTTGGGTCCGAAGTCAGCTGGTGTGGGGGAATCGGCATACAAAACAGCCGGAAGAGCACTGTCGTTGCCGGCAGAAATGTGCGAGACAAATTGCTGAGACAGAGCTACGGGATCGGCATGCCGTACAACTTCGCCGACGACCAGCAGCGTAGGAGCGGTCAGTCTCGGAGAACGACCCAACTCTCCGATCGTGGAAAAATGCGTTTGCTGTCGTGGAGTAGTCGCGCGCGAAATGATGGCGCACGGTGTCTCGGCGCTAAGGCCGGATGTTTTCAGTTTCGCGGCGACCGCAGGATAGTTCTGTCCGGGCATGTAGATCACCAGCGTCGCGCCGCTTCCCGCGAGTTTGTTCCAGCTCGTCGCCTCGCTTCCTTCCGCTTGATGAGCCGTGATGAACACGAGCGCGGATGAGGCTCGGCGATGAGTCAGGGGAATCTGCGCGGCGGCAGCCGCTCCCATGGCGGAACTGACGCCGGGCACAATCTCGAACGGAATGTTGGCGCGACGCAGCGAATCGATTTCCTCTCCCGCGCGGCCGAAAATGAGCGGATCGCCGCTCTTGAGCCGAACAACGCGTAGACCCGAGTCGGCGAGTGCGACCATCAGGAAATTAATCTCTTCCTGCAGAATGTTTTTCTTGCCGCAACGCTTGCCGACGTTGTGCACCTGCGCGGTAAGTGGGATGAGCTTCAGGATTTCGTGAGGGACCAGATCGTCGTGCAGCACAGCATCGGCTGTCTTCAGGACACGCAGAGCCTTTAAGGTGAGCAATTCGGGATCGCCCGGCCCCGCGCCCACAAGATAAACTTTGCCCTTCATGCGCCTTCTCCCTTGGCGGCTAGCTCTGGCAGATCGGCAAGGGCGGCTTCGAATGCTTCCCTGCTTGCCAGCGAATGCAGCAGGTCCAGCTTGCGTTCTTTGTCGAGATCGCTCGAGAGAATCAGCTTTCGGGTCTGGCCGAGTTCGGCTACCCATCCGGCGTATCCGGGGCCAAATTGCTTTTCGAGCTGCTGGCGGATTTTCTGGGCGAGCGACGGGCTTTGTCCGGCGGTCGAAACTGCTATCTGTAGATCACCGCGCCGCACGACGGAGGGATAGAAAAAATCGCAGAGGTCGGGAACATCGACCACATTGCAGAGCACGCCACGTCTTTGCGCTTCGCGATAGACGCGTTCGTTCAAGCTGCGCGAATTGGTGGCAACAACCGCGAGGAAAGCGCCCTCCAGGTCGTCGGCAACGAATGGCCGCAATTCGAGGTCGATCTTTCCAGAGCGTGCCCATTCGCGAACCGTCGGACTGGCATCGAGCGCAACTACGCGGATGTGCGCTCCCGTTTCAAGCAGGCCAGCGATCTTCGGTTCGCCAACTTTACCGGCGCCCACCACCAGGCATTGCCGACCTTCCAGCTTCAGAAACATGGGGAACAAGTTAGTCACCGATCCCTCCTGATGCGGCCAGGCTTGATTCAGTCAGCCCGCGAGCCGCGTCCGGCAAATCACGAGCTACCGCGGCTACAGTTTCTCCGGCAAGAAATTCGCGTAACTCGGTGTCGCTGTGACGAATAAAAAAACGTCGCAGATTCTCGTCCGGCTCGCGCTGCTCCAGGTAGGTACCCAGCAAGCGCTCGAGAGCGTCGGGAACTTCGGTTGCGGCACAGCGATATCCGACTGGACGAGCCGTAGCCTGATGCAGGCCGAGCGCTCCACCGACGCAAAAGTAGTAGGCGTCAACCATGCCGTCATGGACTTTGATCTTCTTGCCCTCGATGCCGATGTCGGCAATCCAGTGCTGGCCGCAACTGTTGGGGCATCCCGTGACGTGCAACTTCAGGTGCTGATCGAAACCGGGCAGACGCTCTTCCAGTTCCTCGACCAGCCAGCGCGAGAAGGCTTTGGTTTCGGTGATGGCAAGCTTGCAGAACTCCGTCCCGCTGCACGCCACGATGCCACGCGAGAAAGAAGAGCCGCCTACCTTCAGTCCGACTGCGTCGAATTCTTTGGCCAGCGGTTCGGCGTTGAGAGTGGGCACATTCACGACCAGAAGGTTTTGCATGTTGGTCGCACGCAGTTCGCCGCCAGCGTATTTTTCGGCCAGGTGAGCGGCTGAGTGCAGCTGCTCGGCTGTGATGCGGCCGCGAAGCGCTACTGCTCCCACATAAGACAGACCAGACTGCTTCTGCGCGTGAATTCCGACGTGGTCGCGATAGACGTCGTCGGGCGGATGCTCTTCCACCGCGGGATCGAGTTGGAATCCGATACGCTCTTGCAGTTCGCCGAGAAAGCGGTCGGCAGTCCAGCCGTGGCGCAGGAAGAGAAATTTCAGGCGGGCGCGCTCGCGATGCTCGCGCAGAACATCCGAATCACGAAACAATTCGGCGATGCCTTGGATCACTGGCAGAACTTGATTCCAGCGAACGAACGCATTCAGACGCGCCCCGAGATAAGGTTCTGTTGAAAGGCCGCCAGCAACTCTCAGAGAGAATCCAACTTCCGGCCTTCCGCCAACCGCGCGGGTAATTGCGGTCAAGCCTATGTCATTAATCTCCGGATACGGGCACCAGACGCGGCATCCGGTGATCGAAATTTTGAACTTGCGCGGCAGGTTATAAAACTTGGCATTCCCTGCCAGCAACTTCGAGGCTTCCAAGACCAGCGGCGACGCGTCGACGATTTCGTCTGCATCTACGCCCGCGACCGGGCATCCGGTTACATTGCGCACCACGTCGCCGCAGGCGCCGGTCGTGTTGAGTCCGACTTGCCAGAGGCCGTCCAGCACTTCCGGCAGCGATTCGATCGTGACCCAGTGCAGTTGAATGTTCTGACGGACGGTGAGGTCGGCGATTCCGCTGGCGTGTTGGCGGGTGAGGTCAGCGATGGCACGCAGTTGGCGCGAAGTCATGATGCCGTTGGGGATGCGGATGCGCACCATGAAGCGCTGCAGGGCGCGGCCTACGCCGCCCTGGCCGCCGGTGACGCCGACGCCATCGCCTTGGGTGTAAACGCCCCACCAACGGAAGTAGGTGCCAATCCATTCGGGCGGGATGGACTCGAATCCTTCGCGAGCGAAGCGCCGGATTTCCTCCAGGCCCTCCCACGGATTCATGGAGCGCTTGAGTCGTTCGACGCGCTGGGCTGTCGTTTCTTTTGTTGTGGTCGCCATAGTTAAGGTCTGAAACTTTGTTAGCCGAAAATAAAAAACCCACCGCCAGTTTCATCTGGCGATGGGTTTATGAGTGCCTGTGTTAAGAAAGAATTCTTAGGTCAGGAGCCTCCCCGCGCCAGCGCACACGCATGCACAACAACAACAAGTGCAGCAGCACATGGAGCGAAGATTGAGGCTTTCTGACATTCGAGTATGAATTGTAAGTTGGACGGCCCGCACCGTCAACAATCTTACGTAACGACTTCGATTCATAATTCCGATGGAAGGAATCATATTTTTTGCACGGTCGCGCGCAGGACATGGGCTGGCTGTAGAATCAACAACTTAGAAATCGACACAATGGTTGCGTGATAATCTTCCTGCTTGCTTTCGAACACCGGGTTGCTGTTTCTCAAGACCTATTTGAAAGGTGCGTCCTCGATGAAGCGTTCGTTCGTCCTTTTACTTGCGCTCGTGCTGCACACGGCTCTTCTTGTTTCCCAGACCTCCGGCGCTACCGATCCTTACAAGTCGACGCTGGATCGGTTAGGGGCGCTGACTCGCCAGGCCGAGACGGAATGGCGCTTTCACGATGACGTTCCGCATCCCGAGGACCCGTGGCTGGATGAATCCAGTTGGGGCTTGTTCAAGGTGAAGAACGAAAACGGTCCGGGAGGAAAGAACGCGAATGAGGAGCATTGGTCGGGAACCCGTGTCTTTCGGCGTTGGATTCAGATTCCCGAAAAGATTAACGGTTACCCCACGCAAGGCTCGCGTGTGTCGATTGATCTGCGATTTGGCAGTCCGGACAGCTTGAAGATCACGGTGTTCGCGAACGAAGCGATTCTCTATCGGGGCAGCGATGACGATATTCTGCCCATGCTTTTGACCGCAAACGCGCAGCCGGGTCAGAAATTTCTGGTGGCTGCGAGGGTGGTCGGGGGAGATGCGGTACAGTCCGAATTTTTTCACAGCGAACTCGTGATCGAGCCCCCGCACACGCGTCCGGACCCGGCGTTTCTGCGCACCGAAATCCTCGCTGCCCGCCCCATTATTTCGGCCTATGAGGAAGGTAAGCCTGCGCGCCAGCAGGAACTCGACGCCGCGGTGAAGGCGATTGACTTTTCTCCGCTCGACCGTGGAGATGAAGCGGGGTTCGATGCGTCGCTGAAACAATCACAGGCCAAACTCGAAGTCCTGAAACCCTGGCTGCAACAGTTCAACATCCGCATCGTCGGCAATTCTCATATCGACATGGCGTGGCTGTGGCCGTGGACCGAAACTGTTGCAGTGGTGCGCAACACCTTTCAGAGCGTGCTTGACTTGATGCGTGAGTATCCCGACTTCAAGTTCACCATGTCGTCTGCGCGGACGTACGAATGGATGCAGGAGAAATATCCTGACCTCTTCAAGCAGATTGAGCAGCGGGTGAAAGAGGGGCGGTGGGAGATCATCGGTGGCATGTGGGTCGAGCCGGATTTAAATATGCCCGACGGGGAGTCGCTGGTCCGGCAGATTCTAGTGGGTAAGAGGTATTTTCAGAAGAATTTCGGCGTCGACGTGAAGATCGGATGGAACCCTGATTCTTTTGGATACAACTATCAACTGCCGCAGATCTACAAGAAGTCGGGCATGGATTATTTTGTCACTCAGAAGCTGCTCTGGGCGCATGAATTCACAGTGTTCCCTTACAAGCTGTTCTGGTGGCAGGCGCCTGACGGCAGCCGGCTGCTCACCTACTTTCCGCATGATTACGCGGGCGGCATCGACGCGGAGCCTCTCGGAACAGACGTGTCGATCTGGATGCCCTCGATCTACGGCAAGACCGTGCCGGACAAACCTGAGATGATGCACTTGTACGGTGTGGGAGATCACGGCGGTGGGCCCACGCGCATTATGCTCGACAATGCTGACAAGTTGCGGGCGCCCGATGCGGTGTTTCCGAAACTCGAGTTCAGTTTTGCGCGCGATTTTTTCGACGATCTGGAGAAGAAGCTCCCAAGCATGCAGGTTCCGACATGGGATGGCGAACTTTACTTCGCGTATCACCGCGGAGTCTTCACCACGCAGGCGGAAACCAAGCGCAGGATCCGGCGCGCCGAGGAAACGGTGCTCAACGCCGAGAAATTCGCGGCGCTGGCTTCGCTCTATGGCCGGGCTTACCCGCAGGATGGAATGGAACTGACCTGGAAGAATCTGCTGTTCGATCACTTCCACGACATCATGCCGGGCTCGGGGATCGCGGTGAATTATCTCGACGCCAAGCGCAATCTGGAAGATGTGGACCGCGCAGCGAACGACGTGACCATGGGATCGCTTCGCGAGATTGCCGCACACGTCAATACGCAAGGCGGCAACATGCCAAACGAGGTCCCGGTGCTGATTTTCAATGCGGTCTCCTGGCCGCGAACCGAGGTCACCGAAGTTGAGGCACAACTACCGTCTCCGGTAAATCAGATCGAAGTGACGGACTCGACCGGAAAGCTAGTGCCATCGCAACTGCTTTCGGTCGACAGCGAGACGCACCGTGTACGGTTGTTGCTGTTGGCGAATACTCCATCGCTCGGCTACCGCACCTATTTCGTGCGACCTGCTATGAGCGCCCGGGCAACTCCCTCTTTCCTCGTCGCTTCTGACAATGGCCTTGAGAACGAATTTATCCGTGTCAAGATCGATCCACAAACGGGATGCATGACCAGCCTGTTCGACAAGCGAAGTGGAACCGAAGCGCTGGCGCCCGCGGAAACGGACACGGGCGGACCGAAGACTTCAACTTGTGGAAACCTGCTGCAGGCCTTCGTCGACAAGCCTAAGCAGTGGGACGCCTGGAACATTGACGCGGATTTCGAGAAGCAACATTGGGATTTGGACAAGCCCGACGAAGTGAAGCTGATCGAGAGCGGGCGACTGCGGGCGGTGATTCAGATCAAGAATCACTTCCAGAACTCGACATTTGTGCGTGACATCACCATGTACGCGGGCGTGCCTCGGGTCGACGTGAAGATGCAGGCGGAATGGCACGAGAAACATATTCTGCTGAAAGTTGCGTTCCCGGTCAGCGCACACAGCGACAAGGCTGCGTTTGAGATTCCATTCGGTTCGGTGGAGCGCCCCACCACTCGAAATACTCCGGCGGAGCAGGCGCAGTTTGAAGTTCCGGCGCAGCGCTGGGCTGACATTTCGGACCCGACGCACGGCTTCAGTCTGCTGAATGATTGCAAGTACGGATACGACGCCAAAGGAAATGTACTGCGGCTGTCGCTGCTGCGATCACCGGAGTGGCCGGACCCCCACGCCGACGAGGGGCATCACGAATTCACGTACTCGTTGTATCCGCACGGGCTGGGCTGGAAGGATGCGCTTACGATTCGCCGCGGCTACGAACTGAATTACAAGTTGACTTCGCTGGCCTTCGGCAAGCACGAGGGAACGCTCGCTCCTGAACACTCTTTTGTGCAAACGCGATCGGATAACGTCATCGTGACCGCGCTGAAGAAGGCCGAGGACGAGAACGCGCTGGTTCTCCGCTACTACGAGTGGGCGGGCAAGGAGGGCGACGTTACAATTCAACTTCCTCCAAGCGCGGAATCGGCTGCGGAAACTGATCTGATGGAAAGAGTGACAGGCAGTGTTCCGATTCGCGATGGCGGAGTCACGTTGCACACCAAGCCCTACGAGATCAAGACCATGAGAGTGCAGTTCTCTTCCCTGCCGCAGGTGGCGGCGGCCAAGCCATGAGTGAGAGTTCAAAGCTGGGCAGTCCCATTCTTGGCGTAGATATTGGCGGCACCAAAGTTGCGGTCGGACTTGTGGACCACGAAGGCAAAATACTCACCCAGGGCCGCAAGCCGATGGTCGCCTACGGCACGGCCGAAGAGGGTTTGGAGGCGGTTGCCGCGGCGATCGATTCCATGGCCCCTGCAGCCGCACCGTACGGCGGATTTCACAGCATCGGCATCTGCGCCCCGGGTCCACTCGACCCGAAAACTGGTGTCGTGCTCAATCCTCCGAATCTTCCCTGCTGGCGCAACTTTCCCCTGGCAGACAAGATCGCGGAGATGTATCACGTGCCGGTTAAAGTAGACAACGACGCTAACGCCGCGGCTCTGGCCGAAACCCGTTGGGGAGCGGCTCGTGGATTTCACTACGTCTTCTATGCCACGATTGGAACGGGCATCGGCACCGGCATCGTTCTCGATGGCCGCATCTACCACGGCAACACTGGCGCGGCGGGCGAAGGTGGACATGTGAGCATCGACTATCGCGGCCCCCGCTGCAAGTGCGGAAAGCTAGGATGCATTGAAATACTGGCTGCGGGCCCGGCAATTGGTGCGCGGGCGCGCAGCAAATTCAAGGACGACCCCTCGCGACGGTCGGCGATTCTCGATCTGGCCAATGGCGACATTGCGGCCATCACCAGTGAAACAGTGGGCAAGGCTTATGCGGCGGGCGATGCGCTCGCGCGTGAAATTCTGCAGGAGACGGTCGACCTCATAACGCCATGGCTCGGCAATATCGTCGACCTGCTTGACCCTGATGTTCTGGTGATGGGCGGCGGCGTTGCGGCCATGCTCAGACCGTTTTTCGATGACATCAAGAAGCGGCTTCCCAGTTGGTGCGTGAATCCGCGCGCCTCGGAAATTCCGCTGTTGATGGCCCACTACGGCGCCGATGCTGGAATTGCCGGCGGCGCTGCTTTATGCTCGACAGACCTTCCTTAGAAAGTGAACATGACCAATAACTCCAGAGATTTTCACGTGTTCTTCTCGCGAGATTGTCACCGATTCTTGTCGTCGGCTCTTTTCGCGCTGCTCTGCAGTGCGCCTTTGTTCCTGCAAGCGCAAGATTTACCCAAGGCTCCCGCTGCTCAGATTTTTCCGCTCACACCCACGGTAGGGCGGTTCACGGAGCCGGCGATCGCGGTGAACCCGAGAAATCCGCAGCAGGTAGTCGGTGTGTTTCAGGACAATGTACACGCGTCCTACTCGCAGGATGCAGGTCACACCTGGCAACCGGCTGAAAACGTCGAGCCCAAGAACTATCGCGTATCGGGCGACGTGTCGGTGGCTTTCGATAACCTGGGCCACGCGTTTGTGTGTTACATCGCGTTCGACAAACTCGGAACATTCAACTATTGGGCACACGGCGCGACCCGCAACGGAGTTTTTGTGCGGCGTTCGCTCGACGGCGGAAAAACCTGGGAATCGGATCACTTCGCAGTCGCCGAGCAGACCAGTTCGCCGGGAATTCCGTTTGAAGACAAGCCGTGGATTGTCGCCGACAATACCAGCGGCCGCTACGCGGGAAATCTTTACGTTGGATGGACGCGATGGAGGCTCACCGATTCGCAGATGGTGCTCTCACGATCAACCGACGATGGGAAAACCTGGTCGCCGCCGGTTGAGATCGATGCGCATCCTGGACTGCCCCGCGACGACAATGGCGCCGTGGAAGGATTTTCGGGCGCAGTCGGCCCCGACGGCACGCTTTACGCGATCTGGAGCCAGGACGACGCGATCATGCTGACAACGTCGCGCGATGGCGGCGTAAGCTTCTCTCGCGCACGCGCCGCGATTCATACGGCGCCCATCATGTTCGATGTCGACACGCTCTCACGGGCCAACGGATTTCCGCAGATCGCCATCGACCCGAAAAGCAAGCGCCTGTACGTGACGTGGAGCGATTACCGCAACGGAGACCTTGATGTCTTTCTGGCCACTTCCGACGACAGCGGCAAGCGTTGGTCTGCGCCGGTCCGCGTGAACGACGACCCGATCCACAATGGCGCCGACCAGTTTTTTCAGTGGCTCGCAGTGGACCCTACGGACAGCTCCGTCAATGTAGTTTTTTATGACCGCCGGCGCGATCCTGCAAACCGCAAGCAGATCGTGGTTCTGGCTCGGTCTACTGACGGTGGACGGAATTTCAGCAACTACGCCTGGACTGACGAACCATTTGAAGTGGGCGGCGTTTTCTTCGGTGACTACAGCGGAATCGCAGCGTATGGCGGGCGCGTCTATGGCATCTGGACCGAAGAACCTGCTCCCGTACCGGTGCCAGCACCCGACGCGAAGGCCAAGCCAGAGGAAGGCAAGGAATCGAAGGAAACTAAACCGCAGCCGCGCGGAACGATTGTCAAAATTGGAACTGCGGACTTCACCACCTCAGACCACGCGAAATGATCTGTGCAACTTGGCATCGCGCGACCCGCCAGCTAAGCAACGAAAAAGGCGATCTCCAAAGAGATCGCCCTTCGCATTTCCGCGCCAAAGCTAAAGCGGCTGAACGTTCTCAGCCTGCCAGCCCTTGGGGCCCTTGGTCACGTCGAATTGCACCGTCTGGCCCTCCTGCAGGCTCTTGAAGCCGCCCGCCTGGATCGCTGAGAAGTGCACGAAAACATCCTCGCCATTTTGCCGGCTGATAAAGCCATAGCCCTTGGCGTCATTGAACCACTTGACTGTTCCTTGTTCTGCCATGTTGATACGGTGTTCCTTTCAATCAATTTACGCTGGAGAGATTCGGAGGTACGGCTAGGCAGGTGCTGGCTGATTAGGCGAGAACTGCTCACGACCGACTCGGTCTAACGCACCAAGGGATGCTACCCCGCAGGGCGGGAACTTAGCAAGCAAATTGCGGCAGGCCACTGCTCACCTTGGAGCTCCGCCGTTGGCGCCGCCCTCTTGTGCGGCTTTGGACTCGCGGCTTTCCAGTTCCGCCTGACGAAGATCTGTGGCCTCAGCCGGGTCGGTGCCCGCCTTCAAATTACTTTTTTCGAGAAAGTAGCGCCAGCCCTCATGTCGATCAGCAGAGCTTTGGTTGTTTTCGAATTTCTTCAGAGCGGATTCCGCATTGGTTCTTCCCTTGACCACCTCGACCACTCCCGCCGATTCGTAGGTACGGACGTTGTGGCGGATCACAACGTAGGAAGCCTTCATTTCGTCGTGTGTCAGATAATCTCCCTTTGCAGCCGCGAAGCAGACCTACTTCCAGACTATGCGCCAACGGCGCGATTAGCAAGTTGCTCGCATGGGCCGTGCGTCGGACTCCGAACCTCAGGCCTCGGTCATCGGACATGAGACGCGAAGACGCTTCCAATATCCTCGGTCCGAGGTGTGAAGTTTTTTTCGGCTCCCCAGTTTGTGTTCTTGACAGCCTCCGAGCCATATGTTACACATTGTAACGCTACAATGACTAACACACAGAATACACGTCTAAGGAACATGGGGGAAGTCGAGCAGCTCGTGATGGACTACATCTGGACGCACGGTCCGTGCTCGTCCGAAGCTTGCCGTGAAGGACTCGCAGCTTTCCGGCCAATGAAGGACTCCACGATTCGCACTGTCCTGCGCAGGCTCGAGGAAAAAGGCTTTCTCACGCACCACACGGAAGGCCGGACATTTATTTACAAGGCCTCGGATGCGCGCCAGAACGTGGCGCTCCGCGCAGTGAAGGCGATTATCGACCGCTTCTGCGGCGGGTCAGCCGAGCAACTGGTGCTGGGCATGGTGGACAATGCCGTGCTCAACCGCAAGCAATTGGAACGCCTCGCGCGCAAGATTGCGGAGAAGACAATCACCGAAAAAAGGATCTCCGACAAATAAGGAAGGCAACCATGACCGTAATCGCCATGCCAGCCTCAACCACCGTTCTCGAATTGCTCGCGAATTCTGCCTTGCGCACTCTGGCGCTGGCGGGTTCGGCCGGTCTTGGGCTGGCTGCCTTTCGCGTCAAGAGCACGACTGCGCGCCTGTTCACGTGGACCGCGGTGCTCTATGCCTCACTGGCCATGCCCTTGCTCCAATGGATGCTGCCGCCCGTGGCGGTTCCGGCTCCGGCAGTGTTTCAATCTGGAGCGGCGCGAGTACCCGCCTCCACATGGCATTCGTCTTCGACGGCCAAGGTCTCGCTCGCTCACGAGGACGGTGAGAGAGCGACGCCTTCGACCGCTAACGCGCCCACGCTGAAGGTAAATCACACGCCTCGTCCGCACGCAGAAGCGGCAGACATCGTGCCGGCTGGGGCGAACTCTTCGTCGTCTCTGCCTTCCCTTCAGTCTTCGCTTCGGCCTTCTCTCGAGCCTTCGCTTCCCTATTCATTTCTGGCATCACTTTCGTGGAGTGTGCTCGCCGTGGCGATTTATTTCAGCGTCGTACTGCTGCTGCTGGCGCGCTTTGCCGTAGGGCTCGCGTTTGGCCGCAGGCTGTTGCACCGATCGCAAGTGATTCCCGATTCGAACCTAACTTCGCAGTACGCATCGCACGCGCAGACCTTAAGACTGGGCTCGATACCGCGCGTGGCCGAATCCGAACTGATTTCTGTACCGCTGACGCTGGGTGTGCTGCACTCAACGATTCTGCTGCCCGCAGGCTGGCAGGAATGGGGTGACTCCAAGCTTGATTCCGTCCTGGCCCACGAACTGTCGCACATTGCGCGGCACGACACACTCACGCAGCGCTTGTCGGTTCTGCATCGTGCGATTTTCTGGTTCAGTCCGTTCGCCTGGTGGCTCGACCGCCGTCTTGCCGATCTCGCAGAGCAGGCCAGCGATGAGGTCGCGTTGAGCTGCGGCTCCGACCGTGAGGATTATGCCCGGACGCTGCTGGAATTTTTCGAAGTCCTGCACGACGCGCCTGGGCGGGTGTGGTGGCAGGGGGTTGCAATGGCCAAGGCGGGGCAGGCAGAACAAAGACTAGAACGAATTCTCACCTGGAAGGGATCAGTTGCCATGCGTCTTCAGAAATCGATTGCAGTCGCGGTGCTCGCACTCGCGGTTCCGCTCGTCTATCTCGTCTCATCGGTACACGCCGCCAGCCAGTCGGTGCCGATGCGCAGCATGATAGGCCAGGACCAGGCTCCGGCGCCGCGACCCGCGCCTGCGCCCTCGACCCAAGCGGAACCCGCGATCGCCCCCGAGGCAGAATCAACTGCTCCGCCCGAACCACTTACACCGCCAGCGCCTGCGGCAGCCTCGGTCGCGGGCGGCGTCAGCGGAGGCGTTGGTGGGGGAGTGAGCGGGGCCATCGGTCCCGTAGGAGGGATGAGCGGGATCGCACCGGTCGCTCCGATCGGGCCAATGTCCGCGCTCCCGCCGATGCCGCGTGCCGGCTGGTCCGGTCAATCCTCTCTGTCCGGATCGTCGCCCCGCCGGGGTTATTCTTATTCGTATGGCTACGACGACGAAGAGCGCTTCGTGATTGTCTCGGGCAAGACCGATGCGCTAACCATGTCCGGCTCGACTGACGATGCCCGCCATGTCCAGAAGCTCCGCAAGACAATTCCCGGCGATTTCATCTGGTTCCAGCGCGACGAGAAATCCTACGTCGTTCGCGATCAAGCCACGATCGATCGCGCTCGGAAACTCTGGGCTCCGCAAGAAGAGCTTGGGAAGAAACAGGAAGAACTTGGCGCGCAGCAGGAAGTTCTGGGAAAACAGCAGGAAGAGCTTGGCGCAAGAATGGAGCAGGTTCGGGTGAACGTTCCCGACATTACCGCGGACCTCGACAAGCTGAAAGCGGAACTAAAGAAGCTCAGTTCCGGCGCGACCGTGGAACAGGTCGGCGAGATTCAATCGGAAATCGGCGAGTTGCAGAGCAAGATCGGTGAGGTGCAGTCGCAGGCTGGCGATCAGCAGGGGAGGGTTGGCGAGCTGATGAGCGCTCTCGGTGAAAAGCAAGGCAAGCTCGGCGAACAGCAAGGCGAACTGGGCCGTCAGCAGGGCGAATTGGCGCGAGAAGCCACACGCAAGATGAAGCAGCTTCTTGATGAAGCCGTCGCGAAAGGCATTGCGCAACCCGAGCTGTAAGAAACAGGGACCTCCAGCGACGCGAACCGACTGGCGGGCAAAGGCTCAACCTTGGGGCGCGGGGCTCGCTGTCTATTTCGGCGCGAGATTGGTTGCCAAGCGTTGCGCCAGCTCCGTTTGCCCGTTGCGCTGCAGAAGGTCGATGAGGCCTTTCATGAGTTCAGCATCGTTTCTTCCGTACGCCTCCACGGTTTCGGCGGTCAAGTCGGCGTCTGTCACTTTCGCGATGCGAAAATAAGAGTCGCACAACATGTAAAGCAATTCCGGAGTCATAGTTCGGGACTTTGCCAGTTGTTCCGCCGCATCGGAATAGCGACCCTGGTGGTAGCGGACTTCCCCGATCTCGGCAATCGCCGTCTGATAGCTTGGATCGTTTGCGAGTTCGGCCTTGAAGTCATTCTCCGCCGCGTTCAGGTCGCCCTGCTTCATCGCGAGGATTCCTTCGTAAGTGTGAGCGCCGCGAACGGTGGGCTGAAGTTCGAGCGCATGACGCAGACAGCGCAGGCCGGCTTCGTTATCTCCCATGGTGAGATAGAGCTTCCCGATAAACACATAGGCGTCGGCAAGGGTGGCGGCCGTGCCGTGGAAGCGCTTCCGGTAGAGCTGCAACGCGTCCTCTTCGTGGTGCTCAGTCAGCAATTGATAAGCCTGAGCCTTGATCGGGCTTTCGCTTCCCTCACGTTCCACCGAACGGACAAACGTCATCTGCTCCATCATCAACTGATGCAGAGCGGCCTCGTGCTGCGCGTCGGCTGTTCTGCCCAAACCGGCGTACGCCCTAGACAAGTAGAAATGGGCCAGCAGTCGCGTCGGGGCTAGCCGCAAGACTACCTGCAGTTTGTCGACGGCGGCGGCGTAGTTCTTCAGTTCCAGTTCGCATTGGCCCAGTCCCAACAGCGCTTCCACATCGTCGGTCTTGACAGCGAGTACGCGTTCGAATGCGCTTTTAGCCTCCTGCCATTTCGCCAGCTTCACATCGACGCTGGCCAGCAACTGCAAAGCCGATACATCGTTGGGCTGGGATTCAACCGCGCGCGATCCATACTGCGAGGCCCCGGCCAGATCCATCAATTTCAGGTCGATAACCGCAATGTCGTAATCAAGGTGAGGCCGCTT
>Ga0210390_10003172_pt1 | contig 14181 bp, 10 predicted proteins | sample IncBWH11OmetaG_FD_161050 | JGI IMG/M metagenome (GOLD analysis project Ga0210390, IMG submission 161050) | Forest soil microbial communities from Barre Woods Harvard Forest LTER site, Petersham, Massachusetts, United States - Inc-BW-H-11-O ...
GTCGAAGTATCTGAACAATCGGGCGGAGAACTCACACCAACCAACCCGGGCGCGCGAACGCGCGATGAAACGCTTCACCTCACCTGGTCACGCGCAGCGGTTCCTGTCCGCGTTCAGTGGGATATCCCCACACTTCCGGACCCGTCGTCACCTGCTCCACGCCCAGGAATACCGGCGCGAGATGGCCAACCGCTTCAGTACCTGGAACGACGTCACCGGGCTGACCACCGCGGCCTGAACCACCCGAAGGACCCGACCGCCCCTCCTCAACCACGCACTGAATGATCTCCACCGCTCGTCAGACCGAACAAGTTGACAATGCCACCCCAGCAACCTAGAACCTAGCCCAAACCCCCGGAACCCCAACAGTCCAAACACGCCCCGCCCAAGCCCGCGAACGATCAACCAAAGATCAACCGGAGCTGTGCGATCGAACGGAATCCGGCGCTAAGTAGCCGTAATTAAATAAGTTGCTTTTTTGAGGCGACCTTCGAGCCCGTGACCAGCGCGGATGCCGACTTGCGTGCTTTTGTTATTTCATTCCGGCTCCTAACCGGCTACACCCCACACCCCAAGCCGGACCTCCAACCAGCAGAAACCCTCGCTAACGCCGGATTTCGTTCCAAAACCCTCTGCACCCCGGAACCATCACCGGTCACCATGCCCGCTCAGCCGACCTCACGTCTCGCTGGCCAGGGGAAACGGTCCCTGCGGCCCCTTTCTGGCGTATTCCGGTCCCACCCCTTGCTGGCTCGGCCCGGCCAGTTCCATGAAAATGACCTTTGTACCGAAGAGGTTAACGCCACCGTAACCAAGTCGGCCTGGCAGGTTTCGGCCGAACCGGCTGAGATCGCCTCGGTAACCGAGGGGTCACGTCAAGCGCCTGTCTCCCACCGCCACAGTTTGTTCCGTTCTTGCCCGTCGCGGTCAGTCCGTGCGGGTGCGGTGCCTTCGTTGCGCGGACATGGCTGATCGTGGAATATGGCGGCATGGAGTACCGGCAGCTGGGCCGGTCGGGTCTGCGGGTCTCGATAATGGCCTTAGGCACGATGACGTTCGGGGGCCGGGGTGGCTTCGCTAATGTGGGCAACACCGGCGTGGAGCAGGCCCGACGGCAGATTGGATTGTGCCTGGAGCGTGGCGTCAACTTGATCGACACCGCTGATGTCTACTCGCGGGGTGCCTCGGAGAAGATCCTCGGTGAGGCGGTTAAGGGCCGCCGCGAGAAGGTTTTGCTGGCGACTAAGGTGCGGATGCCGATGGGTGAGGGCCCGAACGACGCGGGGCTGTCGCGCGAGCACATCATGCGCGCCTGCGAGGACAGCCTGCGCCGGCTTGGGGTCGACTATATCGATCTTTATCAGGTACATGGCTGGGATGGTCAGACGCCTCTCGAGGAGACCCTCGAGGCGCTGGACACGCTCGTTCGCAAGGGTCAGGTCCGCTATATCGGTTGCTCGAACTACTCGGCCTGGCACTTGATGAAGGCGCTAGGGGTGTCTGAGCGCTACCGCTTTCAGCGTTTCGTCTCGCAGCAGATTCACTACACATTGCAGGCCCGGGATGCCGAGCACGAATTGGTGCCGGTCGCGATCGATCAGGGTATTGGTATCCTGGTGTGGAGCCCGTTGGCCGGTGGCTTGCTCTCGGGCAAGTTCCGTCGCGGGTATGAGTTGCCGGAGACCTCGCGGCACCTGACGGAATGGAACGAGCCGCCGGTACACGACCAGGACAAGCTCTACGACATTGTCGAGGTGGCCGTACGAATCGGCGAGGTGCACGGGGTGTCCGCGGCCCAGGTGTCGCTGGCATGGCTGCTGCGCAAGCCGGGGGTGACCTCACTCGTTATCGGCGCGCGCAACGAGGCGCAACTCCTCGACAACCTAGCTGCGGCAGAGCTCTCGCTCTCCGATGACGAGGTGGCCCAGCTCGACGAAGTCAGCGCCGGCCCGCTGCCGTACCCGTATTGGCACCAGCAGAATTTCGCGTCGGATCGGCTCTCGCCCGCCGACCGCACGTTGCTGGGCTGAGCTCAAGGCACCTCGACGGCGTGAGGGCAGGGATGCAGTGAGCTTTGGACCGGTGGTCCGCGTCTCTAGGCCCGTTCGGGCTTGTTTGTCGGGGGAAGACTTGGACTGGATGGGGGGGCGCTCGGCCTGCGTGGCCCTTGATCTGATGACGACCGTGGAGGTGGATGGCAGCGTAACGGCCGAGATTGCCTCGGACACGGCACTGTTCGAGTGGACGCGGGGTATCTGGCGGTTCCTGGGGGAGCGGGTTCCGGGTCTGGCGCGAGATCCGCCACCTGTCAGGGTGTGGAGCGAAGCTCCCTGCGCGAGCGGACTCGCCTCGTCCACTGCACTGATCCTGGCGCTCTTCGAGGCATTTGTTGCGGTGATCACCACCGCCTCTCCGGTGTCTTCGGACGTCATCGTCCAGTGGGCCTATGAGTTCGAGTTCGCGATATGCAACGGCGGAGGGATGGATCATTTGGCCATCGCGCGGGGTGGGGCGGCGCTGTTCGATGGTCGGCCCAGCGGCCTACCGGATCTGATCGACCATGTCGATTTCCCCACGGAGTGGTCACTCATAGTGGTCGACTCCGGGACGCCGAAATCCACTCCGCATCACATCAGATCGGTCCGGGCACAGTACGCGGCCTCGGATCCGGTGCTCGCGGAATACATCAAGCGAGCGGACGCGGCGTCCGGCCTGGTCTGGGAAGCGATCCGCGCACGGCACCTGAGGGCACTGACCGATGCCATGGCCGATGCCCATCGAGCCATGCGGGATCTGCAGACGATGTCGACCCCGCTCATCGAACAGTTGCGCTCGCTCGCCCGGAGCGCGGCGGGGCTACCGCTTAAGATCAGCGGCGCGGGAGGAGGTGGAGCACTTATTGGGGTGTGCCTCGCGATGGATGCGGCGGCGATCGCCGAGTCATTGCGTGCCGCGTACCACGACGCCCAGCCAGGGATTCAGGTGATCGTCGCCGGGTCCGTCGCGATGTACTCGTAGGCCAGCCACTGTGAGAAGTGGTGTAGCCGAAATCGTAGGTCGCCGTCTCGGTGCGGTGTGCGCGCGAGAGGGACGGGTGTGTATGCCGCCGTCCGGACATCGTGCACGGGCGTCGGCCGCACCAGCGTGACGATCTCCGCCAGTTCACGGACGGGGTACTCCGGTGGGGGCGCGGCGCCGCGGCCACTGATGACGGCGAGCACGAGATCGGCCAGCTCTCGGATATGTCGTGGCCGGACCACGTCCGGCGTTGCGTCCGAGATCGTGATCGGCTTGCTTTGCAGCGCGGCCCAGACCATTGCCCCAATGACCGATCCGGGACCGCAACCGGGGCCGTAGAGGTGGCCGACGTCGTGCCGGATCTCGGCCTGTCCTGGCCCGCCCGCGCGGATGACGACTGTTCGCCCAGCGGCCGTGGTCTGCGCGTCGTCGAGTTGGCGCAGATCGATGACCGCATCGCCCTCGTTGCCTGTCCCGGGTGTCCGCGTGACTAGATAGCGGACGCCGCGCTGGGTGCCGTTGGGCGGGTGGTTGCTGATGACTGTCACGGGATGCCCGCGATCGGCGAGGAGGCGGACGAGATGCTCGCCGAGCGGGCCGTCGGCCCCCAGGACGCGGAGGCGGGCGGCGGCTTGCCGGGACCTGAGCGGCCTGGGGGCTGTGGTGCGGCCCGCCTCTACCGCGATCTCGGCTACCTCGGTGAACAACTCCTCGGTGTCGCTGATGTGCTCGGCGGCCGCGTAGTGGCTCATGCCGCCTACCGCAATAGTGCGCAGCGCTTCGGTGACGACAGCGGGGTCGACGTCGCGGCCGGTTTTCGGTGTCTGTTGGCCCAGCGCGTAGGCCGTCAGCCACGTGCCGAGCAGGGCGTGTGGATCGAGGCCTTTCGTCAGCCGCCCCAGCCGGGGCCGCAGGTCGCGGTCGGGCACCCCCGCGCCCCTGAGTTGGTCCTCGGTGTCTAGGTGCAGCCAGCGCGCTGGTTGGCTGCCCTCGAGCCGGACGACGCACTGCGCCCTGCCGTTCTTGAAGAACGGGACGACGGGCAGGTCGGTGTGGGCGCGGTCCTCACCACCGGGGCGGTCTGCTGGGAGGAAGCAGGCGGACCGGCGCGGGCCGCGGAAGCTGTTCCCGGCGATGCTGGGGACGTCGCTGTGCTCGGCGAGATTCGGCACGGCGAGCAGGCAGGGCACGTTCTCCGAGCGCAGGTAACGGGACATCATGATGTCCTCCGGCCACGTCCAGGAGTGGCTCCGGACGTAGTCGACGTACCCCGCGGCAACCGCCCGCGGCAGGATCAGCGCGGCGCACGGAGTGTATTCGTTCACGGAGGCCACCCATCTCGCCCCGCTCAGTGCACCAAGCCGCACCGCTGCGCCGTTGCGCGAGTCCCAGAGCGAGAACAGCGCCAGTGCCGCCTGGGGCATGGCCTCGATCGCCAGCCGAGCCCGCTCGAACAGCGTTGCGCTGAGGAGCATGTCGTCCTGGACGATCATGTGATGGGTCGCCGGCGGCGGGATGGCTTCCCACGCGGCGAGCGCGGTGCGCAGCACCGTCGGCGGGCCCGACGGCAGCGGGTCAGTGACCACGGCCAGCGCGCCCGGGGGGGCCTGGGCGAGTACCCGGGAGGCGGCGTCACCTCGTGCCGGGTGGGTCAGGACCGAGCCGCTGAGCTCGAACTGACCAGGTTCCCGGCTGATCGGCCAGGTGGCGGGGTGCGCGCTCACGTCAGGCCGGCCCATCGAGCCCAGCGGGCGAGGTGGTCCATCCCGGAGTCCAGGTTGATCCGCGACCGGAAGCCGAGGCCCGCCAGCCGCGAGGTGTCCACGGGCGGTGAGCCGGCGTAGTATCGCCGGTCCTGCTCCGCCCAGTCAGCGCTGTCGGGCAGCGAGAGTCGGGGCAGCGAGAGCATGTCTCGGTAAGAGTCGTAGAACTGGCCCCAGGTCGTTGATCTCGGCCCGGAAACGAGGAACCTCCCTCCGGGGGCACCGGGGGCGGACGTGAGGAACGCGATGGCGTCGGCGACGTCGAGCACATAGACGACATCGCAGGAGCCGCTCGGACCGCTCGGTAGGGCAGTGTTGTCTTCGGCGAGCCTGCGTAGCGGACGCAGGGTCCACAACGGACCCCACGGGCCGTAGACCACCGTTGGCTGCACGCAGACGACTTCCATCCGGTCGTCGGTTGAGTCGAGGACCAGCCGTTCGGCGGCGAGTTTCTGCTGCGCGTAGGACAGGTCCCTCGGATCGGTGTCACGCAGCGGCGAGTCTTCGTCGATCACGGTCACGGCCGCCGCGTCATAGACACTCACACTGCTCACATGCACCAGCCGGCGAACCCCGGCCTTGCTGGCGGCGGCCAGGACCGCCGCAGTGCCCTCGACGGTGACCGCCCAGCGCAGCGCGGAGTCACCCATGCTGCCGTAGGCCGCGTGAACGACCACCTCGCAGCCACTGAAGGCCTTCATCAGCGCGGTGGGATCGCCGGGCAGGTCGACCGGGACGACATCGAGCCGGGCGCGGTCGGCGTGCGACAGGCGGGCTTGCTTTCCCAGCGTGTGGGCCAGCGCGACGACCGATGTTGCATTGTCCCGCAGCAGCCGATCGACCACGTGCGACCCGATAAAGCCGGTAGCGCCAGTCACAGCCACCCGGCGAGCGCCGGCTAGATAGTTGCGGCGGGTGGGTTCTGAGGTGCGGGGCTCCCAGGGTCGGGTCAGGGTGGGCACTCGCCGTTTCCGGCAGTGCTCTAGCAGTGTGACGGTAGCCCTAGCCTCCGCGAACGTAGCCGCCTCATTCGGCTGTCCCCGCAGCGCGCGGTCGAACTCAACGAGTTGCCGGTGGAACAGTCCCTCGCGGGTGAGCGTCTCCGAGAGCGCCGCGGGCACGTTGCCTTGCTCCAGCAGGACGCCGTCTCCGGTCCGCCACTGGTAACCTGCCACACGCTGGGTTTCGACCCGGAGCGTGGTGTGAGTCCCCTCGATGGTGACGGTGTTTTCTAGGTCGCGCAGCCTGCTCAGCTCCACCTCGATACCGGTGGCTCCCGCCAGCAACTCCAGTCGGGCCTCGCTGTCCACACCGCCCGAGCTGTTGTCGGTGCACCGCTGTAATTCCAGTGGTCCGAACCAGTACCCCAGTAGGTCAAGCACATGCGGGCCGAGATCGGCCAGTACTCCGCCACCTGCGCCGTCCTCGAAGGTAAACCCCGTGACCGCTGGCCAGCCGTACTCGGCACCCTCGCGCCAGCGAACCCGCCGCACGGTGCCGAGCTCACCCGACGCCAGCCGTTGGGCGACCCAGGCCGCCACTGGATAGAACCGCCGGACGTGGGCAGGCAGCACCGTGACGCCCGTAGACGCCAAAGCGTCGCGGATCGCGACGCATTCGCCGACGGTGGCCGCGATCGGCTTCTCCAGCAGCACGTGCTTTCCGGCTAGGGCCAGTTGGATTGCGAGCATGGCGTGTGAGCCCGGCGCGGTGGCCACGATCGCCACATCGATGACGTCAAGCACGTCTGTGACGTCCGTAGCGCACATCGGTGTCGCCTGCTCGTCGAGCCCCTTGGCCTTCTGAAGCCGCCGGTGTTGCTCGGCGGCCCGCTCGGCGTGCTCGGGGACCCGATCGACCAGCGCGGTGACCCGGAACGGCGTGCCGCCAGCCAGCGCGGGCAGGTGGCATAGTTCGGTCACCGCGCCGCAACCGACGACTCCTAGCCGAAGCGGGGTAGGTGCGGTGCTCATCAAAGGACTCCCGATTCGTGGACGACCCAGACGCTCGGCTCCCAGTAGGTGCCGAGATCGGCGTCCCGGTCGATTCGTACGGTCGCCAGCCCGCCAGGGATCACGTAGTCGTCACTGGCGGGGAAGCGCATCCTGGTCCACGACTCCCAGTCCGCCACGGTGCCGGTGATCAGCGACGACCGCGAGGTCGGGACGGACAGTGTGCCGCCCGCACGGACCTGGGTACGCAGCCACGGATCGAAGGGCAGGCCGCCATCGGTCGTCCAGCGCGCGTACCGCTCGATCGCGACGAGCGGATAGCGGTCTTTCCAGGTCGGCCGAGCCGGGACGATCACCTGGCCGAACCCCGCCTCGCGGGCAGTCGCCCGCAGGGCCTGCAGCATGGCCCTTCCGAGGCCAGCACCTTGATGACGTGGGGCCACCTCGATCCCCAGCGCGCAGAGGGTGTTCGGCTCACGTCCAGCATCGTGCAGGGCGAAACCCGCCTCGATGGCGGCATCGAGACCAGGTCCGAGCCCCACCCGTGTGCCGTCCCAACTGGTCGGGATTCCCCGGGCAGTGGCCCATATCTCGTCGTCGGGGCCGACCAGGACGAGTTGGTAGCGACCGAAGATCTCGTGCAGCCGCTCCCAGTACCCGGCAGCCAACACGTCGCCGTGCAGGTTGTACTCCGGCAGGATCCCGGCGAAGACCTCGGGAAACCGCTGCCACAACTCGGGGCGCTGATCGTAATGAACAATTTCAGGTGTCATGCCACACCCTTCTCGATGGAGAATGCGGGCCCGTCGTGACCGCACACCTGGATTGGCCCGCACATCGCGAAGTATTCCATTGAGGCTCGTATGAGAATTTCTTTCTCGGTGATCGCCGCGGCGGTGAGCGAGCGGATCCGGAGCTTCGCATGGTGTTCCGCGGAAAAGGTGTTTCCGCCGTGATAGTTGTAGAGATAGAGCTGACCCTGGTCGCGCAGGTAGCTGACCCGTACCTGACGGTGCAGGTCGGTCATCAGTGCCCAATCCTCAGCGAAGCGCGCATAGCGGCCCGACTCCGGATAACGGAATCGCCGATCGTGGGTCATCAGCATGGTGCCGGGGAGCAGTGGGTAACGCGCTTTCGGTGTGCCTAGCTCCCAGTCGATCCAGTAGAGCGTCCGGTCGAACAGTTGCAGGTGCTCGCCCAAAAAGCAGCTGTGGCTGTTCTCATCGATCAGCTGCGCCACCTGGGTCGCGAGCCGGTCCGGATGGCTGCAGTCGTCATCGTCCCAGATACAGACCAGGTCACCGGAGGCTGCGTCGAGCGCACGGTTTCGCAGTGCACCAAGCGGCATGTCTTGAGCGGCGTCGAGAATCGCTACATCCGTGATTCCGTGCTGTCGAGCCAGATCAGCCAGGTGGCGCCGGTAGTCGGAAGTACCGTGACAGACGATGATGAGCTCACGCGCTAGATAGCGCTGGTCGGCGAAGCACCTGATGGCGCGGGCCGCGAACGCGAGCCGGTCCCTGGTGACCATCAGGCAGCTCACTGAGGGGGTGGCGGCCGGGGCTGATCTCACGCCGGCGCCCGCATCTCGTAGATGATCGCCGACGGAATCCCGGCCCAGGCCGCGCGGGCCGCGTCGGGGATCCTCTCCTCGTAGCCACCGGGCGGCAGCGGGCCCGCGTAGAGGGGTTCGTGGCATGAGATGAATGAGAAGCCGTGCGTCGCGAACGCCGTAAGGTGGTCGCTGACCTGGTGTGGGCGGACCCGGACGAACGCCAGTTCCCCTGGCTTGTAGGCGAAGATCGTCGGGGCAGTCAGCAGGACCATGATCGGGTGGACGTCGGTCACGATCAGCCGCCCGCCCGGTCGCAGCACGCGCCGGAACTCAGCAATCGCCTCCCCGACGTCGTGGAGATGGCTCAGTGCCAACGCGCAGAGCACCAGATCGAGGGAGGCGTCCGGAATCGGCAGTGTGGTCACGTCGCCGACCCGGAACTGCGCCTCCGGCACCTTGGCGGCGGCCTGTGTCAACATCTCCGGCGACTGGTCCACGCCGATCACCTCGTGCCCGTACCTGATGAGCGTGACGGCGTGCCGCCCTGTTCCGCACGCGGCGTCGAGCGCCGAGCCGGGCGGGATCCGCGCCAGCAGACTTTCCACCGCTGGCTCCTCGACGGCCAGGATGAAATTCGGCTTCGAGTCATACGTCGAGGCCCAGGCCGCGTAACCGGTGGCAGCATCGAGCTCGGCCAGCGTCTCGCCCGCGCCGACACCGTCCGCCGAATCGATGATCTTGCGCATTTCCGCGACCCGCGCGGTGAGGAATTCCTCGTCACCGTCAATAGCGTTGCGCAGCAACGCAAGCCCCTCAATGCCCATCATTAATTCCCGAACACGTGCTTCACCTGCCATCTGATGCGACCTCCTGTTCGGACGTGATACCCTGCGTCGGCGGGCCACTAAAAAAGCGGGGAAATGCGCTCGACCTGGGAACGGAGAGGCTCGAATGATCGAGGGCTATTTCGGCCGCGAGAGCATCGGCGGCGGCGAACGGCTCGACATCCATGTCTCCACCGACTCCGCTTCTTTCCGTGTAGATTTCTACCGGATCGGCGCGGTGAATGAGTTCGCCGGCTCGACGGAGTGGTTCCCGGGGCGGCAAGCGCCAGCCCCCGCGCACCCGGACGGCACCCCCGGCCACGCCTCGCCCGCCGTGGATTGGAACTGGCCAGCGTACGGGTTCACCCTGTCCCTGCATTGGAACCCCGGGGTCTACGTCGCCTTGTTCGTCGAGTCGCAGGGTCAGCCCTACGACATTGATCCCCTCGAAGGCTTCGGTCGGGCGTTTTTTGTCCTGCGACCCCGAATTCTGGGCCGCGCCACCATCCTCTACAAGATCTCCAGCTTCACACGGCACGCATACAACCGCTCTGACGGGCCGCACATCGAACGGGCCAGCAGCCTCTATGACCACCCCGTCTACGTACCGGGTCACGACGGCAGCCATGCCGGGCACGCAGTGAGCACGCACCGCCCGGGCCGGCTCGTCGAACTGTCCTACTGGGACGCCCCGTTCATCGGCTGGCTCGAGCGGACCGGCTACCGGGTGGAGTTCTGCACGGACCTTGACCTGCACATCGACCCGGGGCTGCTTCGTTGGTACCGCCTGTTGCTCAGCGTCGGCCATGATGAGTACTGGACTGCGACCATGCGCGAGCATGTGGAGCGGTTCGTCGACGATGGTGGGAATGTCGCCTTCTTCAGCGCGAATACCTGCTGGTGGCGGATACACGTCACCGACGACGGCACTACCCTGGTGTCCGACACCGATCACCGGGTGGGGAACGTCTATCCGCACCTGCCCGCTACCGACCGGTGGTGGACACCGAAACCGGACGGGGTGGGGATGCCGGAGAACACGCTGAGCGGGGTCAGTTTCCGCAACGGCGGGATGTGGCCGACCGAGGGTGCGTGGCCAGGTGACCGGCCGCGCACGGGCTTCACCGTGCAGCACGCCGACCACTGGGTATACGAGGGCACCGGACTGCGGGACGGTTGCGACGGCGGCCCGGCGGACGCGCTCGGAGCCGGCCTGCCCCTGATCGGGTACGAGTGCGACGGCGCCGCGTTCTCCTACGACGAGGATGGGCTGGCCCGACCCACCGGCGCGGACGGCACCCCGGAAAATTTTCTGATCCTGGGCATCATGGTGCTCGATCCCCTGCACGAGGACATCCATGACCTGCGGATGGGTCACTGGAACTGCGCAACCAGAGAGCCGGATATCACCGGACCGAGAGCGGCAACGATGGGCATCCACACCAGGAACGGGACGGTCTTCACCGCAGCCACCACCGACTGGCCCGTGATCGTCGGGCAGGGGTCTGACCCCGCCATCGACCGCGTCACCCGCAACATACTGGACCGGCTGAGCAACTGAGCCGGTCGACAACATCGACCACGGACGGCATGGCGTTCGAACGCCTCTTGATGAGATGCGCCCCAGCTCGACAGACGGGCCAATGTCCCGTTGACATCGACGAGCATCGTGCGGAGCATCGCTGTTGACCTCAGAACCGCCCGCTGCGACGCGGGAAGTAGTCCTCCAGCACACCGTCACGCTCGATATCAACGGTTGAGCAGTGCAAGCCTCCACCGAACGGCCCGACGGCCCGGAACGGCACTGGAACCACATCGAAACCGAGCTTGTCGAGTTGCTCGGCGATGTGCACCTCCTTCTCCTCGACACAGATGGTGTGGGGATCCAGGTTGAACACGTTGGCCGCGAGCCAGGGACTGCAGAACGACAGCCTCGGCAAATGCTCCCAACTGGCAGGCTGGACCGCCTCAACGATCTGCCAATCGTTGAGGCGAAAGTACTTCATCAGGTCCGCGTCGGCGAGCCGCTCGCCACAGTGCAGCACCAGACCGGGCCGCAGCGGCACCCAGGTCGAGTCGAGGTGCAGCGGATGAGTGTTGGTGGAGGTGATCCAGTGCACCCGGTGATCGGGGAAATGGCGTTTGAGCCACTCGTATCCCTGCCGGTTGGTCACCAGAGACAGCTGGACGAACAGGTCCTTGCTGAACCGGCATACGTCCGCGGCATCGAACAGTGGCTCGGCCTCGGTCAGCACCAAGTCGTGAGCGGCCACCCGGGCCAATTGTTTTTCAGTGGCCAGGGTGTTGTACACGTCCCAGAACCCGGGCACGTATGAGGTGTCGGTGAGCCGCGGTTTGGGTGCGGCCTCCCACCGCATGTGCGGGTCGGCCTCGAACAGCGACTGCAGGATCGGCCGGTAACAAAGGTATTCGAACCACCGGCTGCGGTAGCACATTGTGGCCTCGAGGATTTCCGATCCGACGGTGAGCAGCACGTCACGCGGTGGCATGCAGCCGAACATCGAGTCATGGCTCCAGTCCGGCGTGGCCACCTTTTGACTGAAGTCCAGCGGGGTGGGCCGCTCGACCCGGACACCCCGACTCTGGAGCAGGTCCGCGAAATTGTCCAGCTGCTCGTTCGCCTCAGCGACCATGTCCTCAGGCATCGGGCCGTAGGTGCCGAGCGGAAAACCGTCCTCGGGAAAATCGCGCCGCACGGCAGGCTCCGGAGCCTGGACCATCGTCCCGGCCGCTCGCCCGACAATGGTGTGTCGCAGCGGATCCCAACCGTTCCAGGAATTGACCCGGGTGACCAGTTTGGTCGTTTTCTCGTTCGCCCGCGCGGTAGTCGTCACTGCAGTCGCATCCTCTCCGGTCTCACAAGATGCACCGTTGTCATCAGATGAAGAGGTCTAGATCGCCTTCCAGCACTGGTCGGCCGTTCCCGACGGCTATCTGGTGGAGCTCAAGATTTGAAGTGTGTCGGGCGCAGTGAAAGGTGCAGTCCCGGCTTGGGTCAATGACGCCCCGATCGGACTGATTCCAGATATCGACGAGGCTTTCAGTGACCGCGTCCCCAAGCATGGCCGCCGAGTTCCCGCGATGGTAAGGACAGATGTAGACCCCAGACGACGTGACCAAGGTACGGAGCTCGGCCACGCGACAGCGGTGATAGTCCTTCGGCTGAATCGGGCCCACGTGGTCACGCAGCGAATCCAACGTTGAGGAGTTGACGATCTCAAAATCTGGGCCTTCGAGGCAGCGTGCCTGCTCAAGCTGGTCCGCGATCGAGGCCAACACATCCTCCGCGACCCCTACGATGTGGTGCCCCTCGTCAAACATAGCCTTCACTTCGAAATAGTCACAGCCAATGCCCTTAGCCAGCTCAGCGGCCGCGAATACCTCGTGATGGTTGCTGACAGCGGACTTGCCGTCATCTCGGCGCACCATGACCAAAAACGAATAGCCGAGGGTGCCCGTCTTGACGGCAGCGAACCGTCGCATATTCTCGATCACATGATCGAAGACACTGCCGCCCTTACGGCTAGGCCGGAACACCCGGTACGTGTCTGTCGTCGCAGCATCCACAGAGACCCGCACCCACGACGCATGCTCGGCCAGACCAGGCAGGTTACGGTCAATCATGGTTCCGTTAGTCACCACTCCGATCGCGATCCCCGCCCTACCAAGCGTATAGATGAGTGCCGGCGTACCACTGTGAGCCAGCGGCTCACCGCCACCGATCAGGATGACCGCCTTGACCCCCATGCTCACCAGCTCCTCAGCCAGCGAGCCCAACCGTTCGCGGGTAAACCGACCCTGATTGAGCAGCTTCCCACTGATGCACTCGGGACACGCCAGGTCGCAGAAGCTTGTGGGATCGAGGTCAACCACAACCGGAGCCTTGGAGCGCTCGTCCTGCGCGACTTTTGCCACGACATCGTAAATGCCCGGCTGATAAAGTTTCGCCGTAAGATCCAAGCGGCCAATCGCCACGGAATCTACCTCCATTAAATTCGCTGGTGATGAAGTCGCCGACATCTGCCAACAGCGCGCATCCCTGGCGTACTGTCACCCCAAAACACCACTTCCTTAGCGGCCGCGTTGGCAATTTTGTTACACAAGTACACCCCCCGCTGCGAATTGACAAAATCCTGGCCTCCTCGGCTGGATTTTCGCGCAACCGAGGCTTGAATCAACGAATTAGCATCCAATACAACTACACTCCGTGAGGTTTATGCAGGACTTGAGGACAGGCCCCTGACTTCCTCGCTGACCTGCGGGACACCAGTTTTCGATCATGTTCTCAAGGAGTTCTACATAAGCCTCCGTCTCACTACCGCCGTCCTACGGGCCATCGGCTTGTACACCAAGGATATCGTTAGCAGAAGGGGTATGCCAAGACGTGGTCCGGTGGGCGTTGTCAACTTGGTGAGGTCGTCTGCGGCTGGGATGATCGGCGGGTTGATCTCGGTGGGGGAGGGCTGGGTTGATGGGCGCCATTGTGCCGTCGTACAAGGGGTTCCGCTTCCCGGTGGAGATCATCAGTCACTGTGTGTGGCTGTATCACCGGTTCCCGCTCAGCTTCCGCGAGGTCGAGGAGATGATGCTGGGACGCGGCGTCGTGGTTTCCCACGAGACCATCCGGGCGTGGTGCCAGAAATTCGGGCAGACCTACGCGAACGGGCTGCGCCGTCGCCGGCCACGCCCAGGGGATAAGTGGCATCTCGATGAGGTGTTCATCAAGATCCACGGTAAGACCCACTACCTGTGGCGTGCGGTTGACCAGGACGGCGCCGTGCTGGACATCCTGGTCACCTCCCACCGGGACGCCAAGGCCGCCACCAGGTTCTTCCGTAAGCTGCTCACGGGATTGCGGTCCGCGCCGCGGGTGCTGGTCACCGACAAGCTGGCCAGCTACGGTGTGGCCCACCGACGGCTGATGCGCGGTGTGGAGCACCGTCGATCGAAGTACCTGAACAACCGGGCCGAGAACTCCCATCAACCCACCCGGGCGCGAGAACGCGCGATGAAACGATTCCGATCGGCCGGTGGCGCCCAACGGTTCC
>Ga0210390_10003174_pt1 | contig 14177 bp, 14 predicted proteins | sample IncBWH11OmetaG_FD_161050 | JGI IMG/M metagenome (GOLD analysis project Ga0210390, IMG submission 161050) | Forest soil microbial communities from Barre Woods Harvard Forest LTER site, Petersham, Massachusetts, United States - Inc-BW-H-11-O ...
CCGCCGTGTCCGCTTCGCGATAGATTCGAACCAGCTCCGCGACTGGGTCTGCATCGAGGTTTTCGGGAAGTAGCAAATGTTTCCAACCGTAGATCACCTTCCCGAATTGAGTGCCCCAATCGCCGATATGGTTATCGGTGATCACTTTGTGTCCGAGGAACCGGGTGATTTTTGCCAAAACGTCCCCGAGAATCGTCGACCGAATGTGACCGACATGCATCGGTTTCGCAATATTCGGGGAACTGAAGTCGATGACGACAGTTTTCGGCTTTCCGGTCCGTTCAACGCCAAGGCGTTGATCCAAAGCAAGATCGTGAAGACGATGATCAACAAACTCCTTCGAAAGCCTGAAATTGATAAATCCGGGACCGGCGACTTCAGGCGGTGGCCCAATATCGTGCACCGATATCTCTGCGACGATCAGTCCTGCGAGATTTCTGGGGTTCTGTTTCAGTTTCTTGCCCAGCACCATCGCCACATTTGTCTGGTAATCACCATGGCGCGGATCTGTCGTCGCTGCTATCTGCAGGGGTTCATCGAACGAAATGCCGATCCTTTGAAGGGCGTTTTGCAAGCGCTCTTGCAATAATTTGGAGACGGTCATTCTTCAGGAGTTCATTCTCAGGAGTTCAGGAGTTGCAGGAGTTCAGGAGTTGCAGAAGGCGAAGCCCTGCGGGGGAAGAAATGAATTTCACGACTTGCATCGACTGCCAATGGCACTCCCTCGCGACCATCGACAAGCCAAATTCTGCAACTCCTGCAACTCCTGAACTTGGGCGATCAGGCTGTCGGGGAACGCGTTGCCTTGTTATCGAATATTCCCAAGATTTCTTCGGACGATTCAGCCTTCGCCAGTTGTTCGCGGACCGATTTGTCGTTCAGGAATTTGGCAATCGCCGCCAGCGTGCGGAGATGAACCTGAAACTGATCTTTCGGCACGACAAATAGCACGATAAATCGGACGGGAGAATTATCGAGCGAATCGAATTCAATTCCGGTAGAGGATCGGCCAAAAGCCGCGACCACCTCACTCACACAGTTCGAAGAGGCGTGAGGAATAGCGATTCCAAATCCGATTCCGGTGCTCATTGTCTCCTCGCGCTGGCGCAAAGCGGCCAGGATCGAATCTCTATCAGAGGTCCGAACGCGATTCTTCTGCACCAACAAGTCAATCAATTCCACGATTGCCGCCCACCTTTCGGTTGCCTTCATCTCGGGAATGATTTGATCTACTGATAATAGGGAGCCCAGTGTCATAGCTCTCGATCGAGAATGCCGCACCTTAGCAAGTCGCCGTCCTTTGACAAGAGTCTTTCACTTCAAAGATGCAAACGCTATTCATAAGGTGGAACATCAAATCCGCCGTTTCGATTAATGTTGAAAGCCCACCGCGTTAACCTAACCACCTAAACCCTGATTCTATTGCATGAAGATTTTAATGGCAACCAGCGAGTTCTCCCCTCTCGGTTCGACCGGTGATCTGGGAGATCAGGTCCGGACCCTGACGATCGAACTGAAGAGACTTGGCCATGACGTCAGCATCGTCATGCCTTTCTATCGATCCATTCGTGAAGGCAAAAACAAAGTCCGCCCGGCCAACATCGAGTTCCAAATTAATCTCGGAGGGAAGCGAGCGTCATCCGACATTGTCGAGACCACCAGCCCGGACGGAATTCAGGTTTACCTGGTTCGCCGTGATGAGTATTTCGATCGAAGCGGTATCTATGGCGCGGACGGAAGGGTCTATGAAGATAACGCCGAGCGATTTATTTTTTTCTCAAAAGCCGTCTTGGAGCTCGCCGGCAGGCTGTCGCCGGCTCCCGAGCTGATCCATTGCCATGACTGGACTACCGCGCTGATTCCAGTCTTTATCCGAGATCGCCAACTGCCGTTTCGCACGGTTATGACGCTGCACAACCTGGAGCATCAGGGATCATTTTGGAGTTTCGACTTCGCGTTGACCAGTCTGCCTGGCAGCTATTTCAGCGCCCAAGGACTCGAGTTTTATGGACGACTGAACTTCCTGAAAAGCGGCATCCTCTTCGCCGATGCTGTGACGTTACCCGGTGAAGCCGTGCTTTTTGACTCTTTCACTCCTCAACACGGCTTTGGCCTCGACTCGGTCCTGCGGGAAAATCGTTCTCACCTTTACGGCATCCTTCACGGGGTAGACTATTCCAAAACCAACCCGCCACTCGACACTCTCATCGGCAAGGACCACAAGTCCGACGACAAGCTTGGTTGCCGGCAAGTACTTCTGGATCGGCTCGGGCTTGAACGAACTACGGGCGGAACTGTTCTCTATTTGCCAATCGAACCGGGTGACGTTGAAGCGTTTGGCTCCGTGAAGCCGGTTTTAGACCTCATTTTAACGGCTGATTCGTGCCTGGTGGTGACCGGCAAGGCACCGGATCAGGATCTCGCCGATGTGATTATTGCGGAGAGAAAATATCCCACTCGTTTCGCCTACCGCCCAGAACCGGACGAGAAGCTGCGTCCACTTATTCTGGCCGGAGCCGACGCGATCCTGCTTCCTTCTTCCCTTGGATTCCGCGGGACGAACGTCTTAGCGGCCATGCGGTACGGTACGTTGCCCATCGTGAAGGCTTACGGCGGGATCCATCAGCTCTTGTCTGACTATGATCCCGCTTCGGAGGAAGGCTGCGGATTTATGTACAACAATCACTCTTCAATGGCCCTTTGGGATTCCGTCCGGCGCGCCAACCACATTTTCCGGCATTCGGAAGAATGGAAGAAACTGGCGCAACGCGCGAGGGCTATCGATTTCTCGTGGTCTGAGTCGGCCAAGGCGTTCGCCAAATTGTATGCCAACCTTTTGCGGCATCAGGTGGCCACCGCGGCCTGACCGGCAGGAATCACGCTAACGGCTTCCGATGCTGCCAGAAATCGTCACTCCGATACCAGGACCACGCTCGCGCGAACTCGCCTCCTCGCTCTCGAAATACGAAAATCGCAATGTGACGTATCTCGCTCCGGGCTTTCCGGTATTTTGGGAGAAAGCCTCCGGAGCGAATGTCTGGGATGTGGACGGAAATCGGTTTCTGGATCTCACCGCCGGTTTCGCCGTCGCGGCACACGGCCATACCCATCCGTCGATTCGTGAGGCCATCGTCGATCAATCCGCCAAGCTGCTGCACGCCATGGGGGACGTCCACCCTGCCGAGAACAAGCTCCTTCTTTGCCAGAAACTGAGCCAGATCACCTTCGAGAGGTGGGGGCTCGGTGTCGGTAAAACAACTCTGTGCAATTCTGGTTTTGAAGCAGTCGAGGTCGCGATTAAGACCTCTCTGCTGCACAGTGGAAAACCAGGGGTCATCGCCTTTGCGGGCGGATATCACGGATTGGGATACGGAGCTCTGGAGGTGATCGGGATTCGGTGGTTTCGCGAACCGTTTCACCAACAATTGCGGGACTTCGCCGTTTCGATTCCTTATCCGAACTGTTTTCGATGTCCGTTCGGAAGAATGGAAGGATACCGTCTGGACGGATCGCGATTTCCGAACTGCGCCAGCTCTTGTTTGACCGCCATCGAGGACCAGATCATACAGGCCATTCGTCAGCGGCCGATTGGCTGCATCGTGGTTGAACCTTGCCAGGGGCGAGGGGGTGAAGTGGTCCCACCGCTGGATTTCCTGCGAATGCTGCGCCAATTATGTGACACCTATAAGATTCTGCTCGTTTTCGACGAAATCTATACCGGGTTCAATCGAACCGGAGCGCTTTTTGCCAGCGATCAATTTGGTGTGTACCCGGACCTGCTCTGTCTTGGAAAAGGATTGACGACCGGGTTTCCCATGGCTGCGTGCGTTGGCCGGGCGGAGATTATGGATGCCTGGCCGAGATCGGCCGGTGAAGCGCTGCACACCACCACGTTTCTTGGAAATCCAGTCGGCTGTGCGATGGCCCTGGCATCAATCCAACTTCATCTGGAGGGTAGCGTCACGAAGCGCGTTCAGACACTCGGAAAACGCTTTCGTGACGGGCTCGAAAAAATGGCTTTGCCGGTGATCGGCCATGTGCGAGGTCTAGGTCTGATGATTGGGGCAGAATTGGTCAGCAAGGATGGTTCGCCTGATCCTGATCTTGCGCTCCAGACGGTTCTCTCAGCGCTTAAGGACGGTCTACTTTTTCTGAGTGGTGGGCCGAGTGGGAATGTTTTGTCATTCACGCCGCCCTTTTGTATCGAGTCCGAAGAAATCGATTACACCTGCGCCAAAATCTACGAATACTTGCGTTTGGGATCGGTCTCGTAGTCCAAAACCATCGAACCCTCTGTATTGGGCTTGATCGTTTCTTCCATGAATTTGATGTAGACCGGGTCCTCGAAAAACATTGCCATGCGCTCTTTGGAGTCGAACTCGACCGTATAAAAGAAAGGCCACTCGTTTTTCTGGTCGATCCGTCGGCCGCATCGCACATTCATCGCAACCGGAATTTTCAACAGCTGCATCCGCGTCTGCATCAAGAGTCCCTCCACTCGTTCTGGGGTACTCTCCGGTTTGAGTTTATACAAAACGATGTGATGAATCATTTGCGCGTCTTCTTCTAGAAAGTCGTTCTGCAGTAAGCAAGGATTATCGATTGAATGCTCGTCTGGAGAAAAATAAGCAGTGAAAAATGGCTCGATTCCTGGCAGGAAAGATTAGCTTTCCTTGGGTGGGAGCGTCTTGTCAGCACTCAAATCGCAAGCTCCCGCCGAGTCCGCCTCGAGATTTTCGACATTACGTCCGATGAATCAGCTCTGCTCTTGCGACGTTTCGGCGGCGAGATTCGCGACCTCAATCGTTCAACCGCGGATTGGGTTCGCAGCGTCGTCTTGAAAAAGCCGATCTCTATTCGGGGACGATTGCGAATAGTTAATCACGAACCGATTGCAGGAGCCTTGCACGATTCGCGTACCATTTATATTCCAGCCAACCTGGCCTTCGGAACAGGAGAGCACGCTACGACGGCAGGGTGCCTTCGACTATTAACCGATATCGCGCCGAAGACAGGCGATTGGGAATTCCTCGATGCGGGCACCGGGACCGGGATTCTGGCCATCGCTGCTTTCCGACTTGGAGCGAGCAGAGTTCTGGCATTCGATTTTGATGCGACCGCCATTCGGGTTGCGAAAACAAACGCTCAACTGAATAAGGCCGATGGCCTGAAACTGGTTCGCGCCGATGTCCTGGACTACTCGCCGGAAGGCAAATTCGATGTGGTAACCGCGAATCTCTATGGCGATCTGTTCCGAAAAGCGGCATCGAGGCTTTGGTCGGCGATCAAACCAGGGGGCGGATTGATCATTTCAGGAGTGATGCGAGATCAGGTCGAGCAAGTCACCGAGAAAATCTACGAACTCCGCGGACGGATCGAAATAAAACGAACCCGTGGAAAATGGGTAACGATGCTGGCGCGGCGGGACTAGCTAAAGGAAGGAGTTCAGGAGTTGCCGGAGTTCAGGAGTTGCAGGAGGAACCTGCGGTAGCTGCGCCCCGACGCGAGAAATCCGAAGGTCCATTCTGCAACTCCTGAACTCCTGCAACTCCTGAACTTCTGAATATGCCACTCCTGAACTCCTGAATAGAATATGAACTCCTGAACGAATTCCTTGGTTGAAAAGACCGGGTGGCACATGTAGTCCTGAAACAGTCTTTTATGCAACTTTCATCTAGAGCCTCCACTTTAACTCCGTCTCTTACCCTTTCGATCGACAGCAAGGCCAAGGCGATGAAATCCGAAGGGATCGATGTGTGCGGATTCGGAGCGGGCGAGCCGGACTTCGATACTCCCGAACACATCAAGGCTGCTGCCATCGCGGCTCTTCAAGCAGGATTTACCAAGTACACACCCAGCTCAGGCATCCCTGAACTTCGTCAGGCGGTGGCCGACAAATTCCTGCTGGACAACGGCATTGACTACAAACCTTCCCAGATCATCATCAGCGACGGCGCAAAGCATTCCTGTTACAATGCTATTATCGCCACCTGCCAAGCAGGCGACGAGGTGATTATTCCGGCTCCTTATTGGCTAAGCTACCCCGAGATGGTCCGCCTGGCCGGAGCCGATCCCGTATTCGTTCATACCCGTGAAGAAAACGGCTGGAAGCTAACGGCGGACGAGTTCGAAAACGCAATGACTCCGCGGACCAAGATGATCATTTTGAACAGTCCTGGCAACCCGACCGGCTCGGTCTATACGAAAGAGGAGCTGGACGCCATTGGAAAAGTAGCCGCTGAAGAAGAGATCCTGATCCTTTCAGACGAGATCTACGAAAAACTTGTCTACGACGATTCCAAGCACTTCAGTATCGCGGCACTCGGACAGGAGTATTATAATCTCGCCATCACCGTCAACGGCTTTAGCAAATCGTATGCAATGACCGGTTGGCGTCTCGGCTATCTCGGTGCGCCTGAAGCGATCGCCAAGGCAATCGATTCCATTCAGAGCCATAGCACTTCGAACGCCTGTTCTTTCGCGCAAAAAGGAGCTCTCGCTGCGCTGAAGGGTGATCAGCAACCTGTGGCAGACATGCGTGACGAGTTCAATCTCCGCCGCGAATATATGCTTGAACGGCTCTCCAAAATGCCGCACCTCAGTGTGGTCCGTCCAAATGGGGCGTTTTACGTTCTGGTCAACGTCAGCCTGCTTGGACTTACCTCACAGAATTTCGCCGATCGCCTCCTCAGTAAGGCGAACGTCGCGGTCGTTCCAGGAATCGCCTTCGGAGACGACCGAACCGTCCGGTTGAGCTATGCGACCAGCCTGGATGTGATCAAAAAAGGAATGGATCGGTTCGAAGAATTCTGCCGGACACTTTGATTCAGAATTCAGAATTCAGCATTCAGGAGTCAGAAGTAAGAATGCCGAAGGCCGGCTAGTTGGGCCCAATCTTTCCTGTAGCGTCCAATTTTTCTAAGTACGAAAATCGAATGAATGAGCGGCGACAGGAGGAACGCCAGTCGCCCCTATCTGCGGCTCGCGATTTCCGACTTCTGAATCCTGACTCCTGGCTTCTGAATTCTGTCTCGAAATATTGGTCCGTCTACTCGGTCATGCTCCGCAACTCCCTGGTTAGGGAGATGAATTTCAAACTGAATTTTCTCCTGTGGATGATCGTGGAATCGCTTTGGTTTGTGGGCCAATTGGTCTTTATCGAGGTGATATTCAGTAACGTCGACCAGATTGGCGACTGGACGAAGTGGCAGATGGTCCTTCTGGTTGGCACCCACCAGATTATCAGCCAGATCTTTCAGGGGTTCTTCTTTACCAACCTGGTCAATCTACCGGAACTGGTTCGGACTGGGAAACTCGACTTCATCCTTCTGCAGCCGGTGGATGGCCAGTTTACCGCCTCGGTCAGGCAATTTGGGATGGACAGCATCGTTAACGCACTGGTTGGGGTCGGCATCGTGACCTATTCGTTGCACAGACTCCATGTTGTTCCGGGCGCGAGCCAGATCATTCTATATCTGGCCACCATGCTCCTCGGGGTAACGATTCATTACTCGATCTTGTTCTCTCTTGGAACGGCAAGCTTCTGGATCATCCGGTCACAGGGCCTCGTATGGGGCTATTATAATCTTATAGGCCTGGCTCGTTATCCTGACGCCGTCTTCAAGGGCGTTGTTAAATTTGTCTTCAGCTGGCTTATCCCAGTCATTGTCGTCACGAATGTCCCTGCGCGGGTTTTGATGAACGCTTCTGAGACGCCTTGGTGGTTAATTATACATCTTATGCTCGCTTCAGCTCTTATGCTTCTTACATCAAGAATCCTTTGGCGATTTGCCCTAAATCGGTACTCTAGCGCAAGTTCCTAGAAGGCTGATATTTCCTCTTGCACGGCTATTCAATCGCCAGTATATGTTCGCCCTCTTAGTTGGGAACGATTAGCAGAACCGCAGATTCGTTTGAGAGCGTATGCCGAAATCAAAAGGACAAAAAAAGGACGAGTCGTTGGAAAACGGGCAGACTGACCCGGCCGAAATCGAGCAACAGGAGGAAGAATCGTTGAGCATCGAAGAAGGCGACGAGAAGCTTCCTCCGTTTCTGCGGAAACAGAAGAGCAAGTTGCTTCAACTTCGTGACAGTCTCCTGGATTCGATGACGGGGGTTTCGCGGGATACGCTCCGATCGCGTGCAGAAGGCAGCGAGGCGTCCGCGTTCGGAATGCATCAAGCAGACGCCGGTAGCGACGCCTACGATCGGGATTTCGCATTGAGTCTGCTCTCGCAGGAGCAGGACGCGCTGTACGAAATCGAAGAAGCGCTCAAACGCGTGGAAGCCGGCACTTATGGCATCTGCGAGATGTCGGGTAAACCGATTCCGCACGCGCGTCTCGAGGCGATCCCATTTGCAAGATTTACGGTCGAATGCCAGACCCAGATTGAAAAACAAAAAAAGGCATTACGTGTCCGGCAGCCTGTAACCTCTCTTTTCGGCTTAACCGATGAAGAGGGTGGTGAAGGAGAAGAAGAAGACACGATCACAGATTCGAAGGATTAGCTGTCATGCCACGGGAAATCATCACTCTTGAATGCACGGAGGCGAAGGCGGAGGGTAAACCGGTTTCCCGTTACGTCAGCACGCGCAACAAAAAAAGCCTGAACACACCTGGGCGGTTGGAAAAGAAGAAGTACAATCCTTTTCTGCGCCGACGCACTCTTCATCGGGAGGTGAAGTAAGTAAATGGAACCTAAAAACGCCAAACGCAGGTCGAACTTCCGACGGGCTAACCGGATTATGCCGCGTCGACGCATCGATATTGCAACAGAAGCCATTGACTACAAGAATCCGGACCTGCTCAAGAAATTTGTGACTGAAAGCGGTAAAATTCTGCCACGCCGCGTGACCGGAATGCCGGCGCATCTGCATCGGAAAATAACTCGCGAAATCAAGCGGGCTCGTTCGGTTCTCCTGATGAAGTAGGTGTTCGATCTCTCCCGCAAGACTCACCCTTGCGGAAAAGGCTATATCCAGCTAAACTCCCTTCCCTCTGACTTCGTAAATGGCTGCCTATTTTTGGCTGCCCGAATCGGAACAACTTTTGGCAACCTTGGTTTGTAGGTGTTTGTAACGTTATGACAGAAATGCAGGAGCTAATCGCGAAGTCCCTGCGCGATTTTAAAGAAGGCAGCATCGTTAAAGGCCGTGTTTTGGAGATCCGGCCTCGGGAGGTCTTGGTGGACATTGGTTATAAGTCCGAAGGCGTAATCCCCGCCTCCGAGTTCGACGACATGAACGATGTCGAAGTGGGCGACGAAGTCGAAGTGCTGCTGGAAAAGCTCGAAAACGAGGATGGGATGGTCGTCCTTTCCAAAGAAAAGGCCGCTCACAAACAAAACTGGGACAAAATTGTCAAAGTTTTCGAGGGCGATGGCCTGATCAAAGGGAAGGTTAAAGCCGTGGTCAAAGGTGGCCTTACCGTCAATATCGGCGTCGAAGCATTTCTCCCAGGTTCTCAGATCGATATTGTTCCGCCCAAAGACCTCCAGCAATTCGTAGGCAATACCTACGATTTCAAGATCGTTAAGATCAATGACGAACGCAAAAACGTCGTCCTCAGCCGCCGTGAGATCATCGAGCAAGAGCGCGCCGAAAAGCGGGCCCGATTCCTCGATACGGTTAAGCTTGGGGATACCGTCAAAGGAGTCGTCAAGAATCTGACCGATTTCGGTGCGTTTATTGATCTCGACGGGATGGATGGCTTACTTCATATCACCGATATGACTTGGGGACGTCTCACGCACCCGAGTGAACTGCTCAAGATTGGGCAGGAAATCGACGTTGTCGTCCTCGATATCAACAAAGAGAAAGAGCGCGTATCGCTTGGACTCAAACAAACACAGCGCAACCCATGGGATAAGATTGAAGAGCGATTCCCGGTCGGCGCCACCGTGCACGGCAAGGTAACAAATCTTGTTCCGTACGGTGCGTTTGTGGAGATAGAGGAAGGGGTTGAGGGGTTGATTCACGTGTCGGAACTCTCCTGGACCAAGCGCATCACCCGTCCGTCCGATGTGCTGACGCAAGGCCAGCAGATTGAAGCCGTGGTCCTTGGAGTGAACAAAGAGGAACAAAAAATTTCTCTGGGTGTCCGGCAGCTAGAGCCCAATCCGTGGGACGCCATCGAGCACAAGTATGTCATTGGATCGCGGGTCAAAGGAAAGATCCGCAATATGACCGCCTATGGCGCCTTTGTGGAACTCGAAGAGGGCATCGACGGCATGATCCACGTTTCAGACCTGAGCTGGACGCGTAAAATAAATCATCCGAGCGAAGTGTTGAAAAAGAATGATGAGGTCGAGGCAATCGTGCTGGACATCGACAAGGTCAATCAACGCATCAGTCTCGGGGTGAAGCAGCTTGACTCCGATCCTTGGAAGGAAATCGACCAGAAATACAAGATCGGCGACTTGGTTCACGGAAAAGTCACGAAGCTCGCCAGCTTTGGAGCCTTCGTCCAATTGCAGGACGATATTGATGGTTTGGTGCACATTTCTCAGCTCAGTGAGGAGCACGTCGCGAAGGTGAAGGATGTGTTGAAAGTCGGGCAGGAAGTTGAGGCTCGGGTCATCAAGGTGGACAAAGCAGAGCGTCGTATCGGTCTTTCGATTAAGGCAGCTCACTATTCCGACGAAGAACTCCGCCGCGAGACAGAGGCCTTTGACAGTCTGCGACCCGGCGAAGACATGGTTGGCTTGGAACAAGCGTTTCAGGCAGCTGAGGAAGAATATCGTCCGAGCGATCGGCGCAAGTAGTCTTCCCAAAAATAGTTTGCAACAATCTCTTATCGGATGACGTTAGTTCAAGAATTATGGATAAACCGCAAATTGTTGCTTATCTGAAGACCCATTGTGGGTGGAGCGGTGGTGTTCGGGCAGTCCTGGCAAAGTATGGACTACCTTACGAAGAAAAGGACATCATCAAGAACCCAGCATTTCGATGGGAAATGGAGCAAAAGAGTGGCCAACCGCTTTCTCCATGCATTGAAATAAACGGGGCGATGCTAGCCGATATCAGTGGCGAGGAAGTAGAACATTATTTGGTCACCCACAATCTGGTGCAGGCTGACGCTGCCCCTACTGACGTTCCGCTGAATGCCCCGTGTCCGCCCGAACAGCACGAGGCCCAGCTTCATTTTAGACGGTAGGGAAAAAGGACTGCACTCGAGGCCCGAAATGGCCAATAAAGGCATTGACAAGCCCAGGGTTTACCCCTGGGCTTTTTTTGTCGTAAGCAAAGCAGGACACCTACTCGACGAATTCTAAATCGACCTTTTCCGGTATCAAGCCTTGCCGGCCTGCCCGACCTAGAAACTCGCGAATGGCGTTTCTACCAGTCGGACCATAGTCGATAGTGAATCCGTTCACGTACATTCCGATAAATCGATCTGCCCCTTCCTGATCGAGACCGCGCGCCAATGGCATGGAATGTTCTACTCCAGCTTTTCGGTGTTTAAGTCCGTAGTCGATGCTCTCTTTGAGAATCTCACAAACCTCCTTTTGGATGTCCTGCGGGATATCTTTCCGGATGACATTCCCACCCAGAGGGAGCGGAAGTCCGGTAACCGACTTCCACCAGGAGCCAAGATCAAGCGTTAACTTGAAGCCTTGATCGGCATACGTGATCTGACCTTCGTGAATGATTAGTCCGATGTCTGCTTTGCCGGCCTTCACAGCCTCAAAAATCTCGTCAAATTGTACCGTTATGGTCCGCACCTCTGGGGCGAATAAACGCAGCGCGAGGTACGCACTTGTCTTCAGACCCGGAATCGCAATCGTTTTGGAACGGAGCCATTCACGCAACTGGCCGAGCTCGCCCGGCGCCTCGTCCAGGGTGACAAGGATTGGCCCGTAACCATCTCCCATACTGGCTCCGCAGGAGAGCAAAGAATATTTGTCTGCCAGGTAAGCATAGGCATGAATCGAGACTGCTGAGATATGCAGTTCGCCGCGCAAAGCCCGCTGGTTTAGCGTCTCGATGTCTTGCAAGATATGCTGGAACCGGTGTCCCCGTGTATCAATCTTGTGCTCCGCCATCGCATAGAACATGAAGGCGTCGTCCGGGTCCGGTGAATGTCCAAGAAGAAAATCCATAGATCGCATGCTACCCCTTATCGTGCGACGGCTCAATCCACGTAGCCATGCGCCCGGCGGACCTCGTCTTCCATTTCGCGCCAGCGAGAATGCTTTTTGGGAGCATAAAACAAATAGGTAATGCCGCCGGCAATTCCAAATAAAACGAAGTAGGCGAAGCCGAGAAGCGAAATCAAAACACCGATTTCATTTGGTACGCCACAGAGATCATTCAATAAAATTCCCAGGAGCGATTCCCGAAAGCCGATACCGCTCGGTGTGATTGGCAACGAAATAATCGAAGTCACAATCGGCATGATGGAGAACATGTCCAGGAGCGAGACCCCGGCACCGAGCGCTTGGGCAGTGCAATAAAACGCGCCATAGAATGAAAACAAAACCGGGAAAGAAAGCAGAAACGCGAACAACAGCGACTTCTTCGCCCGGGCGAATAGATGGTATGCCTCAGAGGTCTCGGCCAGGCGATCACGAAATGGAAAGTGTTCCGGGAGCCTGTCTACAAGTTTAAAGCCGGTGACAGCAAATGAAGCGGCAGTCACCAGCATAAATCCGATCACCATGCTCATCAGCACCCAAAGCAAGACCGTGGCCTGGGGAGTCGTTTGCAGCCAGCGCCAGCGAAGAACGGTGGTAAGGAGAGCCGTCAACACCAAAGCAGCCATCCCAATCAGGCGGTCCATGACCACCGTGAGGATCGCCTCTTTCTTTTTATCCGGAAACTCACGCATCAGGTAGTACAGTCGCGCGAAGTCCCCGCCGGTATATCCGGGCATGAAAAGGTTAAAAAATAAACCGACAAAAAAAAGCATGATCGCGCGGCGCCAGCTCATATACATCCCTTGAACGCGCATCAGGATCTGCCAACGCACGATGTTCGCGACTTCTCCGATCATTGCCACCGGCAGACCGATCAGGAGCCAGGTGCGGTCGGCTTTGGCGATGGCACCAGCCATTTGGGCACGTTTTTCCGGACTGTGAAAGAGCCAAATCAGGATGCCAATGGTCAAGACTGCCTGGAACGTGCGGATGATCGCTTTCTTCATTGAGGGGAATAGACTCCGGCGATTGCCGCTTTAGCTAAACACCTGATCAAAAGCGTCCAATCGCTTTTGAGAGACCCTTCCAGGAATATCGCTTGTTCGGGTGGCCAACCATACCCGGCTGCGTGCCACGGCATCACAAATCTGTTTTTTCGAAATTTCGATCACTTTACGTCTAGCATCCAAACCCTTTTGAAGCCAACGGTATGCCTCTTACTTATGAGATGATGCACTAGCTGGAGGATATCGCCTGATCGAAAAGGAAATCAACGGAAAGAGTGTCAGAGTGCCAAGACTCAAAAAGTTGATCAGTGCGAACCTCCGCTCCCCGCCTCTTGCGAACTTTCCGTGAGCGGTGCAAAGTGCGGCGCGCATGAAAGTCATCGATCTCCGTGCCGAGCAGGCGGCTCAATGGCGAAGCATTCTATCGCGCAGGTACATTCCCGGCGAAAAGTTGATCCACCGGGTTTCAGCCATCCTTTCAGAGGTGCGCCAGCGCGGGGATCCGGCGCTCATTGAATTTGCGCGACAGTTCGACCATGTCGATTTCGCCCCGCAAGACCTAACCGTCTCGGAGCCCGAAATCCGGACCGCAATAAGTTCAGTGAGATCCGAATTGATCGACGCTTTGGCGGCAGCACATGCGAACATCCGCGAATTTGCATCTCGCAGCCTCCGCGCAGATTGGATGTGGAAAAATGTCCAGGGAGCGGAAGTGGGCGAGCGCTTCGACCCACTGACAAGAGTCGGCATTTACGTGCCGGCTGGAACTGCGCCGTTGGTTTCGACGGCATTGATGACGCTCTCACTTGCCGAGGCTGCCGGCGTCGCTGAAATTGTTGCCGTTTCCCCAGTCGGCTCGGACAAAACCATGAATCCGGGACTTCTGGCAGCGTTACAACTCGCTGGCGCTACCGAGATTTACAAGGTAGGAGGCGCACAAGCCATAGCCTCTCTCGCCTTCGGCACGGAGACCATTCGGCCCGTGGATAAGATATTTGGTCCCGGAAACGCCTACGTCACGGAAGCTAAACGC
>Ga0210390_10003175_pt1 | contig 14177 bp, 14 predicted proteins | sample IncBWH11OmetaG_FD_161050 | JGI IMG/M metagenome (GOLD analysis project Ga0210390, IMG submission 161050) | Forest soil microbial communities from Barre Woods Harvard Forest LTER site, Petersham, Massachusetts, United States - Inc-BW-H-11-O ...
GGTCTTTGCCAGCGTTGCCATCTGATCCACGACCGTCCGCACCATCTGGCACGGCGGCGGATCACCTATCTGCTGCGGCGCGCGCTCGGCGATCTTTTCCTTGGTCCTTATCCCGTCTAACCAAACGGACCGCGTGCGCACCCATACCGCGGAGCGGTTTAGTTCAACCGATTTTTTCGAGAATAGAGGCAGGTGGGATAGCGGCACGCGAGCAGTCGGCGGCTGGGCGGTTTGCGGAGGGGCCAAAAGTCTTTACCGTGGCCAACCCGCTGGTCCTATAAACCTCCAACAGCCGGGCCGATGGCTCTAAAGGATTCGAAGGGGTCCGCGACTGCCGTTTCGCAGCCCTCGAATCCGCCGGATCAGCTTTGGGCGATCGGATATTTGGCGAAAATCGCCTCGACCCGCTTGAATGCCTTCGCCGCCGCCGCTTCAGGCGTCGCCCCGCCGATCATGATCTCGGCCCAGGCCGTCTGCCAGACATGCGTGTTCTGGACCTCGGCCCAGGCCGGGTTGGAGGTCCAGAAGGTCGGCACGGTCGGGCTGAACAGGCCCTGCCGGACGTAAGCCACCCGGTGCGGCTCTTTGGGGTCGAACCACCACGGGTCGCGCTTCACAATCACCGGCATCGCCGGCAGATAGCGGCCCAGCCCCGTCTTCAGCAACTCGTTCAGGACCCCCGGCTGGATCAAATATTTGAGGAAGTCCTTGGCCACCGCGACGTTCTGAGCCCCCTTCGGAATCAGGCCGCAGACGCTTCCTTGCTGGGCCGGCACCGGCTTGCCGTCGTTGCCGAGCGGCAGGCCCATCACGACGATGTCGTTGTAATCCTGCCGATTGTTGATGATGGCGACCTCGGTCGACAGCGAGCCCTCGATATCCATCACGATCTGCTTGGCGTGAAAGGCGTTGTTGTCGTCGAAATCGTTCCAGCTGATCGCCCCCGGCGGCACAAAGCCGTCTTTGTAAGCGGTGGTCGGATAGGTCAGCGCCTCGATCGCCGCTTTGCGCACGTTGGGATCGTCGAGATGCAATTTGCCGTCCTTGGTGACGATGTCCTGACCGCCATAGGCGATCACGAAATCGTTGAACCGTGCGTTGGAATCGCCGCCGACGGTGGCTAACTGAAACCCGAGGCCATAGACCTGGCGCATGCCCCGGGTGCGCAATTTCTTTTGCACCTCCTTGAAGAAATCGTAGAAGGCATCCCAGGTCTTCGGGAGATCCGACATCTTGTAGCCCGCCGTCTCGACCAGCGGCCGCCATATATGGTTCATCGACGCGCCGACGGTATAAGGCACACCGTAAACGCTGCGCTTCTTCTCGACATTATTGTAGCAGCGGACCGTGAGCAGCGCGGTCTCGGTGTATTGCTCCTTTTGCGTCTCGACGACGTCGCTGACATCGACCAGCTTGTCCTGCCAAGCGTAGAGCGCAATAATCTCGGCCGGGTTGTTCTGGAACAGATCCGGGACGAGGCCGCTGGTCACCGCCGAGACGATCTTCTGGCGCAGCGGCGCGTAGGGGACGATGTTGTAGTCGATCGTGTTGCCGCTGGCCTTCTCGTAACCGGCGACGATCTTCTTGAACGCGATGTCCTCCTCTTCGGCGGAGCCCTGGGTCCACCACACGGTCGCGGTCGTCGCCGCCGCATTGGCGAGATAGGGCCGGCCGACCAGACTGCCGGCGACGAGGCCGGCAGAGCCTCTTAGCAGCGAGCGCCGCGTCAACCATTCCATGTTCGCCTCCTTTTCTGTGGACGGCTGACCATGGGTAAGCCGTCTACAGGCGACAGCGAGCGGCCAAGTGCTCCAGCATTTCAAGCCTGGTGGTGCCGCAGCCCGCGACCGACAAGGCGTTCCGGCGCCGCGACGCGATCTTTGCGGATTACCTGATCTGATGTCGGCATCGCCTGACCCCAGACATGCTCGGCTGCGACTTTAATATACGGTGAGCCGATCGTGGTGAAGGGAGACTCGAAAATTAGGCTGTGTTGGCGTCGTGCTCCGGGCAATGACGGGTATGGGGGCAACACCGGCCGGATCCCCCTGCCTCGGGGGTCGTCTATCTTGCTAGTGATAACGTCCTTTATCACTCAAACGTTGAGCGCCATCCGTTCCTACATGAACGAATCGGACACGCTGCCGCAAACGGAGCAGGGCAGGGCGGAAAAGCTGAGTCGCCGAGTCGGTCGAGCGAACGTTACTTCCCGTTCAGCTGCGCGACCACGGGGGCGAGCGCCTCCATGTAGGGCTCCTGAACGGTGTAGGACGAGATGCGCCAGCGTTCGCGGCGGGCCAGCAAGTCTTCGATGATCTGGTCGACTCTGCCGATCAGGATGTAAGGGGCTTCGAGGATCTCGTTCGCACTCAGCTGAGGCCAACGCACCGTCAGTTCCTCGGCAGCGGCGCGGCGGTCGTCGGTGACAATGACCCGCTGCACGAGCGCCTCGATTTCGAGCCGGATAAATCGCTCCTCACCCGCGGCCCGCCGGATAAGCGCGATCCGCGCATCGACCTCGGCGGCGCGCCAGCCGGAAAGGTCGGGCGGCACCGCGCCGCCGCGGCGGAAAGTGATGCCGGAGAGACCGACAATGTCGGCCTCCCGGGCGGCGAGCGCGAGGAGTTCGCGGCCGTTGCCGCCGATCAGGATCGGCGGGCGCGGCCGCTGCGCCGGCAGCGGCGCGATTAAGTGATCGACAATGCGGTAAAATTTGCCCGCGAACGTGACCCGCTCGCCGCCGAGCAGGCCCTTGATGATCGCGACCGCCTCCGCGAGGCGCGCGACCCGGACGGCGCCCCGATCGAAAGCAAATCCGGCCTCTTCATATTCCGACCGGATGCTGCCGGCGCCGAGGCCGAGGCGGAGCCGGCCGCCGCTCAGCTGATCGACGGTTGCTGCCTCGCGCGCGACCAGCACCGGATGGCGGAAATCGTTGTTCAGCACGTTCGTGCCCACCAGCAGACGCGTCGTCGCCTCCGCAGCGGCGACCAGCGCGGGGAAAGCCGCCGGGAGATCGGCGAGATGATCCGGCACATTGAGAATGTCGTAGCCGAGCGCCTCGACCCGGCGGGCCTTTTCGGCCCACGCTGCCCGCGACGGCGCACCTCGCAAATTGACCCCGAAGCGAAACCGCGCGGCGTTCATTTCTCTGATCCCCAACAGCATCGGCAGGTCATACTGACCGCCAGGTCCTCATCGATCGCCCGCGGCTCTGCCGTCATTAAATTTGGATTCTTTCCACCTCGTCGAGCGTGATCGCGTCGCCGGTGCGGTCGTAGAGCTTGGTGGTGCGCGGGCTTTCGTGGGCGGCCATGGCCTGGGCGTTTTCGAGCGTGCCGCCGGCTTCGAGATAGGCGGTGATGCCGGTCGCGCGGAACACATGGCAGCCGAGCCTGCCGTTCAAGCCGGCCGCGGCGGTGCGGCGGCGCACCATCTGGTAGGCGTCGATGCGGTGCACCGGCCGGTCGCTCAGGATACCGGTCCGGCCGAGGGCCGAGCGGAAGAGGGGGGTCTTGCCGTGCTCGCGGATGCCGGCGGCGGCGAGATATTCGTCGAGAAACTGTTCGAGCTTGTGGTGCGCCGGCATTTCGTGTCGCTTGCCGCCCTTTTCGTGGAGCCGCAGCCACCAGCGCTTGCCGTTGGAAAAATAATCCTCGACCGTCATCGCGACGACCGCGCTGACCCGCGCGAAGCTGTAGACCATGACGCCGATCAGCGCGCGGTCGCGCAGCCCGACGAGCGAGGGCATTTCCTGGAGGGAGCCGTCCGCCGCCTTGACTGTCTTGGTGACCTTGATGCTGGCGAGCAGCCGGCGGGCCTGGTCCTCGCTCAACACCGGCGTCTTGCCGCGCTTGACGACGTGCTTGGGGCCGCGCACCGCGTGCGCCGGGTTGATCGCGAGGATCTGGCCGACGACGAGCCAGTCGAACAGCATGCGGACCGCGGCCAGGTGCTGCTTGACGGTCGGCCGCGCCGCGGCGCGCTCCTTGACGGTGCCACCGCCGGGGTCGGACACCCGCAGCGCCTTTAGATAGGCGGCGACGTGAAACGGCTCGATATCGGGAAGCTCGCCGATGCCGTGCTCGTCGAGCCAGGCAAAGAACGAGCAGACGGCCCGGTGATAGGCCATGCGGGTGTTGTCGTTCTCGATCGAAGCGGCGAAGAAGTCGAGGAAGCGCTTTGCCGCCCGGCCGCCGGCCGCGGCGATCATCGACGGCACGACCCGCGAGCTGCGCAGCGTCGCAGGCAGAGCCGGGGCCGCGGTCTCGATCACCGCCGGCAGACCCGACCGATCGCCGCTCACGACGACACCTTATAATGAGTGAACCAGATCCCCCGCATCGCACTCTCCCCCCGGCACGCGTCAGTCTGACATAACGTCCTTTATGTTAGAGCACCTACACCGAAATCAACTATGGGGATACGGGGTCGCGCCATTGAATGGGCAGGATGGCACGGTAGCCACCGGGTATTCGGCGCCGGCTTTCTGAAGCCAGACTCCGTTAGAATGCGAGAGCGTAAGTCGGTCTGCGCGGATCTGCGCCGGCAGAGAGCGTGCCCACGTCCGGGTCCCGACGCGTGACCACCGCACCGATCCCGCAAGCGCCGACAACTTCGATCTTGTGGCCGAGGGCCCGCAGCTCGTCACGTACGGGTTCAGAGATACCGGGCTCGACGCTCAATACAGCCGGTCTGTACGAATGTGGCCAGAACGAGTCGATCAGGGTTTCCGTCGCAAACCTTGGCGCCTCGACCGCCTGCTGAGGATTCATGTCGAACACCAGCATATTGAGGATCATTTGAAGATTTGCCTGACCCTGATCGTCGCCGCCGGGACATCCGACCGTCGCGATCGGTCTGCCGCCTTTGCAAATTAAATAGCTGATGAGAGTGGTGCGCGGGCGCTTGCCCGGTGCGAGCGCGTTAGGATGCCCCTCCTCGAGAGAAAACATCTCGCTCCTGGTGCTGAGTGTGCAGCCCAGTTCGGGAGAGAAAACCGATTTGCGGAAGACGCCGCCGCTCGATGTGAGCGCGATCATGTTGCCTTCGCGATCAATGCACGCGATGTGGGTGGTCCCGTCCTTCGCATGAGCAGCTGATGGATTCGGCGCTGGGGACGGTGGTGACGGTGCCGCCACCTTCTGTCGGATTTCTCTGACTTCACCCGGCGGTGGCGCCTCCCGCATCGCGCGGTCGGCCCGGATGAGCGCGCTGCGCTCTTGCAGATAGGCTGGCGAGAGGAGCTCGGCTAACGGGACCTCATGTGAGTCGCCATAGTATCGCTCGCGGTCGGCGAACGCGAGCTTCAGCGCCTCAGCGAGTGTGTGCACGTAGCGCCCGGAATTATGCCCCATCGCCTTCAGATCGAACGCCTGCAGCAGTCCAAGCGCCTGCATGACCACCGGCGCCTGCGTCCACGCGGATTGACCCAAGATCTCACGACCCGCAAAGGTCATCGCCAGCGGTGGCTCGAACTGCGCACGATAGTCGGCCAGATCGGCGGCCCGCATTAGCCCGCCCCACTTTTCTGAGAAGGCGCCGATCGTGACGGCAATATCACCGCGATAAAATCGCTCGCGCATCGCGCGGATACCGGCGAGCCTATCACCTCCACCCTGTGCGCCGGCGGCGATCAACTTCTTCAAAGTTCCGGCGAGCGCGGGCTGCCGGAACCGTTCGCCAACCCGCGGCGCCTGCCCAGCTGGATAAAACACCGCTTCGCCGCCAGGTGGATAAAGCGCAAATTGCGAGCGCGTCTCCCGATTCGACAGCATGCGATGCATGTATTCGTACATCGGGAAGCCCTCCTCCGCGTACTCCAGGGCGGGGGCGAGCACCTCAACGATGGTGCGTGTGCCGAACGTTTCGAGCAGCTTCAGATAAGCGTCGACCGCACCGGGGACGGTGAAAGAAAGATGTGCGTTAGGGCCCGGGCCCGTTGGGATTCGTGGAAAACCTTTCTTTGCAAAGGTGGCAATCGTCGCCAGCGCCGGCGCCGGACCTTGCCCACTGAGCACAAGCGTCTGGTCGCCCTTCGCGTCATGGATGATTGCCACACATTCGCTGCAGAGCGAGTAAGATGCAGTGGGCTCGATCACGGCCGCCGCAAAACCGGCTGCTGCGGCTGCGTCAAACGCGTTGCCTCCCAAGAGCAACATACGCATCCCCGCCATCGAAACCAGCGGATGACCCGTTGAGATCACGCCCCCGCTGCCGGACACGACCGGCCGCGTGGTCGCCCAATCGACACTGTGATGCTCGTCGGGCTGCTGCTGGATTTGGTTCGTCATGGCTCTCGTTGCTCACCCCTCGAGTTATCCTGGCTCGGCCCGGAAAGCGTTTTTTCGAAAAAGAGCCGTCGCATTCCGGAGCCGACCGTCTTATTGCTACCATGCTCCGCTAACTCTTCACGGGTAAGTCGGTAACCGCAGCTTCGATAGAGCGCGATCGCCTCGGTTTGGATTTCGGCGGTGCTGAGCTCAAGTCTTTTGAACCCGCGGCGGCGGCATTCAGCCTCCGCATAAAGCAGCATTCGGCGGCCGATACCGTGTCGGCGCGCCGACGGGTCCACATACATGCGGCGCAGTTCCATGGCATCATCCGATGCCCGCTCGAGGCCGAACATCCCAACCAAGCCGCCGCGCAGGGTCACCACCCAAAACGCGCCGCCATGCTCGGCATAGTAGGCCTCAATCCGGTCAATCTCGTCGGCCAGCGCGCGCTCGATATAAGCTTCGAAAGCGTCGCGCAGTTCGGCTGGGCTAAGCAGCCGGTTGACTTCAATGAAGAGCTTGCGCACGCGCGTACCGTCGGCTTCCCGGAAAGGGCGTATCTCAAGCGCCGCGCTGCTCGTTGTTTTAGCCGGGCCATTTGCCGACCGAAACACCCGGCTCCTCCTGCATTTGCGGCACATGTCCGGGTTGCGCCCGCATGCGGTCGAGCCACGCGCGGATACCGGAATAGGATCCGAGCTCAAAGCCGCCGTCGCTCGCACTGTGGGTGTAGGCGTAGAGCGCGATATCGGCGATCGTGCAGCGTCCGGCGGCCAGCCATGCACTATTTCCCAGCCGCTGCTCCATTACCGTGAGCGCGTGTTCGCCGCGCGTGTGGTTCTGAGCGATGCGATCGGCAAGCCGCGACTGCTCCGCCAACGGCAGATGGAGCTTCCAATGCCGGTTCACCGCTATGTACGGCTCGTGGCTGTACTGCTCGAAAAACATCCAGCGCAGCACGTTGGCTTGATCCCAGGCGTCGGCCGGAAAAAGTGCGGTATCGCGGGCAAGAAAATAAAGGATCGCCCCCGATTCCGACAGCATCCGCCCGTCATCGAATACGATCGTCGGAATTTTCCCGATCGGGTTGATCGCGCGGAACTCCGCGGTGGCCGTCTCGCCGCGGTTTTGCGTGGTATCGACCCGGCGATAGGTGACGCCGAGCTGAGCCAAGAGCAGCCGTACCTTATAGACGTTGCCGGAATCGAGATCGCCATAGAGCGTCAGCATCAGGGCTCACTACCACAGTCGGTTTAAATGCACATCGCCTCGCCTCACGCCAATCGCGCGAGGCGTGGCCGATGGACCATTCTATCTCGCGGTCTCGACAGCATTCACGAACACGTCCTACGGCCGGATGCCAGAGCTTTCACCGAGCACTCCACGAGCCTCCTGAACAGCCCTCTCCTCTTCAAGGGTGCGGGTGTTGAACTCGATGATTTTAGTGTAAACGACATCGGCACTCCGGACGACGCCGTATTCATTCCCATAGCGGAAGTTGGCGCAGCATCATGCTCGGTAATGGTCATGAACTTATCATCTTAGGGTACTCTCACTCGGGTCTTATCCATTTGCATGCATCATTGTACACGTTACAGACCTTGAACGCATGCTGACGCCCCCTCTCTCACGCTCCGGTTTATTATTGAAAACAGATTTTATCAATATTAAAAGACCGCATGCCCGCGCCTCACATCAACCCTCAGCTGCCGACCCACATCGCCCCGGCCGAGCGGCTGCTGACCGCGGCCGAATACCGGCGGCTTGCCGAGGTGCCGCCCGAGGCCGAGTGGTTCGCCAACATCTCGAACCCGAACAGCCGTCGCGCCTACAAGAAAGCGGTCGGCGACTTCATAAGCTTCGCCGGCGTCGCGCACCCGGAGGAATTCCGCACCGTGACACGCGCGCACGTCATTGCCTGGCGCGACGACCTCGCGCGACGCGGGCTTGGCGGCGCCACACTCCGGCACCGCCTCGCGGCGCTGTCGTCGCTGTTCGAATACCTCTGCGACAAGAACACCGTCACCCACAACCCGGTCAAGGGCGTGAAGCGCCCCCGGGTCGAGAGCGGCGAAGGCCGGACCCCCGCGCTCGGCGACCACCAGGCGCGCGACCTGCTGGCCGCACCGGGTAAGGACACCGCGGCCGACGACGAAACGATCAAGGAGAAGCGCGACCGCGCGATCCTGTCGACCTTGCTCTTTCACGCGCTGCGGCGCGACGAGCTGTGCAAGCTCACGGTCCGGGATTTCCGGCACGCGCGGCGCGGCGTCCCGCACCTGCGCGTCAGCGGCAAAGGCGAAAAGACCCGGTATCTGCCGCTGCACCCCGGCACCAACACCCTGATCCACGACTACCTCGAGGCGGCGGGACACGGCGCCGACGACAACGGCGCCCTTTTCCGGCCGGTCCGCAACAACCGCACCCGCCGGCTCGACGAGGCGCTGACCCCCGATGCGGTCTACAAGCTGGTGCGCGCGTATTCGGCGGCGCTCGGGTTCGAGATCGGCGCCCATGCGCTGCGCGCGACCGCCGCCACCAATGCCCTCGACCACCAGGCCGACATCGCCAAGGTGCAGGAGTGGCTCGGCCATGCCAACATCGCGACGACCCGGATCTACGATCACCGCAAAACCCGGCCGGAGGACAGCCCGACCTTCAAAGTGGAGTATTGAGCCTACCCTCGCGCGAAAAATTGGTCCCCGAACTCGTCCCCTCGAAAATGCGCGCACCGGAGATTGGCTGCGGTGTCGAGCCGGTTGGTCTCAACCCGATGCCGGTTGCCGTCGAACTCGCAGCATGCCGTCAGCTGCGGCGAGCCATGCCACGGGCATACGAGCTGCACGAGCAGGCCGACGGCGAGCGACGCCAGGACGCCGTTCGGCCAAACCACCTGCGGTCGCGAGCCGGCTTTCCCATACCGGCCGGCCTCTTGCGCGAGCCGCTTCTCGTTGAGGATGCCGAGGCACCACAGGCATGGCCCGCCCGGCGAAGACAGCACGACCTGGCCGCTGATGCTGTATCCGCCCGGCGCCTCGTGCACGTCCATGCCCAGGTCGATGTAGGGGATCAAGAAACGGCGGCAAAACCGTTCGAGATCGTCGCGCTCGCGATAAGAGTCGACGCAGCCGAAGATCACGTCGCACCGCCGCAGGCTCTCGACCGCTTCTTGCCAGCGCGATCGGCAGGCTGTGACTTGCGCATCGGGATTGATGCTTAGGATCACCCGCTCGGCGACCGCCGTCTTGGCGCTGGCGTCCTCGGCGTCCGCCGGGGTGCTCCCGAGCAGGCGGTTGCGGTTCCTGTCCTCGACGATGTCGGGATCGGCCAGCACGAACTTCGAGATGCCGACAAGCGGGAGCTGGTGCACGAGATGCGAGCCGCCGCCGCAGAGGCCGACGATGCCGGCCGTAAGGCCGGCGAGGGTGACGTCGCTGTCGGGCCCGAGGAAACTTTGGCTGACAAGCCGGTTATCCATCATCCCTTCCCCACATTTTGAGCGGCGCGCCGACGCTCGCGAAGCGATCGATCGGCGCCGGCATCGCGCCCGGCGTCGGCCAGCACAGGCCGACCGCTTGGTCGAGGCTCAGCACGACCGCGCCGTGCGGCATTCCCGGCGCGACATTGAAAAAATCCGGCACGAATTTCCGGCTTTCGCGATCGTCGACCTCGCTGAATCCGGTTCGGCCGAGGTGGCCGTGCATATGAACGTGAAAGATGCCGAGATCCTCGGCGCCGCCGTTGTAGGCGCGCTGCATCGCCGCGCGGATCGCCGCCGGCCCCATCATGGCGCCGACGCTCGGGTCGTCGAGGTAATGCTCGTCGGCGACGGCATCATAGCCGACCGCCAGCAGGACGATGCCGCCGCCGGCGAGCCGGCCGGCGCGGCAAACCAGAAATCCGACCCGCTCGGCGGCGAAGGCATGCGGCCGGTGCAGGTCCTCGCGCACGGCGTCGAGGAGATCGCTTCGTGACCGGAAAATGATCATCACCGATAGGCCTTCAGGTGCTGCTGCAGCATTTCGATGGGACGGCCAGGCTGGACATACCGCCATGATGGGGTATGCCAGGTGCGGCCGAGAACCGTATGGGTGGTCCAGTTTTGGCCCCGGCCGGCAATCGGGGCCGAGAGATACAGGCGGCTCTCGTAACCGCTGTGCGGGCCGAGCGACAGCAACGCGTTGCGCGTTTCGAGGGCGTTGCCGACGGGCACCTTGAGGCCCGGCAGATCGACGAATTGCTGCCCGCCCTCCGCCACATGGGCGGCGGCGGGGCACACCGCCTTCAGCTCGGCCAGCTCCTCCGCGCCGGCCATCAGGACGACCCTCCGGTGCGGGCGTGGCTGACGAAGACCTCGCAGCCGTGAATGGCGATCTTGGCGTTGTCGTCGAGCGGCTTGAAGACGCCGTCCTCGAGGATGTCGAGTTCGCGGTCCGCCGCCACGCCCACCAGCGCCTTGAACACTGACACGACGTAAACCCCGGCTTCGACGCGCTTGCGCTGGCGGTCGACTGTGACCTCCACGATGCGGGGCTTGTGCCGCTCGGCCTCCTCCAACTCGGCCTCGGCCTTTTCGAGATCATGCTCGGCATGCTCCAGCTCTGCCACGGCGTGCCGCACCTCCGCCGTGGCTTCCTGGAGGTGCGCCTCGGCCTGTTCGACTTCGCAATCCTGCGGTTTTGCCATTGTCCTATCCTCTTGCGTTTGCCCATCCCGTCGCCTATCATATGACGAGATCGTCAATATCCGGGCCTGAGAAAACGCCCTCCCGGACATGACTATGGCGTCATAAAATAATATACGGATGCGTCATGCCACCGTCAAGACTCCCTGCCGACATTTTCCCGCAACGCCTGCGCGCCGCGCGCGAGACGCGCGGGCTCACGCAGGGCGAACTCGCGGAACGCGCCGGGCTTCAGCCCTCGGCCATCTCGCATTTCGAGACCGGCGCCCGCAAACCCTCGTTCGACAATCTGCGCCGCCTGGCCGACGCGCTGGAGGCGACGACGGACTATTTGCTCGGGCGCGTCAGCGGCCTTACCGGCCTCGCTACCGGCGCCGAGAAATTGCACCGGCATTACGGCCAACTCACCAGCGGCGACCGCGAGGTTGCCGACCGCATGATGGAGTTCCTCGCCGAGAAGGCGCGGAACCAGCAACGCAAAGGTTAGGCCGATGCGCCGCCGCAGTAACCCCTACCTGTTCGCCATACAACGCGGCGAGCAGGTCGTCCGCGAGCGCAGCCTGTCGCTCGCGATCGATCCCATGGCACTGGCCCGGGATCTCGGCATCACCGTCACCGCAAAGCCGGCGCACGCCGGCGGCGTTTCAGGGATGCTGATGCGCGTCGGCGATTTCTTTGCCATCGCCTATGCGACGCACATTGACAACGAGGGGTTCAAGCACTTCAGCGTGGCGCACGAGCTCGGGCATTACTATCTGCCCGGCCACCCCGAAGCGGTCTTCCGCGACGGCGACGTTCACGAGTCCCGCGCCGGTTTCGTCTCCGACAATCGCTACGAACTGGAAGCCGATCACTTCGCCGCCGGGCTCTTGATGCCGCACCATCTATTCACGCCGCTCCTGCGGCGTGCCGGCGACGGGCTTGCGGCGATCGAACATCTGGCCGGCGTGTGCCGCACGTCGCTGACGGCGACGGCGATCCGCTATACCCAATGCAATTCCGAGCCCGTTGCCGTAGTCGTCAGCTCGGGCAGCAGCATCGAATATTGCTTCATGTCCGATGCCCTGCGGGATTTCGACGACATCGACTGGATCCGTAAGCGTCAAGTCCTCCCGCGCGAGAGCGCTACCTTCGGGTTCAACCGGGACCAGACCAGGGTCCGCAACGCGGAGCGCGTTGAGGGTCAGTCCGATTTGCAGCTGTGGTTCGGCGGCCCGCGCACCATCGAGCTGCAGGAGGATGTCATCGGCCTCGGCCGCTACGGCAAGACCCTCACCGTCTTGCATGGGATCGAGCCGCCCGACGAAGCCGAGGACGACGACGATGCGCTCATCGACTCGTGGACGCCTCGCTTGCGGCGCCGATAATTCGACTACGGTCAAACCACGCTACACGCCGCCAGATTCTCACAGGCTCGTGGATACCGTAACCCCAACTAGACGCAGCGAAATCATGGCGGCGATCCGCAGCAAGGACACGGCGCCGGAGCTCGCCGTGCGCCGCTATCTGTATGCGGCGGGGCTGCGCTACCGGCTTCACCGCCATGACCTCCCCGGCCGGCCAGACTTGGTATTCCCCGGCCGCCGCGTCTGCGTCTTCGTGCATGGCTGCTTTTGGCACGGCTGCCCGCATTGCCGGCACGGCGCCCGCACCGTGAAAAGCAACACCGCATACTGGTTGCCCAAGCTCGCGCGCAACCGGGCACGCGATGAAGATAATCAGCAGCGCCTAACGGCCCTCGGCTGGACGCCTCTTACGATTTGGGCCTGCCAGGCCGGCGACCCCGCCGCGCTGGCGTCGCTAGCCCGCTCGATCCGCTCGACTCCAAAACTATCGTCGCCGCCAGCTCGGGCCAGATCGGCATGAGCCGCCGCGCCATTGCGGCAAGCAGCCCGGCTTCCGAACTGATGTTGCCGAGCGCCGCCTCGGGCGCGACTTCCAGCGCCCAGTAGGATACCGACGGCGCATCCGTCCCGATGATCTTCGCTAGCTTGATCGGGCTCGGCGTGGCGCCGCTCTGCGCGTCGGTATCAAACACGAAAATCCAGGCTGGAAAACCGTCGGCCGGAGCCTTCCCCGGCGTGCGCAGACTCCACGTGCCGTCCTTCTCCGCCGTTAGATCGGGCGCGCCTAAATGCCGCTGCCAGCTATCCCAAACCGCTTGCGGCAGCGCGAGCACGCAGCCGGCGCAATGCTCGTGTTGGCCGAGCTGGAACTTGAACATCATTTGATAAAAGGTGCGCTTGAACACGTTCGCGATGTTCGGGCCTTCGACGCCCTCGGCCAGCCAGTGTTGATGATCCTGCAAAGCCGCCCCGAACTCCTTGTCGGCGTGCAGCCGCAGTCCGTCGCGCAAATTCCGCACGGCAGCGCGGTACGAGCCGTGGAAATCCATCGTCTGGATTTCCAGGATGCCGAAGCGGCCGACGTGCGGCCCGCCTTCTTTGGCGACGAGCTCGACGACCGTCATGTCGAAAGAGAATTCCGGCGACCGCGCGGTCGGCGGGATCGATAGCTCGCCACCCAGCCGCGCATCGAAATAGATAAAGATCAGCTCACCCGCGCCGAGCCGGCGCCCCACGTCCTGGCGCTCCTCCAGCTTGCCGAGGTTTGCCGCCGGCAGCATGCGCGGCGCCGCGGCTGCCGGAAGGCGGAAAAGCCGCCGGACCGCGGTCCCCACCAATCCGGGGTCAAGCCCCCGGTATGGGCATACGAGCCAATCCTGCCGGAGGCGGTTGCTCGCGCTGTTGATCGTGCAAATCCCCTTGGACGCTTCGCTCTTTATGCAGCGCCGGGCTTCCCCCGTCGCTTGGCTCAGGAACGGGCAGCGCTCGCTTCGCTGATCGGCAACCGCTTGCGGGGTCGAGACCACCAGCGGATAGACCCGATGCCCGAACCACTCGCTCACGTAATTGCCGGCCGGCGTCTCTCTCCACGCTCTTGCCACGGCTTATTCCGCCGCGGCGAGGGCGAGCGGCGGGTCCGGGATGCGGTAGCGGCATTTGACCGCCGCTTGTCCGGCGCGGCGCTTGCTGAGCGCTGCCTTCAGCTCGAGGCCCACGGCCTTCGCCAGCAGCGGCGGAACGGCGTTCCCGACCTGATCGTATTGCTCGGAGTTGGTTGCCTCGAAGACGAACCAGTCCGGGAACGACTGTATGCGGGCCGCTTCCCGGATGGAGATTGTCCGGTGCTGGTCGGGATGGATGTATTCCCCCGAT
>Ga0210390_10003178_pt1 | contig 14157 bp, 10 predicted proteins | sample IncBWH11OmetaG_FD_161050 | JGI IMG/M metagenome (GOLD analysis project Ga0210390, IMG submission 161050) | Forest soil microbial communities from Barre Woods Harvard Forest LTER site, Petersham, Massachusetts, United States - Inc-BW-H-11-O ...
AACTTCACGATGACGACGGTTGGTACGTCCACCGTTTTGTCGGTCGACGCCAGTCCTGGCAACAGGAACGGGACGTCTTGGTCATGGGTCATCCGCATAATGAACTCGTCGACGAGCAGGCTGTCACCGATCGACCGGGCGATCAGCTCGCTGGTGGTGTCGGCCGGAATACCGGGGATAAACACGTCGGCGTAGTAGTGCCGCAGGTTCTCCTTCCCAAAGCCGCCACTCATGGTCGGTAGATGCATGACGATCGCGTCGTCAACCATGGTGGAGACCGCAAGGTTGGCGTCCTTTAGCGCGAATGCCATGTGTCGTTCCCATAACTCGACCATCTGATCGCGATTCAGTTGTCTTCCTTCCAGGGTGTTTTCGAGGAGCATTTCTCTCACCTAGCCGAGTCGAACCGGAAGAGCTTGGAGCCCACGCATCAAGGTGCTGTTGCGGTATTGCAATGTCGCCTCGTCGTCCAGTGTGATTCGCTCGAACCTGGCAACAGCCGGTCGAGCGCGATCGTTCCTTCGAGCCGGGCCAGTGGGGATGACGCTCATGCCGAGCTAGAAGGGTAGCCAGCGCTGTGCTCAGGTACACCGTTTGGTGCCAGACGTTGTCGCGGAGACCATCGACCGGCCAGGCGACTCATTCAACGATGGAACTCGGCGCGAGACCTAAGCCGGGCAACGCGATTGGGCATGAATGCTTTTGCATTTCTGCTTGCTGCCCGAGTTCGGCGGTGGGTCAGCTCGGAGAGAAGACGTGAATCCTCTCACCTCACTGCAGCGGCTGCAGCCGGTGGAGTATCCGGAGGCCTACCTGCGGGCCGCGGTGCAGTGGCACTTCAACGCCGAGCAGCGCGATTGACGTGTTCTGGTTGGAACGAGTGGTGAAAGGGACAGGCACATGACCACCAAACGAACAACGGCCGCTGCGGCGACCGAAGATTCACTCATCGCCGATGACGACGTGAAGTTCATTTGCGACGTAAGGAATGTGGAAGACCTACTTCTGGTGCCCAACACCAAGTGGGTCATCGGCAGCGGGTTCAACTGGGAACCCGAGTCGCAAAACTATCTACATCTGTTCAACGCCGAGAATGAAACCGGCGCCGCAGTGCAACCTTTCGAGATCGCGATCCGGCCGGACACGGTGGCGTATCCGAATTGCACTCCGCCCGATTGGAAGACGTTCGGACCGCACGGGCTCGGACTGGGCGCAACGGTTGGAACGCATTCTGTCCTGTATGTCGTCAATCATGGTGGCAGGGAAGCAGTAGAGGTCTTCGACGTCGACGTTTCACGGGACCGGCCGCGATTTACCTGGACCGGATGCGTGGTTGCTCCGCAAGGCTTTTGGCCAGATGCTGTCGCCGCCCTGCTTGACGGAGGCATTGTGGTGACCGCAATGATGGATTCATCCGACCCGGATGGATCGATGAAGAAGCTCCTTCATGGCGATCCGGTCGGTGGGATAAAGGAATGGCACCCCGGCGTTGGCTTCACGGACATCCCGGCCACCGTGGGCTTCTTAGCTCCCAACGGCGTGATCGTCTCTCCAGATGGAAAGTATATTTTTGTGGCCATGTCGACCGGACGGCAGGTGGCGCGTATTACCCGCGGGCAACATCCACCGAAGGTAGATGTGTCTCCGACCGGAATTATGCCCGATAACCTGCGGTGGTCGGCGTCGGGCAGGTCAATCCTGGTGGGTGGTCACGATATATCCACGGAGCAGTTTATCGAGCGCATTAGAGCGAGCATGGCGCCCTCAAACGAAGGCGGCAATGTTGATTCGCCTTTCAAGATCCTCCGCATGGATCCTGAAACCATGCAGATGACCGAGGTGCTCAACAGCGGGGTATATGGGGTGATGGGCGGGGGAACCGGGGCCATCGAAGTCGGTAACAAACTTTGGGTTAGCACCTGTAAGGGGGATCGGATTGCGATCTTCCCGATGAAGTGGAAGAACGGCTGATACCGCCGACTGCGCCCCCGCCCTCTTAGCTTTTCTACCGGCGGGCCCCTCTGCCGTGCCCTTCAAAACGACCTGAAAACCCGTACACGATCGGGCAACCGCATTACCGACCGGTCAAGCGGGCGGGGGCAGGGGCATACCCCCTGGGGCAAGGCATCCCCGACCCGGACGACGCGGCACCCGGCGCCTGTGCAGAAGTGGTGCGAATCCCGGCGCGCCGTTGCGTCGAGAGCTTTACGATGCGGTCCTGCGTCCGCCCACGGCCTGAAGGAGGCCCACCATGGCACTGCCCGCTTTGGTGCTCGTGCACGGTGGCGGATTGGCCGCCGACAGTTGGCATCTCACCGTTAATGAAATCCAGCGGCTTTGCCCCGAGCTGACCGTGCTCGCCGTGGACCTGCCAGGCCGACGGGGCAAGCCGCGAGATCTGGGGACGTTGACGATCGCCGACTGGGTGGACTCCGTAGTTCGCGACATCGATGCCGCTGGGATGAACGATGTTGTGATCGTTGGGCATTCGATGGCAGGACTTACAGTTCCGGGTGTGGTGACCAGGCTGGGCGCGTCGCGGGTTCGGGAGATGATCCTGGCGACTGCCTTCGTCCCACAGGAGGGCACCTCGATGGCGGACACACTGCCGTGGCCTGGCGGCCCGACGGCCCGTCGTCATGTGAAGAAGGGGACGCCCGGCGAGACGTCAGCGATGATGGCGCGGTTCGTGCTGCTGAACGGAGTGCCCCGTGCACGCCGACGATTCATGACCGGTCGGCGCTATGCGGAGTCCTCACGCATCATGGCCGAGAACGTATCCCGGTGCGATATGCCAGACGAGGTGCCGCGGACGTGGATCCTGACCACGCGTGACCGTGCGCTGTCGGTCAAGTCGCAGCACAGGAGCATCGAAGCGATCGGCGGTGTGCAGACGCTCATCGAAATCGATACCTGTCACTGCCTCATGGTCAGCGAACCGGAACGGCTGGCAGAGATCCTCGTCGGGCGCTGCCAGGCTGTACGTGTAGCGCCAGACCCGTAGGGGGTGGCTATGGTGGGCCACCCCGTTGGGGTTAGATCACGGAACGTCGTAGCCGCGAACCACGCCGGCGCACATGGATATTCTCGACCATTCGACATTGAAGTCGCCCAACTGACCCACTCGGGAGCAAGTTGGTGCTCCCGCCGACAACGAATAGGGATGACTCATGAGCATGGCATACCTGGCGCAACCGGGGCAGCAGCAGCAACTGGAATGGCTCGACGGCGGCAACTGGCAATCTTGCTCGACGGCAAGGCCATTCGCCCGCTTACGATGGGGTCGCCGAGCCGTTGGTCGTTGGTCGTTGGTCTCATAGCAGTCCGAGCAGTTGCAGGTTGGTGATGTATTTGACGATGATCGGCGCCGAGATGTGCGGAATGCCTTTGTCGGGGCCGATTTTCGCTTCCTGCACGGCGGAACGGAAACGGTCGGCTGGCCAGATGGACCCGCGGTTCGGCTTTTCGGGTCGTTGGTAGGCGTGCAGTATTGGCAGTAGCGAATGCTGGCGCTGCTGTTCTGGCAGGGCCCGCATGGCGGTCTCGAAACGCTGTAACCAGGCGTCGTAGTCGGTGATCCGTTGGATCGGGTAACCGGCGTCGATCAGCCAGTCGACGTATTCGTCGAGTCCGATGTTGTCGTCGTACGGGTTGAGCACGTGGTAGGTCTCGAACCCGTCCACCACCTGTGTGCCGAGGGTGGAGATCGCCTCGGCGATGAAATCGACGGGCAGCCCGTCGTAGTGCGCCCGCTGCCGATTGCCGTCCGGATCGGTCTCGTAGAACGAGGCGGGCGCGATGCCGGTGGCGACCAGGCTCAGCATCGACCGGGTGAATATGTCTGGCACGTTGAGCTGACCCACGTACTTGGTGTCCACCATGATCATGTCGCAGCGAAAGACCGCGACCGGCAGGCCGCACAGGTCGTGGGCCTCCCGTAGTAGTACTTCGCCGGCCCATTTGCTGTTCGCGTAGCCGTTGGCGTAGCTGTCGCCGATCACGCGTGTCGGGCTGATGACCCGGATGTCGGCGTCCTCGGTGAACGCCGACGGTTCGATCTGGTCGGCCACGCCTTGGGTTGACACATGGGTGAACGGCTTGAGCTTGGTGGTGAGCGCGATGCGGATCAACTCGGCGGTGCCCAGCGCGTTGGGGCCGAACAGCTGGCTGTAGGGCAGGACGTGGTTGACCATCGCCGCGGGATCGACGATCAGATCGACGGTGTCGGCCAACCGTTGCCATGTCTGTTGATCCAGGCCAAGGTTCGGTTCGGCCTTGTCGCCGGCGATGACCTCCAGATGCTGGGCGGCCAGTTCCCGGTAGTGCCGCAGCAGCTCCGGATCGCCGCTGTCGAAGGTCTTGTCCAATCGCCGCCGCGCATCTTCGTTGGACTTGGCGCGCACCAGGCAGATCAGCTTGCCGCCGACGAGGTCCATCCGTTCGAGCCACTCCAGAGCCAGGTAACGGCCGAGGAATCCGGTCGCTCCGGTCAACAGGACGGTCTGCACCTCCGCGCTCGGGGGCGGTAGCGCCGGCGCGGCGGCCAGTGTGGTGGTGTCGAGGAACTTGTCCAGCGTGAGGTCACGGGCGTGCACCTCGGTGGCGTCGCGACCATGCACCGCCGCAAACGTCGGCCGCTTCGCACCGGATGTCCGCTCCGCCGCGATGTAGTCGGCGATGACCTGCAGGTCGGTGGCCGGGCTCACGATGACACCCACTGGCACGTCGATGTCGAAGATCTCCTGCAGCAGATTGGCAAACGTCAACGCGGACAGGGAGTCTCCGCCCAGGTCGTTGAAGTGCGCGTCGGGACGCAGATCGGTAGCCGCTGCGCCCAGCAGAGCGCCGGCGGCCCGGCTGATGGTCTCCAGCACCGGCCGGTCGGCACCGCTGTGGCGCAGCGCGCGCAGCTCGTTGGCCTGGCCTTCGGCCAGCTCCGTGTAGAGCCGTTCCAGACGCTGACCGTAGTGCTCCTTGAGCTTCGGGCGCACCAGCTTGCGGATACCGGTGAGCAGACCATTCTCCAGCGTGAACGGCGTTGTCTCGACGATGAAGTCGCGCGGGATCTCGTAGGACTGCAGGCCGGCCGCCTTCGCAACATTTTTCAGCGAGTCGCCGATGAGCGGCTTGAGCGACGCGATATCGCCGCCGCTGCGGGACACTGCATCCGTTGTGGGCACGACGACCGCCAGCAGGTAGGCCCGTGCGCTGTTCCCGTAGACGTAGATCTGCCCGACCAGCGGGCTGTCGCCGAACACCGCCTCCAACTTCGAGACGGTGACGAATTCGCCTTGCGAGAGCTTCTGCACGTTGTTACGGCGGTCGAGGTACGCGAGCTGATCGGGACCGACCTCGGCCATGATGTCGCCGGTGCGGTAGTAGCCGTCCGGGTCGAACATTTCGGCGGTGACCTGCGGCCGCTTGTAGTAGCCGGGAAACAGGTTGTCTGTTTTGACGAGGAGTTCGCCTCTGGGATGTGGCTGGTCGGTGTGGAAGTAGCCCAGATCGGGGACGTCGGCCAGCTTGTAGTCGATCACCGGCGGGCGGAGCACCTGGCCATCGACGAAGACGGTCCCGGCCTCGGTGCAGCCGTAACCTTCCGGCAGGTGTAGGTCGAGGAGGGACTCGACGAATGCCCTCGTCTCGGGCGAGATCGGCGCGGAGCCCGTCATGGCCGAGACGAACCGACCGCCGAGCAGGCGCTGCCGCTGCTCGGCCATCACCGATGCTTCCAGTGCCGCGCGATCAACGCCGATGAACGACCGCCGGTCCAGTTCGCTCTGGAACTCGCCGAACAGCATGTCCCAGATCCGCGGCACGTAGTCCAACCGGGTGGGCCGCACCAACGCGAGGTCGTCCAGGAAAGTCGAGAGATCGCTCTTGGCTGCGAAATAGGCCGTGCCGCCATTGCCGAGCGTCCCGTACAGGCTGCCCCGCGCCATCAAGTGGCTCATCGGCATGAAGCTGAGCGTGATCCACGGCTCGCCGCTGTGCGGCTCGCGCCACGCCCCTAGTTTGCGCCAGAAGTTGGCGACCAGGCGCTCTGGTTGCATGGCGCCCTTCGGTGCGCCGGTGCTGCCGGAGGTGTAGATCAGCAGCGTCAACGGGTCGTCTTCGTCGGCGACGAACACCGGTGCGGCCGGCAGCGCCTTCCCGCGGTCGAGCACGTCGGCCAGCGTTTCCACCCTCACCGGCCGGCCCGCTTGCGCCAGGCGCGACCGGGCGGCGTCGAACGTCTCGCGCTGGTCATCGACCTCGGGGTGGTAGTCGAAGACGACCAGCCGCGCGGGCGCGTGCCCGGTCAGCGCCAGTTCAACGGCATCGTCCAGATAGGTGACGCTCGCGGCGATCACGTTCGGCTCGGTCTCGGCGACGATAGGGCGCAGCTGGGTCACCGGCGCGCTGGTCTGTAGCGGAACGCATACCGCGCCCGTCAGGACCAACGCCACGTCGATGATCGTGTAATCGACGCTGGTGAAGCCCAGCACACAGACGCGATCGCCGGGCCGCACCGACGGCGATGGCCCGCCTGCCAGGGCGGTCGCGACCGCGCCGACGCGGTCCCACAGCTCGCGGTAGCTGGTGGTCTCGAAGCGGGGCAGCAGGTCGACCGACGTGCGGCCGGTCTGCGGGTCGTTGACGAACTGGATGGCGCGCTGTGCGAGCGCCGGCCGGTCCGCGTAACCCTCCATCACGGTTCGCACGATCTGCGGCAGTCGCAGCCCAGGCTGGTCGATCGCCGCGGAGATCGCCTCGCTGGGGCGGGCATCCGCGAACTGCCGGTCGTCGGCGTACAAGTCGGCGATTCGGCGCTCGAGCCGCTCTTCACGGGTATCCATATCAAGTCCTTTCCTAATTACATTGTGTGCCTATATATCGATAGTAGGCCTAACACATAGCTCCGCTACAAATCGTGATCCAACTCACTAGCCGGACACGTCGCTCTTGGCTGTTCGGTATCTCGGCGCTGCCATCACCGTGTCGTTAGCGCGAAGCCCGGCGACACGACTCCACTCACTCGCGGACCGATGAAGGCCGGGGCAAAACACGGGGTCTCGTCGACTTTCACGCGCGCGCCATACTCGCCACGCCGGACACGGGACACGACAAGAAAGCGTTGTCCAAGAACTCATTTCAGCACATTAGATCCCCCGCCACCTCAGCCAAGGAATAATGCCGCCATGGCAGTGGGCTCGCTGCGGCGCAGGCACGGCTCCGCAGCGGGTGACAACGGGTGCTCGGATCTAGAGATCAAGCGTCTCTAGACAAGGTCGTCATCTCACGTTCGTGCCGCCGGACGCCCAACAAGCGACCCATCCACCCTTCGGCTAGTCAGCGAGCGGCGCACCAAGCTCACGAGAAGCAGCAGACCGAACATCTACATTGCGTCATGATATACATGAGGTATGGACCGGTCGCATTCTGGCAACAGCCGAGAGGACATCGCGGAGATGCTCGAGCAGGCATCGATCCTCACAACGCGGCACATAACCGACCAGGCACCACTGAGCCTGACGGCCGCCCTAACGCTGAGCAGGCTCAATAAGGAAGGTCCGACCCGGCTCACGACGCTGGCCGCGGCGGAGGGCATCGCCCAGCCTTCGATGACCCAACTGATCCAGCGTCTGGAGCGGCAGGGCCTGGCGACCCGGATCAACGACCCCAAAGACGGGCGGGCCGCTCTGGTAAACATCACGAACGCCGGGCGGGCGCTGCTGGACGCCCGCCGGCGGGCCCGCCCCGACCGACTGGCCGAGTTGCTCAAGGCCGTCTCGCCAGAGGACGAGGCGGCGCTGACCCTGGCCGCGCACGTGGCGCTGCCTATCATCCGCCGACTCGTCCACAACGCCACCAATCCCGCGCACAGCCAGACAGGAAGAACCGCGTGATCAACCAGCTGCGGCGATGGGTTAACCCCGTCGGCAATGTGATCGCACCGCGATGCATCGCTGCCCACAGCAATCCAACGACTGTGAATCTACTTCTCGCCAAAGGACACCCATGATCAACCGTCGCGAATTAGGACAGCTCGCTGGTATGACGCTAGCGGCCGTGTCGCTAGGCGCGTGCACATCGCCACACGCGTCGGCACCGTCGAGCGCCGACGCTCACACGTCATTTGCCTCCCTGAAGCAGATCGACGCCGGCCTGTTGAACATCGGCTACGCCGAAGACGGCCCGCCCGAGGGCAAACCGGTGATCCTGCTACACGGTTGGCCCTACGACATCCACAGTTACGTCGACGTCGCGCCCGCGCTGGCCAAGCCAGATCGGCCGGTCCTCTGGCGTCGACCAGCCGCACTAGAGACACAAGCCACGAAGGCAGAATTAACCGTGGAGCGAGCCAGCCGACCCCATCAGCGTGACATTGGCAGAACTTTGTGTCGCAGATGGCACGGCGATACGACGGACATCACCGAGCAGCGGTGAAATGATACTTATTGCGACGATCCAGCTAACGAGTATCGCCGCAGCACGACCGCTTCCGTTGGCCAGGATCGCTATAGCGAACCCTCCCGGAATTCATCATGCGCGGCAGTCAGGATTTAGCCGACTGTCCGCGGATCGTCCGCAGGAGTACTGACAAGAGCTTGCCGGAGCCAACACGGCCAACTCACTGAACAGCGCCTTTATCGAACAATCAATGCAGCCTCGGCGTACAAACGTCGACAGAGGCGGACCTAGAATCCGTCAAGTGTCGGTTCGAGGCCGACTGGGGGCACGGTGTTTGAGCAGGTGAGGGCCCCACGCGCTCGCCCGGCGCGCGGGGTAGCCCGTCACCTCACCCTTGGGTCACGTTTCTGGCGGCGCTCAGGTGGGTCGCCACTAGGAACTCGCCGCTTGCCGCGCAGCGATCGCAGCCACGTCCGGGGGCTCGGAAGCCGCGCGCGATGATCGACGCGATCGCGGACTTACTCGAAAACGACCCTTACCGTGCCCGCATTCACTTGTGCGAGGTGCTCAGCGGCGGACCCGTTTCCGGGGAGCAGCGCCGCAAGGGGTTCTACAAACTTGCACAACTCGTCGCCGATCTGCTGCCAGCCACACCCGGCGACGACAGCCGCCAACGGCTCATGCTCGGTGTTGGAGTGGTGGCCGCGGCCGATGAGTGCTTACGTGCCTGGCTCGACGACCGAGAGGGCATGACCCGTAACGACGTGGTCGACCTGGTGATGCTGGTATTCGACTCCGTTGCCAGGTGTCTCATCCCCAGCCCGGCGCGTTGATGCAGCGTGATCGCCGCCGTTTTCGCCGCCCGCGGCGGTGGCATACGAGGAGGCCCCCGACATCCCAGTCCATTTCGCCCGCGTCGGCAGGGTTGGGCCGGTCGCGTGGCGGTGTCTTTTTGAACAGATATTTGGTCACACTGCAGTCGATTGCCGCATCGAGGACCTCTCTTTGCCAAAGGGTCTTAAGGACCCGCGGCGCTAGGGCCGGTTCACCGGCGGTGACGGATTGACCTTGTCCCCGGAACTTGGGCGGCAGCCGGCTCGGTGTCCCGCCACGGAGCCGACGACACCGTCAGCGTGACCACGTGCCAAGACCACATTCGTGTGGATCGAAAGAGAAGGCGTCTTCGCCAATTTCAGTGCTCGGCAACACACGATGCCTTCCCTGGCGTACTCAACTGGATATCCTCAACGATCCGACATTGAAGTCACCTACTGACCCACTCGGGAGCAGGTTGGTGCTCCCGCCGACAACGAATAGGGATGACTCATGAGCATGGCATACCTGGCGCAACCGGAGCAGCAGCAGCGATTGGAATGGCTCGACGGCGGCACACTGGCAATCTTGCTCGACGGCAAGGCCACCGATGGCAAGTTGATGATCGGACGCTTCGATGTCAGCGAAGGCGAAGCACCTCCGTATCACAAACACACCCGTGAGGACGAGGTCTTTATGCTGATCAAAGGGACCGCGTTGCTCTGGTGTGACGACCAGGAGATGGAGCTGTCGGAGGGCGGTATCGTCTTCTTACCCAAGGACATTCCGCATTCATACCGCATCACGTCCAAGAAGGCCGATCTACTGATGATCAACACGCCGGCTGGAATCGAGGGCATGTTCCGCTACGCCGGTCGTGACCGAGCTACGCCGCGCCCAGACGGTTTCGAAATCTCGCCTGAACGTATGGCCGAGGGAGCGGACAAGTTCGGACAGATCATTCTTGGCCCTCCGCGCTGACCGCACCATTGTTCGGAGAAGTTCGTCAGCGCGGCAGGCCCAGCAATCGCTCAGCTGCCACTGTCAGCAGGATCTGCTCGGTGCCGCCGGCGATGGTCAGGCAGCGGGTGTTGAGGAAATGATGCACGATCTTGTCCTCGACGACGCCCGCCCCTTCGCTTAGATCCATCCGGTATTCGGCCAGCGCCTGGCGGTAACGCACCCCGATGAGTTTGCGCACACTGGATTCCGATCCGGGGTCCTGGCCGCCGACGGCGAGCTGGGCGATGCGCTGGTCGAGCAGCGAGCCCACTTGCGCGGTGATGATCAACCGCGCCAGCCGATCCTGTTGCGCGACATCGAGATTGATCTCTGCCGCCGCTGCGAGCAGCTGTTCCATCGGGTTGCCCAGCGCCGTGCCCTGCGCCATCGCGACCCGTTCGTTGGCCAGTGTGGTGCGGGCCAGCCGCCAGCCGTCGTTCACGGTGCCCACGACCATCTCGTCGGAGACGAACACGCCATCCAGAAAGACCTCGTTGAACAACGCGTCGCCGGTGATCTCGCGCAGCGGGCGGATCAAGATGCCGGGCGAAGTCATATCGATCAAAAAGTAAGTGATCCCTTTGTGTTTCGGGGCGTCGGGATCGGTGCGGGCGAGGCAGACACCCCACTGCGCCTTGTGCGCCGAGGACGTCCACACCTTCTGCCCGGTCAGCTCCCAACCCCCGTCGACCCGCACCGCTTTGGTGCGCAGCGACGCCAGATCCGAACCGGCTCCCGGCTCGGAAAACAGTTGGCACCAGAAGATTTCGCCGCGCAGGGTAGTCGGCACGAACCGCTCCACCTGCTCAGGCGTGCCATGTTCGAGAATGGTCGGCGCCGCCCACCAGCCGATCACCAGGTCGGGCCGCGGCACACCGGCCGACGACATCTCCTGGTCGATCAGCAGCTGCTCGGCCGGTCCGGCGCCGCGGCCGTACGGAGCCGGCCAATGCGGCGCCAAAAGCCTCGCTTCGGCCAGCGCCGCCTGACGCTGGTCTGCGGGCAGCGCCGCGACCTCGGCGACCGCTTCGGTGATCTGGGGGCGCAGGTGGGCAACCTCGCTCAGGTCGATGCCCACGCGACGGCGGACACCTGCCTGGGTCAGCTCGACGGTCCGGCGCAGCCAGCGCGCCGATCCGCCGAGGAACTGTCCGATCCCATGGGCCCGACGCAGGTACAGGTGCGCGTCGTGCTCCCAGGTGATGCCGATGCCGCCGAGCACCTGGATGCAGTCCTTGAGGTTGGCCTTCGCGGCGTCGATAGCGGTACCCGCGGCGATGGCCGCGGCGATGGACAACTGGCGATCATCGGCATCGGCCGCCGCGCGGGCGACGTCGGCGGCGGCCACCGCCACCTGCTCGGCACGGCACAGCATCTCGGCGCACAGGTGCTTGACCGCCTGGAAGCTGCCGATCGGCTTGCCGAACTGCTCGCGCACCTTGGCGTAGGCGACGGCGGTATCGAGCGCCCATCGGCTGATGCCGGCCGCTTCGGCGCACAGCACCGCGACCGCCAGGTTCTCCACCCGGCCCGCGGCGGCGTCGAGCACTGTGACCGGCGCCGAGGTCAGCACCACCCGCGCCAGCGGCCGGGAGAAGTCGGTCGCATGCAGCGCCTCGACCGTCACGGTGCCGGCTGCATCGGCGGCGGCTGGATCGATGAGTAGCCATTTTGCGCCGGCCGGCACCACCAGCAGGCCGTCGGCGACGGCACCGAGTACCCAGGGCACGGTGCCCGAGGCCCGCGAAGTGGCGTCATCGAACTCGACGTCACCATCGAGTGCGACCCCGGCCGTGCGTTCGCCCGACGCCAGTGCGGCGCTCAGCTGCGGATCGGCCACTACCAAGCTGGCCAGCGCGGTGGTCGCCACCGGTCCGGGCACCAGGGCTTTGGCGGCCTCCTCGACCATTGCGCACAGGTCCTCGATGCTGCCGCCGGCCCCGCCGCAGTCCTCCGGGACCGCGACACCGAACAATCCCAGGTCGGTCAGGCCGCCGAAAACCGGCCGCCAGGCATTCGGCTCGCCCTGCTCAATATCCCGGACCGCCGCCGTCGCGCCCGATCCGGCCGCCCAATCGCGCACCAGCTCACGCGCCGCGAACTGCTCGGAGGTGCCGGTCTTGCTTGAGGTCGCAGCCACCTGGACTCCTCGGTCGACTAAAAGGCGCTGCCGAGACGCCCCGCGCAGCACTAGAACGTGTTCTAATAGTGCCAGCGATCGACCGTCAAGTCGAATGCCATCGCAGCAGGACATCCCAGTGTCCCGGCGGCACGGAGGTGAGAAATTCGCGCTCGGCATGCGTATCGTTTCGAGCGAGTACGCAAGAAAAGGAGCTCTCCGTCAAATGTCCCCTTCCGTTTCGGGGCCAGCCCACACCGACGCGGGTCAACCCTCCAGCACGTCCAGTGCGCAGCCTCGTGAGGTGATGAGCGTGGCGGTATTGGCCGAGTCCGAGCTCGGGTCTGAGGCGCAGCGCGAGCGTCGTAAACGCATCCTCGACGCGACGATGGCCATCGCTTCCAAAGGGGGCTACGAGGCAGTTCAGATGCGTGCGGTCGCCGATCGCGCGGACGTCGCGGTGGGCACGCTCTACCGGTATTTCCCGTCGAAGGTGCATCTGCTGGTCTCCGCGCTGGGCCGGGAGTTCGAGCGGATCGACGCCAAGACGGACCGATCCACCCTGACCGGCGGCACGCCGTTCCAGCGGCTGAATTTCATGGTCAGCAAACTCAATCGCGCAATGCAACGCAATCCGCTGCTCACCGAGGCCATGACCCGTGCCTACGTGTTCGCCGACGCTTCCGCTGCCGGTGAAGTTGATCACGTCGAGAAGCTGATCGACTCGATGTTCGCGCGCGCGATGAGCGACGGTGAACCGACTGAGGACCAGTACCACATCGCCCGGGTGATCTCCGACGTGTGGCTGTCGAATCTGCTCGCGTGGCTCACCCGCAGGGCATCCGCCACCGACGTGAGCAAGCGGCTCGATCTCGCGGTGCGGCTGCTGATCGGCAATGGGGAGGAACCCCACATCTGACCGCTCTCGGGCCTAACCGGTCAGGCCGGCGGCCCGGCAGTGCGTCCGCGGATCAGCTCGGTGTCGAGCACCTCGACTACTGCATGGATACTGCCTTCGTGCAACAGCTCGCCGGCCCGGCGGCCCTTCTGCAGACTCGGCTGCGCCACCGTGGTCAGGCCGCGGCTGATGGCCTCGGGGATGCCGTCGAAGCCGGTGACGGTCATCTGGCCCGGCGCGTACTTGCCGCGGCCGCGCAGATAATCCATTGCCGACAACGCCAGGACGTCGGCGGTGCACATCACCGCGGTGATCCGCGGATTGGCTTCTAGCGCCACCTTGGCCGCGTCGCCTCCGGATGCCGGGGTGTGCTCGTAGCTTTCCACCACCGTCAGTGAATCCGGGTCGACACCGGCCGCGGCCATCGCGTCACGGACACCGTGGATGCGTTCGCTTTGCACATGAAACGTCGACGAGCGGAGGCGTTCGGAGTCGACCAGGCCGTGCCGATGGTCACGACGCAGCCGCATCGTCAGCAGTCCGATCTCCCGATGGCCCAAACCGAGCAGGTAATCGCCGATCTTGCGCATCGCCCCCCGGTCGTCGATGCCGACGATGGATGCGCCGGGTACTTCTTTGGGCTGGTCAACCACCACCAACGGCAGTCGCCGCTGCAGCACGACCTGCAGGTAGGGATCGTCGCCAGCCGCCGAGTAGACCACGAACCCGTCCACCCCCGCGGCGAGCACCGACGCTGTGCCATCCGCGACACTGCGGCTCGGGCCGACGGCCACCAGCATCAGCCCCTGACCAAGCTCTTCGCACGACTGGGCAAGTCCCGCAACGAAATCCAGCGCCGCCGGATCGCTGAAGGAATATGTGAGCGGTTCGGTGATCATCAGACCCACGGCCCCGGCCCGCCGCGTGCGCA
>Ga0210390_10003181_pt1 | contig 14147 bp, 7 predicted proteins | sample IncBWH11OmetaG_FD_161050 | JGI IMG/M metagenome (GOLD analysis project Ga0210390, IMG submission 161050) | Forest soil microbial communities from Barre Woods Harvard Forest LTER site, Petersham, Massachusetts, United States - Inc-BW-H-11-O ...
GGCGAAGCCGCGCAGTTTTGGCGTCAGGTCAAATTCCGCGCCAAGATTCGCAAGAAAAATCCCGGGATTGACGAAATTCGCCTGGCCTTCATCTTTATTCGAGCGCAGATCGGGGAGCAGGCTATCGTCCGAATTCAGCGCGACGCCCGAACCGGTCAAACGGATGCTTTCGCGATTCCACAGGCTGAAAATGCCGCCGGCAAATTCCGGGAAATCGTCAATCGAATCGAACCCACGCGCGCGGCTGCTGGAAGGATTGGCCGAGCCGGAAGCGTAGAAGACGGAACTTTTGATGCGGAACCAATCCTTATCATAAGAAAGCTCTAGCGCGGCCATCTGCGCATTGATAGTGACGGCTCTGCCGGCGATGGCGTTGAAGCTGTCGTTACCGAACGCCTGGTAAAAAGCGTGCGTCAAATTCATCGGGCCGATGTGGCCGTCGCCGGTCCAGCCGAGATAAGCGGCGTGCACACTGTGCGGACGGATCATGCCATTGGAAAAAACGGCGCCGATGGGCGCGGGGCGGACCAGAAAACCGTTGTCGTCGTAATGAATCGAAGCATCGTCCTTGTTGTAATGCACACTGACTTGGGCCGTGTACCCCTGAAACAGAAAATCCTGGCGATACGCGTTGGCAATAATTACCTGCTGATTGCGCAGTGCCATGGAATTTAGCCCGCTGTTAGTGTTTTTCTCCAGAAAATTAAAATACGCGACGTTATATTGCCATCGGTTGGAATCCAAGTTGCCGAAAAAGCGCACTCCGGGCTGTTCTTCCACAAAAAGGAAACCTCGAAAATCGCTGTTGAATGCCTGAATGCCGGCGCGCACTGAAACGAAATCGTAATTCGGACCCAGGTCGTGCAGCTTCACTTCGGCAAAAGCTTCCTGCAAACCGAGATGCGAATCCAGGCGCGTGGTGCCCTTGGTCACGTCCACATTGACGACGCCCAGTTCCTGCACGGCCAGATAATTCAAGCTGACCACCGGCGTGATGCGGATGCGCCAATCCACCGGACGGAATGAAGTGTCGCCGTGAAATAGGTCGAAGGAAAACGCAAAGGTTTGATCGAGGAAAAGTTGGTTGCCCTTGCCGAAAAAATCGCTGCTTCCGGGGCGCGCGGAACTGACATCGGTGGGCGTGGGCAGGCGACGTCCATCGAGAAATGTGTCGCTAGTGGCCGTGAGATTCAGAAATGTCTGTTTGCCGATGATCGGAACGTCACCCTTCAATTTATTGCGATTAAAAGGATCCCACTTGCTGCCTTTCACGTACGGATGTTCGCCGCCGATTCCGTAACGGTCCCAATCAGGCATGGCGATGGACCAGCGATCGGGCTCAGGATGGAAAACCTGATCGGGAGAAGGCAGCGATTCCGGCGAGGGTTGCTGGCCGGTTTGCTGGAGATTACCGTTCTGCATGGCATTGGGAGGAACTGCAGAAGAAGGCGCGGGCTGCGGACTTGTCTGCGGATTTGTGGTCCCGGCGGGAAGTTGGGGAAATTGCGGCGTAGCGGGTGCGGTAGAGGGCATGGCGACGAGCGTAATTTCGCGGACGAGATCGTCGCCGGGTTTCAGCTGCAGAGTAGGAACTGTGAAATCGTGGAAGCCCGCAGCATTGATTTTTAATTCGTAGTCGCCGGGAGCGAAGTCCATGAAGCGGAAGACTCCTTGGGCGTTGCTGATTTTTTCGATTTTTTGATCCGTTGCGAGGTTTCGCAAGGTCACCGTGGCACCGATGACCGGCTTCCCATTGGAATCGCACACGACGCCTTGCAGTGCGGCTAGCTTGGCAGCACTCTGTCCGGGCAGCCGCTGCTGTGGGACGGACTGTTGGAGCGCGCTTGGGGCAATTGTCGCATTGACGCCTGTACCCGGCACAGGGGCGGCGCACAACAAACTCAGGAGCCAGCATAGGCTCAGCGGCTGCGAAAAAAACCTGCGGGATGCGTTGCGCATTCCGTCAGGCCCCGGCTGTCCGGTGAGTTTCACGAAGAAAAATTTGGAAACGTCTGGCGATCACGGTTTCTTCCGGAGCCGGCGAGTAACCGTAATCGGCTCCGCGCACAAAATCAGGTGCCCGATTTTTGCATTATTGAATCACGATTGCACAACTGATTTGCGGAATGATTGAGAAGCATGTGCGGCTGTGGTACCAATAGCTCAACGTCATGGTTCCGCCGAAAATTGGAAAGTTGCGAGGTGCGCTGCATAAGCCCGCTGCTCTGCGGGTTTGGGTTGGCGTTGCATTTTGCCTGGTGCTGGCGGCTTGCGGTGGGAGCGGAAGTGGAGGAAGTGGGGGTAGCGGAAGTGTCGGCGCGTCCACAAATCCTCCGCCCGCGACGCAAACTTTGTCTCAAGCAGACGTGCAGATGGTGGTGCAGGCCGCGGCGACCGCAGCGCAATCCGACGCCATGGCTATCGCCGTGGTTGACCGGATGGGGCGCATCCTCGCGGTGTACGTAGGGCCTGCGGCGCCAGCTACGTCGCCCGGAAATTTTGGCGCGGCGATTCCCACAGCTGATCTCGCGGTCGCACTCGCTCGTACCGGCGCATTCTTCAGCAACGATCAAGCTCCGCTTTCTTCGCGTACGGTACGGTTCATCAGCGGCATTCACTTTCCGCCGGGCGTTCTGAATACGGCGAGCGCCGCGCTGTACGGCATTGAGAACACCAATCGCGGATGCACGCTTGCGACGAGCATCGATGCGATCGTGCCGCCTGCCACGACGATTGCCGGCGCTTCTCCGGGATATGGAATAATCACGGGCAAAGCAGATTTAAATGATAGTGACGCGACGGCCGTGAATCCCGGCGGCGTGCCAATTTTCAAGAACGGGCAAGAAGTGGGCGGCGTTGGCGTAGTGGCCGCGGATCCGGACACAGCGGAGTATGTGGCGTTCGCGGCAGCAGGCGTGATCGCGATGAGCGGGCCGAGCGCTGCGACAGATGGCGTCGGCTTCCCCGCTTTTCCAGCGCCGGGGATTGTTTCCATTAACGGCATCACGCTGCCGTTTGTGAATCAGACGACACCGCCCAGCGGCGTGACCAGCGGAACTTTCGATGCCGCATTTTTTACGGTGGGCCCGGTGGCTAGCCCCGGGGTGCCGCCTGAAGGCGTGCTAATTGCCGCAGCGGATGGTCCCGTCGGTGGCCTGACCGCGGCACAAGTGACGCAAATCATTAACAGCGCGGTGACCACGGCCAATTTAACGCGGGCGCAAATTCGCCTGCCCATCGGCGCGCGCGCGAAAATGACGATCGCGGTGAGCGACCTCGACGGTACATTGATCGGCCTATATCGCATGACAGATGGGACCGTGTTCAGCATTGATGTGGCGGCAACGAAAGCCCGCAATGTGATTTACTTCAGCGGAATGGACCGGCAAGCCGCGGATTTGAACCAGGTGCCGCTGGGAACGGCGGTGACGAATCGCACCATCGGTTTCGGCGCGCAGCCTTTCTCTCCGTCAGGGATTGACGGCACGCCGCCCGGGCCGTTTTTTAATTTGTATACGCAGGACACGGGGAATGCGTGCACGCAGGGGTTTCAGGTGCCGAGTGCCGCATGGCCGAAAATCAACCAGAGCGGCATCGTGTTTTTTCCCGGCTCGGAGCCGCTGTATATAAATGGCGTGCTGGTGGGCGGCCTGGGCGTCAGCGGAGATGGGGTGGATCAGGATGACTATGTGACCGCGGGAGGCGCAGTGGGATTTGAAGCGCCGGCGGCTATTCGCGCAGACCAGATTGTGATTGACGGAGTGCGGCTGCCGTATTTGAAGTTTCCACGGAATCCGACGGACTGAGGGGCAGTGTTAGGTCGTAAGTGACGAGTGATGAGTCGCGCGCGCTAACCCTCGCGGAGTTTGTGGCCGGAAAGATTTCCCAGGCCGTCGTAGGCGGCGTATTTATACATTTCGGAAAGCGTCGGGTAATTGAAGACGAAGTCGATGAAAACATCGAGCGTCATGTGGGACTCCAACGCCATCATTCCCAGATGAATCAGCTCGGTGGCACTTTCGCCGATGATTTGCACGCCGAGCAGGCGGCGGTCTGATTTGGCGAAAATCAATTTCAGCAATCCGGTCGAGTCGCCGACGATCTGGCCGCGCGTGTTGTTGGGGTAGCGCGCTCGTCCCACCGCATATTCAATTCCCTTCTCCTTGCAGGTTTCTTCGGATTCACCGACGGCGGAAATTTCGGGAATGGTGTAGATGCCCATCGGCAGCATGGAAGCCAGGCGCTGCTTGTACTGAAATCCGAAAGCGTGGCAGGCGGCCACGCGTCCTTGTTCCATGGAAGTGGAGGCCAGCGCGGGAAAACCGATCACGTCTCCTGCGGCATAGACGCGCGGCGCTGCGGTGCGGTAGTTTTCGTTCACTTCGATGTAGCCGCGTTTATTGAGCGCGACGCCCGCTTTCTCCAGCGACAGTTTGTCTACCGCGCCGCGCCGGCCCGCTGCGAAAAGCGCCGCTTCGGTTTCGAGCGTCTTGCCGGACTGCAGAGTGATGCGCACTTTTTTTTGCACCCGCTCGATTTGCGTGGTGCGCTCGCCGAATAAGAAGCGGACGCCCAGATCCGCGAGGCGTTCACGAAGGCACGCCGATATTTCGGCATCGAGAAAAGGCAGCAGGCGGTCGCGGCCATCCACCAGCGACACTTCCACGCCCAGCGCCGTAAAGATGGATGCGTATTCGCAGCCGATCACGCCGCCGCCCACAACCGCCAGGCTGCGTGGAATCGAACCCATCTTCAGAATCGAGTCCGAATCAAAAATAATTTCATCATCGAAGGGGATTTCCGGCGCGCGGTGCGGGACGGAGCCAGTCGCAATCAGGATGGCGTCCGCCCGCAGCGTCAGATTTTCGCCGCGTGATGTTTTCACCGAGAGCGTGGCGGCATCTTCGAAAGAGGCGAGGCCGCGGATGAGGTCAATGCCATGAGCCGCGAGATTCTTGGCCAGCTTTTCGCGCTCGGTTGCGACCACCACATCCTTGCGATGCATGAAATTCTTGACGGTCAAGCCTTCGCGCAGCGAGTAATCCACACCGTAGAGGCCGCGCTGGTGTATACCGGAAAAATAGAGCGCAGATTCGCGAAGGATTTTGCTGGGGATGGTGCCGGTGTTGACGCAGGCGCCGCCGAGGATGTCGCCGCATTCAATCAGAGCGACGCGTTTGCCGAAGTAGGCCGCCTGAGCCGCGCCCTTTTCGCCGGCCGGACCCGAGCCGATCACCACAAGGTCATAATTCTGCACGCAAGGCCTCCCGGCGTTCTTCGCGCACATTGTTTAGAATTCGTAGAAAGATTTTTCGCGGCATTGTGGTTTATGGCAGCAGGGCGTTTACCTGGCGCAATTTGCCAGCGAAGCGCGCGGGAGCGTATGCCGACGGGTCCTGCAAATCCTGGAAGAGCGCGTTGATGGCGATGCGCAGCTCGGCGGAATTCTGGAATTTTTCATTGCGCTCGTAGGCCACGAACAACGATTGCACAGCCATGGCAGCCTGTGCGGCGGCGTGTTCGCCCTGCCCGGAGATATTGTCCGCATCGCCTGAAATTTTATGCAGTAAGCGCAGCGTGGACGCTGGATCGTTCGGCAGCGCGCCGACTTTCGAGGACAAATCGCCGACGAGCCTCGCGCAATCATCGGCGGAGGCCGCCACAGCGTCGCGATCGGGATTCAGTTGGCTCATCAGTTGGCCCAGGTGCGCGAGTTCTGAATCCAGTTTTCCCGTGCTATCGCCGTCGGCTTGGACCATTACTTCGTGGAAAATTGTGTAGTGCGAAGGATTCCAAGGCGGATCGCCGGGGCGGCGGTCGGAATAACCGCGCGCTTGCCGCCAGCTATTTTCCGGCGAGGTGAGACCGTGATGGCACGAATAGCATTGCAGCTCGGAATATTCAGGCCAGTATTTTCCGCGCGCGCGAGATTCCAGGCGCAGCAGAGATTGCCGCAACTGCACGGCTTGGCCGGTGGTCAACTCGCGAACGTCGTACCAGGGATCGCTATTTTCGGGTTCGCCGGGCTCGCCCGGTTCTTTCCAGTGGCGCGGCATGACGGCAGAGAAAGAATCGAGTTCGAAATAAAGGTCCGGGTGGCCGGCCGCGATCATTTCGTGGTCCACGGATTTTTCCGCGTTGCCCAAATGGCAGCTGAGGCATTTTTCGCTGCGCTTGGTGAGGTCGCGGGTATCGTACATGCCCGCCGCGATGGATTTTTCATGCGTCCAGTCGCGCTCAGTGTGCGGACCGAGCCAAGCGGCGGCGGGGCCGTGGCAACTTTCGCAGCTCACGCCTTCGCTCAGGTCGAAAGTGCGCGCGCGTTGGGTGGCGGGAACATCGAGCGCGTGGCACGCCAGGCATTTCGGTGCGGACTCTGCTTTGCCGATGCCGAGAATTGCGGCCATGCGCTCGCCGACATTGCCCTGCAAAGACGAGTAGGCCTTCGAGTGCTTGTCCTTGACGATCCAGGTGCTGTATTCGTTCTGCAGCACACGATTATCGGTGCGCGGCGTGACGCTGCCATGGCAAGTAGTGGATGCGCACGAACCGGGACCGGTGTATCGCGGACCCTGAACCGCTTGACCTGCTTGATCCGCGTGGTCATCGAACGCGAAGAGCGGCAATATTGTTTCCTGCGCGCGCGAGACTGGGCACAGCGCGATACTCGCCGTCAGCAAAACAAAAAATAAGAATAGAGAAATCCCAAGCAGCCGGCGTGTCATGGCGAGCTTCGTATCCATTGGCAATTTGGCGGAGCAGGATGCCGTGCCGCGAGGCCGGTCGAGTGTGAAAATCCTGCGAATCGACCACCTTGTACTATCGGATACTATCGAAATCAACTAAATTCAGGCGGAATTATTGGCGGCGCCTCGCCCCAAAAATAATTGCGCGCTGGATTTCGCGCGAAGCTCGTGGTTATATCCGTATACGCAGCACCGCTGGAGACTGGTGGTTGTTTTCCGGGGCGGGGACGCATACTCTCCCCGGTGAGGATTCCTTCCCCTTGATTTTTGATGAGCTCAGGGAAATTCAACGCCAGTTCGGCTACCTGCCCGCCGACCAACTGAAGACTCTCGCCAAAAAAATTGATGTGCCGCTGTATCGGCTGCACGGTGTGGCCAGTTTTTATCCTCACTTTCATCTGACGCCACCGCCGAAAGCGGATGTGCGCGTTTGTCAGGATATGTCTTGCCATCTGCGCGGCGCTAACGCGCTGCGCGCGGGACTCGAGGAATCGTTCAGGCAGTCCGGGTGTATAGACGCGAAGATCGATGGAGTTTCTTGCCTTGGCCGCTGCAACGAAGCGCCGGCGGTGGCAATCAACGAACGGATCTATACCGGACTCTCGCAAAATCAGATCGCGGCGATGGTGGGCGACGTACTCGCAGGCGGTGCGCTGCCGGAAATTTCGCAGGTGCATCGGCGGGTGCGCTGCGCGTCTGATCCCTACGGCGACGGGGAACATTACCAGACGGTGCAGCGCCTGGTTGCATCGCGCGATTGGGCTGCGGCGTTCGAAACGCTGAAAGCTTCCGGTCTGCGCGGCCTGGGCGGAGCGGGCTTCCCCACCGAATCGAAATGGCAACTAGTGCGCCAAGCGCCAGGGCCCGAAAAGTTTATCGTGTGCAACGCGGATGAAAGCGAGCCCGGCACATTCAAAGACCGCTTCATTTTGACGCATTTGCCGCACTTGGTGATCGAAGGAATGATCCTGGCAGGAGTGCTGACGGGCGCGCAAAAGGGCATCCTTTATATACGCCACGAATATGAGGACCAGGAAAAAATACTACACGAGGAAATCCGGCGCTGCACGCGGGCAGGATTGCTGGGAGCGCAGGTGCTTGGCAGTGAATTCAGCTTCGATCTGGAAATATTTGTCAGCCCCGGCGGATATATTTGCGGCGAAGAGACGGCGTTGCTCGAAGCGATCGAAGGCAAACGAGCGGAGCCGCGAAACAAGCCGCCGTTTCCTGTGCAGCAGGGCCTGTGGAACAAGCCGACGGTCATTAATAACGTTGAGACGTTTGCGAATGTGCCGACGATTCTTTTCCGCGGTGTGGATTGGTACAAATCACAAGGACTGAATGGTTCGGCCGGCTTGAAATTTATTGGCGTGAGTGGCGACGTCGTGCAGCCAGGCGTCTACGAAGTGCCGATGGGCACGCCAGTATCGGAGCTGATTTTCAAATACGGCGGCGGCATCGCGGATGGAAAAAAACTGAAAGGATTCGCACCCTCCGGCCCATCTTCTGGTTATTTGCCCGCGTCTATGGCGGACGTGCGGCTGGATTTCAAATCGCTCGCGGATGCCGGCTCGATGCTTGGCTCCGGCGCGCTGGTGGTGTGCGCGGAAGATCGCTGCATGCTGGACATGGCGTTGAACTCGACGCAATTTTTCCGCAACGAATCGTGCGGCAAGTGCGTGCCGTGCCGCGTGGGTTCGCAGAAATTGGTGGAGATGTTGACGGGCTGGACAGAAGGAATAGGTTCGGCCGCGGACGTCGCGCTGATTGACGAACTATCCGGAGCGTTACGGCTGACTTCGATCTGCGGGCTGGGGCAGGTTGTGCCCGCGCCGATCGCTTCGGTGCTGAAACATTTTCGCGCGGAAGTGGAATCACATATTTTGCAGCGCAGTTGCCCCGCGCGCGTTTGCCCGTGTGGTGTGAGAAGCAGCGACGGAGCCCGGCACAGCTTCGCAGCCGCAAAACAGGTGCGCGCATGAGTGCCGGCCCGCTGGTAGAACTGACGATTGACGGAATAAAACTCTCGGTCGCCGCCGGCACAACGATCTTCGACGCCGCGCGTATGCACGACGTCGCAATCCCCACGCTGTGCCATCAACAAAACGAAAGACCCGTCGGCGTTTGCCGCGTGTGCGTGGTGGACGTCGGCGCGCGAGTGTACACGGCATCGTGCATTCGTCCGGTGGAACCCGGAATGGTGGTGAGCACCGCGGCCGACGGGGTGAAGCGTGCGCGGCACACGTTGATTGAGCTGCTGATGTCCGATCATCCCAGCCCGTGCGCGCGCGAGCGGCAATCCGGCGATTGCGAACTGGAGGCACTGGCCAAGCACGAGCAGATCACCGCAGCGCGCTATGCATCGCGCGCCACGCGTCGTGGTCCCGATGACTCGTCGATGAGCATCGCTGTGGATTTCGATGCGTGCATTCTGTGCGACCGCTGCATCCGCGGCTGCAGCGATATTCGCGAGAATTTTGTCCTGGGACGCATGGGCAAAGGCGCGGCGACCGGAATCGCGTTCGATGACAACGAACCGATGGGCGAATCTTCCTGCGTTTCCTGCGGCGAGTGCATGGTGTCCTGCCCCACGGGCGCATTGACGAATAAAGTTGTGACGCAGACTGCGATCGCGCGAACGCCGGATTCCGAGCCGGTTTCGTTGGAAGAATTGCAGGAGCTGCCGTTCTTCGGAGGCGTTTCCGGAACATTTCTAAGCTTGAACCGCAACGCCGTGGTGCGCCGCCATTTCAAACCCGGCGAAGTGATTTGCCGCGAAGGCGAATACGGGTCCACTGCCTTTTACATGCTGGAAGGCCAAGCGAAAGTTTCCATCAGCAGTCCGATGGCGCACGTGAAGACCAAGGGTAAAGTACGCGACTTTCTGGGAAAACTTTCCAGCAAGCTGACGCAGCGCCAGAGCGATCACCGTGAAGAAGAAACAGCGCAGCACTGGATTCACATTGATGCGCCGATGGATCTGAATTACGACAATCCGGTGGCGATGCTGGGGCCCGGCGACCTGTTCGGTGAAATGACCTGCATGAGCCTGTATCCGCGCTCGGCCACAGTGCGCGCGGAAACTGCGTGCATTGCGCTGGAAATGCTTCGCAACGTGCTGGACATCATGCAGCGCAACAAAACTTTTCGCGCGAAGCTGGATCAATCGTATCGGCAGCGTGCGCTCGACTCCCATTTGCGCGCGGTTCCGGTGTTCGCGGAATTGACGGACGAATTCATCGCGGGCTTGCGCGAAAGGGTGGAGCTGCTGCGCTTTACTCCGGGCCAGGTGATTTGCCGCCAAGGCGAAGCCGCGGACAGTTTTTACCTGGTGCGCATCGGCTTCGTGAAAGTGTCGCAGACGCATGCCGGTGGGGAGATGGTGCTGGCGTATCTTTCGCGCGGCGAATATTTCGGCGAAACCGCGCTGCTGGAAGATACCGTGCGCAGTGCGACGTGCACGGCGCTGGACCATGTGGAGGTCGTGCGCATCAGCGCGGAAGATTTCGCCAGCATGACGCGGCAGTTCCCCGGCGTACGCCAGAAACTCGCGCAGGTGGGGCAAGAACGCGTACAGATGAACCACGAAACGCTGGTGATGATCAACAGCACGCCTCTGGACAGCTTCCTGAAACAGGGTTTGATGGAAGCGCAGAGCTTGTTGCTGCTCGATCTGAACGCCTGCACGCGCTGCGACGCTTGCGTGACAGCCTGCGCCGATGCGCACGACGGAGTGACGCGGCTGGTGCGCGAAGGTCTGCGTTTCGATCATTACCTGGTGGCCACTTCCTGCCGGCAATGTCTCGATCCGCTGTGCATGATCGGGTGCCCGGTGGGTTCGATTCGCCGGCGAAATTCTTTGGAAGTGATTATCGAGGATTGGTGCATCGGTTGCGGACTGTGCGCGGAGAATTGCCCTTACGGAAATATCAACATGCATCCGTTCAATGTTTTCACCGATGTTCCGGGGATGCCTGGACAGAAAAAGGCGCTGGTGAAACAGAAGGCCACGTCCTGCGACCTTTGCTCGGATTTCGCGGAGCCTAGTTGCGTGTACGCTTGCCCGCACGACGCGGCGCATCGCGTGAACCCGCGCGCATTTTTCGCGAACTTGCTGAAGCAGGGCACGAGCACGACGCCTGAAAGTTAAGACATTCATTCTGCAGTACGGGAACGCACGAAAGCTTGCGCATTGACCGCACACACCGCGCGTGGCTGATCGCATCGCTGATTATTTTCGGCGTGGCGACGGCGATTTACGTTGTTTACGCGGCAGCTTCTCCGGCGGGCCCCGCTGGCGGCAGCGCCATTGGATTGATGTTCGGAATTGCCGGCTCGCTGTGCATGATTTTTGCGGGATTGCTGGCGGCGCGGAAGAAAGTTCCGGTGTGGAGGCTGGGCCGCGCGCAGACATGGATGCGCGGCCATCTGTGGCTGGGATTGCTGAGCATGCCGCTGATTTTATTTCATGGCGGGTTCCGGTTCGGCGGCCCGCTGACGACTGTACTGATGGTGCTGCTGATCGTGGTGGTGGTCAGCGGAATATTCGGCGCGGCTTTGCAGCATTTCATGCCGCCGGTGATGACCACACGCATTCCCATGGAAACGATCTTCGAGCAAATTGATCGCGTGCGCGCGCAATTTATCGCTGAGGCGGACGAAATGGTAGAAGCTGCCTGCGGCCCGCTTAATTTGCAGGATAAGGCGGCCGGGGCCGGCGCGCGCTCAGGCGTCGGGACCGCGACGATCGCGACAACCGACACGCTTCCGTTGCGCAACTTCTATAGCCGTGACCTGCGACCGTTTTTGCAACAGTCGCGCGCGCACAATCCTGCGCTGTCGAAGCGCGTGAAAGCGACCGGGATCTTCGAAGGGTTGCGGATGCTGCTGCCCGTTGAGTTGCACGACATCGTGAAAAATCTGGAAGACATCTGCGAAGAGGAACGGCAATTGCGGCGGCAGATAACCTATCACTACTGGCTGCATGGATGGCTGATGCTGCACGTTCCATTGTCGCTCGCGCTGCTGCTGCTGGGCTGCGCGCACGCGGTCATGGCATTGCGTTACTGAAGCCGCGCGTAGAAACAGGCCGAGATTTATCGAGGCGAGTACTGGTGGCACGAGCCAAACTCACAACCAAGAAACTGGCGCAGCGGATTGACCTGGAATATTTCAAGCATCCACATCCCTTCCGGCGCCTGCGTTTTATTTTGTCCGTCGCACTTCCGGTGATTGCGCTGCTCTGGCTGGGCTGGCACGCGCTCGTGCGCAACGATCGAATTTATAGCGGCGGCAGAATGTCCGCTTCGCATGCGGTGCTCACCGCACGATGCAGCGCGTGCCATGTGGCGCAGGCTGGCGCATTCAGCGCGCGCGCTAGCGATCAGGGCTGCGATTCCTGCCACGACGCACCTGTGCATCACGCGAATCAAATTTTTACACCCGCTTGCGCCGCGTGCCATGCGGAACATCGCGGACACCCGCGCCTGGCGGTCACCGCGGACGTAAGTTGCACGCAGTGCCATGCGAACTTGCACACTACCGGCGCTGCCACGCATTTCACTACTGACATCACACGCTTCAACGGCGGGCATCCGGAATTCGCGGCATTGCGGGCCGGCAGCGTTGATCCGGGCACGATCAAGCTGAACCACGCGATACACCTGAAACACGATCTGCGTGGCCCGAACGGTCCGGTGCAGCTGGATTGCGAAGATTGCCATCGCACGGTGCGACCGGAATCGCGCTTGCGGTTCGGGTCAGGCGAGGCACAAGATCAGCCGGTGAATCTGAATTTGCACGCTCTTCCGCCGTCCATGGATGCGGGGCGTGCCTATATGTCGCCGGTGACTTATGCGAAACACTGCGCCGCGTGCCACGGATTGCAATTCGATCCGCGTTTCCAGGAAGGCGCGCCGCACGATGCGCCGGAAGTAATTCACGCGTTCTTGGTACAGAAATTTCAGCAATATATTCCCAATCACCCGGCCGAGCTGCGCGTGACGGCTCCGAACCGTAATCTTCCGCATCAGCCAATCCCACCCGCGGTGCGCGTGCTCACGGAACAGCAGTGGGTGACGCTGCGCGTGGCGGAATCGGAAGAACTGCTGTACCGGAAGACGTGCGCGCAATGCCACGCGCTGAAGTTTGCGGCCAGCGCGCCGCTGCCAGTCGTCGTGAAATCCAATATCACGCAGCGGTGGTTTCAACATGCCGTATTCAATCACGACACGCACAAGCTCTTGAAATGCGTGGAGTGCCACGCTGCGGCGGTCACCAGCCAGGAAACTGCTGACGTGTTGCTGCCGGGGATTCGGACTTGCGAGAAGTGTCATCGTGGCGGGCGACAAGCTGCGGAATCGCGATGCTTCGAGTGCCACATGTATCACGATTGGAATCGCGAGAAGGGCGTGAAGGGAACGTTCACATTGTCGGCGTCTCTGCGCGGGAATTGATCGGCAGGAGCTGGCACGTGGGAACAATTTGCAAAGCTTGTCGCGCGCCCGCTACTTCGTTTTCATCACGTACACGCCGTCCCACTCGCCTTCAGGAGCACTCTCCGAAAACTCCATGGCGCGTTCCAGAAAAACCTGGCTCGGCCCGTCGTCGGGAAACTTCAGAAGGACCTCGGTGAATTGAGCGGCGGCTTCACGCCAATTTTGCGAGCGGTAGGCCGCCATGGCTCCGTCGAATTGCTCCAGCAACTTTTCGTACTTGGGTTTTTCGGCGGCCACGTCCATCAGCTCGTAGATATTCACCGGCAGCGTCTTGCCTTTCACGCGAATTTTGTCCAACTCGCGGCACACGAACTGGCTGGCGACCTGCCGATATGTGGCCTCGCTGATCACAATTTGCACGTGATACTGCTTGGTGATGCCTTCCAGACGCGACGCCAGATTCACGTTGTCGCCCATCACGGTCCAGGACAACCGGCGCGCCGAGCCCATATTGCCCACGTTCACCATTCCGGTGTTCAAGCCTATTCCAATCGAAATCGGCGGGCGTCCCGCGGCCTGCCATTTGGCGTTCAACGTCGCCAAGCCCCGCGACATGCGCAATGCGCAGGTGCAACTGCGCGCCGCGTGATCTTCCTGCGGATACGGCGAGCCCCAGAAGGTCATGATGGCGTCACCGATATATTTATCGAGCGTGCCGTCAGCGGCAAAAACAATTTCAGTCATTTGGCCGAGGTATTCGTTGAGCAATTGCACGAGTTGGTCCGGCGTGAGCCCTTCGGAGATGGTTGTGAATCCGCGAATATCGCTGAAGAGTACGGTGAGTTCCTTCGATTCGCCGCCGGGTCGAATGTATTTCTCCGGATCCTTTTCAATCAGGTCGATCACACCGGGAGAAAGATACTGGGAAAAGCTCTTGCGAATATTGCGCTTGGCGCGTTCCTCG
>Ga0210390_10003184_pt1 | contig 14140 bp, 9 predicted proteins | sample IncBWH11OmetaG_FD_161050 | JGI IMG/M metagenome (GOLD analysis project Ga0210390, IMG submission 161050) | Forest soil microbial communities from Barre Woods Harvard Forest LTER site, Petersham, Massachusetts, United States - Inc-BW-H-11-O ...
TCAGTGATCCCGGTCTTGCAGCACCGCTCCGACTATAATTCGCGGTCGTTACTTGGCGGAAATCCGGCTGACTGGGATTGAATCGTTTCCGACACTGAGATCGAAGAATGTCTTCACAAGGACTCCTAAACGCTCGTTTGATTACCCTCCGCAAAATGCTATCGGCATTCTTTCCGCCAAGTGGAGATGCTGATAGCGCCGGCGTGGTTCGCAAACGGCCCTCCAATCTTCTTTACGATGTGGATGAAACACCTCCGTTGTTGGTGAGGCTCGGTGTTTCGTTCCAACACTTATTCCTCCTGTCTGTGGGATGGCTTTACGTTGTGGTAATCGTAAATTCGATCGGGGGGACAGAAGCGCAGGCGGCGTCGATCATTCGAATCTCCATGATCGCGGGCGGACTCGCTACCATTTTGCAGTCCACTCGCGGCGCCCTTGGCAGCGGCTATTTTGCCCCGCTTACCAGCAGTTTGATCTTCTTGCCAACTTCTATCCTTGCGGTGCAAGCAGGTGGATTTCCGGTGCTGTTCGGCATGGTCGCTGTGGCAGGAATTTTGTTGAGTTTATTGTCCCGGGTTTTGGACCGGGCCAGGGTTTTGTTTCCTCCCGAAGTAACCGGGCTAATGGTGGCCATGGCGGGGCTGCAGTTAATCCGCTTGGGATGTCCGAGGTTCGTCGGCTATACCGGGCAGGGAAGTGTTCCGGAGTTGCGCGCATTTCTGGTTGGAGCGGTAACTCTGCTTGTGATGGTGGGCGCGACGGTCTGGAATAAAGGAAAGCTGCATGCTTTGCCCATGTTGTTGGGTCTGTCGGCTGGATACATTCTGGCGCTTGGTTCGGGTGTCCTGCCGTGGGCGCAATTTATGCGTGAGCTGAACGAGCCGTGGATTAATTTTCCTCATCGAGTAGTTTCCGGATTGAGTTTCCGATTTTCTCTTCTCGCCCCATTCTTGATCGCTTCTCTCACCGCCGGATTGAAGATGGTCGGAGATTTAACGCTTTGTCAAAAAATTAACGACGCGGATTGGAAGCGAACGGACATGAAGTCGGCCAGTGGTGGGCTACTCGCGAGTGGTCTAGGGACGTTTTTCTCAGGTCTCTCCGGTGGGGTAGCTCAGACCACAGTCTCCAGCTGCATCGGACTTTCTCTGGCAACCGGAACGACCAGCCGCAGCCTTGCGATTCCGACAGGAATCATGATTGCCGCTCTAGCGTTTTTCCCCAAGCTCGCGGCCGTTTTGGCGGTGATGCCAGCTCCTGTCGTTGGGGCCATTCTGATTTACTCGGCATGTTTCATCGTTCTGGGAGGCATGCAACTTTTGACCTCGCGCATGTTGGACTCCCGGCGCATCTTTGCAGTGGGCATTTCCCTACTCTTTGGTTTGAGCGTGGATATGGCGCCGGAACTTTACCGCTCTATACCGGAAGTGTTGCACCCCCTCTTTAGCTCATCTACCGCGCTTGCGACGGTCTTGGTGGTCTCTCTCAGCTTGCTGTTCCGTTTGGGAATAGCAAGACGAGTTAGCTTAGAGGTGGTGCCTGGCGACGACATGGAGAAAATCGATTCCATGATGGAAGAACACGGCGCCGCTTGGGGAATGCGCCGGGAAGTCGTCATATCCGCGGTGCAGGCCGTCCATGAGACAGTAAACAGCGCGTTAGCGTTCAATCCCGGACTCGAACGAGTGCAAGTCAGCATAGAGTTTGACGAATTCAAGCTGGCTGCGGATTTAGAATATGATGGAGTCCCAATACAGCTTGCGGAATCGGTTCCTTCATTTGAACGCCTGGGCACCCCTGAGGGGGTCGCACTTCTATCGACCTTTATGATTCGGCAGTTTGCCGATCGTGTACGCATCAAAACTCACAAGGGAGCCTGCCGTATAGAGCTGACTTTCGACCACTAAGGTAAACTGCTTTGATTTGAGAATTTGCTCTGACCAGTCGACTTTGTCAGGTCGCGTCTCCCTTTGATTGTCGTCTTGAACCGAAATCTCATGGCTTCTTTTCGAAGACTAGAATGGGTCGTCGGAGATCATTCCCGACTAAAGCGTGTGACACTCAAGTGCGTGTCGGGCTTGGAGAGAAAAGTGTCACCAAATCGTCACTAAAAGTGGCACAAAAGAGGCAAAAATGAAGCAAGTCCAGAAAACAGAAAGTGGCGCTATCTTGTCTTGCGGCTGGCAAAGGGATTTACTTGAATTTTCTGCAAGATAGCGAATCGGCGATTTTATTTTTCAAGACCGCCGGTTTCAACCGCTCACCCACTCCTCCGTTTCCAAGTATACCGTGCCACAGCTCTGAAGGGGATTTTGGCCCCATTGTTGCGCTTTTGGCGTACGGATCTTAGTTCTGAACGGGCTTATCGGTCGACGGCCGGGAATGGCTGAGCTTCTCCAGTTTTGCCAACTGCTCGCGGACGACGTCCCTGTCTTTTGCGTGAGGAGCTAAATCCAGGAAGGTTTGTAACTGCGCGATCGCAAGGTCATAGTTGTTTCCTCGCGTGAAAATCTCCGCCAACTGCAGATGCAGTTCCGGAGACTTCATGAGCAGGTCTACATGTTCGGCTTTGATCGCGCTCTTCTCCGCTTCGTCAATCCTGTCCAACTTGAAATTTGCCACCGCGTTATAGAAATAGGCGTCGGCTGGACTCCACTCATCAAGATCCACAACGTAAACACTCTCATCGCCGTAGCTCAACGGATCGACAGCTATGACGTGGCCAGTAAACTGAAGCACTCCCGTCCAATCCTGCGCTTCGTAAGCCATGGAAGCCAGGGAGAGGTATGGCGGCAGAAAATGCGCATCGATGGCAGTGGCTTTCGTGTACGCCGCGCGAGCGGAGTCCGTCGCCTTTTCCTTTTCTAGCACCGTGCCCAACCGAAACCACGCGCTCGCGTAACTGGGGTTCATGTCCACGGCTTGTTCAAAGTATTTGTGCGCATCGGCAAGCTTGCCGTTCTTCTCCGCCTGGAGGCCTTTCTCATAAGCTTTTCTGGCGTTTGCTGCTGCTTTGTACGGCGCGGCGCTGATCGTTGCGCCCTTCACTTTGCTCACCCTCTCCATCACAATCGACCCCACATCCACGTTGCGATCGGAAGGAGTAAGGTCCATTAGGCTTCGCCTGTTGGAGTGAAAACCGGCCGCTGAGGCGCGTAGTTCGCACTTCGCGAAATCGTGCTGCGGAATCCCTCCGGAATAAAGTCTGTTTGAGCCGATATGTTGTGAAGACGGGTCATCGCTAGCGTCGAGCACCGAGTCGTTCCGCGCTCCCGATCCCAGTTGCATGTTGAAGGCGCCGCCGGGTGACGCATATGCCTTTTGACGAACCTTCTCATTGCAAACCACTTCCACGGACGCATCGTGCGGAACCGGTGTGCCATCGTCGGTGGCGACCCGGCCGGAGAGAAACATCACGAAATCCATGTCTGGTTGAACGGGCTGCGACATAGAAGGGGCCGTTGAGCCTGAAGAGTTAGGTGGCTGGGAGGCCGGCGGAGGCGTGGGTGTAGGAGCCGGTTTCTGCGCCAACGCGCTGGGTGCCAGAAGTCCCATGGCGAGCGCCAGCTCAACGAGAATGCGCTTGCGGTCGGTCACATATGCATTCACTGAGACAGATGGCCTGAGACGCGGATTCTAGGATGCGGATTGGTGCAAGTCAAGGCAATCGGCTCAGTGAGCGAATCTCGTCACCCGAAGCGGACGCTCCGGTGCGAGAATCCCCGCCGAGACCGGCTATATAATGACCACGAATTCGGCCCAACCCTAGTATGGGGCAGGTACCTTTCGCGACGGTATATACATCTATAGATAGAGCCCGCGAGGCTGCTCAAGTCCCCGGGTTGTGAACCAGTTGCGCGGTTTTTGGATGGTCAGTCTGATCAGGGTTGTGCGTATGAGACGGAGAATATTTTCTCGGCGGAATGCGCTTCTTACTCGATGTCCTCAAGCTGGAACTTTGCATTCCTCGGTGGCGTCTTAGGCAAGGTCGGAAATCGCGCGGCAAGTCTGGTTCAAAACGAACAGAAAATCTCAGGGATGGCGGAGAGGGTAACCATGGGGCGGAGCAGTCGTTTCAACGATCGAAAATTCATTCTATCAACGGGGCTGAGTGCGGTTGGTCGCCTGGCGTCACCGTCGCGCGCAAGCCTCCTGGGAACCGCTCTGCTTCTGCCGCTTGCGCTATTTTCGGTTTCGTGCAACCGAAGCAACGCGCATGCCGAAGCTGCGGCTACGCTTCCGCCACCCCTCGTCACCGTGGTCCAGGCTTCGGCTCAAGACGTGCCCCGCTATCTGGACGAAATCGGGCGAAATTTTGCCTTTGAATCGGTGACGATTACGCCGCAGGTTGCGGGCACCATCACGGAACGTCATTTTCAGGACGGCGAGAATCTGAAAAAGGGCCAGCTCTTGTTCGTCATCGATCCGCGGCCTTATAAAGCGCAACTGGACGCCGCGAAAGCCAGCTTGCAACAGGCCGAAGCCGCCCTCGACTTGGCGAAGATCCAGTTCGCGCGCGATCAGGAGCTGGTCGGCACGCGCGCCATCTCCAAACAGGATTACGACACCAAGAAAAATACCGTCGACGTGGTGCAAGCGCAGATTGAATCCGCCAAAGCAGCCATCGAAACCGCGCAAATCAATCTCGATTATTGCTATATCCACTCGCCGATTGACGGACGTGCCGGCGCGCGCCTGGTCGACGTGGGCAATGTCGTGCAAACCAACACGACGTCGCTCCTCTCGATCCAGCGGCTCGATCCCATCTACGCTACGTTCACCATCACCGAGCGCGATCTTCCCCAGGTTCAGAAACAAATGAGCCAGGGTCTGTTGAAGGCAATGGTGCGTCTACCAGGCGATGCGGAAATGGCTGCGCGCGTCGGCAGAGTCGAGTTCCTCGACAACGCCGTTCAGAACACCACCGGCACGGTGAATTTGCGCGCCACGATTTCCAATCCCGATCACCATTTCTGGCCAGGCCAGTTTGTTCAAGTGAAGCTGGTGCTGTCCACGGAAAAGGCGGCGGTGCTCGTTCCGTCTCAAGCCACGCAGATCAGCCAGCAGGGGCCGTATGTCTATGTGATTAAGCAGGACGATAGCGCGGAACTGCGGCCGGTAACGTTGGGCCAGCGCCAGGGGAACGATGTTGTCATTACCAGCGGACTTTCCGCCGGCGAACGCGTCGTACTTGCCGGTCAATTGCTCGTGCGCCCCGGCGGCAAGGTACACATTGATACAACAGCTCCGGCAGGCAACGGCGACGCCGCCAATTCGCAAAAGGGCGCGTCGTGAATCTCTCTGAACTCTTCATCCGACGCCCAGTGATGACCGTTGCCTTGACGGTTTCGGTCATCCTGTTTGGTCTGTTCGCGTACCTGCGCTTGCCGGTCAGCGATCTGCCCGCCGTCGACTACCCTGTGATTCAGGTGCAGGTGAGTTATCCGGGCGCGACGCCGGAAACCATGGCCAACAATGTGGCCACACCGCTCGAGCGTCAGTTCATGCAGATTCCCGGCCTGGAAATGGTCACGTCCAACAACGGCCAAGGACACTCGAGCTTCGTTTTGCAATTTGATTTGAACAAAAGTCTCGACGCTGCCGCCACCGACGTGCAAGCCGCGATTACGCGCGCAAGCGGCCAACTTCCTGTCGACCTCCCAAGCCCGCCCACATTTACGAAAACTAACCCGAATGATCAGCCGATTCAGTATCTGGTGCTCGTCAGCGATACGGCGACGGAAGGCCAGCTGTACGATTACGCCAACACGCAGGTAGGGGAACGCATCAGCATCCTGCCGGGCGTCAGCCAGGTTGCGGTGTTTGGCACGCAGTCTGCCGTGCGTATCAAGGCCGATCCCTCAGCGATGGCCATGCGCAACATTTCGCTGGAAGATCTGACCACGGCGATCAAAAACGGCACGAGCTACACGGGCGCTGGCCAATTCGACGGCCCGCATCGCAGCTTCCTGCTGCAGCCGCAAGGCCAGTTGAGCAGCGCCGAGCAATATGAGCAGCTCATCGTCGGCCAGGATAAAGGCGCTCCGATTTATCTGAAGGACGTTGCCACCGCGAAACAGGGAGTGCAGGACGAACGCATCGACATGCGTTTCTGGGCACGGGGTTATCCGACGCCGGGCGCCACGGTCGTAGTCGCCGTGTTCCGGCGCGCCGGCGCGAACGCCGTGGAAGTGTCCAAGTCCGTGCGCGACGAACTTCCCTCCATCGAGAGGCAGCTTCCAAGCTCGGTGCGAATCGCCACGGCTTACGATCGCTCCGTAACTATCGTTTCCAGCATTAAAGACGTGCAAGCCACGCTGTACATTGCCTTCGTTCTCGTTGTGATGGTGATTTTCCTTTTCCTTGGACGCGCCGCGGACACATTAATTCCGGCGGTTGCGCTGCCGCTCTCCTTGCTGCTGACATTCGTCGCGATGAACGTGCTTGGCTACAGCCTCGATAATTTGTCATTGATGGCTCTTACATTGGCCATCGGCTTCCTGGTTGACGACGCTATCGTTTTCCTGGAAAACACGGTTCGCCTGATGGAAGAAGGCCTTGACGCTTTGCAGGCGTCGCTACAATCGGCCAAGGAAATCAGCTTCACGATTTTGACCATGACCTTGTCACTCGCCGCTGTGTTCATTCCGTTGGTGTTCATGGGCGGCCTCGTCGGCCGTATCTTCCGCGAGTTCTCCATCACCATCGTTATCTCGATTCTCGCCAGCGGGCTTGTTTCCTTGACGCTGACGCCGCTGATGACATCACGCCTGCTTGCTGGCCGAGGCCCGGGCACAAAGAAAACCTGGGTGGAACGCGTCAGCGGCAACATCGAACACCGTATTCTTGCGATCTACGGCAAGCAGTTGTGGTTCTTTCTGCGTCATCGCTGGATTTCCGCGTTGATCTGGCTGGTTTGTTTTGTCGGGACTGGCTACCTGTTCTACACCATTCCGAAATCGTTCCTCCCTGTCGGAGACAGCTCCTTCATTCGCGGCGTGCTCGTAGCCCAAGAAGGTACGTCGCCGGATCAGATGCACAAGTTTCAGGATGCCTCGGAAAAAGTGCTGCACGCCAATCCCGCGGTCGCCGCCACATTTACCATGAGCGGAAATAGCCAATTCCTGCCAGCCAACCAGGCATTCCTGATTTCCTTCCTGAAGGATCCCAAGGATCGCGCTCCGATCGATCAGGTTGCCGGACAGCTGATGGGTGGGGTGATGTCCAAGGTTCCCGGAGCATTGGTTTTTCTTCAACCGAACCCGGTTCTCGAAATCAGCACGGGTGCGACCGCAAATATTCAGGGGCAGTTTGCGTACGCCCTCTCCGGTATCGATCCGAAGGAAGTCTACGATGCCGCCAACAAGATGACGGCGAAGATGTACGAATATCCCGGCTTTCTGTTCGTCAACTCAGACCTTTTTAATCACACGCCGAATCTGCAGGTCGATATTTTGCGTGACCAGGCCAAGCTGTACGGTGTTTCAGAGACGCGCATCCTTACGCTTTTGCACGATGCGTACTCTCAGAATTACAGCTACCTGATCAAGAAGCCGACCGACCAGTATCAGGTGATTCTGGAAGTGGCGGACGACGAACGCTCCGATCCGCAAGATCTGAGCAAGCTGTATATCAGGAGCGATGATGGACTGCGCATGATTCCCCTGAGTGCGGTCACCAGCTGGCACGCGATCATTGGCCCGCAAGCGGTGAATCATATCAACCAGTTCACGAGCGTCACTTTGTTTTTCAACATGAAGCCCGGCTACACCGTCGGCCAGGCCACGGACTTCGTGGAAGCTTCAGCGAAACAAATCCTGCCGCAAGGAGTTCGCGGCGCACTGCAAGGGGAAGCGCTGACGTTTCGCAACACCGCGAACGATCTGGCCATCCTGATGCTCGTCGCCGTGTTCGTGATGTACGTGATTCTGGCGATTCTGTACGAAAGCTATCTACATCCGATCACGGTGCTGTCCTCGCTGCCGGTCGCCCTCGTTGGCGGTTTGCTGACGCTGTGGCTGTTCCATTCCGAAGCGTCGCTGTACGCCTATATCGGCATGTTCATGCTCATGGGCATCGTTAAGAAAAATGGAATCATGATCGTGGACTTTGCTGAGCAGCGCGTGCGCAACGGGGTCAAAGACGATCAGGCCATTCACGACGCTAGCCTGGAACGTTTTCGCCCGATTATGATGACCACCATGGCGGCGTTGCTTGGAGCGCTACCCATCGCGCTCGGCTATGGAGCCGATGGTTCTTCGCGCCGGCCGCTGGGATTGGTGGTGATCGGCGGACTGATCGTGTCCCAGTTTGTGACTTTGTTCGTAACGCCCGCGATTTATCTTTACCTCGAGGAGTTCCAGGAAAAAGTGCTGGATCGTTATTCCTTTTTCCGCTCGACTCGCAAAGCTCCAGAATCTCCCGCGGTCAGCCCCGCCTATGCCATGCAAGAAGGCGATGGAGACTAGAACAACCATGTTCCGTAATATTCGGAAGTTCTCACACTTGCTCTCTAAAATTGCGCCGGTCACCACGGTCGTCGTTTTCATGGCGGCGTGTACCGTCGGCCCGAACTACAAGCGTCCAGCTGTCAATGTTCCGACCGCTTACCGGGGCCCCGGCGAGCCCGACCCAACGTTGCCACAACCGCAACCTGCGGCCGCGACACCGGCTCCACCGCCCGCAGCAGCAACCACGGCAAACACAAATGCCTCGACGGTCACTTCTATCGGAGACGAGAAGTGGTGGGATGTTTTCCAGGACAAGGAACTTCAGGACCTGATTCGGACCGCACTGAAAAATAATTACGATGTGCGCATTGCGGCCACGCGTGTTTTGCAGGCGCAAGCGCAATTAGGCATCACTCGCGCCGACCAATTTCCCACACTGACTGGCGGCGGCAATATCAGCAGCGTGCGCAACCCCACGATTGGTCCCATCCCCGCGTATGAAATTACACTGGGAGAAGTTGCGGCAAGCGCTTCCTGGAATGTGGACTTCTGGGGCCGCTATCGCCGGGCAACAGAAGCCGCGCGCGCCACGCTACTTGCGAATGAGTGGGCGCAGCGCGCAGTGATAGCGACTTTGGTGGCCAACGTGGCAAGTTCCTACTTCCAGCTTCGCCAACTGGATCGGCAACTCGAAATCTCTAAAAGCACGCTGGCCTCGCGAGCGGATTCGCTGAATCTGACGAAGACGCTGGAAGAGCACGGAATAAGTTCTCTTCTGGACGTTCGCCAATCCGAGCAGCTCGTTTACACCGCAGGTGCGGAAATACCCGATCTGGAGCGCCAGATCCAACAGCAAGAAAATGCCATCAGCATCCTGCTGGGAAACAATCCGGGGCAAATTCCGCGCGGGTTGAAACTCACGGAGCAGCCGCATTCTCCCGAAGTGCCGGTCGGCCTTCCTTCCGCTTTGCTGGAACGGCGCCCGGACATTCGCGAAGCGGAACAGAATCTGGTCGCGGCTAACGCGCAGATCGGCGTGGCACGCGCCGCGTACTTCCCGCAAATCTCGCTGACGGGAAGCGCGGGTTACGAAAGCGCGAAACTGACTGACTTGTTTCAGGGGCCGGCGGGAGTCTGGACGTTGGCCGGAAGTTTGGTCCAGCCGATTTTCGAAGGCGGCCGCTTGAAATCCGGCGTCAACCTGGCCGAAGCGCAACACGAACAGCTTCTCCTGACCTATCAGCAAACGATCCAGGGCGCCTTTCGCGACGTCTCCAACGCGCTGATTGCTTACCAGAAATATCGCGAATTTCGCATCCAGGAGCAGCAGTTGGTCGATTCCGCCCAGGATGCCGCGCACCTTTCGGAAATTCGCTTCAAAGCCGGTACCGCGGATTACCTGGAAGTGCTCACCAACGAAACCAATTCGTTTTCCGCGGAGCTAAACCTTGCGCAAGCTGAGGGAAACGAACTCATCGCATTGGTGGAGCTCTACCAGGCCCTCGGCGGCGGCTGGAATTAGTCCGTCTGCCGGACTCCCGGGATTTCTTCAACACCTCGCGCTGATATTGAGTCGGCGAGTAACCAACGATCGATTTAAAATCATTGATGAGATGCGCCTGATCGAAATAGCCCAACTCCAACGCCACCTGCGGCCAATCCATGCTGTCGCCCGCATTGAATCTCTCGATTAGCTCATGCAAACGGTAGCGGCGGATCACCCACTTGGGGCTGGCTCCCACATATTCGTCGAAAATTCGTTGCAGGGATCGTTTTCCGATTCCAGCTTTTTCCGCAAGATCCTCCACTGTCTTGATTTCCGGCTGCTGAAGAACGCGATTCACCAGTTGGCGCGCCAGATCAGCCGACTTGTCCGGCTTTGGCATTCGCGCGTGGAAGAACGCATTGGCGGCTTCCATCTTCCGATCGTCCTTGCGAGCAGACAACACTATCGCCGCGAGCTTCTCGACATCATTTCCAAAAATGCTCTTGGCTGAGATCGTGCGATTTGCGAGCGCCGAGACCGGCGCATTGAAGAATGGCCGAAAACCTCCAGGCTGGAATTTGATTCCGAATACTTTCGATTGGTTTTCCAACACGCGTGAGAACCTCCGTTGCTGGACGCCGCTGACAACCGCCTTCGCCTCTTCAAATATCAGGTGCACATTGGGATGTGGCAGGCTCTCCACGGTTTGTGGCGCGCATCCGCGCAAATCCCACTTTATGCTCCAATAGTGAGCGATCCATGGCGCCAAATCCGGCGACGGCTGCCGGCGCGAATGCCACAATTTTCCGGCCGCCATGGGACGCCGCAGGATGCCGCGGGCCTTGCCGACCTCCGCATCGTACTCCTCAACAACTTCGGCGGAATGTTTTTGTCGCGTTTTTCCAATCATTGCGCGCGGCTCACAGTTAGACTCGAAATATGAATCCCGTGGAAAAGATTCTCACTGATAGCCGAGCGGCACAACCTGCTCATGAAGCAAGGACCGTGCGCGCAGCTGTTTGCCTGCTTTGGGCCATTGGCCTCCCCGCGTTCGCTGGTACCCGTTCACCCGCCATTCAGAAGGAGCCAATCATGACATATCACGCCGCCGGAACATTCGAAGTAAAGATAATTCCGCAGAAACCGGACAACCCTCAAGAGGAGAGCGCGAAACTGGGAAGAATGTCCATCGACAAAAAATTTGAGGGCGACCTTACTGGCACCAGCGCGGGCGAAATGTTGAGCGTCATGTCGGAACGCGAGGGCTCCGCTGGTTATGTGGCCATCGAGCGCGTGAGCGGAACATTGCAAGGCCGCAGTGGCACTTTCGCGCTGCAACATTTTGGGAGCATGACGCGCGGTGTGCCACAACTGAACGTCTCTGTGGTGCCGGATTCCGGAACGGGACAACTGACCGGTCTCGCGGGCACCATGACGATCAAGATTGCCGACAAAAAACATTTCTACGATTTTACGTACACTCTTGCCGATGCTCAATGATCGGCCTTCCGTGTTAATTGTCATTGGAAAATCTTAATTCCTTCACTTCGAATCATTTTCTTAGCGCCACTCACTTCCACTTGGGTTAACATGCAGTCCGGCCAAATTATCAGCTCGTAACCTCTTCCAGGTTTCGCAGCCAACCTGAATTCCAAATTGATCCGGTAATTTCCCTGGGCTCCTAGTTAAGGCCTGAGGGCTTGGACGATGCGAATTTTTAAATCCGCTTTCCGATCGCCATTTTTGGCGCCATCGAAGTTGAAGTGTCAGCACACGCGCGGAGCATTTCTTCTCGCGCTCCTTCCATTACTCGTGTTCCTGCACGGATGCGCCGGAGCTGTCACGGCCAACTCCAGCTCGGGTGCGTTCAACGTGACAGGCTCGATCAGTCCTGCGTCAGACGGCAACGGGGCCACGATCGCACTGAGTGGTCCTACCTCGCTGACGACCACCGGCAACAGCTCCGGCACTTACAGTTTTTCCGGTCTCAACAACGGAATTTATACGGTTACGCCCAGCCGCACCGGTTACGTTTTTAGCCCAACTGTGAATAGCTTCACGGTCGACGGCGGAAATGTTTCTGGCATTAATTTCACCGCGGCGCAGTCTTCCACGCATACCGTGCAACTGGCGTGGAATGCCAGCACCTCCACGGTATCGGGTTACAACATCTATCGCGCCACAAACAACGGCGGTCCTTACACAAAGATGAATTCTGCGCTGGTGATGTCGCTCAACTATACGGATTCATCGCTGGCGTCTTCGACCACCTATTATTACGTCACCACCGCGGTCGATGCGGCCGGCATCGAAAGCACATATTCCAATCAAGTCACGGCCGTAGTTCCCTGATTTCCCCAACCATCGCGCTGGAACAGATTTTGTGTGGTTTGGAATGGACTAGCAGTGGGCAAGCAGCTGAATTAATTCGTGGCTTCTGCGCTATCGGAGCCGTTGACCGGTCGAGCTTCAAAATCGATTCCCCAGAAATGCGGTGCTGGGGTCAAAAATTCCACGCCTACGCGCGTACCCCGCTTACCCGTTTCGCCCAGATACACGATGCGGCACTCCTGCTCTTCCTGGGTTTCCGGGTTCACCAGAACCAGCATCTCGCCGTTGTCGACTTCATGGCTCAAATTGAGCAGCCCGCCGTGCGCGCTAACCACCAGCGTCTCGCAGATTTCGCGAAACTTCCGCCCTTGGTGGCTGCGGCCCAGCGCTTGCAAACGCATCTTGTGGAACACACGTTGGCTGCGCCGTTGCGAGCTTTGTGCTAGTTCGACCATGCGCCCATCATCTCCTCCGTGCCAAATCCGGTCAATTGCCCTTTCGGACAGGTGTTCCCCAGTGACACGGCCTGCGACTCCGGATCACTCACCCGTAACTTGTACGCCGCTCGCGCCCGCCGTAAAATGAATGTGCGGCAACGGCATCCAGCTCGCGCCACACCATCCGCAGCCGCTTTTACTAGGAAATCATCCGTGTTGGTTTACTTTGTTAGAGATTGTTGTGCCTGAGGGCCTTATATGAACCTTACTGAATATATCGAAGGTCGGCGCGAGCAACATTTGGCCGAGCTTTACGAGTTTCTCCGAATACCTTCCATAAGCGCCAAAACAGAGCACAAACCGGACATCGAGCGCGCCGCGAACTGGGTGGCCGATCACTTTCGCTCCGCTGGTTTTAAAACCGTGGAAGTAGTTCCGACCGATCTTCATCCCCTGGTTTATGCAGAATCCCTGGAAGCCCCCGGCAAGCCTACCGTGCTGTTTTACGGTCACTACGATGTGCAACCTGCCGAACCGCTCGATCTTTGGACTTCACCGGCATTCGATCCCGAGACGCGCAACGGCAATATCTATGGACGCGGCACTGCCGACGACAAAGGCCAGGTCCACATTCACCTGAAGGCCCTGCAATCCCTGCACGAGGTGCATGGCAAGTTCCCCATCAATATTAAGGTCCTGATCGAGGGCGAAGAGGAAGTGGGCAGCGTCAGCCTGTGGGATTATGTGCAGGCCAACAAAGAAAAACTGAAAGCCGACGCGCTCATCGTTTCAGATACCGCCATGCTGGGGAAAGGCGTTCCTTCTATCACGTATGGCTTGCGCGGTTTGAACTACTACCAGATTGAGCTCATCGGGCCGATCCGTGACCTCCACTCCGGCGTTTACGGCGGCGCTGTCCCGAATCCGCTCACAGTGCTTACGGAGCTGTTCGCGAAACTACACGATAAGAATTTTCGTGTGGCCATCCCAGGATTTTATGACGGCGTGGATGCCGTTCCCGCTTCCGAACGTAAAGCGCTGAATGCGCTGCCGTGGAAAAAGAAGGATTTCGAACGGGCCGTGGGCGCTCCGGGTTATTTTGGGGAAAAAGGATTCACAACCGTGGAACGCCTGTGGATCCGGCCGACACTGGAGCCTAACGGAATCTGGGGCGGGTATCAGGGAGAAGGGGCCAAGACCGTAATTCCTTCGAAAGCGTACGCAAAATTCTCCACGCGCCTGGTTCCCAGTCAGAATCCGAAGAAAATTGCGAAGCTGGTGGAGCAACATATTCGCAAGCTGCTGCCAAAAACGGTCACGATGAAATTTGAGACGCTGAGCACCGGCAAGCCGTGGGTAGCGCCTTACCACGACCCAATTTTTCACGTTGCGCAGGTGGCGCTGGAGAAAGGCTTTGGGAAAAAAGCCGTGTTCAT
>Ga0210390_10003187_pt1 | contig 14132 bp, 14 predicted proteins | sample IncBWH11OmetaG_FD_161050 | JGI IMG/M metagenome (GOLD analysis project Ga0210390, IMG submission 161050) | Forest soil microbial communities from Barre Woods Harvard Forest LTER site, Petersham, Massachusetts, United States - Inc-BW-H-11-O ...
AGCCAAAGGCGCTCTCGAACAGGCTCAGGGCCAGGCGGACTATGAAAAGTCCTTGCTCGACGCCACCGTGATCCGCGCGCCGGTTACGGGAACCATTCTTGAACGTGCCGCCGAAAAAGGCGAACTTGTGACCTCGGGATTTGCCAGCACGGCCGAAGGCGGTCCGCAAGGCTTGGTCGTTTCCTTGGCCGATCTGAACGATCTTCAAGTGGAACTCGATATCGCACAGGACGATTTCGCCCGGTTGAGCCCCAAGCAAAAAGGCGTAGTCACCGTGGACTCGTATCCTGACCTTAAGTGGGATGGAATAATCTCAGAAATCTCTCCTCAAGCCAACCGGGCTAAGGCGACGGTGCAAGTGAAAGTGCAGATCCTCAATCCGGATGCCCATTTGCGACCGGATATGAACGCCACCGTAAAATTTCTGGCGGACGAAGCCACGCATGCGACGACTCAGCCGCAGGGAGTTTTTGTGCCCACGCCTGCGGTTCATGATCGCGATGGCAAGAAGTTCGTATTCCTCGCCTTTGACGGCAAGGCGGTTTCGCGGGAAGTGAAAATTCTGTCACAACGCAGCGGCGGCGTGCTGGTGCAGGGACTCAACGGCGGCGAAGATGTCATTACCTCAGCACCGCAAGAATTGAAAGACGGCAACAAAATCAAGATCAAAGGACAGTCATGAGCGCAGCGACCATTCCCCACACCGCAGTTCAAACCAAGGTGGTTCAGGCCCGCAACGTCAGCAAGATATTCAAGCGTGACGCTTTCGAGGTCAAAGCTCTGGACGACGTTTCCATCGAAATCGGCGGGGGGGAGTTCCTGGCCCTGATGGGCCCGTCCGGCTCGGGCAAGACAACTTTGCTGAACATGATCGCAGCCATCGACCGGCCTACGTCGGGAGAGTTACTGGTGTTGGGTGAAAATGTTTTCCGCTTCAACGATTCTCAGTCTGCTCACTGGCGCAACGTGCATATCGGATACGTGTTCCAGACCTTCAACCTGATCCCCGTGCTCACGGCGTTTGAAAATGTCGAACTTCCACTGCTGCTGACGAAGCTGAATGCGCAGCAGCGGCGCGATCACGTGATGACCGCGCTGAAATTGGTGGGACTAGAGGAAAGAGTGAACCATCTTCCCAAACAACTCTCAGGCGGACAGGAACAACGAGTAGCGATTGCGCGAGCGATTGTCAGCGATCCCACATTACTCCTCGCCGATGAGCCTACCGGCGACCTCGACAGCCACTCGGCCACCGAGGTACTGGAAATCCTGAAACGTCTCAATGAGGATTTTCACAAGACGGTGGTGATGGTCACGCACGATCCGCACGCGGCGTCGTACGCGCACGTGACCCGGCATCTGGAAAAAGGAATGCTGCTGCCGGCGTAGGCGGCAGAGACGTTGCTTGCAATGTCTTGCCGGCCACGCCGAGACGCAGCAACCTGCGTCTCTAAAGTTGGGAAAGCGGCGCGCTCGCGGAACTCGCCTGCTCCATTGAAGTTGGATCCGATACCCATTGCCAGGCACGCCGGCCGTTGTCGCGCACGACGCTTAACGCTTCACCATATTCCACGAGCCGGTTGAGCACCGTGGTCACAGAGGCTAGCGGATCTTTGTGCCGAAGCAGTACGGCTGGAAGGCGCTGTTGAATCTGCTCGCAAACTTCTCGCACTGCCAGGGGCCGTCCGGCTTCCATCAAAACCATGCGGCATGCTTTTGTAAAGCCCGGCTGCCGTCCTCCGGTCTTGCGGTCGACTAACTCCAGCAAATCTTCCCCGAGAATCTCGTCGCCAAACAAATTGGCCAGCCCCGAGATGGTTTGTTTCAAGGTGCCGATGCGTTTCATGATGTCAGCCCGCTGACGCATCAACTGGCGAAGTTCTTCATGGGCTGTTCTGACTACTTCCTGGACATGAGGGTCCCCACCGCGCAGGCTTCCATTGCCTGCCCCGTTGCTGCCACTCACTGCTTGCTGCATTACCTCACCTCCGAACCTGCCTGGCCGGGTGCGCGGCTACTCCCCGCTCGCCCTCGCCCCACCCCTACGCTTAGATACGGAACGATATGACCGCCTGTTCCATTGGAAACAAATCCGATCATCCGAGTTGTCTATAGTTGTTTGCTGTTCGTTTCCGGGACGAAAATCAGATTTCATTCACACCGGAACTGATTGCTTAGTTGGACGTTAGGACTCTGGAAAGGTGAGAGAATTTACAAGAATGTGACGAGCAGCAGCAATCCGCGGACTAATCCGAATCCAAAAATGCGGGACTGTGCGCCGGTGCGCAAAGTTGTCCGCAAACGAACACTCCGGACGCGCAATTGCTCGGCGGGCACTCTGCTAGTCCGGTAAATGCCTACCAATTTCCATATGGTTAGAACGTGGCCACGACTCGCCCCAGATTCTTCTCAAAAGGACCGCCGCATAAGCGCATCTCCGGGGTGAGGTTGTTGCTCCAACCTTCTATCGGTTGCGTTAAACGGTCACGCCAAATAACTGCTTGTTTTTGTAAAGCAGGCACTTTAAAGTAAAGTAAGTACGGTGATAGCCTGTGCCGTGATACCCACTCCCCGCGCGGTATCTGCACTGGGTGGCAACAGCAGGGATCAGAGCAAGGGAGCGGCGGTCTCAGTATGCTAAGCCGCTGTTTTCCACGTATTCTTCCTTGACAAAACTAACATACCTGTTAGAGTGCGGCCAATTGCTTCACCCAAAAACATTTGATGAGGGGACCCTGTATGAAGAATGTTTATGAGGTTCTGAGGCAGAAGGAACTTGAGTTGGCGCGGTTGGAGAAGGAAGTCGAGGCGCTGCGTGTGGCCGCTCCTTTATTATCCGACGACAAGGAATCGTTGGGTGAAGCCACCGGCAGTAAACCGACGTTAGCCACTCCCACAACTGCGCAACAGCCGATCCGTATTCCCCAGGCAGCAGTCAATGCCAGTCCGCAACCGGCACGTGCTGCAGGATGGGAAGACACAGCCAAGCGCTGGCCATAGCGACAGTCCAGAATCAGCCCCCGACGCCCGCTTCAGCGCGGGCGCATATTTCCTTTCTTGATAGTTTTTCAGCTGCCCTCCGGTTTGCCCAATAGTGCACGAATCATGCCGAAGGAATTTCTCTCGGAGCGATGCTATACTCCACCCAATAACTCTGGCCGAACCTTTGTGTTGATCTTAATGGCGCTTTCCGCCGAAGGCGCATCGGGATGGTGTTGCTCATGGATGTAAATCCGCAGCCAGAGGATGAGCGATGAGTGCCGCAACCGCACCAGCACCGGCTCGGAAGCTTACTAACAGTCGCCGTGTTCCTCGTTTCCCCCTCGCGGTCCCTACCGACGTCACCGTCCTACGTTCTGGAATTCCCTATAGAATCCCTGGACGCTCTGTCAGCATTGGGGAGCGCGGCCTCGGCGTGGTCCTGGCCGGGGAAGTTCACCCCGGCGATTCCGTAGGCCTGGAGTTCCGCCTGCCCGACACCGGCGGTCGCATGCGCCTGAAAGCTGTGGTGCGGTATCAGGCACTCCTGCACTGCGGCCTCGAGTTTCTGAACCTTACGGCGGAACAACAGACTCTCATCGAACACTGGACGCGAAAGAAATCCGTCACGAATCCAATCCCTGCCTCGGCGGTTGCGAGCGCCCAATCCATCCCTCGCCCGGTAATACCAACAGCTGCGTCGGTCGAGAGCGACGACCGGCGAAGTAAGAAGCCAAGATTCCAGAGCACGTTGGGGATCGCGCTCGCCGCCGTGCTTCTGCTTGCCGGATTCGGCTGGTGGCATTGGCATCGGGCTTGGAACGAACTGGAATCGCAGATACCCGCAGGCAAGTCACTTATGCAACCGTTGCCAGCCCCGGTCCCGGCCGAGGTGATGGAGGGACTGTTAACTCACAAGATCGAGCCGATTTACCCTGAGTCGGCAAGACTGGCCAACATTCAGGGAGTGGTAGTTCTCGACGCGGTAATCGGGTCAGACGGAACCGTGGTTGACGTACGTCCCGTGAGCGGCCCGGATGAGCTCACGCCTGCCGCCGTCGATGCAGTGAAATGGTGGCGTTTCCAACCTTACGTTGTGGACGGTCAACCCATGCAAGTGAGGACGAGGCTGGCAGTGGACTTCAGAGGAAACTGACGCATCGTTCTCTGTGGCGGGTAGAGTCGAGTCAGCGCGAAAGGCGACCGCGCTCAGCCGCCTGTTCCACTCACTTGGTCAGCGTCCGCTGCTTGCGAAAAGCGTGCAGAATCAGCCCTCCGCTGATGGCAAAACTCCCCACCGCTCCCAGGGCCATGACCTGCGCCATCTGCCAACTCAGCCGCAAGAGATCCGAAAAAAGCGCACCCAGGGCAAACAACACCCCGACGACGTTGAGCCACATCGGTGCGCGTACAGGGTGGGTGTGCTCACGATTGTAGTAGTGAAGTTGTAGTAGCACCGCCGCCAATCCGATCGCAGCCACGACTACCACTGCAAGCGGGCTGGAAAAGGCGCTGCGCCGGGTGTAGATCACCACTACGCCCAGTCCGCCGCAAAGCATGGCCGAAGCAATCACACTCCAGCGTCGGGAATTAGGTCGGCTCTCGGGCGCAGCCATGGCTTCCCCGCATTTATACAGGGGATTGACCACGGTTTCAAACCGCCCCGCCTCTATCCGGATGAATCCGGCACTCTCTACGGAACGGCCAGACTGGGTGGAGCTCAGGATAGCGGACTGTATTTGAACTCAGCCGTTCCCCCCAAATCTCTGTTGCGAAAAAAACGCGCTGTTTTGCATCTAATCTATGAGAACAAAGGGTTTACCGCCTCAATCCCGCTAGATCTAACAAAACGTTAGACTTAAACTAGCAGTGTTTTCATAGATTTAGACGGGGTCCGCAAAATATTGAAAACAAACCGCTTTTCATGCGACATGAGTTCGGTTAAGTCCTTATTTTTGAATATTTTACGATGAATCCGCAAAATATTGAAAACAGGGGAGTTGTCGACTCTCGCTTCCAGGAGATACCTGGCTTGGCCCTGGCGGGGCTTTCGAGAGGCGAGACGAGCGCCGATCGCTTATATCGGGCGCTGCCAGTAGGTTGTCAAAGACCCGGTTAGAACGCTATTCTCAAATAGCTAATATTGTGTCCTTAATGTTATCTGCTTCTGGAGAGCCAGTCAATGAAAAAGCGCTCGTAGGGGCAGCGCGATTCCCATTTTGGGACTTACTAGCGAGCCTCAGTTGCAGCGGGAGGGCAAGGTCAGAACCCCCAACCCTAACGTCGAAAAGCACGACGTTAGGATGGGCCACCTGTCGGAGCAGAGGTCCATACCGATGAGCATACCGGCTACATGGGCCTTGAGAAGAAATACGTGCACGAAGTCGTTAACCATCTGGAGGCATACGTAGACGGGAAGGTCCACACCAACGGAATCGAGAACTTTTGGAGTTTATTAAAGCGCGGCTTGAATGGCACCTACGTTTCGGTTGAGCCGTTCCATCTTGAAAAGTATGTCGATGAGCAAGTGTTCCGCTATAACAATCGTGCGACCAAGGATAACCCGTTGAACGATGCCGATCGCTTCATACTTGCGATGCACCAAGTCGCAGGGAAGCGGTTGACCTACGCAGAAGTGACAGGCAAGACCACTACGACGCCTTTTTAATCCTTATCGCGGGAAGCGTGGCCGGAAGCCTGCTTCCTCTGCCCTGTCCGCTCTCGCTTCGCGGCGGTCATCCTAGCGGCGACTTCTTTTTTAGGAACCTGGACGATCTGGCGCAGGGCTTCGGTGAATCGCGTGAACTCTGGGCTTTTGGGCGGTGGTTTCATGCGCTTATCATAACAATTCCGAAAGAAGCGCGTATGAGCTCCTGTACTCAAAGCCCATCATTTCGGACCAATACTTCGCCTCCGCGATGCCGCAGAGGGAAACAAGGTGCAAAAACATGTCTTCGCAAGGAAGAGGTTCCGACATAGCACTGCAAGACTCAATAGACTTGCTACACAAACTAATGACCGAGGAAACGAAAGTAGTTGCGATTTTGCATGTCGCGCCCCGTCTTAGATCTACAGTTTTCGGAACGGTTAAATTCGCGCCTGATGGAACATTTTGGGTAAAAGATTTAGGCGAGGGAATCCCGCATGTGATCATCTTCGATCCGCACTTAGCTGAACGCCGTACATATGGGGATAGCCGAACCCTGCCATCAATTCCAGAAGAGTTCCCAACATTGCCGCGTGTTTTTGATTCCGCTTTGTGCTTCACTTTTCCGGGAGGCCCTAGTTTGTGTTTATTTGCGGTACCGGAAGAATCTTGACGAGTCATTGCGTTCACTTTTATCCAAAAACCCAAGAGTGTGCTACCGGTCGCGTCGTATTCAACCTCACTGCAATTTCTAGATAGACTTCGTGTTTGTCAATAGTAGAGGTGCCGGGAAGCATTAACAGAGGTCCGGTTTTTATGTGAACCTCCGAAATCAAACTGTCATCTTCCAATAAGCAAAAGAATGGATTTTCTTCGGACTCAGGCATAGTGTTTGGTGGAAGCTCCTGTTTGTCTTTGGGTATACGCAGTGAATCAAATAGGATCTTGATACGACCATCAATATCGCCTCCCTGCAACACATAATTTCTTTCATCTCTCCGAAGAAAGAGAATTTCCAAACTGCATCGCAAACATAGTTTTTCGGTGACGAGGGGAAGAAAGTTGAATCCATTGCGATTCCAGTTGGCGGCTATTTCTTGCACTCCCCTTTGAAATAGCTCATCGCTTGGCATCGCCTTCTCAGTTTCCTGCGTGAGCCCAATCCCCCCGTGGCCTACCGCTCTTTCCCTAAGATTGGGATGTATGCTCCATAACTGGCGCAACTGAGAATGAACCACTTTGCGGATCGCATGTTTTTCTTTGCGTGAGTTTTCCGACCCTCCGCTGTGCAATGGGCCGCTGTAGAGCAGATGAAATTCCACTAGATTCTCGCTCCCAATCGGCTCACCGGAGCCGATCTCTACGTACTCCTCGGGGTGAAGGCGAGATGATTGTACTGTGCATGCCATTCGGCGCACAGTCTACAACACATGTTTTATGACTAAGATAACTGTCACACCTAGACATAGGTGAGTCAACGCTATTAGTGCCAAAATAGATCGTTTATTTTCTGGATTTTGCAGCCAAAAGGGGGAGGGGGGTACCCGTACTTAAAAGTAAACCTATTCCAAAATGGAAACGACGAAGGCGACCCCGAACCAAGCTGGGCTCTAGGCAGAAGCCGACGCGTTCGTGCACTCTGCTGTTATGCGTGCTGATGTGGTCGATCAAGGAGGGTCGCGGCTGGCCAACGGCTGGTCGCGCTCGCGGACGCATCAGCCACCGGCCAAGTTCTTTCGCCTGTCGCAACTTCGCCGGCTGCGCGGATGCGAACAGGTCGCTGCCGTCTGCTATCGAATGCGCCGTGGCGAAATCGAATTCCTGCTGGTTCGCACCAACAGCGGACACTGGACTTTCCCCAAAGGCAGCGCCGAGCCGGGACTGACCCACGCCCAGGCCGCTGCCCTCGAAGCTTTCGAAGAAGCCGGTGTTCATGGCCGGATGGAGGAAGCCTCCTTCACCCACTACGTTCGCCGCAAACGGACGGGAAATTCCGCGGCGAGATCGGCAAAAAAAGACATTGCGATCCAAGCTCATCTTTGCGAGGTTCTGCGGCTTGAGACTCCGCAGGAGCCCAATCGAGATCCCGCATGGTTTTCTGCCCAGAAGGCGAAGCAGCGGCTAAGCGAGGACCGCACATCGGATTACGCCGCCGAACTGGCTCGCGTGGTCGACCGCGCCGTGAGCCGCATCCAGCGATTGCGCAGCGGAACCTAACCCCGCTGTCGATTCGGGATGCGAGTCAGGGGCCGAATCTTTCAGCGGCGCGAGCCTTTGCTTTTGCCGCCTCTTCTTCGCGATTCCTGCTTGGCGCAGTCGTTTCCAGCGAGCGCAGAAGGCGAGTCGAGACATCGGCTACTTCCTCGATTGCCGCCAGGAACGAGGCCTCGTTTGCCTTCGACGGCTTGTTAAAACCGCTGATTTTCCGCACGTACTGTAGTGAAGCAGCTCGAATCTCTTCGTCTGTGACTGGTGGATCGAAGTTGAAAAGGGTTTTGATATTCCTGCACATTCACCAAACCTCAAGCTCTCATGCCCCGAAACGGCCTGAAAGACGTCAGTGCACTTCGGCAACCTTATTTTACCTCGTGACATTCCTATCAATTGACTCGGTAGTCCGATGTTACTAAGATCGCCAAGTTCGGGAGTTGCCCGCGGACGCAAGAATTAAGGAGGACGCATGTACGCACTCGCACATAATTTCCGCCTCGCATTTCGCCAGATGCGCAAGGCACCCGGCTTCACCCTGATCGTCGTCCTCACTCTGGCTCTCGGCATCGGCGCGACCACGGCGATCTTTTCGTTGGTCGAAGGCATCCTGCTTAGACCGCTCCCATTCAGCAATCCCGACTGCCTCGTTCTGGTAGGAGATCGCCTTGGGGGACGAGGCCCAGGCGCTCCCATCACTGCCCGTGAGATCGGCACATACTCGAGCGCAACCGGAGCCTTTTCCTCTCTTGGTGGCTACGCCAGCACGAATTATGAACTCTCCGGGGGCGCAACGCCGGAGCAAGTCGATGCTGCCCGCCTTACTGCCAGCGTCTTTCCAACGCTGGGAGTTCAACCGATCCTTGGTCGCGTGTTCACTGCGCAGGAAGAGGATGCGCGTCAGCCGTTTGCCGTGATCAGTTATGCGCTTTGGTTAAACCGCTACCATCGTGATCCGCGGGTGATCGGGAATTCGATCGACCTTGACCGCAAGTCGTACACGATCATCGGCGTCATGCCACGCAGCTTCGAGTTCCCGCTGCAACCTGGACACCTCGACCAAGCTCAGCTCTGGGTGCCGATGAGCCTTACGCTCGACGAGCTTTCCGATGCATCCGCCGGTTTTTGGGGATACAACATGGTCGCCCGACTCAAGGACGGCGTTACCGTCGCACAGGCTATGCAGGATGTCGACCGCGTCGCCCAGCAGGTCATGCGCAATTTCCCCGCGGGCATGTCTGCCATTCACATTCAAGGAAATGTGACGCTGTTGCGTGAAAATGTCGTCGCAGACGTCCGCTCGCTGCTGCGCATCCTGTTCTTCGCCGTATCGATCGTACTGCTGATTGCCTGCGTCAATGTTGCGGGTCTGCTGCTGGTGCGCGCCATCCGCCGGCGCCGCGAATATGCAGTTCGCCTGGCTCTGGGCGCACGCGCCGGCGTCATCATCCGCGAATCTGTATGCGAAGGCTTGCTGTTCAGCTTCGCCGGCGGACTGCTGGGTCTGGCGTTTGCCGCGGTTGCCATCCGTACTGCATTGCACCTGCTGCCGGAGTCCATGCCGCGCGTTGCTTCCATCTCGATGGACGGAAGCGTTGTCATGTTCACGTTGCTTCTCGCTCTCGCCACCGGCGCCCTGTGCAGCCTTGCGCCTGCCTTCGCCGCTCTGCGAACCAACCTGACGGAGAGCCTTAAAGAGGGCGCGACAACCGGCACTGGCGCTTCGAGTCACTCGTGGCTGCGTTCAACCCTGGTGGTCGCGGAGATTGCCATCGCCCTGGTACTGCTTACCGTGGCGGGCGTTTTTCTGCGCAGCTTCGAGAAGATGCGCGCGGTCGATCCCGGTTTCCGCCCCGACCACGTCCTCGTCGCCGGCTATCAACTGCCGCTGAACCAATACTCCACCGACGCTTCTGCCGATGCGTTCAATCAGGCGGTCGTCGACCGGCTCTCGAGTAAGCCCGGAATCGTCGCCGTCGGCCTCACGAATTTTCTTCCCGCATCCGGTTCCTATCACGGAGCTGCGTACACCATCGAAGGCGTGCCCGCCGATCGTTGGAAGCTGCAGTTTTCCGTGTTCGCGAGCATCTACGGCGACTACTTCCGCGCCATGGGAATCCCGCTGCTCGACGGCCGCTACTTCACCCTGGATGACCGCTCCGACGCGCCCCTGGTTGTGATCGTGAATCAATCCATGGCCAAGCATTCCTGGCCGGGTCAGCGGGCCATTGGCAAGCGCATGCATGTGGGCAATCCGCATAAGGGACTGCCGTGGGCAACGGTGGTTGGTGTCGTCGCCGATACCAAAATCGGCTCTCGCGACGAGCCCAGCAGCGATCAATGGTATTTCCCGGCGCGGCAGCCGGCAGTTCTCTACGGCTCCGCATCCACAGGGAAGCTCACCGGCCCCGCCAGCGGATACATCACGCTCCGTTCCGCGCTGCCTCCCGAGCAGATGACTCAAACCCTGCGCTCCACTGTTGCCGAAATCGATCCGCTGCTTGCCCTGCAGCAAGTGCAACCCATGAACGACGTCATCTCAAATGTGGAAGCTCCGCGCCGTTTCAATACCGACCTCATCACCGCGTTCGCCACAGGCGCTCTACTGCTCGCCATCACCGGCATTTACGCCGTCGTCGCGTTTTCGGTCTCGTTGCGAACTCAGGAGATCGCCATCCGCATGGCGCTGGGCGCTCAGCGCATCGGCATCGCGCGCCTGGTTCTCGCCTCGGCTGCGAAGCTGGCGCTTCTAGGCTGTGGCCTGGGCCTGCTCGGATCGTTCGCGATTTCACGGCTGGTCACGTCATTCCTTTTCAACGTGAGCGCTACCGACCCGTTCGTCTACATTGCAGCGGTCTTGACCATGATGCTGATGGCGCTACTCGCATCGACGCTGCCTGCAACGCGTGCAGCTTCCGTTGACCCGATCGAGGCGCTACGCTCGATTTAGAAATCCATCTATTGGCAGGAAATGGCCTGAAGGATTTGGTGGCGGCGGGAGGACTCGAACCTCCGACCTACGGATTATGAGTCAGGAATCTGACTCTGAAAACAAAGAAAATCCAGCACTTAGCTCGGTAGAATCCGGCAAAGTCCTGCAAAATCCGCAACCGCCGCGCAACAAGATTGTACGCCCCGAGGAGAAACCGTGAGAAAAATGTCATCTCAAAGTTCTCTTGGCATCTGCTTGCGGTCACAAGGAAAACGGAGGGTACCCCACTGATGCTTAAACCTAAGAAAGGTCCGAGACAGGGAAGCCGAGAGCAGTGCAAGGCTAGGACGAAGGCTGGCAGTCCGTGTCAAGCGCCTGCCGTGGAGGGGGGCTTGTGCTTTTGCCACGCTCATCCCGAGAAACTAGCGGAGCTGGGTCGACAAGGGGGGCAGAAAAATCGACGCTGGAAGGTTGACACACGCGAGGTCCCGCTCAGACCGCTAAAAAGCATCGGAGACGTGAGCGAGCTCTTGGAAGAAACAATAAACCGAGTCCGACAAGGCCCATTCGACCTCCGGGCGGCAAACGCTATTGGGTTTCTGGCTAGTACCCTTCTGAGGGCTCTCGATCAACGACTTGAAGAGCGCCTCGCTCACTTGGAAGCAGTGACCTCCGGCAAGGGAGAACATGAGGGGGATGCTTTTGAGTTCCGAGCGGCGAGGGAATCGCACACATGAAGAATCGTCAACGTCGCGTCAGAGCGATTGGACTGTCACTGACGCCGCAGCAGGTAGTGATGGTGTGGCTCAGAGACGCAGCCCACGCGGGAACCTTCGAGGAAGGGGCCCGCCACTTGCCGCCATATCGAAGCGCGGTGGCGAATACGGTGTTACGCACTGTGCGGAACAGCATGAAGGGTCAAGCCGAGCAATTGATTGAGCGAGCCGTACTTCAAGCTCGCCGGGAGGCTGACTTGCTTTACAACCTGGTCGTTAATGCAAACACGGCAGTGCTCGAAGGCAGGGTAGAGCGAGAGCGAGAGTACATCATTTTGTTGTGCTACTTGAGTGCCGAGATGCGTGGGAATCTGACGAAAGACCGAGTCGAGACTCTGCGCCTCGTGGTTCTGATGTTTATCAAACCCGTGATCGTCCTTGATGTCGCGATCGCCCAACTGGTCGCTGAACGCCTGAACGGACAAGCAGTGCTGTTTCGCGACAGCTCGGTCCAACTTGAGGAACAACTTCAGATGGCTCAGGAATTGTCAGATCACTTCAATTTCTTGGCCCGCGCGGTAGGTGCCGCCGAGCTAAATCTACAAGAGCTCCGAGACAACCTTCAATCGATAATTGATCGCCAGATTTCTATTTGGGTCCATCTCGCCCGCGCCCAGTCACTCAGCCTGTTCGGGACCGAGATGGAGGTGCACGCCGCGCTGGAACAAAGTCTCTTAGTAGCAAAATCGAACTGCGGTGAGGCGTCCGACGATATTGCTGATGCATGAAATTCGGCTTGTGATCGTACTGGAGGGGGAGTTGGCTTAAGAGCAGCCTCCGTCCAGAGCTTTGCACGTCATAGAACCCTTGATTTTCGAACCTCCATGTGCCTTAAGCCTACCGGGGGGCACTACGAGCCTGAATAACATTGTCGCCGCATCCATTCTGGCGCCGTTCTGGTTCGGGGTCAGTTTGAAGACGGTGCCATAGCCGTGACCGCCGTAAGCTGCCGTGCCATAGAGCCTTCCAGCCTGGTCAAAAATCAGGCCAGCGTACGGTTCCAGCCCGTCGGGGCAGCCCCCGAGCGAGCAGAAGCTATACAGCACGCTCTGGGTCCAGCCGCCGTTCTGGTTCGGGGTCAGTTTGAAGACGGTGCCGCTGTCATTGTAGTCGCCGCTGCCGCCCAGTTCTGTCGTGCCGTAGAGGTTTCCGGCCTGGTCAAAAATCAACCCAGCCAGGGGGTCCCGCCCGTCGGTGCCGCCCTTGAACTTATACAGCGTTTTGTATTTGCTTTGCGCCCCCGAATTCGGCGCCAACATGAGAACTGCTATGACGATCATCAGAGCAGCGCTCGCGGCTCCCAAGAATTTCGTATATTTCATGACGTTATCTCCAATCTTGTAAGTCGAATGAAACTCAGATCGAGTATGAATTCTCTGGACCGGTTGCGAAGCCCGATCTTCGCGCTTCTGAATGTTGTCCTCCCGCCACATTTCGTGGCTGGTCAGAATTCCTATTGTTTTGGGTTTCGCGGCGGCCCGGAGAGCGATCACGAACAAGCACTCAGGTCGGGGGAAATCCATATTCTCCGAGTTGCCGTGATTTGGGTTTTGCGGGGCCGACTTTCTTGTGAGGCAGAACTCGGACCTCGAAACCAAGCTACGGCGGTTCGGCTGCGCATGCCGTGACGGGCATCACCTTTGTCGGTGATGGCATTTGGAAGCCAAGGGACGGTTAACTGTCGCAAACAGGCCGTTACACTCAAGTTCCCCGCCGAAGGGAAGATGAGCGTAATGGGGATTTTGCAACAACCATCATCATTGCCTGTTCTAAGCTGTTGGTCATCACCACACATCCGGACGTGACCCTCGTCACTGACACGACGCTTCTCCTGCATCTGTAATTAGCAGTGTCCCTATAGTTTGCCTCGCCGAGCGCTGGTCCGCCGCTTGCGAACGCAGCACCCCCTGAGGCACATGACCCGAATTTCTCGGGAAACCGTATTTTCATCAATCCAGTTTGTGTTTTGGAGGTTGTTATGAAACCAATTCGTATCTTGGCTTTGATTCTATGTGCGTCCTTCGTGTCCGTGGCGTGGGGTCAGCAAGACGGATGGAGCGAGTTCCACAGGCCCAATATGACGCGCTCCAACCCGTATGAAAAAGTGCTGAACGTTAACAACGTTGGAAACCTCAGCTTGCTGTGGAGCTATACCACGGGCTCCTATGTGAACTCGTCGCCCGCGGTGGCAAATGGGGTGGTTTTTGTCGGCTCCGGCGACTTCAACGTGTACGCGCTTAACGCTAGCACCGGCGCCAAGCTGTGGAGCTACGCCCCTGGCAACTGGGTAGGGTCCTCGCCGGCCGTGGCGAATGGGGTGGTTTATGTCGGCTCGAACGACGGCAACGTCTACGCGCTAAACGCCAGCACGGGGGCCCTGCTGTGGAGCTACGCCACCGCCGGCCGTGTGTCTTCCTCGCCGGCCGTGGCGAATGGGGTGGTTTATGTCGGCTCGGACGACAGCAACGTCTACGCGCTGGACGCCAGCACTGGCGCCAAGCTGTGGAGCTACGCCGATTTCGGCAAAACTGCTGTGGTATGCTCGCCCGCGGTGGCGAATGGGGTGGTTTATGTCGGCTCGGGCGACGGC
>Ga0210390_10003188_pt1 | contig 14130 bp, 10 predicted proteins | sample IncBWH11OmetaG_FD_161050 | JGI IMG/M metagenome (GOLD analysis project Ga0210390, IMG submission 161050) | Forest soil microbial communities from Barre Woods Harvard Forest LTER site, Petersham, Massachusetts, United States - Inc-BW-H-11-O ...
GACCGACATTTACAACAAGATTCCCGGCCTCGGCGACATTCCGATCCTGGGAAATTTTTTCCGCAGCAAGAGTTTGCAGAAAAGCAATTCAGAACTCATGGTGTTGTGCACGGTTCATCGGATCTCTCCGACCAACGAGACGCCGGCGTTGCCCAAGAATCCGAAGCCGTTTATCGACAACGACAAGTTCGACAAGAGCAAGTGAGCGCTGTAACAGCCCGCGCCGAAAGCGCGACTTGTAAGCAATTGGCATTAGCAATTTGTATTAGCAAATTGCACTGGCAATTTGCACTAGCGATTTGCACTAGCGATTCGTATCAGGGTATGCCTTCAGGCATACCGCAACCGCTCGTGTTATGAACGCGCCTTTAGGCGCTGGGTTTGAGCGCAGGAGTTTCACCACAGGCCGATCGGATGTAACCGGGAACCGCAGGGGCGTTATGCCAGAACTGTCAGTCGTCATTGTCGCCACCGACAACGAGCAGCGCGCAGTGCTGCAAGTGCTCGTCGACGGCACCAGTGTGGCCCGCACAGTTCACACCTGCGCCAGTTTTCCCGTGTCCCCCTCTGATCCTGTAACCCGGCGAGTGCGCAGCGCTAACCCGGACGTAACCCTGGTCGACATTCCCGCCGACAATCCTCCGCTGGGTCTGCGCGCCATTGAACTGCTGCACCAGGAAATGCCCGACGCCGCCATCTTCGCGCTGGGCAATCTCAACCAGCCGCAAGTCATCGTCAACGCCATGCGGGCTGGAGCGCGGGAATTCATCGAACGGCCCGCCAATACCGCCGACTTGATCGACGCCTTCGTGCGCCTCCAGTCCGCGCAACGTCGCGGCCGCCAGGAAGGCATTCGCGGCAAAGTTTTCTCGGTCATCAACGCCAAGGGCGGAAATGGCGCGACCACGGTCGCCGTCAATCTGGCGCTGGCCTTGCAGTCCGCCTACAGCCAGACCGCCATGGTGGACATGGCTCCCCTCGGCCACGCCGCGCTGCACATGAATCTCAAGCCCGGATTCAATGTCGCCGACGCCACCCGCAACCTTCACCGCATGGACGCTCACCTGCTCGAAAGTTTCATGACGCGTCACAGCGGCGGCTTGCAACTACTGGCCGGAACCAACGTTCCCGCAGCCGTCGATCCCTCCACCGCAGAATTCGTAAAACTCTTCGACATGCTGGTATCGCATTATCGTTACGTCGTAGTCGACGTCTCGTCGCGCTTTGACGCAGCCAGCCGTCTCATCGCCAGCCTTTCAGAAACAGTTTTGCTGGTCGCCTGCAGCGATGTCGCATCGCTTTGGAGCGCAGCCCGCGTCCAGCAATACTTAGGCGAGTCGGGCAGCCGCGAGCGCGTCCGCCTGGTGCTGAACCGCTTTCGCAAAGTGGCCGGCTTCAGTGAAGCCGATGCCGAAGCCGCCGTCGGAGCAAAACTACTCTGGCGCATCCCGAACCAGTATTTCGCCATATCAGGAGCGATCGACCGTGGCACGCCGGTCATGGACCAGCGAAATTCCGAAATCGCCCGCTGCTTCGAAGGGCTGGCGCAGGAGTTGACCCGCAATGACGCCGAAGTAAAGCGCAGGGAGTGGTCACTATTCAAATCAGTCTAGTTTCAAGTCGGCTGATGAATCTAGGCACGGAATTCGGAATGAGACTCAGGTACAGGATTTAGGGACGAGATTTCAGGGACCCCATGGCCAATCTTCAATCGTTCGAGCGCACCGATTACCAGCAGGTAAAAGCCGACCTGCACCGCAAAATCCTCGACCGCCTCGATCTCGAAAAACTCGGCAAAACTTCCGGCGACTCGGCGCGCGATGAAGTCCTGGTCGTCATCCGCAGCGCGGTCAACAGCGAGGTCGTGCCCCTCAGCTTTGCCGAGCGCGAACGCCTCTCGCGAGAAATCCTCGACGAAATCTTCGGCCTCGGCCCGCTCGAGCCGCTGCTCAAAGATCATACTGTCTCCGACATACTCGTAAACCGGTTCGACCGCGTCTACATTGAGCGCGCCGGCAAACTCGAACTCACCGGCCTGTCGTTCAAAGACAACGTCCATCTCATGCAGATCATTGAGCGCATCGTTTCGCGCGTAGGCCGCCGCGTCGATGAATCATCTCCCATGGTCGACGCCCGCCTCGCCGACGGATCCCGCGTCAACGCCATAATTCCTCCCCTCGCCATCGACGGCCCCTGCCTCTCCATCCGCCGTTTCGGACGCGAGCCCGTAACCGCGCGCCAAATGCTCGAGAACCAAACTCTCACCGAGTCAATGCTCGAACTGCTGTCCGCCATGGTCAAGGGCCGCCTCAACATTCTTGTCTCCGGCGGAACCGGCGCCGGCAAAACCACGCTGCTCAATGTTCTGTCTGGCTACATTCCCAACTCCGACCGCATCGTCACCATCGAAGATGCTGCCGAATTGCAGCTCAAGCAGGAGCACGTAGTCCGCTTAGAAACCCGCCCACCCAACATCGAGGGCAAAGGCGCGGTCCGCCAGCGGCAACTGGTCATCAACAGCCTCCGTATGCGCCCCGACCGCATCGTGGTCGGCGAGGTCCGCGGCGAGGAAGCCTTCGACATGCTGCAGGCCATGAACACCGGTCACGAGGGCTCGCTCACGACGGTACACGCCAATTCCCCACGCGACGCCATGGCCCGCGTCGAAAACATGGTGTCGATGGCGAACCTCAACATTCCCGAGCGCGCCGTGCGCCACCAGATCGCGTCCGCCGTGCACGCCGTCGTGCAGATCGCGCGCCTCTCCGACGGCACTCGAAAAGTCATGACGGTCTCCGAAGTTACTGGCATGGACGGAGACTTGCTCGCCATGCAGGATATTTTCAGCTTCGATCGCACCGGTACCGACGAGAACGGAAAAGTTCGCGGCGCTTTCCGCGCCACCGGCGTGCGTCCGCAGTTCGCCGAGCGCCTGGCCACTTCCGGAGCCCGCCTGCGGCCGGCGTTGTTCGAATCGAAGACCGAGGTCTAAGTAGAGGTCAAAGTAACGACATGTCCGCAGTTCTGATTGCGATTCTTGTCTTCGTCGTGGTTGCCGTCGCGGCCTTTGCCCTGGGCTCGCTCGTCGACCAGCGCAACGCCCAGGCACGCCTCATCAAGGAACGCCTGGCCAGCGAGCGCAAGGCTCCCGAACTCGCGGCCGCGGAAGAACTCGCGCTCCTGCGCGACAAACAACTCAGCGAAATTCCCGCCATTGACGCCCTGTTGCGCCGCTCGGCGCGGGTCACTGATATCCAGAAAATGCTGGCGCAGGCCGGCATGTCGATTCGCGCCGGCAACTTTCTAGGTCTGTCGGCGCTCGCCGGAGTCGCAGCCACGTTCCTGGCGTACGCCTTCAGCAAGCGCGCCGAGGTCGCATGGGTGGCCATGCTCATCGGCTTCGTGCTTCCCTATTCCTACGCGTCCTATCGCCGCAACAAGCGCTTCGAAAAATTCGAAGAACTCTTCCCCGAGGCCATCGACACCCTCGCCCGCGCCGTTCGCGCCGGCCACGCCTTCACCACTGCGCTCGAAATGATTACCGACGAAGTCGCCGAGCCCGTCTCCGGCGAGTTCCGCCAACTCTACGAAGAACAGAAATTCGGCATGCCCGTCCGCGACGCCCTGCTCAATCTCACCGAACGCGTCCCTCTGGTCGATATTAAATTTTTCGTCACCGCCGTCATGCTGCAACGCGAAACCGGCGGCAACCTCGCCGAAATTCTCGACAACTTGTCCTACGTGATCCGCGAGCGTTTCAAAATCCAGCGCCAGGTGCGTGTCTACACCGCCCAGGGCCGCCTCACCATGGCGCTCCTGATGGGGATGCCGCCCATCATCATCGCGGTCATGATGGTGCTCAACCCCAGCTTCATTCGCCCGCTCTTTTCCGATCCGATCGGCCACACATTACTGGTCGCCGGAATTACGCTGCAAACAATCGGATATTTCGTGATCCGGAAAATCATCCGGATCCAGGTTTAGTGAGAGAGGTTGGATAACTAAGCGCATCAAGCAGCTCTTAAGTGTTTAGCCGCGAAGCGGCGCAAGAATACAGCCCACAGCGTAAGCCGTGGGTACAAAGCCGAAAGCAGAACAAGCCCCGAAGGGGCGAAAGAAGAATTCTCTCGTTGAACATTTGTGAAGTTGAATTGCAGGTAACCAAATGCTGCCTCTGATCCTGGTCGCCGTAGTCTTCGTCACCGTGGTAGGCGCCGTCTTCGCCTTCGGCGCGGCCGTGCTCACCCCCAGTTCCCTGTTGGGCGCTCGCCTGCGCGCGCTCGGTGGAGGACAGCAACAGCCGGCCGAGAACAAGCCCGCCCTCAGAGAACGCATCGAACAGGCCATCGATCCCCTCAGCCGAGCCATCCCGCTTTCTCCGGCGGACGTATCGCGCACCCGCGCCTGGCTGATTCAGGCCGGACTCCGCGACGCCATGGACGTGAACTATTATTTCGGCGCGCGCGTGTTGATGGCCGCGGCCGGCTTCGCCGCAGTCGCGCTACTCTCCGGCTTCGATAACCTCTTCCTGATCGTCGGCGTTCCCGGTCTCGGTTTCTTCCTGCCCCGCATTATCCTGAAGCGCATGATCCGCAACCGCCAGCAGCGCATTCGTCTCGGCCTGCCTGACGCCCTCGACCTCACCGTAATTTGCGTCGAGGCCGGACTCGCCCTCGATCAAGCCCTGATGCGTGTCGGTCAGGACCTGCACCACGCCCATCCCGATCTCAGCGACGAATTCCACCTCGTCAACCTCGAGATGCGCGCCGGCAAGCCTCGCGCCGAAGCCCTCCGCAACCTGGTCGACCGCACCGGCGTCGACGACATCCGCTCCCTCGTCGGCACCCTCATTCAAACCGATCGCTTCGGCACCAGCGTCGCCCAGGCTCTGCGCGTGCATTCCGACTCCCTCCGCACCGAGCGCCGCCAGCGCGCCGAAGAACAGGCCGCGAAAACGACCATCAAGATGGTTCCCCCACTGGTGATATTTGTTCTGCCTTCAATTATGTTTGTCACGATCGGCCCCGCCGTCATCGAACTGATCCGGCAACTGGGCCCGGTCACAGGCGCCAAATAAGAAGGCGGCTCTGGCCAAACCCGCTGCATGCGGTGACGTGCACGCTGTGACGCCGCATGCAGTGACGTCGCATGCAGTGACGTGGAAGAGCGGCGCTTCAGCGCCGCGTCAAGAGCCTTAGAGGCAACGGGGCTTTAGCCCCTGAGGACATCTGCACGGAACTGAGGAGCATCTGCATTTATGGCGGTCTTTTCCTCGCAGGGGCGGGCCTTCAATCAAACCCGTCAGGCGTACTTGGCCACGTCACTGGCGGTGGCCGACACGCACTGGACCCGTCTGCGCGGCCTGCTCGGACTCCGCTCGAGTGACTTCCGTAACGGCTTCGGCCTCTGGATTGTTCCTTGTCATGGCGTTCATACTCTGGGCATGGGATTTCCCATCGACGTGATCTATCTGGACCGCGCCATGACAGTCGTCCACATCCAGCACGATTTGCGCCCCTGGCGTTTTGCCCCGGTGCGAGCGCAAGCCGCCACTGTATTGGAACTACCGTGCAGCACCGCCGCGGAAACAGGAACCGCGATCGGCGATAAAATTGAAATCACGATTGAAGGACAACGATCCTGAACCAACAGTCTGGAAATAGAATGGCTCTGCAGTTCGAAAGGTGCAATTCAAAAGGAGCAGTTCGAAAAGGAGCAACTCGAAAAAAAGATTCGTATCAGGGCATGCCTTCAGGCATGCCGCCTCAGCCTCGGCTCGAAGCCGGCTTTAGCCGCTGGACCGTGGTCGAACTGCCGGCATCGCCGGAGGAATCCAGATAAGGATCTTTCTTTAAATCGCACCACCACTAGCAATGTAACGCCCGCGTGACTGAAACTCTCCAACTCGAAGAAGCCGTCGAGGTGCACGACGCCCCGAAGCTGCTGGTCGAATGGTCGTCTCCCTGGCAAGAGTTCGTCGACTCGATCCGGCCCGCCCTGGCGCGCTCCGAGCGCCGCCTGGCCGGCGAGGCTCCCTTCGGACTCATCCCCCTCCGCATCATGCTGCCTTCCTATTTCCTGGAGGCGCTCCTCATCTTCGCCGCGATCGCGATTCAGATAAAAGTCGCCCAGTTGCGCCCCTTCGTCGCTCCCAGATTTTCCCGCCACGACGTCGTCTACTACAGCGGCGACGAACTTCCCCGCACCCAGGACCTCGGCGGATCCTCCGCCGGAACCACCGGGCGCGCCGGCGGCGACGAAGCCCACCACGCCACCCAGACCATCAAAATTGCCCGCGGCGGTTCTCTGGTTCCGAAGGTCGTCGACGCTCCCAATCTCAAACTCACCCCCACGCACGACGCGGTGGCAAACCTTCTGGCCATCAAGCCCGATCCTGGCCCTCCACCAGTCGAGGGATTGCGCTCGACCCGCGCCACGCCGAACTTGGCCACGACGCTCGTCGCCCCGGCTCCCAACGTAATCCGCGACTACACCCGCAATGGCGTTCAACTCGATTCCGTAATAGCTCCCGCACCCTCGGTGACGCGAGATCGCCCGCTCACTGCGCCCACGCTCAACCCGACGCTGATCGCACCCGCGCCCAATATTTCCAGCACTCACACGCTGGTAGCTCCAGCTCTGGGACCAACCGTGATTCCTCCCGCGCCCGCCGTCGCACGCGAGCGCACGTCGGTCGCGCCGACGCTGAATCCATCGGTGGTAGCCCCCGCGCCCAGCATCAACCGAGATCAGCCACGCGATCAGTCCCGCTCGACTCCAACCCTCGCCGCTAACGTTATTCCCCCCGCGCCCGGCGGAGTCACCCGCGAGATTTCCCGCCCGCCGGTTCAGATGACGAACCCCGCAGTAATTCCTCCGCCAGTCTCAGCCCCCGAGCATGCCCCCACGCGCAGTTCGAACCTGAATCTGCCCGCGCCCGCCGTCATCGCCCCGCCGCCCTCACCCGACGTCGCCCAGGACATGCGCCGCCCCTCGAGCGGCAGCATTCCCGATTCGTCCAAGACAGTGGTGCCCCCGCCCCCAACCCAACCCGCCGGTGGATCGTTCATGAGCAGCCTGATCGGCAAAATCTTTGGCCCTTCTGAAGTCGTACCTCCGCCGCCCGCAGTTTCTGCCAGTCGGCCCAGGGACGCATCCGGAACATCCCTCGCCGCCAACGTGGTCGCACCGCCGCCAGCAGTCAGCGCAAGCGGCACTCGCAACGGAATGTCGGCGCCAGCTCCAAATGTGGTCGCGCCGCCGCCAGCGACCACAGTCTCCAACGCTGGTCGCGTCCTCGCAAGGTCGGCTCCATCCCTCGGTGCACCCAGCGTGGTTCCGCCGCCGCCTTCGCTCTCTGGAACCGGAAGGGGCGCCGGCAAAGTAGCAAGCGGCACCGCGCTCGCAAACAATGTCGTTCCGCCGCCGCCAAGCCTCGCCGGAGGTTCAGGTCGCAAAAGCACCGGCCTGGGCGCCCCGTTGGACGCTGGCGCGCCCCTCGCCCCTCCCACCACCGCGGGCAGTGGCCCCAACGCCGGCGCCGTAATTTCGAGCCAGCCCGGCCCGAAAATCGGCTTGCCCAGCAACGGAGCAACCGGTTCGCTCGCCATGTCACCTTCCGGCGGAGAAAAACCCGGCCTCGGCGGCGCCGGAGCCGGCGCCGGCATTGGTCACGGCACCGGTCCCGGCAGCGGCCTGAACGGTTCCGGCCCAGGCGCTGGACGAACTGACGCCGGACACGGTTCCGATCCCAACTCGCGCGCCGGCATCTCGCCGACCGCAGGTCCGGGCGGCGCTGGAAGCACTCCCTCCGGCGCTCCCGCCGTCCCCGGCGTCGATATTAGCGGCGGCAACACCGTGGTCAATCTGCCCAGCTTCGGATCCGATCCGTCCGGCGGTGAAGTCGTCGCGCCAAGCCACACTCCTGCGATCAAACACAGCAAAACGCTGGACGTCACCATCGTCGCAACTGCCTCCTCCGGCGGCGCCTTCGAGCCCTACAAGAGCCTGATGCATGGCCAGACCTACACAACCTACATCGACACTTCTCTGGGTTCGGTGGTCATGCAATTCAGTGAAGCCGTGCCCAGCAATCAGCCGGGCGGCATCACCGCCCCCCAGAGCATCCGCACCGACCTCCCCGACAACCTGCCCCATGGCCGCATCGTGATCAGCTGCACGCTCGATCGAGATGGCAACCTGAAAGGCCTGCGCGTCCGCGAAGCCGGCCCCGCCGAGATGACCGCCAAAATCATGGACGCCCTGCCCAGTTGGAAATTTCAGCCCGCCATGCGCGGCGACCAGCCGGTAGAAGTCACCGCCATCCTCGGTTTCGGCATCGACACCAACGATCGCAATTAGAAAACGACCGAAACTAGAAACGACCGAAACTAAAATTCGGTAACGGTGCAGTTAGGGCCCGAACCTCAAGATCTTCCTCACTCGGGGTCATCCTGAGCGGAGCCGTTTTTCAGGCGAAGCGAAGGATCTCCCGCTTACCCGCCCTATCGCATAAGCCAAATTGCACCACCACCGAAAATATGGTCCATACACAAAAACGCCCGAAAACTAAACTCGCTCTAATCTTTTCGTCACATCCCCACCAATCCCTTTGCTCACCCTCGCTGTCCTTCCCGCCGATATCAAAGGACGGGGAACGCTCTCCCGCGCGTGCAACAGTGAAGCGCTGCAATGGAGTGCCGCAATGGACTTTGACCAAGCGATTGGCATTCACAGCCGCTGGAAGCACCGGCTGCGCACTTCATTGGCCAAGCACGATTTCAGTCTGAACCCCGCAGAGGTCAGTCTCGACCACAAATGTGAGCTGGGACAATGGATCTACAGCGCAGGCGCGCGTTTCTCGGACTTCCCCGAGTTCGCCAAGTTGAAGTATGAACACGCCCGTTTTCATCTGGCTGCCGCGGGACTAGTGAGGAAGGCAAATTCCGGCGAATCCATCGAGGCCGAGATCGCCCCCTGCTCGAACAGCGAATTCTCGTTATCGTCGGCGGCCGTCGTCATAGCACTCCGAGCGATGAAGAAGAGAGTGTCGGAGCGGCAGGCCGTTCCTTCTTAATCGAACTTTACTTCCCCAGCCGCTGACGGCTGCGCCGCGACGGAGGAATCACACCCTTCTCCGGTGGCTCCTGCTCGATCTTGTCCGACAATTTGTGGAGCGGCTTGTCTCCCGCCGACGACGATTGCCGTCCCGCCGCAGTCACGGTCAGCCCCTGCCCGGTATAGATCGCCTCACCGTAAGTCGTCCCCGAACTTGCCGACGCCACTGCGAACACTCCGTGCGGCACGCCGTTCGTGAACACCGTCGCCACGTAATCTCCCACCATCAACCCGTTCTGCGAATTCGGCAGCCAGACCATTTGCATCGCCCCGCTGAGAGTGACCGGCGCATTCCAGGTCGAGCCCCCATTCGCCGAAGAAATGTAGCCCACGAAAAGCTGGCACGTCGCCTCCGTGCAACTACTCTGCGGATAGTAATAATAATGCAGCCCCACATGCGCGCCCGCGCCCGACGTTGCCGGATCAATTCCAATCCCCGGAATGAAATGGTCCACCGTACTCGTAGTCGCATCGATCGGAACACGAGTGACCGCACTCCAATTCAAGCCATCGGTCGATGTGCTGTAAACCAGATCGTTGGTCGAGCAGCTCATTCGAAACCGGCAATCCTCCCACACCACCCACACCGTCCCCGCCCCATCCACCGCCGCCGACGGCAAAGGCCCGCTGCGAATTCCTCCCGCATCGTTGTGGACCTGTATATTCGAGATCATTCCCGGGGCAGTCCAACTCGCTCCCCCATTGCTCGAAACAAAAGCCGACATCACAGTCGCCGCGGCGCCGCCCACCCTCACAAACGCTTCGGTCGGCACCACCACGGTGCCGTTCGGCTGCACCAGCGGTTGCCCTCCAATTCCCTCGGCAAGGTTCGCCGTCGCCGTCGCCGCTCCCCACGTCAGCCCTCCGTCGGACGAAGTGCTCATTGATATTTCGTCATTCGGCGGCTGGTCCCACTCCAGATAACAATTCCCGTAGTACGGACTGCCAGCCCAGCTATCGCACACAATCCAGTTCTTGTCAGAACTCGAAGAAGTTGGGTCGGCGCTCACCGGATTCTGCCATGTCATCCCGTCCATCGACCGGCTCACCGCCACCGCCGCAGTCTGCGAAGTATTCGAAATCGGCAGCGACGCAATCATCCACACCCCATGCCTGGCGTCGTAGGCCACGGCCGGATCGCTGGCCGCGTCGTACGGCCCTGATCCTTCCCCGCTCGTCAGCCCCGGCAGAAACCCATGCGTCCAGTTCGTGCCGCCGTTGGTCGAGGTCGCCCATCCGATGTCGGTCGATCCTCCGGGTCCAATCCGTCCCGTCTGAAACGCCGCCACCAGCGTATTTCCGTTGGCATGCATATGCGGCTCAACCTCCGTCGCATGCTGTCCAGGACCAACTGTGAACGGATCCGAACTCACCTGAGTCAGATTCGCCCCCACCGGATTACCCGGCGGCGGAGTCGTGGTGATCGTAGTAGAAGAGGAGGATGAAGATCCCGAACACCCGCCCAGCGCCAGAGTAAGTATGAGCGCGAACCACCCGGCCCGAAAAGCCCACCCGACCTGTTCGCAGGAACTCCCCACCCGATTGATCATTTTCACTTTTCCCGCAGCCACCGCGAAGTGGTGCAGCATGAACTGAAGTTCCGTAAAGGTTTGCATCAGGTTCGTATCAGGGCATGCCTTCAGCCATGCACCCTGGCATACAGGTCACGCGGCTTTAGCCGCTGTGCAGCCATGCCCTGCGACTCACGTGTTGACCACGAAATCGCACCCCGTCACTTTCATCATCGGCAGCTTGCGATTAAAACTTCAATCGCCCCCGCACTAAGGACTCGCCCGGTCACGCACGAAAGCAATCGCCACATCGTCTGAGTAAATCGCTCTCCATCCCTCACTCACAGCAAGAACATTCGCCAGCGCCGAGTCTCGCGGCAACAACACGCACGACGCCTCATGCGTCTTAAGAAATTCCTCCCACCCCAGCCCAACCTGCATCATCTTCAAATACGACCGGAAGAACTGCGCCCCGTACAAGTCATGCCGGTCATCCACTACCACGCGAGTCTTCGGATAAAGACGATAGATCAGATATCCGCCCCAGTAATCGGGACTGAGTACCGGACCCCTGACCTCATTCCTCTCCAGATAATTCACCGCCTCCACCGGCATCCGCTTGGAGTCAAAGTGAGCGTCCATCACAAGACTCGACCCGACCCGCCCGCCATTGCCAGCGATCGCCAGCGTGACCATCACCGCAACAACCGGCCAAACATGCCCGTGCAGCGTAGTTTCCACAGCCGCCATGCGCTGCAGGAATCCTCGAGCCATTCCCGATGCCAGGACGAGCGGCCCCACCACCATCACCAGCAGAATCGAAGAAATCGGAATATTCCGCGACGCGTAAAGCCCGGCATACACCGCAAACAAAACCGTCAGCCCTTGGCTCATCCGCAGGTCACGTCCCCGCATCGCCAGAACGGCCACGGTGATGAGCAGAAGCGCTAGAAAGCATTTCTGCGCCAGCCCATGAAAATTGGGCGACTGAAACTCATCAATGTGATCCATCAGAAAGCGGTCCGACAAATAAGAGAACGCGTGCCGGTGCAAGTTCCACCCGTACGGATTCACCAGGCTGGCCGCCGCAGAAAGTAATCCAACCCAGGCCAGCTTCCGCAGCCGCTTTCCCGCAGCAATTTTCCCCAACACGTCTTCGATCCGATTGTCTTTCGCGCGCACCCAACTCCACGCCGCGCCCAGCAGGAAAATTCCCCACAATACGAATCCCACCAGAAAGCCGCCGTGCACATTCACCCAAACCAGCATCAGCAGCGGCAAAGTCCACAGCCATCGCCCGCCGCGTTTCATGCTAGTGGCAAAGCCAGCCTGCTCCGATGAATCTCGCTCTGACGAATCAAGAATGACAAACCACACCAGCGTGAACAGCCAACTCACCACATGCGGGCGCGCCAGCAAATGAATCGTCGAAGCCCACAACGCCAGCAGCACCAGTAGCAACCCAACCACCACATTCGCGCCGCGCGCTAAAAGCAATCGAAACAACGACGCAAACACCGCCGCGATCACCACCGCCGTCAGCCAGACCACGCCGTTCAGTCCAAAGTGAGCTTCCAACCGACCCACCACCAAGTCATACAGCCACTCCCAGGCAAACCACCGCTTGCCCTCCATAGTCGAAGAAAATGAATCCACGCGCGGCACCGCATGGGTGGCCGCAATCTGCTGCCCCGAGCGAATGTGCCATCCAATATCCGCATCGCCCAGCAGTCGCACCGACAGCGGCGTCAACACCAGCACGCCCAGCAGCGCCACAAAAAACAGGTCCGCCGCCGAAGGCATCGCCACCCGAACCCACGCCACAGTTTCACTTTCCCGAGAACTTCTGGAACCCTCTGCCATCGGGCTGAATCTTATAGAGGTAAGGAGTTAACAGCAAGGTGACGAGCAAGATGACCAGCCAATCGATCCCTCGAATCGTAATCGTCGGCTCCGGCTTCGGCGGCCTGAACGCCGCCCAGTCGCTGGCTCATCTACCGGTGCACATCACGGTCATCGACCGCCAGAATTTCCACACGTTCCAGCCGCTTCTCTACCAGGTGGCTACCGCCGGACTCTCGCCCGGAGAAATCGCCGCCCCGATCCGCTCCATTCTTCGCTCGCGCAAAAATGTTGCGGTCTTCATGGCCGAAGTCACTGGATTCGATCTGGCCCGCCGCGTCGTGAAAACCTCCGACTCTGAGGTTCCCTACGACTACCTGATCGTCGCCGCCGGGGCGGCCCACAGCTACTTCGGTCACGATGAATGGGAGCCCTACGCTCCCGGCCTCAAAACCATCGAAGACGCGCTCGAAATTCGCCGCCGCGTGCTGCTGGCCTTTGAACTGGCCGAGCGCCAGGCCGCTTCAGGTGAGCCCGCAACTCCGCTCAACTTCGTAGTCGTCGGCGGCGGACCCACCGGAGTCGAGCTGGCAGGCACGCTCGCCGAGATCTCCCGCCACGCCCTCACCCACGAATTCCGTTCCATTGACCCCGCGCGCACCCACATTCTGCTGTTAGAAGGTGGCCCGCGCGTTCTGCCAGCCTACGCCGAGGATCTTTCCCGCAGCGCCGAGGAACAACTCCATCGCCTGGGCGTCGAAGTTCGCACCTCGACCGTAGTCACTGATATTGAACCCGGCGCGGTCGACGCCGGAAACACGCGACTCCCCGCAACCGTAATTCTCTGGGCCGCCGGCGTGGCCGCTTCCTCGCTCGGCAAGAGCCTGGGCGCTCCCATCGATCGCGCCGGACGCGTCCTGGTCGAGCCCGACCTCAGCCTTCCCGGCCATCCCGAAATCTTCGTCATCGGCGACCTCGCCGCCCTGAAAGACGAGCACGGAAAATTGCTACCCGGAGTCGCCCCCGTTGCGATCCAGGAAGGCCGCTTCGTCGCCAAAGTAATTCGTGAAGAAACTAGGTCGCGGACTCGACCGCCCGCCTTCCACTACTGGGACAAAGGCAGCCTCGCCACCATCGGCCGCGCCGCCGCAGTCGCCCAGTTCGGCCGCATTCACATTTCCGGCTTCATTGCCTGGCTCTCGTGGCTCTTCGTCCACATTTTTTTCCTGATCGGTTTCCGCAACCGCCTGCTGGTTTTCATTCAGTGGGCGTGGTCCTACGTCACCTACGAGCGGGGCGCCCGGCTAATCGTCGGCAGCACCTATCTCCCAGGCTGGAGTGCTGATCAAGCCCCGCCCGATCAACCTTCCGTCGATCAGCATCCCGTCGAGTCCGACGCCGTGCATCCTCTGTAAAAGAGGTGGCGCCCCCCGTGTACTGAAATCCGCATTCAGTCCCGGTAGCCGGCGCGCCGCCCTCCTCAGTTTCTGCATCCAAAGCTTCTGCGATCGGCAGCGGTCGCATTGACCATTGATCATCGATCATCGACCGTCGACCGTTAACCGTCGACCGTCTCGTTTCGCGCTTCTTTAGGATGCAACCATGCTGAAGTCGTCGACCGCTCGCCCCTTCCAGATCAGGTCCTGCGTTGTCACGCTGT
>Ga0210390_10003191_pt1 | contig 14122 bp, 18 predicted proteins | sample IncBWH11OmetaG_FD_161050 | JGI IMG/M metagenome (GOLD analysis project Ga0210390, IMG submission 161050) | Forest soil microbial communities from Barre Woods Harvard Forest LTER site, Petersham, Massachusetts, United States - Inc-BW-H-11-O ...
CCTGCGCAGTTCTCATGAGCATCCGGGAGTGTGGATCCGGGTAAACGCGTGGCCACTCAAAGACTCGGACGGGAAGGTTTCCGGAGGAGTGATGATGTTTCACGATTTCACCCAGGGACGCGAGGCCCTGCAGAGTTTCGTACTACTTTCCCGGGTCGTCGAGCAGACCGCCGACAGCGTCGTGCTCACCGATACCCAAGGCGTGATCACTTACGTGAATCCCGCCTTCGAGGCCACCACCGGCTATAGCAAAGTCGAAGCCCTGGGAAAGACTCCGCGAATTCTGAAGTCGGGTCTGCACGATGCTGAATTCTACCGGCAAATGTGGACCCAGTTCACTCACGGAGCAGCCTTCAAGGGAATGGTCATCAACCGCAAGAAGACTGGCGAACTCTATTGGGCGCAACAGACGATCACGTCCATGCGAGACGAGTCCGGTCATCTAACCCACTTCGTCTCCGTGTCCCAGGACATCACCGAGCTCCGAAAAAAGCAGGAGCAGGAGTTCCAGCTGCAACTGGCCCGCGATGTTCAACAACGTTTCTATGCAGCGGCGCCAACTATATCGGGATTCGAGATTGGAGGGTCCGCGCATCCCGCTGACGAAACCGGAGGAGACTACTTCGACTTCATTTCCATGGACGACGGTTCGCTCGTGATCGCGGTGGCCGATGCCAAAGGCCATGGCTTCAGCTCCGCGTTGGTGATGGCACTGGCTCGCGCCTACGTGCGCTGCTTCGCCGCCATGCAGTTAGAACTCGATGACATTCTGGCTCGCGTCAATCAGATGCTTTTGAAAGACCTCGAACACGGCCATTTCGTTACTCTCTTTTTGGCTCGATTGAACCCCGGGGATCGTAGTCTTTCCTACGCCAGCGCCGGCCACGTTCCCGGCTTTGTGTTTCTCGACTCCGGCAAAGTAAAGTGCACTCTGGAAAGCACCGGCCCACCCCTCGGCCTGTTTCCAGGAAGCAAATTTTCGCTCCAGCATGCAAGTCAACTCGATCCCGGAGAGATCGCGGTCTTCCTCACTGACGGAGTCACCGAGTCGACCACACCCGACGGCCACCAATTCGGCACCCAGCGTATCCTTGATTACGTTCGATCTCACAATCGCGAGACCGCCTCGGCCATCGCAGATGGCATCTACCATGCGGCTCGTGCGTTCGTGCAGGGTGACCTTCAGGACGACGACATCACTTCGGTGGTTATCAAGAGCTGACAGTTCCAGGCAGATGAGAGCAGACCGACGCGCTCCGGCAACGCAGAAATGTCACCGCATCCTGTACATTGTTCTCATGGCAAAGTTCGAGAAACATATTTTCATCTGCGGGAACCAGCGGCCGCCCGGACATCCGCGCGGGTGCTGCGATCCGGATGCTAGAGCAGAACTCCAGAAACTTTTCAAGCAGAAGCTGGCGGAGCGCGGACTAAAAGGAAAGGTGAGAGCAAATCAGTCCGGATGTCTGGACCAGTGTGAGCATGGTCCGAATCTGGTGGTTTATCCCGAAGCAGTGTGGTACGGCGGCGTGAGGTCGGCCGATGTCGACGAAATCATCGACTCGCACATTGTAGGAGGCAATCCAGTGGAGCGGCTGAGGATGCGGGATTCCTGCATCAACACGCCGAGTTGCGAGCATAAGCCGCGGCCCGCTCCCGGCAAGTAAGAATGCGTGATAAGTATCTCAGCGGCTAGAAGCCAGTTTCTCAGGTGGACAATAATGCCGGCTAGAAAAGGCCTCCTGTACTCAGTTGCGAGTCAATTCTCCCTCTTTCTTGCCGGCAATGGTGACGAATCGAATCACGCCTTCGCTGTCCTCGAAAATCAGCCCCGTTCCCTCGGAGTTCACGACCGCCGTTACCAGACGACCGTAGGACTTGGGAACACCGCCGTGGGTCGGGGTTTGGTCATAGCGCGCTAACTCTCCTTCTTTCAGGCCGGTGATGCTGACGAATCGAATCACACCTGCACTATCCTCGAAAACCAGGCCGGTTCCGATCTGGTCGGCGATCGCTGTAACCAAATGGCCATACGATTTCGGCACCGTCCCCTGGGTTGGAGCCCCGGCGTAGGCAACGGTCGCGTTCCTGTTTCCAGCGAAATATCCAGCAGCCAATAAACATGCGCTGGCGAAGACAAACAGGATACTCTTTCTCATCTGGCTTAAACCTCCGAGTTCTTAATGCCACCCCTTATTTTGGAAGGACGAGAATTTTGTGCATCATGCCCATATCCTCATGGAGCAGGATGTGACAGTGAAATACAAAAGTGCCTGCGATGGTTGGATCGCGGAAATCGAAACGTGCTTTGATGCTGTGGTAGGGATGGCCAGGCCCTTCCCAGAAGGGAATCTCGTAGGTGTCGCGCATATCCTGATTCGCCACGGGCTTTCCGTCCACTTCCAATAACTGGAAATGGATCTGGTGTATGTGGAACGCATGGGTCTCAAGAGCGCGGTTTTCGATGATCCAGTCTTCCACCGCTCCCACGTGAGTCGTGATTACGGGCTTTTCGTTGGCTTTGAAAACCTCTTGCTTTTGCCCGTCAACCGTAATGTAGAACTGGATAGGGCCGTTGGTCCCGCCAAATTCTTCCGAGAAATAGAGTTTCCGCAGAGCCGTCGGCTTCTGTTGGCTCAAACCGGAGAACTTAATGCTTTGCAGTGACATCCCGCGTTCGGTTTCGGGGGACTTGGTTGTTTCTTGCTTGGACTGTTGGGTTTCATCGGCGTCGTTGCTGACATCGATCCTGCCCAGTTGTTGTTCGAGATCCGGGTTTCCAGTCGGACCTGTCGAATAACTTAGCGAGATAAAAATCGCCTCATTGTTTTCAGGAGGCGCCTGCACGATAAACTCCGCGCGTCCGGCTGGAGGAACCAGAATGGTGTCTTCGAACCTGGGTTTGGCAAGAGGATAGCCATCCAGGGCAATCAGTTGCATCTTCTGAGGCTTGCCATTAAACCAGATTTGCAATGGCATGAAATCCTGGATGGTAGCGTTGGCCACCCTCCAGAACTGCTTCTCATTGGGCTTCATTTTGATCACGGGCGAAGGAAAGGAAGGGAACGCCGCGAGCTGGTAATTAATGCTCAGGTCGTAGGGTCCGGGTACCCAGGGAACCAGGTATTGTTGGCGGATTACGAATACGCGCTGCGTAAGTCCGGCCACCTCAGGACGCACCTTTTCCATTCCCTCGACAATCAGCGCACCAGCCGCTCCACCATTCACCTGGAACTCGGTGAAGCCGTGGACATGCGGGTGGTACCAATACAAGCCAGGTGGCTCGTCCTTTGGAATCTTTATGTCAAATTGGAAACCCTTTGTGTTGGGTTGAATTAATGTGGTGAGCACATCGTCAGAATGGCAGTGTGGCGAGACATTCAGGCCATGAAAGTGAACGTTCGTGGAAGACAACGTCGGAGTTCCGGTGTCGCCGCAAACTGGCAAGCCAGACATATCCATATCCATCCCCGACGAATCGTCACCGCTCTCGATGCGGTCTTTGACGTCCAGGAGCAACTCGTCGCCTTGGTGGAGGCGCAACGTCGGGGCCTCAACGTCTCCTTTGGTAGTCTCGTAGTTGTAACAATAGTGGTTAAACCCGCCGGTATCGACGGAGTGCCGCATGGTGAATTCGGCCTTGAGAACGCCATTCACGGGGGAAAGACTCAGCGCATCCTGAACTACCGTACCGGGGTCGGGACGCGCCGGACACTGCGCCTCCAGACTCAAGAAAGAAAATCCGCATAGCGCGGTCGCAAGCAAATATCTGAAGGCCGAGCGCATATTCAACTCCTTAAGTTCTCTGAGCAGACAGGCTACCTGATGTTTAAAAAGGCCGGGGCGGAAAAGCTCCAATCGACAACAGCCCCGGACTGTTTGGGTCAGCGGCTGGCGATTTGGGGGACTCCGTTAGCGTACATTTCCCATTCGCCGATTTCACGTCAATCTCCCCGATGGAGGATGGAGCGCCATACTCGGCCGCATACACCACCCCGCCAGTTCCCGTGGTTTGTTCCAAGGCCAAAGATGCGACATAGGGCCAGTCCGAGTCAAAGCCCTTAAGCGGGCGCGAGACGCAACCCTTTGAAAGCTTGCCAGTGCTCTTGTCAAAAAAAGCAGCGGTAATCGTGCCTGACTGATTGTTGCTCACGTAAAGCAGTGTCTCATCCGGGCTCAGCAGAACGTTACTGGAATTAATTTTGTTTCCCAAGCGATAGACAATGGTTGGAGTCAACTTGCCCGAGGAGATATCCGACACTTCCACGATTGTGAACGGGGATGTATCCCCGAAGATTGCATAGTGACCATCCTGGGTGATGTCGACGCCGCTGGGGTAGGTGTTGCCGCTGCGCGAGCCGGTGGAATTCTGTTCATCGCCATTCGATACCGGCACGCCCGCGGAAATGTCGAAAGATTCAATGGAGTCGTCTCCATAAGTGACGACCATCATGTTCCCATGGATCGCCATTCCGTCGATGGTGCCACCCTGGAGGCCGGTAACCGTAATGTCTTTAACAAACTTTATCTTGCAACCCGGCAGCACCTGAAAGGTTCCGATGTTGCTTGAGTCGGTGAAGCTGGCATACAGGTATTTGGCGTTCACGGCCAAACCGACACCGTTCGAGGTTCCAGTATCCTTCGCGGAGCCGACGGCATGCCCGCCAATTTGCAGGGTCTGGATCGCAATTCCCTCGATTTCGCCGCTCTGGGCCTGGGAAGCATAAGCGCACTGCATACTCCCACTGTCCAGAACGGTCACTCGGTTCGCAGCAAAATAACCGCCCGCGATGCCGCCTCGCCCGGTCAATACTTTTGCTTTCATGGTCAGCAGGGCGTCGGTCGCGACCGTGTAAAAGGTGGCGCTCGAAGCAAGAGCGGGTGGCACATCATCGTTGGTAATCAGGTAATGGGGCTTGCCTGCGGCAAGCGCAATCCCGCTCGCTGCACAAACCGCGACCAAAGCCGTCACTCGGGACAACCAAAATTTAAAAGACATCCCCATGATTCATCCTTTACGGCACGAATGGCACCGATCAAGGTAATCACGAGTCGCACTGCAGTTCAATAGGAAACGGTGCATTTCACCGTCGAACAACCAATGCCTATGAAAAAGTTTGCGGAATAATGGAAAACTCTACTCCCGCGGCTCGCATTGGAAGACAATCTACTTAGAGCACGCCGCGCAGTATCCGCCGATTTCTAATCTCGACACTACGATCCGGAACCGGCAGTCTTTCTGCACCTGCCATTTGAGTTTCTCGAAGATGTCGCTGACGAACTCCATGATCTTGCCGCAGCGCAGGCAGGCCATGTGGATGTGGTCGCGGTTGAGTTTGCGCTCGTAGTAGTGCCCCTCGCCGTGAATATGCATCAGGTCGAGTTCGTCGATCAGGCCTTGCCGCTTGAGTAGTTGCAGCGTGCGGTAAACCGTGCTGCGATCGACGCTGGCATCCAGTCTTCGCGCCCGGCGCAAAAGCTGTGCCGCATCCAAGTGTTTGGCGGCCGTTTCCATCACTCGCAGTATGGCGCGGCGCTGGTGGGTCATGCGGATTCCGCGATCGGCAAAATGAGCTTGCAAACGGCCTGGCATTTCGGTTTGGGGTAGCGGCATAAGACCATCCCTCCCGTCGCAACTAGTCGCAAGCGCGCTGCGACGGAATCTTTGGCGGGTTCTTGACGGTATTCAAAGCCATCCGGCAATATCATCAATGTAGCTCGGATGCGACAGAGTTGCAACTAGCGGAATAGTTGTTCTTAGCATCATGATAAATTCGCCAGCTTCAGAACGCACAGCCGGGATGCAACGCGCTATCTCGCGGTCGCGCACCGCCGCGAATCTGAGCCGGTTCCTTCTAGGGCTGGCCATGGCCACGCTTGCCGTGTCCGCCCGAGCGCAGGAAAGTCCCTACATTGTGACCTACGACCACTATCTCGAGGAGCCGGGAAGCCTGGAGGTAGAGTACTTTTCAACCTTCGGCACGCAGCGCGGCGGCAATGACTTTCATGCTTTCTGGACCGAGTTCGAATACGGCGCGACGGCCTGGTGGACCACGGAACTTTATTTCGACGGGCAGACCACCTTCAACGACAGCACCCTGTTTACCGGCTTTCGCTGGGAGAACCGCTTTCGTTTGCTGCAGCGCGAGCATTTCATCAACCCGGTTCTCTACATCGAATACGAGCAAACCAGCGGCGCCGATAAAATATTGAAGGAAGTTGAAGGCCACGACGTCGAATCCGATTACGCCATTCCCAATGCGCTTGCCCGCAAGGAGCATGATCACGAACTGGAATCCAAACTCCTGCTGTCCAGCACTTTCAAAGGTTGGAACATTGCTGAAAATACTATCGTGACCAAAAATCTTACGGGAGGCAATCCCTGGGAGTTCGGTTATGCCTTAGGCGCCAGTCGCCCGTTGGCCCTGAAAGCCTCGGTTAGGAGGTGTAATTTCTGCGCCGAGAACTTTATTGCCGGAGTCGAAATGTACGGTGGGCTCGGCGATCGCTACAGCTTCGGCTTGCGCGATACCTCTCAATACCTCGCGCCGGTAGTCGCCTGGAACTTGCCCTCGGACTGGACCCTGCGCCTGTCGCCGGGTTTCGGCCTGAACGATGATAGCCACCGCTTTCTGCTGCGCTGGGGAATCTCGCGCGAGTTCTCTGGCTTCGGCGAAATGGTGGAGCGCTTGTTCGAAGGCCGCAAGCCATGACCACGATGAAGACAACGCCCACCAAATCGAAAATCCCGTCACTTTTTGCGACCTTGGTCCTGGCTCTGGCAGTTTCTTTCGCGGCAGCGCAGAAGCGGGACTCCGCGGCCGCAAAGAAGGACAAGTCCGTTTACGCTGAGCTGTCGGAAGCTCCCAGGAAAGCGGTCGCTCGGCGCAATCCACTAGAGAAGGATCCGGAGGCTGCAGTTGCGGGCGGAAAACTATTCGAATTGCATTGCGCCGAATGTCACGGCGACATGGCTGAAGGCGGACGGAAGGCTCCGAGTCTGCTCGCCGACCCAGTGCAACAGGCCACGCCTGGCACGCTTTTCTGGATACTGACCAATGGCGTTGTCCGCCGGGGTATGCCAGTGTGGTCTAAATTGCCGGAACCCGAGCGCTGGCAGATCGTCAGCTATGTCAAGTCGCTGGTGCCTGCCAGAAGGCCGCAGGACGACGAGGGAAAGTTCCCCGACGCCGCTAACCGCGATCGAACTCCGCCGAGCACTTCCTACCCTTCCTCGCCTCACTAGCCCTCACAAGTTGAGCATTGTCATCTCTCCGGCGGTTGTGCTACGGTAGTTGAAAGTTCACGCCTTCGAAATCCACAATCACAGTCGCGCCAGGTTGTGGCCTGCGTAAAAAAGCGTGTCGGACAGGTGGGTCTATGGCTATGAAAGATGCGGTTGATTCCATGCCGGATGAACGGACAATCGAACCGGAGAGTTTTGCCAACCGGAAGTTGATTCGTCCATCACTACCCCGCAACGACCACAACCACCCGTCCTCGCCGATGGGCGACCGGCGCGATCGCCCGGAGCGCTCCAACGACCGCAATGAACGGAACGACCGCAATGAGCGGAACGGAGGTGGTCGCAAGGCGGCACCACCCGAGCAGACCAACGCCGAGAATTTCTATTATCAGAAGCAGATGCAGGCGCGAACTCCGATGGTCATTGTGCTTCGCGATGGCGAGGAAATCCGCGGAGTGATCGAGTGGTACGACAAGAGTTGCCTCAAAATCAACTGCAACGGTTCCCCCAACCTGATGATCTACAAACCCTCGATCAAGTACATGTACAAGGAAGGCGAGAACGCCAGGAAGTAGGCTTTCGGCTGCACTCTGCAGGCTTCAAGTCCGAGCATGAGCGCTTTCTCGATTACCGTCACTTACTCTGGCCTGGAACTCGCGACCCTAAGCACCTCCGCTGTGAACAGTATTGCGCAAGCCAGAGCCGAAAAGCCTGAAGCCGGTTTCCCTGGGGCCGGTTTTTCCTAATTTGACTGATGAGATTACCTCCCGTTGACAATCTCCGATATCTCCCTTAGCATCAACCACTTGATGCAACCGTCATGATCCATCGCCAGGAGAGCCGCCTGTGATCAAGCTCGATATCATCAACGAAGTGGTCAATAAAACGGGAATCACGAAAACCAAGGCCGAGCTGGCCGTGGAAACAGTTTTCGGGAGCATGAAGCGGTCGCTCGCCAAGGGTGACCGAATTGAGCTGCGCGGATTTGGCGTGTTCAACGTGAGGCCACGCAAGACCGGCATTGGGCGCAACCCGCGCACGGGCGCTGAGGTGTCCATTCCGCCGGGCAAAGCCGTACGCTTCAAGCCGGGCAAAGAGTTGCAGTCCATCGACTGAGCCCGGTTTCTCGCGTACGATGGATATACGGGCGTTCCCGCCCGCAGTTGCGGCGCTGACAGCGCGGAATCCTGATGCCTGAATTTCTTCCCCCAGTTTCCTCTTCTTCGACTATCGAACGTTATCGTCCTGTCGAAGTTTTTGTGGTGCAGCCACCGAAGCAGCGCTACTGGCTGCACATCGTCCTGCTGCTGGCAACGATTTTCACCACCCTTGTGGTCGGGGCGCGCATGGAATATAACTTCCAGCACGACCAGCCCGCTTTTTCGCTGAACGATGACGAAATACCTTTTTTCCCGTGGCACTGGATCGAGGCCGAGCCGTCGCGATTACTGCTGGGCATGCCTTTTGCTTCCACGCTGATGCTAATTCTCCTGGCACACGAGATGGGACACTACCTCTGTTGCCGCTACTACGGGGTTAATGCGACGTTGCCGTTCTTCATTCCCGCGCCTACGTTAATCGGTACTCTCGGGGCGTTTATCCGCATTCGTTCCCCGATTCGCTCACGGGCTGCGTTGTTTGACATCGGAATCGCCGGACCGATCGCGGGATTCGCTGTGGCTGTGACGGTGCTGATTTTCGCCTTGCCACTCTCCAAGGCGATGCCGCCGGCCATGGCTGGTCCCGACATTCAACTCGGATACCCCCTAATTTTCCGATTGGCGTGGTACGTTCTTCCACTTGGGCAGGTCAAAGGGGCTGCTTTGCACTCGATTTATTTTCATCCCACCGCCATCGCGGCCTGGGTGGGGATGTTCGCAACCGCACTTAATCTGTTGCCCGGTGGCCAACTCGACGGCGGGCACATCATCTTCTCGCTCGCACCGCGCGTCCATAAGATGGTTTCGCGACTGACTATCCTTGCACTCGTTCCGATGGCACTTTATTTCTGGGCGGGGTGGTTGCTCTGGGCAATCCTGCTGAGGATCAGCGGGATGCGGCATCCCATGGTAGCGGAGTGGCCAGGAGTGACCGGGGGTCGCCGCTGGCTTGCCGCGCTCGCTTTGGTTATGCTGATCCTTACTTTGGCGCCAGCGCCCTTCGCCCACAGCTCGTTGCTGCAGGTCTTTCGCGAGCTGCGGGGACAGTAAGGGAATCCCCGCTCCCCCTCCTGGGGCTATCGCTCGTCTTCAATCCCCGCGAACAAATCTGTTTCCTGTTCAATTAACCCGGGAGTGACCCTGGCGACGAGATGGAACATTTCTTGCCGCCCCCGCCTGCGTATGTGGGACCCGAAAAGCGGCCACAGCGGCACCTGGCTGGTGTGTGCGTTGAAGGCCGCAATTTTGGCCTCGAGGTAATCCCCAATTTCTATGATCGCGGTTGCCGGTGGCAGCGTAACCGGTTGCCGGTCGGGCAGGGTGAAGTTGGTAGTGCTGTAGTAAAGTTTCTGGGTTCGGTGTGGAGTTATATCGCCGGTAATCTGGTCGGGATACCGATTGTTGCGTCCGGCCCAGTGGAATGCCAAGGTGGCGAAAACTGAAGCCATGGAGTGATCGGTGTGCCCGGTAACCGATCCATCCGGACCGAAGGTGATCAAGACCTGCGGACGGAAGCGGCGTATGTGCAGCGTCAAGTCGCACACGACCTTATAAAGATCCTGGCGGTAGAGTTGGCCGTCGGGATAATCCAAAACGATTCCTCGCGAAACTTTCAGGATTTCACAAGCCGCGGCAAACTCCTTGCGGCGCGCAGCCGCCAGTTCCTGGTCGTTGGCGGCTCCGCCACGATGACTTGCCGCCTGTCCAGGAGTTAGACAGACTACGCAAGTCTCGACGCCGCGCTCGTGGTACAGGCGCAACGAGCCGCCAAAGCCTCCGGCCTCGTCGTCGGGGTGGGCGGTGATGCACATCAGCCGAAGCATGGGTTCCATTGTAACTTGAGCCTTCGGCACCAGCCGCTTGCCGAGCTTCTATGCAATATCTTGCACTCGTCATTTATGATGACAAAGTAAAGGCTTTAACCCTGGGCAGTTTCACACTAAAATGGTCCCGGCCAAGAGAGAGAGTGTGTGACAAACTCTCTACAGGTTTAGACCGGCTACGCACGGGCGAGGGCGCCCGCGCCTAGATTGACAGGAGACGCTGCGTGCACATTCTCGTGACCACCGATACGTTGAGCGGCGTGTGGACCTACACGCAAGAACTGGTCACTGGGCTGGTGAGTCGTGGGGTGCGAGTCACGCTGGTGAGCCTGGGCGATATCCCTCTGCCGCAGCAAACCTCCTGGATGGACGACCTGCAGGATCTCGACTACCGTCCAACCGGCTTTCGCCTCGACTGGATGCACGAAGCCGAACAGGATCTGACCGATTCTTCCGCATATCTCGCCGCTCTGGTCCGCGAACTCAAGCCCGATCTGCTGCACCTGAACCAATTGTGTTATGGAAATCTTCCGGTCGACACTCCGCGCGTGGTCGTGGCTCACGGCGATCTGATCAGTTGGTGGAAGGAAGTACATGGACACGAGCCCAAGCAGGGCCGCTGGATGCGCTGGTACCGGGAGGCAATGGCGCGCGGCTTGTGGCACGCGAGCGCGGTAGTCGCGCCTTCGCTGTGGATGCTGGACGCCATCCGCGCTTGCTACACCCGCCCCAGACGGGATGTGGTGATCTATAACGGACGCAATCCAGCCTTCTTTAATCCTTACGTGAGCAAGGACGATTCCGTGCTCTCGGTCGGACGCCTGTGCGATGCCGGCAAGCAAGTGAACCTGTTGACGCAACACACCCATCCGCTGCCGGTCTGCATTGTGGGTTCCGAGGTGGCCGTTGCCGATCCGGAGATTCCGATCCGCACTGATGTGAAACTTGCTATCGATCGAATCTCCGTGGCGCTCAAAGGACCGCAGACAGAAGCGCAACTGCGCACACTCTATAGCCGCGCCTCCATCTACGCAGCCACCTCGAGATATGAAGCTTTTGGAATGGCGCCTCTTGAAGCAGCGTTCTCCCGCTGTGCGATTATCGCCAACGATATTCCTTGCTTCCGTGAGATTTGGGGTGACGCCGCGATCTACTTTGAAGCCAATGACGCGTCCAGCCTGGCCGATGTAATTCGCCGAATGCACGAACATCGCGACCTATGCCGTGGCTACGCCACCCGCGCCTATCAGCGCGCCCGCGAATGTTTCACCGCCAAGCGCATGATCGACGAGTATGTCAGGCTTTACCACAGCCTGATCGGAGCGAGAGTGGCCGCAGCCTAAAGCGTAGGCGCGGGCATCCACGCGCGTGCGGAAGCGTTTCAAGCCCATCTTCAATCAAGTCCCCCGTTCGTTAGGAATGGTAGGGCTAAAGCTGTTATCTTCATAACTCAAATACATTTCAACCGGAGGACTCATGGCTACCGTCAAAATCACCGTCAGACCGAATGGTCCCTATCGCGTGGAGGCTCCCGAGGGTTCGATTGAACTGGTCGATGTCAACGGAACTCCATACGACCTGACTGGGAAACCAGCTTTTTCTCTGTGCCGCTGCGGAGGATCGGTGAACAAACCTTTCTGTGATGGAACTCACAGCAAGATTGGATTCCAGGGCGCCGAGTTGGCGGTGAAGAAGTCAGAGAGTCCGAGCTGACCCTCACGGAAATTATAAGGTCAGGTTTCTACGGACTGAAATGGAAAACGAGCTTGGCCTTCGTGCGTGAATTAGTCGGCTCGTACTTCCATTTCTTAATGGCTTTGACAGCAGCTTCGCCGAGGATTGGGTTTCCCCCCAGTACAGTGGCGGCTTCGACCGCTCCACTCGCCGAAACTGTTGCATCGACGCGAACGTAACCGCCAATGCCGACCCGCTTCAGCTCCGGAGGATATTCCGGCTCAATCCGGTAAAGGATTTTTCTCTCCGGAGTTTCCGTCTGCGCGTTCAAGCTGGGAGCAATTACTGCAAAGATTATTGAGAGACTGGCGAGCAGCGTAAGGCAAAGCGTTCGGCAAGCTGCCAGTCTTCGAGACGAAATTGTCGTCCGCACAGCACTCCCACCGAATGCCGGGTACCCGAATCGAAGGCCCCAGAGTCCTCAAACTAGTGGATGGGCTGATGAGCACACAAGATTACCAAGGTAAGTATTGGATGAGTTGGGCTAAATCCCGAGCGCTGGTCGGGCGCGGGATGATGTCGCAAGCTTTCGGAGGCTGTCGGCGCTCGGTTAGACCGATCATTGTGCGCCGTGGAGACAATACGGTTCGACTATCTGAACGGATAGTTCGACTATCCATTCAGATAGACATCTTCGCGGGCAGAAAACGGCAGTGGAAAATTTCAAGCTCGGTGCAAGCTCGCCAAATCAATAAGTTGGGAACATGTTTAGGGTTGTCTAATGCCGACACAACTGTGGTCCGCTACGTGCATTGTTACGTACAAGCCCTGACCTGGCGGAGCGATGGGGGAAGCGCTTTTGGCAGTCTTGCCAGGGAAAGGCCGAATCGGGAGCTTGAGAGACCCCCTCGTCAGGCTCCCGATTTTCTTGCTCGGTCTGCTGGTTGTTCGGTCTGAATATGGACACGATCTTTGTGGATGAGGCGCTCCAGGCATATCGGGACAAGACGGGGGACATGCGTCCCTTTGAGGTACTCCCGGTTCTCGTCACCAGTCAGATTCTCAGGGAGGCTCAACGCCTCAAGGGCTCTCGCAGTGGACGGCGCTCTTCGCCGGTGGTTGCGGACGAAGCTGCTGAGTGCGAGGGCTAGGGAGATTCTCTCAGCTGGCGGCCGCCGATGGGTGTGTCGACGCTTGCGTGTCCAGTTGATCAACCGGAACTCCGTCGCGAAAGCTCACACTCCGTCCTGAGATGGCTGGAATGCGTTCACCCGGAACCAGGATGCCGATCAGGTTCAGAGGATCAGCCGCCGAGAGCGTGATCGTTTCTCCGGTCGGCGGCATCTTCCGCGTGGCCCGTAGTGACTCAACCGCGACCGGCAAGGCGAATTGCTCGCCCAGGAATCCATCGACGAAACGGCCGCCGCGAATTTCTCCGCGATCTTCCAGCCGGCGAAAGGCCATCTGCAATTCGCGCCACTTGGGCAGATTGGTCTCTCTCGCCAGCACATCCCGGAAAACGATCCCGTAACGTTTCAGCAGCATCCAGCAGGTAGCCTCGACGGTTCGGTTGCGTTCGACAGCTCCGTCGGTGTATAGCAACGCCCATCTTCCGGAACTGTGTCGCGGACGCGCCGTGCGCCCGCTGCCTTGTCCGGCGCGCCGTTTGGGATCGATGAGAGAACGCAGGTTATCAAAACCGTCGGCGGTGACTACTCCAGCGGCCACCAGTTCCCACAGTGCCGTTTCTACTTCAGCCTTTAGTTTGTCCGTGCCGCGAACAATGTCGGCGAAGAACGAAGCGCCACGCTGCCTCAGGAAATCCAGCACCTGCTTTGCTCCCTCACTCAGGCCGCGTGCCTCGGGTTCATGGGCGGCAGGATTGTGCGGAGTCATCCAGTCCGCCTCCTCGCGAACGAAGAATGTAATGGGAGCGACGCTGGTCGGAATCACGCGCCGCTTGCCCGCGGCAGAATCCTCGAGGGTCGCGGGATGCGGAGAAAGACGTCCCCAGCCCACGGCGCCAGTCAGGCAGAGTTGATCGAGCCACTGCGGATCATAGTTGGCAATGCGTCTCCCGAGTATCTGCCGCTCCCAGGCGTTAGCCGGGATTTCGAAACCTTGAAGCTGCCGCAATACTTCGAGGGTGGACCGTTCTCCCTGAACCTGCGTTCCCGGTGCGAGGTGCTGCCAGCGCAGCAGCCAACGCATGAACTGCG
>Ga0210390_10003193_pt1 | contig 14120 bp, 16 predicted proteins | sample IncBWH11OmetaG_FD_161050 | JGI IMG/M metagenome (GOLD analysis project Ga0210390, IMG submission 161050) | Forest soil microbial communities from Barre Woods Harvard Forest LTER site, Petersham, Massachusetts, United States - Inc-BW-H-11-O ...
CCGTCTCGGCGCGAAGGTGAGCGCCGCCACGCTCGCCGGTGGCGCGGTCGAGGTCAAGTACAGCGACGCGCAGGGCGAGCAGGCGGTGCGCGTCGACCGGCTCATCGTCGCGGTCGGCCGCCGCCCCTACACCCAGGACCTGTTCAGCGCGGACGCCGGCGTGCAGCTCGATGAGCGTGGCTTTGTCAAGGTGGACGAGCACTGCCGCACCGGGACGGAGGGCGTGTGGGCGATCGGCGACTGCGTGCGCGGACCGATGCTCGCCCACAAGGGCAAGGAGGAAGGGGTGATGGTTGCGGACCTGATTGCCGGGCGCTACGGCGAGATGAACTACAAGGTAATCCCGTCGGTCATTTACACCGCCCCCGAGATCGCCTGGGTGGGTCTCACCGAGGAGCAGGTCAAGGCGAGCGGCCGCGCCTACAAAAGCGGCGTGTTCCCGTTTCTCGCCAGCGGCCGCGCACGGGCCATGGAGCAGGCGAGCGGGTTCGCCAAGCTCATCGCCGCACGCGACGACGATGAGATCCTCGGCGTGCACATCATCGGTCCGCTGGCCGGGGAGCTGATCGCCGAAGCGGTACTCGCCATGGAGTACGCGGCCAGCAGCGAGGACCTGCAGCGCACCATCCACGCTCATCCGACGCTCGCCGAGGCGGTGCACGAGGCGGCGCTCGCCGTCGACAAGCGCTCCATCGACTCGATCAATCGCTAAAGGCGCTGTGCGGCGCGCGTGCGGCGCGCGGGCGCGGCGTCCGCAACGCCGCCGCAGTCAGCGGCGCCGCCGCGCCTCGATGACGTTCGGCACCCCCGCCAGCCGGCGCAGCACCCGCGACAGCTGCTCCAGGCCCGCGACCGCCACCACCAGCACGAAATATGCGATGCCGCTGCCGTGGTCGGTCCGCGAGGTCACCGCGTCGATGCTCAGCCGCTCGACGGCCAGCACGTCAGTCAGGTCGCGCAGCAGCCCGCGCCGGTCATAGGCGCTCACGCTGAGCTCGACGACGTTGAGCGCCGCGGACGCGGCGGCACTCCATTCGACCTGCAGCACGCGATCGGGTTTGAGCGCCGCCATGCGTGCCAGGCTCGGGCAATCGCTGCGATGCACGGTGACGCCGCGGCCGAGCGTGACGTAGCCGGTGATCGGCTGCGGCCGCAGCGGCGCGCAGCAGCGTGCCAGCGTCGTCGGCAGATCGCCCACCCCTTCGATCTCCACAGCGGTACCGCCGCGGCGCGCTGCCGCCGGCCGGTGGACCCGCGGTACCGGTGGCCGCTCGAACAGCCGGTTCGCCGCGTGCATCAGCTGCGTCAGCGTGATCTCGCCCTCGCCGAGCAGCTGGTGGAGGTGGTCGACGTCGCGCGCCTCGAGCTGCGTGGCCAGCGCCGCGAGCTGCCCGGGCAGCACGCCGATGCGCGCCAGCTCGCGCTCGGCGAGACGCGCGCCGGCGCTGCGGTTCTCGCCCACGTCCTGGCGGCGGAACCAGGCGCGCACCTTGCTGCGATTGCGTGGCGAGGCGAGGAAGCCCTGCTCGGGCGCCAGCCAGTCGCGGCTCGGTGCTTCCTGCTTGCCGGTGATGATCTCCACCACCTCGCCGCTGGCAAGTACCTGCGTCAACGGCACGATGCGGCCGTTGGCCTTGGCGCCGCGGCAGCGGTGTCCGAGCGAGGTGTGCACGCTGTACGCGAAGTCGAGCGGGGTGGCGCCGCGCGGTAGATCGATCACCTCGCCCTTGGGTGTGAGCACATAGACGCGGTCCTCGAACAGCTCGCTGCGCATGCCCTCGATGAGATCGCGGTCCGCGTCCGCGGCGCTGCGCGTGCCGTCCTCGGGCTCGAGCAGCCGGCGTACCCACTCGATGCGGCGCTGGTACTGCGTGTCGACGGGGCCGCCTTCCTTGTAGGTCCAGTGAGCGGCCACCCCGAGCTCGGCGTGCTCGTGCATCTCACGGGTGCGGATCTGCACCTCGACGCTGCGTGCCTGCGGTCCGATGACCGCCGTGTGGATCGAGCGGTAGCCGTTGCCCTTGGGCGTCGCGATGTAGTCATCGAACTCCCCCGGCACGTACGGCCAGCGGCCGTGCACCACGCCGAGCGCCGCATAGCAGGCGGCGACCGAGTCCACCACGACGCGTACGGCGCGTACGTCGAACAGCTCTTCGAAAGCGAGCTGCTTGCGCTGCATCTTGCGGTAGATGCTGTAGATGTGCTTCGGCCGGCCTTGCACCTGCGCCTCGATGCCGGCGCCTTGCAGCTGCGCGCGCAGCTGCGCGCACAACGCCTCGATGTAGCGCTCGCGGTCCGCGCGCCGCTCGTTGAGTGCGGCGGCGATGTGGCGGTACTCCTCGGGCTCGAGGTAGCGGAACGCCAGATCCTCCAGCTCCCACTTCAGCTGCCAGACGCCGAGGCGGTTGGCGAGCGGCGCGTAGATGGCGCGCGCTTCGAGCGCGCGCCGCTCGCGCTCGGCAGCCGTCAGGGTGCGCGCATGGCGCAGCGCCACCAGCTCTTCGGCGAGCCGGGCGAGCACCAGGCGCGGATCGCTCACCACCGCGAGCAGCATCTTGCGCAGCGTCTCGGTCTGGCGCGTGTCGAGGCCGTGCGCCGGCGACCAGTCCCGCGGCAGCCCGAGCGTGCCGAGCCGCTGCAGCGCGACTGCGGTCGCGGCGGCCGCCTGACCGACGATGCGGCCGGCCGCCTCGGCGCTCACAGCGTCGTTTGCGAGCAGCGCGCGCACCAGCAGTGCCGCGGCGAGCTCGGGGCTGTCGGTGAGTGCGCCGATGATTTCGGCGGCTTCCGCGGGCAACGCCAGATCCGCGGACCCGCGCGGATTGGCCGCTGCGAGCGCGGCGCGCGCCGCGGCGATGGCCTCGCGGACATGCGGTGGGCAGAGTTGACTGGTTTCCACTGCGGCGGCGGTGTTGCGGCGGAGGGCTGGGGGCGCCCGGCATGTCGCTGCCGGGGCTTTGCCGTTATCATACCGCCTGTGTTTGCAGGCGGTCGGCGCGTGGCGCGCCCGGTGTATGCATGGCAGGACACAGCAAGTGGGCTAACATTCAGCGCCGCGCCGGCGCGCTGGCGCGCAAGCACGCCACGCCGCCGGCGGCCCGTGCCCGCGAAGGACTGCAGAGCGTGCGCTACGAGGGCTATGGTCCGGGCGGCGCCGCGGTGATGGTCGAGTGCGTGACGGCCGACTGCAGCCGGGCGCGTGCCGCGGTGCGCCGCGCCTTCGCGCAGCACGGCGGGCAGCTCGGCGCGGACGGCTCGGTCAGTTACCTGTTCAATACCGTGGGTCTCATGACGTTTCCCCCCGGCACGGACGAGGACCAGCTCATGGAGGTGGCGCTCGAGGCGGGCGCCGAGGACGTGGTGCCGAGTGCGGATACCTCGGTGGAGGTGCTGGCCGATCCGCTGGAATTTGCCACCGTGTGCGCGGTGCTCGCGCACCGCGGCTTCACCCCGGCCACGGCCGAAGTGACACAGCGTGCCGCCACCTCGCTCGAGCTCTCCGGCGAGACTGGCGAGGCGATGGTGCACCTGCTCGAGGCGCTCGAAAGGCTGGACGAGGTACGGGACGTGTACTCGAATGTCGAGATATCGGACGAGGTCCTGGCGCGCGTTTGATCCGGCGGCCACCGCCGCCCCGGTAGCCGTGGCGCTCACGGTCCGCATTCTCGGCCTCGACCCCGGCTCGCGGCGCACCGGGTTCGGCGTGATCGAATGCCGCGGCCAGGAGCTGCGGGTCGTGGCACACGGGTGCCTCAACGTCGCCGCGGCGGCCCCGACGCGGCGGCTGCGCCTGATCTTCGAAGGTCTCAAGGCGCTCGTGTGCGAGCATGCGCCGGCGGAAGTGGCGGTGGAGCGCGTGTTCGTCAGCCGCAACCCCGACAGCGCGCTCAAGCTCGGGCAGGCACGCGGCGCTGCGCTGTGCGCCATTCCCGCAGGCGTGCCGGTGTTCGAGTACGCCGCGCGCGCCGTCAAGCTGGCGGTGGTCGGCTCGGGCGCCGCGGAGAAATTCCAGGTGGCGCACATGATGCGCGTGCTGCTGGCGCTCACCGAGCGTCCTGGTGCGGATGCGGCCGATGCGCTCGCTGTGGCGGTGTGCCACGCGCACGCGCGGCGCGTGGCGCTGCTGGCGCAGCAGGCCGCGCCGCTCGCGGGCGCACAGCGATGATCGGCTCGCTGCGCGGCCGGATCACCGCCAAGTCTCCGCCGCAACTGACGGTCGAGGTCGGTGGCCTCGGCTACGAGCTCGAGGCTCCGCTGTCGACGTTCTTTCACCTGCCGGCGGTTGGCGCCGAGGTGCACCTGCTCACCCACCTGGTGGTGCGCGAGGATGCGCACGTGCTGTACGCGTTCGCCACCGGGGAGGAGCGGCGGCTGTTTCGCAGCCTGATCAAGGTGTCGGGCGTCGGCCCGAAGATCGCCCTGGCGCTGTTGTCCGGGATCAGCGTGAGCGCGTTCGCCGAGTGCGTGCAGCGCGAGGACGTGGCAGCGCTGACGCGCGTGCCGGGCGTCGGCCGCAAGACCGCCGAGCGCCTCATCGTGGAGATGCGCGATCGCGTGGCGGCCCCGCCGGTGGCGGGCGGCGGCGCGCCTGACGCCGGGGCGAGCGCCGAGAGCGAGGCCTACGGGGCGCTGGTGGCGCTCGGCTATCGTCCGGCGGAGGCCGCGCGCTTGCTCAAAGCGGTCGGTCCCGGTACACATTCCACCGAGGAACTGATCCGCCGGGCCCTGCAGGGCGCGGCACGGGAGTAGGTCGCAAGTCCGTGACGTCCGAAAACATCATCAGCGCCGTGGCGAGCTCCGAGGAAGAGGCCGTCGAGCGGGCCATCCGCCCGCGCAGACTCGCGGAGTACGTCGGCCAGACGCCGGTCAAGACGCAACTGGAGATCTTCATCAGCGCGGCGCGCGCGCGCGGCGAGGCGCTCGATCACGTGCTGATCTTCGGACCGCCGGGTCTGGGCAAGACGACCCTGGCGCACATCATCGCCGCGGAGCTCGGCGTCAACCTGCGGCAGACTTCCGGGCCGGTGCTCGAGCGGCCCGGGGATCTCGCGGCACTGCTCACCAACCTGCAGGCGCGCGACGTGCTGTTCGTCGACGAGATGCATCGTCTGGCGCCGGTGGTGGAGGAGGTGTTGTACCCGGCGATGGAGGATTACCAGCTCGACCTCATGATCGGCGAGGGGCCCGGGGCGCGCTCGATCAAGCTCAACCTGCCGCCGTTCACCCTGGTCGGCGCCACCACGCGCGCGGGGCTGCTCACCTCGCCGTTGCGCGACCGCTTCGGAATCGTGCAGCGGCTCGAGTTCTACGCGGTCGAGGACCTGGAGCGCATCGTGTGCCGCTCCGCCGCCATTCTCGGGGTGAGCATCGACGCCGGCGGGGCGCTGCGCATCGCGCAGCGCTCGCGCGGCACGCCGCGCATCGCCAACCGCCTGCTGCGCCGGGTGCGTGACTATGCGCAGGTGCGCGCCGACGGGCGCATCGGCGAGACAGTCGCCGACGCCGCCCTCGATATGCTCGAGGTCGATGTGCTCGGTTTCGATACGCTCGACCGCAAGCTGCTGTGTGCGATCATCGAGCGCTTCGACGGCGGTCCGGTAGGTATCGACAGCCTGGCAGCCGCGCTCGGCGAGGAGCGCGGCACACTCGAGGACGTCACCGAGCCGTTCCTCATCCAGCAGGGCTACCTGGTGCGCACGGCGCGCGGGCGGGTGGCGACCCGCGCCTCCTACCTGCACCTCGGGCTCAAGCCGCCGGAGCGCCCCGCGACGCTGTCGCTGTTCGAAGGTGAGCGATGAGCGCCTTCTGCTGGCCGGCGCGCGTCTACTGGGAGGACACCGACGGGGGCGCCATCGTCTACTACGCGAACTACCTGCGCTTTCTCGAGCGCTCGCGCACCGAGTGGCTGCGCGCGCACGGCCACTCGCAGCAGCAGCTGGCACACACCCCGGGGATCCTGTTCGCGGTGGTGAGCCTGCAGGTGCAGTACCGCGCACCGGCGCGGCTCGACGACGAGCTGGAGATCACCTGCGAACCGCGCGCGCAGGGCGCGGCCTCGCTGCACTTCGTGCAGCGCATCTACCGCAAGGCACGCGATGGCGCGGCGCCTGCCGGGCTGCTGCTGGAGGCGCAGCTGCGCGTCGCGTGCGTCGACGCCCGCAGCCTCAAGCCGCGCCGGCTGCCGCAGTTCCTGCTCGCGGTGCTGGCGGCGCAGGAGCCGGCGCATGGGTGAGCCGCTGTCGATCGTCAGGCTGATCGCGCAGGCGAGCGTGCCGGTGCAGATCGTGATCGCCATCCTGCTGCTCGCCTCGCTCACTTCGTGGGCGATCATCTTCCGCAAGCGCCGCATCATCAACCGTGCGCGCCGCGAAGCCGACCGCTTCGAGGGGCGCTTCTGGTCGGGCGATGACCTGGCGCAGCTGTACCGCGCCATCGAAGCGCACGGCGGCGCCACCGGCATGGCGGGCATCTTCGAATTCGGCTTTCGCGAGTTTGCGCGCCAGCGCCAGAGCGCCGGCCCCACCGATCAGCTGCTGGAAGGCTCGCGGCGTGCGATGCGCGTCGCGCAGCTGAAGGAGATCGATCGCCTCGAGCACAACCTGGCGACGCTCGCGACGGTGGGCAGCACCAGTCCCTACGTCGGGCTGTTCGGCACCGTGTGGGGCATCATGAGCGCCTTCTCATCGCTCGGTAACGTGCAGCAGGCTACGCTCGCACAGGTCGCCCCGGGGATCTCCGAAGCCCTCGTGGCGACCGCCTTCGGCCTGTTCGCCGCCATTCCGGCGGTGGTCGCCTACAACCGCTTCGCCGACCAGGTGACGCGCCTGGAGATGCGCTTCGATGCCTTCATCGAGGAGTTCTCCACGATCCTGCAGCGGCACGCGACCCGCGGCGCCGCCAGCAACGCCGGCGCCAGCAACAACGCCGGCGCAAGCGCGGCGCGCTAGGCCATGGCGCAAACCTCACGCGGGCGGCGGCTGATGGGCGAGATCAACGTCGTCCCCTACATCGATGTCATGCTGGTGTTGCTGATCATATTCATGATCACCGCGCCGCTGTTGACCCAGGGTGTCAAGGTCGACCTGCCCAAGGCCGGTGCGGAACCTCTGGAAGCACAGCAGCTCCAACCCCTCGTGTTGTCCGTGGATCGCGCCGGTCGGCTGTACCTGAACGTCGGCGGCAATCCCGCGGCGGCGCTCGATGAGCAGACGGTGGCGGTGCGCGCCACGGCGCTGCTCGGGCGTCACCCGGACACGCCGGTGCTGCTCAAGGCCGACAGCGCGGTTGCTTACGGGCGCGTCGTTCAGGCGATGGTCATTCTGCAGCGCGCGGGGGCGCGCAAGGTAGGCTTCATCACCGACCCGCTGCCGCAGGGCCCGGGTCGTGGGAGCTGACCTCAGCGCCGTGCGGATGCAACGGGAGAGTGATCGCTGGGTGTCGATCGGCCTGTCCGTGCTGCTGCACGGGGCGCTGCTCGCGGCGCTGGTGTATGGCTGGCTGCTCTACCGGCGGCCGCCGCGCCCGGCGCCGACACTGGCGATCGAGGCAACGGTAGTGGATGCACGCGCAGTGCGCGGGGTGCCGCGGCCGGCGCCGCCGCAGCCCCCGCCGCCGGCGCCGCCCGCGCCGCCGACCGAATCCGAAGGGCCGCCGCAGCCGACTGCCGCGGAGCTGGCGCAGCGCGAGCAGCAGCGCCACCAGGCGGAAGCGGCTGCCGAGGCCGAGCAGCGCGCCGCGGAGGTGAAGGCTGCCGAGGAGCGCAAGGCACGCGAGGCGGAGGCCCAGCAACGCGCCGCGGACGCGCGCCGGCAGCAGGCCGATGCGCAGGCCGCGGAAGCGGACCTGAAGCGCAGCCTCGCCGCCGAGGAGCATACCGACAGCGCGCGCTCGGGTCCGGCGCTTGCCAACTGGCAGTCGCAGATCGCCGCGAAGATCACGCGCGCGTGGCTGCGGCCGCCGACGGCGCGGCCGGGAATAGAATGCATGTTATACGTGACCCAAGTGCCGGGAGGCGAAGTGACACAGGTGCGCATCGGGCAATGCAACGGCGACCAGGCGGTGCGCGAGTCGATCGAGGCGGCGGTGTACCGCGCCTCGCCGCTGCCGCCACCGCCCGACCCGGCGCTGTTCGACCGCAATCTGCGCATCAACTTCAAGCCGGATTGACCAACATGAACTCGCCAGGCGCTATTGGCCCCCGACTCCGACGCAGGCTGGCGCCGCTGTGGCCGGCGCTGGCGCTGCTGGCGCTGCCGGCGGCGCATGCGGAGCTGCAGATCGAGATCACCTCGGGGGTGCGCGATCCGGTGCCGATCGCCATCGTGCCGTTTGCCCACGCGGCGGCGGCTGACGGCGGGCTCGATGTCGCCGCGGTGATCCAGCATGACCTGGAAGGCAGCGGGCGCTTCCGCGCACTGGCGCGCGAGCGCATGCCGGCAATGCCCACCCGCGCCGACGAGGTCGCCGCACCTGCCTGGAAGGCGAGCGGCAGCGACTACGTCGCCGTCGGCCGCGTCAGCGGGCTCGACGGCGGCAACCTGGCCGTGGACTTCGACCTGATCAGCACGCTCACCGGCACGCGGCTTGCCTCGCAGCGTTTCGTCGGCGACGCCAGCGCTCTGCGCAACGCCGCGCATCGCGTGAGCGACGCCATCTACCAGAAGATACTCGGGGTGCGCGGCGCCTTCGCCACCCGCATCGCTTACGTGGCCGTCGACGGCACCGCTCCCGCGCAGCACTATCAGCTCATCGTCGCCGATGCGGACGGCGAGAACACACACCTGGTGCTCGAGTCGCGCTTTCCACTCATGTCGCCCGCCTGGTCGCCCGACGGGCAGTGGCTCGCGTACGTCTCGTTCGAGAGCAAGCACGCGGCGGTGTACGTGCAACTGGTGCGCAGCGGCGAGCGCCGTCAGGTCTCGGCCCGCGCCGGCATCAACGGCGCGCCGGCCTGGTCGCCGAACGGACACAAGCTGGCGCTCACCTTAAGCGGCAGCGGCGGCAACCCGGACATCTACGTGCTCGAGCTCGACACGCAGACCCTGACACGCATCACCGACGACCCGGCGATCGACACCGAGCCGGAATGGGCGCCGGACGGGCGCTCGCTGTACTTCACCTCTGACCGCGCCGGCTCACCGCAGATCTACCAGATTGGCGTCACCGCCGGCGCGCGCCCCAAGCGCATTACCTTCGGTGGCGCCTACAACGCCCGGCCGCGGGTGTCGCCGGACGGCACACAGCTCGCCACAGTGACGCTCGACAACGGCAACTACCGCATCGCGGTGCAGGACCTGGCGAGTGGGGCGGTGCGGGTGCTGTCGCGCGGTCACCTCGATGAATCGCCGAGTTTTGCGCCCAATGGGGCTACACTTATCTATTCGGAACGCGAGTCCGAGCGCGGGTCGCTGGGGACGGTCTCGACCGACGGACTGACGGGACTGCGTCTCAAGGCGTCGCAGGGTGAGGTGCGCGAACCGGCCTGGGGTCCGTTCAGCAACCCCTGAGGGGGCTACGGCGTAGGGGTAGTGGCATGAGCGAAAGGCTGTGTATGCATCGAGCGATAGTGGTACTGCTGCTGGCGGCGACGCTGAGTTTCGCCGGCTGCGCAAGCAAGCGCCCGAAGGAGGCGCCGGCCGCGCCGGCCAACAGTGCCGAGGGCAACGGGGCCCAGGCCGGCGGCGCGCTGGGTGCCGACGCCTCACGCGGCATGGATCAGGAGATCGCCGGCCCGCAGGCGGGGTTGCTCGCCACGCGTGTGGTGTACTTCGATTTCGACAGCAGCGAGATCAAGGGCGGCGGCACCGACGTCGTCGGGGCGCACGCCAAGTTCCTGGCGGCGAACCCCGCTACGCGCGTGCGGCTCGAGGGGCACACCGATGAGCGCGGCTCGCGCGAGTACAACATCGGCCTCGGCGAGCGGCGCGCGCAGTCGGTGCGCCGGGCGCTGCTGCTGCAGGGAGCGGCCGACGCACAGATCTCGACCGTGAGCTACGGAGAAGAGCGCCCCGCGGTGCCGGGACACGACGAGGCCGCCTGGGCCAAGAACCGGCGTGTCGAGATCGTCTATCTGGCGGCGGGGCCGGCGCCGGCGGCGCCGCCGCCGCACTGACGCGGTAGCCGCCATGCTGAGGATGCCCGGGGTGCTGCTGACGCTGCTCGCGGCCGGCTGCGCCAGTACGCCGCCCGGGCAGGATCCGGTGCAGCTGAAGCTGGCCGAGCTCGATGCGCGCGTGGCGCGCATGGAGCATGCCAGCGGCAACCAGGTGGAGCTGTCGCAGCGGCTCGATGAGGCGCAGGCGAGCCTGCGCGAGCTGCGCGGGCGCGTCGACGAGCTCGAGCACAGCAACGACGAGCTGCGTAAGCAGCAGCGCGACCTGTATGCCGATCTCGAGAAGCGCATCAGCGCGGCGGGCGGCGCGGGTGCGGGCGCGACCGCGCCGGCCGGGTCGGCTGCGGCAGGGTCGGTAGGAGCGGCGGGCACAGGGGCTGCCCCGGCCGCGCCGGCGCCTGGCGCGGGCGGCTCCGACAACGGGGGCGGCGGCGCGGCCGCCGCGAACACCCCTTCCTCGGTCGAGCAGGCCGTCTACAGCCAGGCCTTCGATGCGCTGAAGGCCGGCAGCTACTCGGTGGCGATCACCGGCTTCAAGGACTTCCTCGGCACCTACCCGACCAGCCCGCTGGCAGAAAATGCGCAGTACTGGCTCGGCGAGGCGTACTACGTGAACCGGGACTACGAGGCCGCGGCCGGCGCCTTCCGCACCGTCATGAGGAAGTGGCCCGATTCACGCAAGGCGCCCGACGCGCTGCTCAAGCTCGGCTACACCCAGTTCGAGCAGAAGCAATTCGCGGCCGCGCGCGCGACGCTGCAGGAAGTGACGAAGAAGTATCCGGGCACCGACTCGGCGCGGCTGGCGGCCGATCGCCTGAAGCGCATCCCCGCGCAGCCGCCGGCATCAGCGGCCCATTAGGCGCCGCGGCGCGCATCCGGCGCGGCGCGTAACCGCAAGCAGCTGGAGTACACCGCGCGCATGACGCGCCTGAAAATCACCGAGATCTTCCATTCGCTGCAGGGCGAGGCCGACACCGTTGGCGTGCCGACCGTGTTCGTGCGACTCACCGGCTGTCCGCTGCGGTGCCAGTACTGCGACACCACCTATGCGTTTCACGGCGGGGAATGGTGGGAGGTCGGGGACATCCTCAAGCGCGTGGGCGAATTCGCCACGCGCTACGTCTGCGTGACCGGGGGCGAGCCGCTGGCGCAGAAGGCCTGCACGACGCTGCTGACGCTGTTGTGCGATGCGGGGCTGCGCGTATCGCTCGAGACCAGCGGCGCCATGGCGCTCGCGGAGGTCGATGCGCGGGTGGTGAAGGTCGTCGACGTGAAGACGCCGGCCTCCGGCGAGGAGCGCCGCAACCGCTACGAGGAGCTCTCGCAGCTCACCTCGCAGGACCTGGTGAAGTTCGTGATCTGCGACCGCCGCGACTACGAGTGGAGCCGCAGCCGGCTGCAGGAGCTCGCGTTGCCGCAGCGCTGCACCGTGCTGTTCTCGCCGAGCCACGCGCAGCTGCCGGCGCGCGAGCTCGCCGACTGGATTCTCGCCGATGGCCTGCCGGTGCGCTTCCAGATCCAGCTGCACAAGTACCTGTGGGGCGACGTACCTGGAAAATGAGCGCGCGCATGGCGGAGATTCCGGCGGTGGTGCTGCTTTCCGGAGGACTCGATTCGGCGACCGCGCTGGCGATCGCGCGCGAGCAGGGCTTCGCCTGCCACGCCCTGTCGGTCGACTACGGACAACGTCATGCGGCGGAGCTGGCGGCCGCAGCCCGGGTCGCGGCGTGCGGCGGTGCCGCGCAGCACCGCGTCATGCGAATCGACCTCGCAGGCATCGGCGGCTCCGCGCTCACGGATGCGTCGATTGCCGTTCCCGAGCAGCCGAGCGCCGGCATACCGGTCACGTACGTGCCGGCGCGCAACACCATCATGCTGGCGCTCGCGCTCGCCTGGGCGGAAGTGCTCGGCGCGCGCGACCTGTTCATCGGCGTCAACGTGCTCGATTCGAGCGGCTACCCGGATTGCCGGCCGGAGTTCATCGCCGCCTTCGCGGCGCTCGCGGCGCTCGCGACCAAGGCCGGTGTCGAGGGTAATCCCTGTCGCATACACGCACCGCTCATCGCCTGGACCAAGGCGCAGATCATCCGCGCCGGTCTGCGGCTCGGTGTCGACTACGCGCAAACGGTGTCCTGCTATCAGGCCGATGCCGCGGGACGCGCCTGCGGCCGCTGTGACGCGTGCCGCCTGCGCCGCGAAGGATTCACCGCCGCGGCATCCGCGGACCCGACCCGCTACCAGGGGCTGTAGTATCATCCCGCGCCCGCACGCACCGGCCCCGCCACAGGCAGGGCCGGACGGCGAGTTTCCCGCCGGGGGGCGTTAGCTCAGTCGGTAGAGCATCGGACTTTTAATCCGCTGGTCGACGGTTCGATCCCGTCACGCCCCACTTATTAACGCTTTACGTTAATAACGCATAGCGTTTTGAGCGCACCTCAGGAGCGACCGGCCGTCGCGGGCGGGAGTCCGGCTTGTCGCACGGGGCGGACAGATGTTCCTATTGTTCGACGATCCGTACTCTTATGCGGATGACGCAACGACTCGTGATTCCAAGCCGGGAGGAAGTCGACGGTGAACTCTCGGTCGCGCGCCGTTGGTGGCAATTTTCAGTGCGCTTCAATGTTGCGATCTCACAGAGCATTCCGGTCGCGCGGATGCACGAACGCGAATCGGAGGGCGTGATGATGAGGTGGGGTCTTGCGCAGAAGACCGCGCAAGGCACTATCAATCTCACTAGCTGCGGCTCAGTTCGCAGCGATGCGCTGAAGTCTGCACAGGACCTGCGAAGAATGTGGGTATATGGCCAGCGCGGCATCGTGCCGCTTGCGGGCTTTTATCTCTGGCAACGCGCGCCAGCCGGGCATGATCAACCCTACTACGTGCGTTTGGTGAACCGGCTGGTCTTTGGCGTTGCGGCGCTCTGGGAGCGCGCAGAAGCCGGTGACGAAGTCATCGAGAGCTGTGCGCTTATCACCGTCGATGCTAACCCGCTACTAGCTGAAATCGACCCTGCCACAGGACAGATGCCTGCGATACTCCGATCGGAGGATTACGACGCGTGGCTCTCATCCAACGTGGACCAGGCGAATCAGCTGCTGCGGCCGTATCCGCAAACTTCGATGGTCTGTCACCCGGTCGCTCCCCACGTGAATCACCTCGAGTTCGACGAGCCCAGCTTGATCAGACCAGCTGATCGCAAGGCCTAGCGGCCAACTCGGGGCTCGCTCCGTGATGCAAATCGATTAGTGAGGCAGGACTTGTAGCGGTCTTTGGACCGTGCCGGCCTTCAGATTGAGTGCGGCGCAGTCCAAAAGAAACGGGGCCCTCGACGGGCCCCGGGGAAGTTGGCGCTAAGGCCTGCTTGCCGTTTCGGCTGCTGTCGTCGATGTCGGGCGGCAGGGCGACGAGGCGGCCGGCTACAACCGCGCTATCTATGGTGAGCGTTGTTGTACTTGTCTCCCTCGACCAATTCAGTCTGCGCCTGCTTGAAAAGATCCAGGGCCTTCTCGGCGTGCCCCCCAAATTCAATGCCCTTGTTTGCCTGCTGCGCCTCTTGAATGTGCTTGATTGCCTGCTCAGCTGCGCCATACGCATCTCGAAGATTTGGATGACGTATGTCGTACGTATAAGCGACCGTTGCCAAGAGAACTGACAGCAGCGAACCGACGAGCACAACTTTCCTCATTGCTAATCCCCTTGAGTTAGGTTGCCGAAGCGCAAAGATAACACCGCCGCGAGGCGGTTCGAAACTCTGCTCGCTGCTGTGACGACTAAGGTTCGGGCTAACCCAGCGCTGCGGGTTCGATTTCACACGCGGCGCTGCACGGGCAACTCACGCGCATCAGGAACCGCCCGAAACAAGCGTCGAGCTTTTTGCTGATGTGAGTGAGCGCCTGCAGCCGCGAAGCTCGACGGTTCGACCCTATAAAACTCACTGCAGCGTGATGACGATCGACCCGTCACCACCGTTGGTCGCAGAGCCGCCGCCGTTGCTCGCAGGCGCGTAGGT